>Ga0105106_10003611_pt1 | contig 11017 bp, 12 predicted proteins | sample PPLLaktember2015_5_FD_79109 | JGI IMG/M metagenome (GOLD analysis project Ga0105106, IMG submission 79109) | Freshwater sediment microbial communities from Prairie Pothole Lake near Jamestown, North Dakota, USA - PPLs Lake P8 Core (1) Depth... | ecosystem: Environmental > Aquatic > Freshwater >... | reverse complement strand
GTGCTGGTGCGCTTGATCTTGTTCTGCAGCTGCACGATGCCGTACAGCAGCGCCTCCGCGGTCGGCGGGCAGCCCGGCACGTAGACGTCGACCGGGACGATGCGGTCGCAGCCGCGTACCACCGAGTACGAGTAGTGATAGTAGCCGCCGCCGTTCGCGCACGAGCCCATCGAAATGACCCAGCGCGGCTCGGACATCTGGTCATAGACCTTGCGCAGCGCCGGCGCCATCTTGTTGCACAGCGTCCCGGCCACGATCATCACGTCGGACTGGCGCGGGCTCGGCCGGAAGACGATGCCGAACCGGTCGAGGTCGTAGCGCGACGCGCCGGCGTGCATCATCTCGATCGCGCAGCAGGCGAGGCCGAACGTCATCGGCCACATCGAGCCGGTGCGCGTCCAGTTGATGAGCTTGTCGAGCTGGGTGGTGACGAAGCCTTCCTGGAGGACGCCTTCTATTCCCATTCCAGGGCTCCCTTCTTCCACTCGTAGACGAACCCGACGACGAGGATCGCCAGGAAGATCATCATCGACCAGAAGCCGAACGCGCCGATCTCGTTCAGCGTCACCGCCCACGGGAAGAGGAACGCGATCTCGAGGTCGAACAGGATGAACAGGATCGCGACGAGGTAGTAGCGCACGTCGAACTTCATGCGCGCGTCCTCGAACGCCTCGAAGCCGCACTCGTAGGGGGAGAGCTTCTCGCTGTCCGGGCGGCTCGGCCCGAGTACCCACCCCACGCCGATCATGACGCCGCCGAAGGCGAGCGCGACGATGATGAAGAGCAGGATCGGGAAGTAATCGGCCAGCACGGTCTGATGTCGCGTTTCCGTTCGGCGCTCCGGCTTCGGGCCGGCGGGCCGCTTGCCTTCCTATCCAATGAGCCCAAACCAGCGGGCTCGAAACCAGCGAGCTCGAAACCAGCGGGCCCGAAACAGCGTTGCGGCACCCGCCTCGGCCCCCGATCGAATCACTGTGGTGCCGACGGGGAGACTCGAACTCCCACAGCCTTGCGGCCACCAGCCCCTCAAGCTGGCGTGTCTACCAATTTCACCACGTCGGCTTCGCCGCGCCGGGCTACCGCCCGCGCGAGCGGCGCGTATTCTACTTCGGAACCTCGCTCGCCCTCGACCCGGGCGTGTCCGTGCCCGCGGGCTTGGGCACTTCGCCCGCCGGCGCGCTCGGCGCCGCCGGCGCGGTCTGCACCTGGTCCATGACGCTTCCGCCGGTTTTCGGCTTCAGGTTCGCGAGATACGCGAGTCCGAGGCTCGAGAAGAAGAACACGACCGCGAGGACGGCGGTCGTGCGCGACAGGAAGTTGGCCGAGCCGGTCGCGCCAAAGAGGCTGCCCGACGCGCCCGAGCCGAACGCCGCGCCGACGTCCGCGCCCTTGCCGTGCTGGAGCAGCACGAGCCCGATGATCCCGAGCGCCGCCGCGACGTGCACGATCAGTGCTAGTGTGAGCCAGATATCCATATCGGTGTCTTCCTAGCCTTTCCTTGCCGCCGCCGCGCAGATGGCGACGAAGTCTTCCGCGACCAGCGAAGCGCCGCCGATCAGCCCGCCATCGACGTCGGGCTGCGCGAACAGCTCTGCAGCGTTCGCCGGCTTGACGCTCCCGCCGTACAGGATCGCAAGTTCCGCCGCCCTCGCCCGGTCCGCCGCGCCGATGCGCCGCCGGATGAACGCGTGCACCTCCTGCGCCTGCGCCGGGCTTGCCGTCCGCCCGGTCCCGATCGCCCACACGGGCTCGTACGCGACGACTGCCCCCGCGAGCCCGGTCGCGCCGCCCGCTGCGATCACTGCGTCGAGCTGGCGGCCGACCACCTGCTCGGTCGCCCCGCGTTCCCGCTCCTCGAGCGTCTCGCCGACGCACACGATCGGCACCAGCCCGGCGCGCCGCGCCGCGACGAACTTCGCCGCGACCCGGGCGTCGTCCTCGCCGTAGAGCGCCCGCCGTTCGGAGTGTCCGACGATCGCGTAGCGGCAACCGAAATCGCGCAGCATGCCGCCCGACACCTCACCGGTGTACGCGCCCGTGTCGTGCTCGCTCAGGGTCTGCCCGCCCCAGGCGATCGGGCTGCCCTCGAGGGCCGCGGCGGCCTGCTGCAGATACGGGAACGGCACGCACACCACGATCGCCACTCCGGGTGCCTGCCTTGCGCCCGCCTGCACCGCCTCCAGGAGTCGCGCGTTCGTCGCGCGGCTCCCGTGCATCTTCCAGTTTCCTGCGACGAGCCGGGTGCGCAAATCGAGTCCGTCCAAAACCGTTAGATTGTACCTACCCGACGCCGAACCGGTCAATGAAAACCGCGGCTTAGCGAGGCCCCGGCGGCGCTGCAAGCGCCTTGATTCGCATCACGATTGCGCCGCGTGCAGTGCGAACTCACGTACCGTCGCGCGCGGCCGGATCGTTGCGGTGCGCGACGACGATCGCGGTCATCGCGTCCGCTCCTTTGGCGGAAACCGGATGGGTCCGGCAAGCTCTTGGCGCCGCCCCCGCTTGCCCGCATAGAAGGCGCGGATGCGGTCGAGATCGGCCTCCTGATCGCCGCTGAGGTCGAGCCATCCGCCCACCCCGACCTCGCGGTGGGCGTAATCGATGAACGCCAGGCCGAGTGGCACCCGCACGGCGAGCGCGAGCCGATAGAACCCGGTCTTCCAGTAGTCGGTCTTCGCGCGCGTGCCCTCGGGCGTGAACACGAGATGGAACTCCTCGCGCCGCTCGAACTCCCGCGCGAGCTGGCCCACGAACCCGGTGGGCGCGCGCCGGTTCACCGGGATGCCGCCGACCCGCCGGAACCACGCGCCGAACGGCCAGCGGAACAGCGTGTCCTTGGCCGCGAAGTGGCAGCGCAGCTGAATCGCCGCACGCCCGAGCAACCCGATGACGAAGTCCCAGTTCGATGTGTGCGGATACACGATGATCACCGACTGCGGACGCGGGGGCGGCACGAACACGGCGTGCCAGCCGATGAGCCGCAACAGCGCGCCGGCGACGCGGCCGCCAACGCCCAGCCGGAGCTCGCCGGTCGCCTGCGTCACGACGGTGCCCCGGGCGGATCGACGCGCAGCCAGAACGTGACCGGCCCGTCGTTCACGAGTTGCACATTCATGTGTGCGCCGAACTCTCCCGTCGCCACCTTCGGGTGCTGCGCGCGGGCGCGCTCAACCGCGTGTTCGTAGAGAGCGAGTCCGCGCGCCGGTTCGGCCGCAGGGGTAAAGCTCGGGCGGTTGCCGCTGCGCGTGTCGGCGGCGAGCGTGAACTGCGGAACGATCAGCAGACCGCCGCCGATGTCGCGCACGCTGAGGTTCATTCTGCCGGCATCGTCGCCGAACATCCGGAAGCCCAGGATACGCTCGATCAGCCGGCGCGCGCTCGACTCGTCATCGCCACGCTCGGCGCACACGAGCGCAGCCACGCCGACCCCGATCTCGCCTACCACGCGGCCCTCGACCACGACCCGGGCCTCCGAAACCCGCTGCAGCAGCGCGATCACTGGAACCCCATCACCCCGGGGAGCCACAGCGCAAGCGGCGGGAATAGCGCCACGAGCGCGAGCGCCACGAGCATCGCCGCGACCATCCACACGACCCAGCGGACGGTCGCCTCCATCGAGACGCCGGCGATCTTGGAGGTCACCATCAGGTTCACCGCCAGGGGCGGAGTGAACTGCCCGATCGCGATGTTCATCGTCAGCAGGACGCCGAACCACACGGGATCCCAGCGGAACTGGTTCATGATCGGGATGAGGATCGGCAGGAAAACGAGAAAGATCGACACGCCGTCGAGGAACATGCCGGCGATCAGGATCAGCACCATCACGAGGATCAGCATCAACGCCTCGTTCCCGGTGACGCCGAGCAGGCCCCGCGCGAACGCGTCGAACGCGCCGACCGTGTTGCCCGCGTGCGCGAAGACCGCGGCGAGCGCGATGATGATCATCACGATCGCGGAGATCTCGGCCGATTCGACCAGGACGCGGTAGATCGCCCGCAGGTCGAGGCTGCGGTAGATCACGATGCCGACGAAGAAGCCGTAGATGGCCGCCACCACCGCCGCCTCGGTCGGCGTGAAGAAGCCCGAGCGCAAGCCCCCGAGGATGATCACCGGGGCGGCGAGGCCCCAGACGGCCTCCCTGAAGCTCTGCCACACGCCCACGCGGTCCCCCGTCTCCGCCTCGCCCCAGCCATGTTTCAGCGCGAAGTAGAGCACCGGCAGCAAGAGCGAGAGACCGGCGAGGATGCCCGGTATGACCCCGGCCGCGAACAGCGCTGGCACGCTCGCCTGCGGCAGCAGCACGCTGTAGACGATAAACGCGATCGAGGGCGGGATGAGGATCGCCGTAGATCCCGCCGCCGCGATCAGGCTCGCCGAGAACTCGCGCGGATAGCCCTGCTTCGCCATGGCCGGGATCATCACCATCGCGACGGCCGCGGCGTCCGCCGGGCCGGAGCCGGAGATCCCGCCCAGCAGCATGCACACGAGGATCGCAACGACACCCTGTGCGCCGCGGCGGCTGCCGACCAGGGCGCTCATGAAACGCACGATGCGCAGCGCGACGCCAGCCCGCTCGAACACCATCCCTGCGAGGATGAACACCGGCAGGGCGAGCAGCGGGTATTTCGCGATCCCCGCGTAGACATTGGTCGGCACCGACATGATGCCCAGCTTCTCGACCAAGATCACGAACGTGCCGGTTGCACCGAGCACCACGGCGAGCGGCGCACCCGCCACGAGGAGAAGCACGAACCCTGCGGCCAGCAGCAGCGCGCCCTCGCCGGCCACGCTCAGGCCCTGCCTTTGAGCAGGCGCGCAACTCGGCCGGCGAGCCGCATCACGATGACCGCGGAGAGAAGCGGCAGCCAGATCGAGTAGAGCCACTGGGGCACGCCGATGCCCGGCGAAGTGGTCTCGAAGCGCAGGTCGTCCATGGCCAGCCGCACGCCGTAGCCGCCGATCGCCGCGAACAGCGCAATCGTGACCGCGATCACAGCGAGCTCGACCGCGAGCGCGCGCCGCGGCGCCAGCTTCTCGACGAAGAAGGTCACACGGATGTGGCTGTTCCTCACGAACGCGGCGGAGGCGCCCGCGAACGCGAGGACGACCATGAGGAAGACCGAAAACTCCTCGGTGAAGGCGAACGACTCGTCGGTGAAGTAGCGCACCACGACGTTCGCGAACGTGATGAGGACGATCGCGGCCATTGCGGCGGCGGCGATCGCCTCCTCGATGGCGACGGGGATACGCGCCTGGCCGTCCGGGCGGGACGCCGGCCCGCTGGCGGAGCCGGTGGGTTCCATCATCGAGGACCGGGGCGCGGCGGGCGAGCGGCAACCCGCCCGCGCGGGCTCGCTTAGCGCTTCGCCCTGGCGGCGACCGAGGTCTCAGCCTTCTTCACGAGGTCCGGGCCGATGCTCTTCGTCCACTTGTCGTAGACCTTGCGCGTCGCCTTGACGAACTCGGTGCGCTCCTGGGGCGAGAGCTTCACCACGTTCACGCCAAAGCCCTCGACGGTCTTGATCGCGCTCTCGTCGGGCGCGACCAGCCCGGCCCGCGCCAGCTTGATGATCTCGCGGCCGGCCTCGACCGCGGCGTCGCGCACGATCTTGCGGTCCTCCGGCGTCCACGACTCCCAGACTTCCTTGTTGGCGACGAAGATCAGGGGATCGGCCACGTAGCCCCACAGCGTCACGTTCTTCTGTCCGACGGTGTGCAGCTTGGCGGCGGTGAAGATGGTCAGCGGATTCTCCTGCCCGTCTACCGCGCCGGACGCGAGCGCCGGCTGCGCGTCCGCCCAGCTCATCTGGGTCGGGTTCGCGCCGAGCGCGGTGAAGGTGTCGTTGAAGATCGGCGAGCCGACGACGCGGAACTTCATGCCCTTCATGTCGGCGGGCGTGCGGATCGGCCGCTTCGAATTGGTCACCTCGCGGAAGCCGTTCTCCCCCCACGCCAGCGGCACCACGCCCTGCTTCTCGAGAATCCGGAAGACGTCCTTGCCGACCTCGCCCTGCGTCAGGGAGTCGATCGCGGCGTAGTCGGGCATCAGGAACGGCAGCGAGAAGAGATTCAATTCCTTCACCTGCGGCGACCAGTTGATCGTCGAGCCGATCGCGAGGTCGATCACTCCCTGGCGGATCGCGGTGAACTCGCGCGTCTGATCGCCTGCGACGAGCGACACGCCCGGGTACAGCTTGATGTTGATGCGCCCTTTGGTGCGCTCGCGCACGAGGTTCGCCCAGATCTCGCCGCCCTTCCCCCACGGGAAGGCGGTCCCGACGACGGTGGACAGCCGGTACTCGGCTGCATATTTCGTCTGCGCGGCCGCGGGCAGCGACCACGCGACGCACGCCGCGGCGGCTGCCGTGATCGCGAGGAAGGTCTTGCGCATGTCTATCTCCTTGCAATGGAACGTGAACAGGGCTGCGCCGCGCTCAGCGCGGCGCGGCGGATCGCTCTCGGCCGCCCGCCTCGCTGAGCGCAACGACCTGGGCGAGGATCTTGTCGGGCGTGATGCGCGCCTCGTCCTCGAGCGGGCGCGAATAGCCGACTGGGACACGCGGCGCGCCGAGGCGTCGCACCGGAATCTGCAAGGCCTCGGCCACCGTCGCGGCAATCTCGGCGCCGAAACCGCCCGCCTGGATCGCCTCGTGGGCCACCAGCAGGCACCGCGTCTTGGCCGCCGACGCGAGCACGGTCTCGCGGTCCCACGGCCAGATCGTCCGCAGGTCGATCACTTCGACCGACACGCCGCGCTGCGCCGCGGCCTCGGCGGCCTCGAGCGCTGCATGGACGGTGCGCGACCAGGTCACGAGCGTGGCGTCCCGCCCTTCGCGGCGGACCGCGGCGGTGCCGAGCGGGACACGGTAACCCTCCGGAACCTCGCCCTGGAGGCCCCAGAGCTCCTTGTGCTCCATGTACACGACGGGATCGCCGCTTTCCAGCGCTGCGTGCAGAAGCGCGTAGTTGTCGGCCGGCGTCGCGGGCGTGACCACCACCAGGCCGGGCACGTGCGCGAACCAGGCCTCGAGCGACTGCGAGTGCTGCGCGGCGGACGCGGCCCACAGCCCGATCGGCATGCGCGCCACCAGCGGCACGCGGCCCTGGCCGCCGAACATGTAGCGCGCCTTCGCCGCCTGGTTCACCACCTCGTCCATGGCGCAGAGCGCGAAGTCGATGACGCGCATTTCGACCACCGGCTTGAGGCCGTTCAGGGCCATCCCGACCGCCGCGCCGAAGATCGTGGCCTCGGAGATCGGCGTGTCGACCACGCGGTCGCGCCCGAACTCCTGCTGCAGCCCGCGGTACTGCGCAAACACGCCGCCGCGCCCGACGTCCTCGCCGAGCACGACGACCCGGGCATCGGTGCGCATCGCCTCGGCGAGCGCGGTGCAGGCGGCCTGGGCGTAGGAGAGCTCAGGCATCAGTACCAGCGCCCCGCGCCTACGTCCTGCACGTCGCGATAGGCCTCGGCCACCTCGGGCCAAGCGGCCGCGTGGGCCGCGGCCACTGCGCGCGCGATCTCCGCGTCGGCTTCGGTGCGGATCTGCGCGAGCACGCTCTCACCGATCCCGCGCGCGGCGAGCCGCTCCGCGGCGGTACGCAGCGGATCCTGCTCCAGCGCGCGCGTGACCTCGCCCGAGTCGCGGTACGCGGCCGCGTCGACCGAGACATGCCCTTTCACGCGGTAGGTGATCGCGTGCAGGAAGTGCGGGCCGCCGCCGGCGCGGATCTCGCCCGCTAGCGCGCACACTGCGTCGTCGACCGCTTCGACGTCGTTGCCGTCCACGGCGCGCGCGGGCACGCCGATTGCCGCGGCGCGCACGGCCGCGCCTTCGCCGCCCGTCATCTCGCCCGTCGGCGTGGTCGCCGAGTAGCGGTTGTCCTCGCACACGAACAGCACCGGCAGGCGGTAGATCGCCGCCCAGTTGAGCCCCTCGAGGAACGGCCCGCGGTTCACCGCGCCGTCGCCGAAGAAGCACGCCACGATCTCGCCGCCGCCACGCAGCTTAATCGCCTGCGCGGCGCCGACGGCGATCGGGATCCCCGCCGCCACGACCCCGTTCGCGCCCAGCATGCCGACGGAGAAATCGGCGATGTGCATCGAGCCGCCCTTGCCGCGGTTGCAGCCCGATGCGCGCCCGAACAACTCGCACATCATAGCGGTCGTGTCGGCGCCCTTGGCAATCGTGTGCCCGTGGCCGCGATGGGTCGAGGTCAGCAGGTCGGCGCGCGAGAGGTTCGCGCAGACGCCGGCAGGAACCGCCTCCTGCCCGGTGGAAAGGTGCAGCGGCCCGCGCACGTTGGCGGCGCTGAGGGACGCCCCGAACGCGGCGACGCCGCCCTTGCTCGCCTCCTCGGCCGCGTTCTCGAACGCGCGGATTCGCGCCATCACGCGATAGAGATCGAGGAGTCGGCGGGAATCGCCGGAGTCGGCGCGAGACACGGGTGACGCGGAGGGGCCGGAGCGAAAGGCGCGTAGTCTACGGAGACGTCCCCGGGGCGTCAAACCGGGGCGCCGAAACGACGACGCCCGCGCGGGGCGGGCGTCACGGGGGCCTGGGACCCAGAATCGCGCCGTCAGCCGAACCGGCCCGTTATGTAATCCTCCGTCTCCTTCTTCTTCGGCTTGATGAAGATCGTATCGGTGACGTCATACTCGATGATCTCGCCCAGATACATGTAGGCCGTGTAGTCCGACACGCGCGCCGCCTGCTGCATGTTGTGGGTGACGATCAGGATCGTCACGCGGTGCTTCAGGTCGGAGATCAGCTCCTCGATGCTCCCGGTGGCGATCGGGTCCAGCGCCGAGGTCGGCTCGTCGAACAGCAGGATCTCCGGATCGGTGGCAAGTGCGCGCGCAATGCACAGGCGCTGTTGCTGGCCGCCGGAAAGGTTGAACGCGAGTTCGTCGAGGCGGTCCTTGACCTCCTCCCAGAGCGCCGCGCTGCGCAGGGCCTGCTCGACCTTGTCGTCGATCAACCGCCGGTTGCGCTCGCCACGCACCCGCAGCCCGTAGGCGACGTTCTCGTAAATCGACTTCGGGAACGGGTTCGGCTTCTGAAACACCATGCTGATGCGCATCCGCACCTCGATCGGATCAACCTCCTTGGCGAGCAGGTTGGTGTCGTCGGGGTACAGGCGGATGTCGCCTACGTAGCGGTTGCCCGGATAAAGGTCGTGCATGCGGTTGAAGCAGCGCAGGAAGGTCGACTTGCCGCAGCCCGACGGACCGATCAGCGCGGTGACCTTCTTTTCGTGCACCGGCATACTCAGGTTCTTCAGGGCCTGGAAGTCACCGTAAAAGAAGCTGAGGTCCTTCACCTCGGCCTTCACGGCCATGCCCACTTCTGGCGCAGTCATCCTCTCCGCTCCCCTTGCATTCGGCACTGGCTCACCATTTGATGTTCTTGCGCAGCCGGTAGCGCAGCCAGATCGCCAGGCCGTTCATCATCAACGTCATGATGACGAGCACGAAGCCGGCGGCAGCCGCGTTCTGGTGGAACGCCGCCTCCGGGCGCGACGTCCAGTTGAACATCTGGATCGGCATGACCGTGAACGGCGACGTCAGCCACTCGAAGTTCAGGAACGGAAACTCGCCGGATATCGGGCTTGCAGGCAGAAACGCGATGAACGTGAGAGCGCCGATCGTGATGATCGGCGCCGTCTCGCCGATCGCGCGCGCCATGCCGATGATCACGCCGGTGAGGATGCCCGCGGACGAGTACGGGAGAATGTGGTCCTTCACCGTCTGCCACTGCGTCGCGCCGAGCGCGTAGGAGCCCTCCCGGATCGACCGCGGAATGCCGCGGATCGCCTCGCGGGTGGCGACAATCACGACGGGCAGGATCAGCAGCGCAAGCGTCAGCCCGGCGGCGAGAATGCTCTGGCCAAAGCCGAACTGGTAGACGAACAGGCCGAGCGCAAGCAGTCCGTACACGATCGAGGGAACGCCGGCGAGATTCGTGATGTTGATCTCGATGACGTCGGTGACCCAGTTCTTCGGCGCGTACTCCTCGAGATACACGCCGGCCGCGACGCCCAGCGGCACGGCCACGATAGCGGTCACAATCATCACCAGCGTCGAACCCACCCAAGCCGAGAGGATGCCGGCCTGCTCCGGGCGCCGCGACGGAAAGTTGGTGAAGAACTCCGGATTGAGCCGCGGGATCCCCTCGATCGCCATCTCGGCGAAAAGCGCCGCGAAAGTCAGCACGCCGATCATCAGCGCGAGCAGTCCGAGCAGCCCGAAAATGTAATCCCAACGCTTGTGCTTCGCGATCAGCGCGCGGATCGCGAGTACGTCGTGATGGGCGCTGGCGGCCGGAGCGGCTTGCGGGAATGCGCTCATGTCAGTACGCCTCCCTGTACCGCTTCCGCAGCAGATGGCCGAAAATGTTGAAGGCGAGCGTCAGCAGCATCAGCGTAAGACCCGCCGCGAAAATCGTCTGATAGCCGATCGACCCGTGCGGCAGGTCACCGAGCGCCACCTGCACGATGTACGCAGTGATGGTTGCCGCGGGTTCGAGCGGGTTGAACGTCAGGTTCGGCTGCATGCCGGCCGCGACCGCCAGGATCATCGTTTCGCCAACTGCGCGCGAGACCCCCAGGATGTAGGCCGATGCAATGCCGGAGAATGCCGCCGGCACCACGACGTGGACGGCGGTCTGATAGCGGGTCGCCCCCATCGCGTACGAGCCTTCGCGCAGGCTCATCGGCACCGCGCGCATCGCGTCCTCGCTGAGCGAGCTGACGTAGGGGATGATCATGATTCCCATGACGATTCCCGCCGACAGGATGTTGAATCCGGGCAGCTCCGGGTAGATCCGCTGCAGCAGCGGCGTAACGAACTGCAGGGCGAAGTACCCGTAGACGATCGTCGGAATCCCCCCGAGCAGCTCCAGGAACGGCTTCGCGATCTCGCGCAGCTTGAAGGGCGCGAATTCGGACAGGTAGATCGCGATGATGGTGCCGAGCGGGATCGCGATGCTCAGTGCGACGAACGAGCTGGTCAGGG
>Ga0105106_10003610_pt1 | contig 11017 bp, 9 predicted proteins | sample PPLLaktember2015_5_FD_79109 | JGI IMG/M metagenome (GOLD analysis project Ga0105106, IMG submission 79109) | Freshwater sediment microbial communities from Prairie Pothole Lake near Jamestown, North Dakota, USA - PPLs Lake P8 Core (1) Depth... | ecosystem: Environmental > Aquatic > Freshwater >... | reverse complement strand
GACGTTCTCCGTGCCTGCCCTTCTTCCCGTTTCGTGGCCGGCGCCGTGCATGAACTTCTCCAGCTGTACCCCCTCTCGAACGTAAAGCGCCCCCACACCCTTCGGGGCATAGAGCTTGTGCCCCGCCATGGTCAGCAGATCAACGCCCAGATCGGACACGTCGACGGGGATCTTGCCTGCGGACTGGGCCGCGTCGGTGTGCACCAGGATGCCCCGCCGGCGGGCCATGCGGGCGATCTTGCCAATCGGCTGGATCGTCCCCACCTCGTTGTTGGCATGCATGACGCTGATCAGGATGGTTCTTTCCGTGATGGCTTTTTCGAGAGCCTGCAGATCGATGATCCCGTACGCATCGACGGGCACACAGGTGATGTCGAACCCGACAGCCGCCAGATACTCGCAGACCTCCGTGACGGCGGGATGTTCGAAGGCCGAAGTGATGATGTGGTTGCCCCGCAGGCGATGTGCACGGGCTGCGCCCTTGATGGCATGGTTGTTCGATTCCGTCCCCCCGCTTGTAAAAAGGACCTCGGCGGGGCTGCAGTTGAGCAGCGCCGCCACCTGCCCGCGGGCTTTGTCGACAGCCTTGCGGGCCTCGACGCCGTAAACGTGGGTGCTCGAAGGGTTGCCGAAATGCTCCCGGATGTAAGGGAGCATGGCCGCTGCGACCTCGGGGTCGATGGGCGTCGTAGCGTTGTAGTCCAGGTAGATGGGTTTCATGGAGTCCAAGGGTTCAGGGTTAAGGGTTCAGGAACTCTACGGGGAAACGAAACGGGGGAGTGGGTAACGCGGCTGATGGGCGTTTATAACCAGCCCGTTAGAATGATCTCATATCGGGGATGATCCCCGCAAGCACCAATCCGGAAATAATGTTGAGGGAGATGAGGATCAGCGTGATGGCTCCGGCCCAGCGGTGGACCTTCCGGATCTCCGCGCGCCGCTCCTTCAGGACGAACTGAAGCTGGCCCAGGACGGGCGTTGCGGTCGCAGCCAGCACCACGAGCACCCCCACCCAGGCATGAAGCACCTGGAAGTGAGGGCCGCCAAAATCGGCCACCATGGTGAGGGCCGTCGCGAACCCGCAGACGACCGAAAGAGAGCCGCAGGCCCCCAGCGCCCTGTGGCCGCGGAGCCACCAGGGCTTTTTCCTCATGAGGCGGGCGACGGTCACGCCCGCCGTCATGAGAGTAAGACCTGCGATCATGAAACCGGCATGGAGGTACAGGAGCACGATTCCCCTCCTTGATCCGCTCCGCAACCCCGATGGGCGCCGGGCAAGCCGGCTGTCGGTCTTGCCGTTTTACACGCCGGGGCTGTATTTCTGTGTCGTCGAGCCATGGATGCTGCAGAAGGCCGTGACCTCGATTACATCCTCTCCCCTCGCCTGCATTTTGTAAGTGTAGGTGAAGGTGTCGCCCGCCTGCTTGGTGTATTCTCCGCGCTGGACCACCTGCCCGTTTTTCTTCACCACCACCTCTTTGACAAAATGTCTGTCGGGGGTGTTGGAGATGTGGGTGATCTTCACGACCAGGGTCTGGCTGTTGAAATCGTAATGCACATCGACTTTTTGAGGGTTGTGTGCCAGTGCCAGATGCGGCAGGCTGAGAGCAAAGAGGGCGGAAACCAGAATGACCAGTAAACGAGCCGAGGCCGTCTTCTTCATGGGTGTACTCCTTTTTGAAAAATTTCGTTCATTATATCACGGGGCCTTGAGGAGCCCCAACATTTCATCCACGGTCCGGACCGGCTTTGCGCAGGCGAAATTCCGGCATACGTAAGCCGTTGCCCTGCCCCCGTCGGCCTTCATGTCCTTCGTGTAGGGTGCAATGGCCGCAATCGCGCCCGACCCGGCCCCCTGCGGTCGGAACAGCAGGATCCGGTTCGGCACGAAGGCCCGCCTCACCGCATCCAGCATCCCTTGTGTGTCCTTCGCCCCCGGCTTGCCTGCAACGACGATTTCAAACTGGGGGCCCGCAAGAAACTCCAGGGCCACCATGAGCTGCGAATAGGCCGAGGGAATCTGCCCGATATTGCGGGCAAAGGCCCGGGAAACGCCGATGGCCTTCTGCTCCAGGTCCGATCTGCCCGTGATGCGCGACAGGCGCAAAAGGTTGAGCATGTTCACAGAGTTGCCCGAGGGGATTGCCCCGTCGTAGCTGTCCTTCTGCCTGAAGAGGATCTCTTCGCCGTCGTCGGCCGTGAAGAAGAAGCCCCCGTCTTTTTCATCAAGGAAATGATCTATAGTATTATCGGCAAGTTCGAGGGCGGTCTTTAGGGTTTCGGCCTCGAAGCTCGCCTCGTAGAGCTCCAGGAGCCCCCAGATGAGGAAGGTATAGTCGTCGAGCATCCCGGGCACGGCGGCCTCGCCCTCCCGATACCGGTGCAGGAGCCTGCCTCGTTCATCCCTCAGGCGGGTCAGGACAAAACGGGCTGCCTCCGCTGCAGCCCCGGCCCAATCCGGCCGGTCGAGCACCTGGGCCCCCTTTGCCAGGGCAGCGATCATGAGGCCGTTCCAGTCCGTGAGGATCTTGTCATCCCTTCCCGGCCGGACGCGGCGCTCTCTGGCCCGGAAGAGTTTCTCCCGCGCGCCCTCGAGCATTGTGCGGGCCGACTCTTCGGGCGATCCGGCCAGGAAAAGGACATTGCGGCCTGTCCTCTGTCGCGTGGCCTCGTCGAGGAAGTTGCCTTCCTTCGCGATCCCGAAGGTCTCGATGACAAGGGCCACCTCGGCCGGGTCGAGGGCCTCCCTGATCTCCGGTTCGGTCCACTGGTAGAACTTCCCCTCCTCGCCTTCGCTGTCGGCATCCTCGGCACAGAAGAACCCGCCCTCCGGGGCCTTCAGGTCCCGCAGCACATAAGTGAAGATCTCCCCGGCCGTCTCGGCGTAGAGCGTCTTGCCCGTCGCCTGGAAGGCCTCCAGGAAGGCCATGGAGAGCATAGCCTGGTCGTAGAGCATCTTCTCGAAGTGCGGAAGGCGCCAGCGCGCATCGGTGGAATAGCGGTGAAACCCGAAGCCCAGCTGATCGTAGACGCCTCCCCGGCGCATGGCCGCAAGACTCTTCTCGACCATGTCGAGGGCCATCGGCTCGCCGGTGCGCTTCCAGTGGCGCAGAAGGAACAGGAAGTGGTGCGGCGAGGGGAACTTGGGGGCCCCGCCGAACCCGCCGTGGCTCTCGTCGAATTGCCCGGCAAGCGTTTCATAGGCCATGCGGCAGGCCGTCTTGCCCGGCGGGTCGCCCGCCGACGACTCGGCGGAGACTTTCTGCAGGGCCATCGTGACCTGCTCGGCTGACGAGAGAACGTCCCCGTGTCGGGTCTTCCAGACCCGCTCGACGCCCTGGATGAGTTCGACCATCCCGATCCGCCCGTGCCGGTTTTCCTTCGGGATGTAGGTGCCGGCAAAGAAGGGCTTGCGCTCGGGCGTCATGAGGATGGTCAGGGGCCAGCCGCCGCCGCCCGTCATGATCTGGCAGACGCTCATGTAGATCCCGTCCACGTCGGGCCGCTCCTCGCGGTCGACCTTGATGCAAACGAAGGCCTCGTTCATGAGCCGGGCCACCTCGCGGTCTTCGAAGGATTCGTGGGCCATGACGTGGCACCAGTGGCACGTGGAGTACCCCACGGATAGGAAGATCGGCTTGTTTTCAGCCCGTGCCCGCTCGAAGGCCTCGTCGCTCCAGGGATACCAGTCCACGGGGTTGTGGGCGTGCTGGAGAAGATAGGGGCTCTTTTCGCGGATGAGACGGTTGGGCTTTTGATCCGATTTCATACCGGTCGACTGCACTTTCTACTTCTTCAGAATTTCCGTTAAGGCCTCTTTCAGCGTGGGGTAGCGGAACTGGAAGCCCGCCGCCTGGAGCCTCCGGGGCAGCACCCGCTGGCCCTTGAGGATGACGCCCCCGAACTCCCCCTTCATCAATCGAAGCATGAACCCGGGAACGGGGGGCAGGAAGGTGGGCACCCCCATGACCCCGCCGAGAGTCTCGGTGAATTCCCGGTTCCGGACGGGTTCGGGCGCCGTGCAGTTTAGCGGCCCCTCGAGGCCGCGGTTTTCCAGCAGGAAAAGGAATATCCGGGCCAGGTCCGTCTCGTGCACCCAGGAGAGCCACTGGTTGCCGCTCCCGAGGTTGGCCCCCAGGAACATCCTGAATATGGGAACGATCTCGCCCAGCATGCCGCCGCTGCGCCCCATGACGATACCGAAGCGGCAGAGCACGACCCGGACGCCGTGTTCCCTCGCCCTGACGGCCTCGGCCTCCCACTCCCGGGACAGTGTCGCGAGGAAATCCGTGCCCGGCGGCGACTCCTCGGTGAGTTCCTCGTCGTCGTGATAGCCGTAGTACCCCGCGCCGGAGGTGCTGAAAAGGTGTGTCTCTTGACCTTTTCGCGGCGCCATGGCCTCCACGAGGTGCCTCGTGGTGAGGATGCGGCTCTCCCGGATGGCGCGTTTTGCCTCGTCGGTCCATCGGGTGAAGATCGAGGCGCCGGCCAGGTTGATGAAGGCCTCGTGCTCCGGGACCCGTTCCTGCCATGCCCCCCGGACCGTGGGGTCTCCCTCCAGGGAGACGGCGCCCGGAGGTAGACCGACCCCCGACTCGACCTTGCGCATGAGCACCGTCACCGAGTGCCCCTTCGCCGTCAGTTCGCGGGTAAGCGTCGTCCCCACAAACCCCGTACCGCCGGTCATGAAAACTTTCATAGCGCACTCCGTGCGGGGTCCAGGGTCCAGTAAAAATATTTCTCCTCGCCCTGTACCCTATACCCTATCCCCTTTACCCTTCTTTATCCCCAATGAGCGGCAGGACCTTGTCGATCTTGAAGGTGACGATGAACTTGTTCTCGTCGCCGTATTTGCCGGACACCTCGGGATATTTCTTTCGGCGCATCTCGCGGACCGCTTCCGGGTCCTGGACCTCCTTCGTCTTTCTGAGGTAGAGCCGCTTTCCCACATACTTTTCGCCGGCCTCCCTGAAGAGATAGGCCGCGCGGGGGTTCTGCTGGACGTTGTAGTGGGTGAGCTTGTCGGCCATGATGAAGGCGACTGTCTCCTCGTCGATGAAATGGGGTTTGGCATAGACGGCGGCATCGACGGCCCCCGCCGAGTCCGCCGTTGCCAGAATGCCCATACCGGTTGCTTTCTCGAAATATTCACTGAGCTTCATGTGTACCTCCAGAAAAATGGTCTATTCCGTCTATTCCGTCTATTCCGTCTATTCGGTCCATTCAGGCTGTCCGGTCATGCCGCTTGCGGCACTGCAGGTTAAAGGTCAAAGGAAAAAGGTTAAAGGTTCAACCATGCTCTAACTTCTTTCCCCCTTTATCCTTTATCCTTTGGCCTTGCACCTACGCCGTTCGCCCGAGGCGATCAATCGCGTGCCGCGCCGCGACGAGGAAGATCGGCCGCGGGTCCATGCGGTGCGCCCGGAGGCACACCTCGGTGAACTTGATGGCATGCTCGTCGCCCGTTTGTATGGCGCGCGTGATGAGGTCCTCTACAGGTTCACCATAAACATCGTAGGAAGCCCTGTCAATCTCCCGCCCGATCGCGGCGTAAAGGGCCGCCGAGGCCTGCCAGGCATAGCGCAGGGCGATCCGGCTGATATCGGGCAGGAGGCAGGGGGCCATGAGATAGACGGCCCCGGGCCCCGTCACCCCGTGGATGAAGGTGATGACGCTTCCCCGCGTCGTTCCATTCGCCAGGTAGACGCGGACGAATGCTTCGAGAAGATCAATGGTAAACGGCGTGATGTCGTCGGGCGGCTCCGTGAGATTGATCACCCGCTCGAAGGGCTGGAAGCCAGTCAACCTCCGGACCTTCTCGTAGATGAGTCCTTTCATCAGGCGCTCTCCGTCGGGCAGAAGCGGGACCTCATGGAAGACGGCAAGCGGGTTTCGCACTTCCACTTTGGGCACCGGGAACCCCGGCAGCGATTGATACCGTGCGGCCCAGTAGGCCAGGGCCCGGGCAAGTTCCCGGAGCTTGCCGGGGGATTCCTCCCGGCTGAGGCTGCGGACGGCGTGCCCCGCGCGGATGGCGCCGTGCCAGGCCGCCCCGACCATGCCGGGAAGCAGGCGGGGCACCCACATATTCAGCACGGCACACCAGTCCTCGTCGCGAAGCTCCTCCTCGAAACAGGCCACCCAGTCGGCATAGCGGCCGATCGCGCCGAGGGCCTCGAACCAGTACCCGCCGAAAACGGGCAGGCCGGGCTCCGGGCTTGCCGGCAACCGCTTGCGGTAAGCCGTCATCCAGTCGATGACGGCATCCCCGCGCCCCATGGCAAGCAGGGCCTCGGCGGCCATGGGCGCGTGATTCGAGAAACCCGGGCCGTATTCGGGGCCTGCGTCCCCCAGGAGCTCCAGGGCCTCATCCATGACATCCATGTGATTGACTCCCGACAGTCTACTTGGCGCCGCCCTTGAGAAGGCCTGCGAAGCGACGGTTTGCCTCCTCCCAGTTGACGATGCTCCAGAAGGCCTCGACGAACTTCGCCCGGAGGTTTTTGTAGTCCAGGTAGTAGGCGTGCTCCCACACGTCGAGCACCAGAAGGATCGAGAACATGGGGTAGACGTTCACGTTGTGCTTCTCGATCTGCATGATGACGGGGCGGTTCGTAAGCTGGCAGAAGGTGAGGGCCGCCCAGCCGGATCCCTCGGCGCTTACGGCCGCCTGGGTAAACTCCTTCTGGAAGCGCTCGAATCCGCCGAATTCCTTGTCGATGGCCGCCCCCAGGACACCGGTCGGCTTCCCGCCCCCGCCCTTGCCGGCCGGCGCGAGGTTCGCCCAGAAGAGGCTGTGGAGCAGGTGCCCGCCTATATGGAAGGAAAGCTCCTTGAGGGTTGCCTTCATGTCGAGGTCGCTGCCGGCCTTACGGCCCTGCTCGAGCTTCTCGAAGACGGCATTGGCTCCGGTCACATAGGCCTGGTGGTGCTTTTCATGGTGGAGCTGCAGCTGCTCCTCGGATAGGTACGGCGCCAATTCCTTGTAACTGTAGGGCAGTTTTGGTAAAGAGTAATAGTGAGGTTTGTCCATGGGGTCCTCCTTGTTCTGAGAGTTGATTCTCGATGAATGATGACGGCCGGGAATGAAGACGGTCTTCAGAGGAAAAACTCTTCGGGGGCGAAACCCCATAAGCCAAAAAGACATGTATAATATATTTATACTACATCAATGACCCAAAGAAAAAAAGGTGAAAAGTTTCAGGGCCGGCGGCCCCGCATGTTCGCCGCCGGGTCGATTGTGAAACCCCACCGGCGAAAGCAACGGCGATGAAGAAGGATGAACCCCGGACAAAGGCGGATCTGATCGGCGAGCTGAAGAATTTGCGCGGAGAGGTTACCCGGCTTCGCGAGGCGGAGGCGGGGCTGCGCGATGCGGGTGCCCTGTACCGAAGCCTGGCGGACAGCAGTCCCGTGGGGGTCTATTTCCTGGTGAAGGGAAAGTTCCGCTTCGTCAACACCCGGTTCGAGCAAAGCACGGGCTATCGAGCTGACGAACTCGTCGGGCAGGACTCGCTTTCGATTGTCCACCCCGAGGACCGCGAGAGGGTCAGAAAAGAAGCTGTCGACATGCTCAAGGGGAAGCGGACGACCCCTTACGAGTTCCGCGCAATGACGAAAGACGGCAGCATCCGATGGATCATGGGTACCGTGGCTCCCGTTTCGTTCCGTGGCGAACGGGCCGTCCACGGAAACTACATGGATATCACGGAGCCGAAGGAGACCCGGCGCAGGCTCGAGGAGATGGAGACTCTCGAGGCCTCCATCCTGGACGCCCTGCCCGTGGCGGTGATCGTCCTGCGCGAGCGAAAAATCCTGTTTGCCAACCGGGCCGTGGAAACGGTGTTCGGCTGGAAGCCCGACGAGTTGGTGGGACGAGGCACGCGCATCCTCTACCGGAGCGACGGCGAGTACGAGGAGATCGGCCGGCACTTCTACCCCATCCTGGAGAGGCAGCGGACCTTCAGCGAGGAGTTCCCCTGCCGGCACAGGGACGGCCACGACATTCTCTGTTTCGTCAGCACGTCGCGCATCGGGGCGACCATGCAGGAAAAGGGCATCGTCGCCACCTACGAGGACATCTCGGTGCGCAAGCGCGCCGAGGCAGCCCTGAGGGAAAGCGAGCAGCTTCTCCACAGCATCATCGACGGCTCCCCCATTGCCACCTACGTCATCGGGCGGGACCACCGGGTGATCTACTGGAACCGGGCCCTGGAGGAACTGAGCGGGAGCCGCGCGCCCGACATGATCGGCACGGACGGCCACTGGCGGGCTTTCTATTCGGAGAAGCGCCCCTGCCTGGCCGACCTGCTCGTCGGCCAGGCCATTGAATCCATCTCCGCCTGGTATTCAAACCGCTACAGCCCCTCGAAGCTGATCGAGGAGGCCTACGAGGCGACGGATTTCTTCCCCTCCCTGGGCGACGGGGGGAAGTGGCTGCGGTTCACGGCGGCCGTCATTCGGGATTCCGCCGGAAATCTGGTGGGCGCCATGGAAACCCTCGAGGACATCACGGAGCGGACGCTTGCCCAGGAAGCCCTGAAGGAAAGCGAGGAAAGGCTTCGGACTATCCTGGAGGGCTCGCCCACGCCCACCTTCGTCATCGACCGCGGGCACCGGGTGATCTGCTGGAACAAGGCACTCGAGGAGCTGACGGGCGTTCAACACGACGACGTTGTCGACACGGAGGGTCACTCGAAGGTCTTATACGGCGAAAAACGGCCCACGGTCGCCGATCTCCTGGTCGACGGAGCTGCCGACCTGACCGCCGAGATCCGGAAATGGTACGGAGAGCACTACAGGCGCTCGGAGCTCCTGGAAGAAGCCTTCGAGGCGACGGGCCCCTTCACCTTCCCGGGCAGGGAGCAGCGCTGGCTCCACTTCACCTCGGCGGCCGTCCGGGACGCCAAGGGGGTGATGATCGGTGCCATTGAAACCATGACCGACGTCTCGCCCCTCAAGCGCGCGGAAGAGGAGCTGAAACTGACCGTCGAGAAACTCCGCAAGACCATGGCGGGCATTATCCAGGCCATCGCTGTGATCGTGGAGACGCGCGACCCCTACACGGCCGGGCACCAGCACCAGGTGGCGCGTCTCGCCAAGGCGATCGCGCAGGAGATGGGCCTGCCCGCGGAAACGATCGAGACGATCTACGTGGCCGCCTCGATCCATGACCTCGGGAAGATCTATGTCCCCGCCGAGATTCTCAGCAAGCCGGGGCACATCAGCGATATCGAGAAAGCGATCATCCGCACGCACCCGCAGGTGGGCTATGATATCCTAAAAACCATCGACTTCCCCTGGCCGATCGCGGAGATCGTGTTGCAGCACCACGAGAGGCTCAACGGCTCCGGCTACCCCCGGGGCCTGAAGGACGGCGAGATCCGGATCGAGGCGCAGATTCTCGGCCTGGCCGACGTGGTGGAGGCGATGGGCTCCCATCGGCCATACAGGCCCACGCTCGGCATGGAGAAGGCCTTGGCCGAGATCCAAACGAACAGGGGTACCCTCTACTCCCCTGACGTCGTCGACGCCTGCCTGTCTCTGTTCGAGAAAAAACGATTCGCCTTCGATGGGCCACTGGGCGATTCGGATCGATAGAAAGCGGCCCTCGGCAGCAGAAACAAGGAAAGGAAACATTCATGAAGGAACCGATCGACACCATCGCCACAGAAGACCGCCACATGCCGCCGTTTTTCACCAAGCTCCCCCTTTCCATCGAACGCGGCGAGGGGATCTACGTCTGGGACGAGTCGGGGAGACGCTACATCGACTTCACCGCCGGATGGGGCGTCACCTGCCTGGGGCACGCGCACCCCGCCATCACCGGGGCCCTGACCGAGCAGGGCCGTAAAATCATCCAGAACCCGAACTCGGGCCTCACCTACTCGCCTGCCCGCGCGAGGCTCATCGCCCTGCTCACGGAGATCCTGCCATCGAACCTGACGCGGGTCTTTTTTTCCAGCAGCGGCGCCGAGGCAAACGATGCCGTGATCAAGCTGGCCCGGAAGGTCACGGGCCGGATGGACGTCGTCTCGACGGAGCAGAGCTTCCACGGCCGGACGATCAGCACGGCCTCGGCCACAGGCCAGGCGAAACACCGCGAGCGCTTCAACCCGCTCATGCCCAACTACATCTTCGTGCCCTACGGCGACACGGGGGCCATTGCCGAGGCGCTGGGCGAAAACACGGCCGCCGTCATCCTCGAGCCCATCCAGGGCGAAGGGGGCGTCAATGTGCCGCCCGAAGGCTACCTGCGGGACGTGGAGAAGCTTTGCCGAAAGGCGGGCGCCTGCCTGATCGTCGACGAGGTCCAGACGGGCTTCTGCCGGACAGGCCCGATGTTTGCCGTCACGGAGCTGGGCGTCCGGCCGGATTTCATGACCCTGGCCAAGGGCATCGCAGGGGGCTTCCCCTTCGGCGCCTTCGCCCTCTCCGAGGAAGTGTCGGCAAAACTCGAGAAGGGCGACCACGGCGGCACCTACTGCGGGAACCCCCTGGGCTGCGCCGTGGCCCATGCCGTGATCCGGCACCTGGTGGATAACAACATCGGCGAGAACGTGAAGAGCGTCGGCGCGCTCATCCACGAGCAGATGCTGCTCTGGAAAGAACGGTTTCCGCAAAGGATCCTGGATGTGCGCGGGCGGGGGCTGCTGCTCGCCATGGAGATGGCCGATGCGGCAACGGCCGAGCGGATCTTCGGCGAGGCCCTGAAGCGGGGCCTCATCCTCAACCTGATCCAGGCGAAGGTCATCCGTCTCTGCCCGGCCCTCAATACCACGCCCGGCGAAGCCGAGATGGTCCTGTCGATCCTGGATGAGGCCCTCGAGGCGGCCGCGAAAGCATGATGGCCTGGCGAAACGGATGAGACAACGAATCCTTCTGGCCTGTTGGCTGACTCTTCTTACGCTCCTGACTGCAGGGCGATCTCCGGCATGGGCTCAAGAGACACCCAGCTCTCAAATGAGTGCGGTCGCTGCCGAGATCGGACGGTTCGGAAAGGCCGCCGAGGGAACGG
>Ga0105106_10003609_pt1 | contig 11018 bp, 11 predicted proteins | sample PPLLaktember2015_5_FD_79109 | JGI IMG/M metagenome (GOLD analysis project Ga0105106, IMG submission 79109) | Freshwater sediment microbial communities from Prairie Pothole Lake near Jamestown, North Dakota, USA - PPLs Lake P8 Core (1) Depth... | ecosystem: Environmental > Aquatic > Freshwater >... | reverse complement strand
TCCGAATAGGATGACGCAGGGTGTACCGTCTGCGCGGGCGATCTCGGTGGTGTGGCAGTGGCGACGAATGGACGCTCGGATTGGCATTGCCAACTCCCTGGTTGCGGAATGCGGCAGCCGTCCCCAGGTGGAAGCCGTTGCTCTCGGCGGTTCGCTTGCTGGTGAGATCGCCGTTGAGGTCTCAGATGTCGATTCGGATGTCTACCTGACGGACGTGCTGCCCCTCGAAACCCGCGCCGCCATCGCCCGGGCCCGAGCCGACTGCGTGGAAGTAGGCAATGACTTCTGGGAATCCGGGGACGAATGGATCGAGCGGGGGGATGAGCTGCCCCTGGATGTGATCTACCGCCAGACCGGCAGGGCTGTGGATCAACTGGATCGGGTGCTGCGCCGGCATCCGGCGTCGGCCGGCTACTCAACCTGCATCGGGCACAACCTGCGCAGAGCCAGCATCCTGATTGACCGCAGCGGCTGGCTGCACGGGGTGCAACGGGCCGCCAGCGCCTCCTATCCAGAGCAGCTGGCGGGGGGCGATTGTCGCCATGAACTACCCGATCTTGCGGGCCACGGAGTCTGCCTGCAGTTCTCAGTTGCGCCCGGCGCTTGCACGCAACGACTGAGTGAACGTCAATCATCGGGTGGCGGCTGTGCTGGCGAGCTACTTCGACATCCTGTTCGCCGTCAACCGAGCGCTGCACCCTGGAGAGAAGCGCCTGCTGGGGCAGGCGAGCAGGCATTGCCCGCAGCGCCCGGCCCGCATGGTTGAGCAGGTGGATGCACGGCTCGCTGCAGCTGCGATTGGAGAGAGCGTCCTCGCCGCATTGGATGGCCCGACGGGTGACCTGGATCTCTTGCTGCGCGCAGAGCATCTTCAGCACGATGGTCGGAGGGGCGGAGCAGGTTAGAAGAGATGTGCGATTACTCCTGTGCGATCGGGTCGGGGACATTCATGGGAGCCCTGAGGCTCGAGCGCCAGGAGTCGCAGCCGGAGGGTGTCGGTGGATTCACAGAGATGGACGTGCAGGCCAAGCTAGCGAAGAGGCTTGAGGCGGACTTCCGCCCTTATCGACTCCTCGCCGCCTGCAATCCGCCCTTCGTCTGCAGGGTGCTGCAGCCGGAACGCAGGATCGGGACCCTGCTTTCGTGCACCGTCGTAGTCCCGCCGATCCATGCCGGGGTAGAGATCGCGGCGGCCGATCCCGTCGTCTCAATGGCCGCCCTCGACCATCCAGAGTTCATGATGGTCGCACAGCAGGTGCGCGAGAATCGGCAAGCCGCTGTACGGCGGGGGGGGCGGCTGCTCACCGCTCGCCAGGATAGCGCAACCCCCATTGGCTGCGCACGGCGTCCATGGCCTGCATTACCTCGAGCGATTCCTCCAACCGCATGGAGTCACTTTCCCGCATGCCCTCTCGCAGGCAGCGCATTGCCTCAATGGCCTGGTAGTGCAACCCATTCCCTCGAATTGGATATTCCAGCGATTGCTCCTGGCTCCCCTCCAGGCATAAGGTCATGCGCTCCGGGGCGTGCATTGGGGTATGGATGCGCAGATAACCCCGGCTCCCCAGGATCGTGGCCTCGTCCGGAGTCGTGGCCTGCATCGAAGCGTACAGCACGGCCAGCCTGCCGCCTTCGTATCCGAAGACGATCCCCTCCTGTTCATCCACACCGGTCCGGCCCATCGATACCATGCTGGTGATGCGGGCTGGTGGGCCGAAGACCAGTGAAGCGAGTGAGACCGGGTACACGCCCAGATCGAGCAGCGCGCCGCCGCCCAGCTCAGGAGCGAACAGTCGGCTTGCAGCGTCGAAGTCAAAGCGTTTGCCGAAGTCAGCCGCCAGCATGCGTACCTCGCCGAGAACGCCTTGCTCAAGCAGGCGGCGGAGCTCTCTAGTCGCAGGGAGGAAGCGTGTCCACATCGCCTCCATCAGGAATAGACCCCGCTGACGGGCGAGGTCGATCAGCGACCGAGCCTCGCCGGCGTTCACGGTGAACGGCTTTTCGCACAGCACCGCCTTGCCAGCCTGCAGACAGAGGGCGCTGTTCTCGTGGTGCTGTGTGTGCGGGGTAGCGATGTAGGCAATATCGACCTGTGGGTCCTCGGCCAGCGAGGCGTAGCTGGCGTGCCGGCGCGGGATGGCGAAACGGTCCCCAAAAGCTTCGGCCGCTGCCCTCGAACGCGAGCCGACTGCGAGCAGCTCGGCATTGGGGGCATGCCCGATATCCTCGGCAAAGCTGGCGGCGATCTTGCCGGTGCCTACGATCCCCCACCGGATCTTCTGCTCGTCCATCGAATCAGGTCTCCTTGAGCTGGGGGACACCCAGAAAAGTCAAGCGGCGCTTGATCTGCAGCGTGCGTTGTGGAGCGCAAGCCGGTCCCGCAGCGCCTCTGCGGCACACGGCGAAGCCTGTGTGCCGGTTGCCCTGAGCTCGCTCATCCCAGCCTGCTGGTCGAGCCTTTCCATCCGGCGAGAGTATGGAAGGCCAGCAGCCAGAGCCAATACAGGAACAGAGCCGCCGTCTCGAGCCAGTAGATCCTGCGGCTGGCCTCCCCGCCCACCGGGTGCAGTTCCGGCTGGGCGTTGATCGAGCATAGGCCGAGGATTGCCAGGGCACCACTCAGCAGAATGGCGGCGATCAGTCCACGGTTGCGTTCCGGCGCAGTGAAGGCGGTGAAGAAGAATGCTGCCCATCCGAACGCCAGGATCGCGATCAGGCTGTCCTGGTAGACGAGCGAAGGCACGTCATAGAAGATGTATAGACCAGGCAGCTTGGTCTGGCTCAAATGGGCCAGGGCCACGGCCAGGAAGTAGGCCGAGCCGACCAGCAGGGAAGCCTTCAGGATGCGGGTGTAGCGGGACATCCAGGATCACTCACCGCATCCCATTCTAACGTCGCCTCGGGAGAGCGCAACTCAGCCCACGCCGACGGGACCGCCAAAGCAAAGCCAGCTGCGTTTGCCCTAGCTGGAAGCTTGTCGCAGAATCGCAGCTCCGCCTCCGGGAGATCGGCTGGCTGGTGGCGGATGCGGCGGGCAGGGAGCCGGGAGAATGCAGGCGGCGTGGATCGGGCTGGGCCTCGGCCTGGCATCGGCGATTGTCTGGGGAACCGGCGACTTCGCCGGGGGCCTCGCCACGCGCAGAGCCCGCCCCTTCCAGGTCGTCGCGCTGGTCTCACTGGTTGGCTTCCTCTCGTTGCTCCTCCTCTCGGGTTTGAGTGGAGCCTCCGTGCCGGCGGCTTCTGATTGGGGCTGGGCGATCGGGGCGGGGGTGGCGGGCGCGATCGGGGTGACGGCGCTGTACCGAGGATTGGCGCTGGGCGCAGCCGCCATTGTTGCCCCAACAGTCGCCGTGGTGGGTGCAGCCGTCCCGGTCGCGGTCGGTGTGCTCCTGCAAGGCCTTCCCAGCCTTGGACAGGGCGCAGGGTTCGTATGTGGCAGCCTGGGGATCTGGCTGGTCTCCGCCTCCCCCGGCGTGCAGCAGGGGGAACGGCGGCGCAGTCTGGGCCTGGCCATCGGCTCGGGGATTTGCGTGGGCGCGTTCCTGGTCCTGCTGGCGCAAGTGAAAGACCCCAACGTCTTTGCCCCGCTGGCGATCGCCAAGGCCACCGGGACGCTGGTGGCAGTTCTGGCGCTGTTGTCCATGCGGATTACCCTTCCGTCGCCTCATTCCCACCCGGTGGCAATCCTGGCAGGCGTGCTGGATGCCGGCGGGAACGTGCTGTTTGTGCTGTCCTCCCGCTTCACCCGGCTCGACATCGCCGCCGTGCTGTCGGCCATGGCTCCGGCGATGACGGTAGTGCTCTCGGCAGCGATCCTGCACGAGGCCATCTCACGCTGGCAAGTCGTAGGCGTCGTGCTGTGCCTGGGTGCGATTGGGTTGCTCACGCTGTAGTCCCGGGTCGCTGCGGGCGAGGCACGGCCGGCCGGGCACTGACGGGCAATGGGCGCGCCAGGGTGCATCTGACCGGGCCGGTATTGTCGAGTGTGACTGGGCGCCCCGGCTGAGCGTCAGAGGAGGGGGAGGGGAGTATCCGGCTCGCTGTTCGACCGCTGGATGGCTCGCCCGTGCTGCCGCTGGCCGGGGAGGGCGATCTGTTTCGGCCCGGTCTGCTTGCCTGTTGTGCTCAGTGCTGCGGAGGTTGGGCTGGCGGCGGCAACGCGCCAACCAGGCTTCCGCATGTTGGTGATCACTCCGGACGTGATCGCCTACATCTGCCTGGTCTCTCCGCTTCTCACCCGAACCGCCGACCAGGCGCTCACCGGCTTGCGGCCGTTGCTTGACATTGATGAGCCGGACTCCCTGGCCATGCTGGAGCAGGGAGAAGCGACGGGCAACCTGGCTGCCGAGATCGGGGCGCGGATGGCCTACGAGCGCCGGCTCGAGTCGGCTCGGAATTGGCCCTAGGACATTGCCATGCTGCGCACCCTCGGCCTGTCGGTTCTCGTGCCGCTGGCGACCGTTGTGATCCGGAGTATCTTCAAGCATTGGTTCGGGTGACACCCCATGACAGGCTTGACACTAGGCAATTGACCCTCTGCAGACACGGACGCGACCGACCGTGGCATGCGAGCGATGCGAGGAGGCGCCAGTGTGCTTCATCCCTCTGCTTTCATGTTGTCACGTACGGACCAAACTGGCCACTGGTGTACACTGATTCCGAGTCAGGCGCGATTCACCCAGCCGTGGCTGGTGAATCCTGACTCTTGTCGGCAGACGCCATGTAAGTGCCGCGGAGCATGGGGCATATCAAAGCCTCCTGCGATGAGATGACTTTTTTGGAGACTGCGTGTGGGAATCCGTCCACTCCAAGAAGCTGACCTGCCGCACGCCGCTTGCCTGCTCGCTCAACGGCACCGTGGGCACCGGGCGGCCTTCCCCGAACTGCCCGCGGTGGCGGAGGCTGTCGAGAGTGCCAGAGCTTTGCTCTCGGCCGCGCTTGACCGACGGGGATGCGCCGGCTGGGGCGCCTTCACAGCCAACAACCTACAGGCATACCTCGTCGGCGAAACGGAGCTCGGCGAGGGGAGGGGTCGATCCGGATGGATCCGCGCCAGCGGCAGTGCCTGGGCCGAAGGGACCGCTCCGGCGTTGCTGGCCGACCTGTACGCGCGCCTGGCCGAAGGCTGGGTGCGATCCGGTATCTTTGCCCATTTCGCTGTCGTGCCGGCCAGCGAATCCGAGGCCCTGCGGGTATGGTTCGGGCTGGCCTTCGGCATCGAGCACGTCCATGCCGTGCTTGACCTGCGCTCGCTCTCACTGCCGGAGCTCTCGACGCCGGTCGGCGTAACCATCCGCCTGGCGACCGACGACGATCGGCAGGCACTGGCGCGGATGTCGGACGTTGTCTGGCGTCATCAGCTGGAGGCGCCGGTGTGGGCCGTCATGCTCCCGGAGAATGCCGAGGCCAATCGCGCCGGATGGTTGGAGTTGCTCGACGACTCCACCGTTGACGTGTGGCTGGCGATTGAGCGCGGGGAGATCGTCGGATCCCAGGCGTACTACCCCTCTGAGATGACCGGAGAGCATCTGCTGGGCGGGGACCAGACCTGCCACCTGGCAATCGCCGGGACCCGGCCGGCCGCGCGCGGCCGTGGGATCGCCACGGCATTGACCCGTGCGGGTCTGGAGCACGCACGCCGGCGGGGCTATCAGTTCTGCGAAACCGACTGGCGCAGCACCAATCTGCTCTCTTCCCGCTTCTGGCCGCGCTTCGGCTTCCGGGCGGCCTTCTACCGCCTTCATCGCAGGGTCGACGAGAGAATCGCCTGGGCGAACGGTGAAGGACCCAGGAGCGGCGCCTCGTGAAGCTCACCCCCTGGATCGTCATTCCAACCTACTGGACCTGGCCGTCGTCCGCTGCCGCGCGTCCCGAGAGCGGCTCCTTTGACCATCCAACACCCCTGGACGGCGAGAGCACCCTCCCCAGGCTCTTGCAGGATCTCAACGGCCAGAGTGATCAGGATTTCCGTCTCTTGATCCTTGTCGGCACAGCTCACCCTTCCCTCAGGACCCGCGCCGCTGCGCATGTCTCGGACCTACTGCGGCCGTATCAGGATCGCCTCAGCAGCCTGGTGATGGACTGGACGCGCCTGGAGCGGCTGCAGTCTGTCCTGTCGGACCACGGGCTGACGACGGCCGGGCTTGGGCTGGAGAGCTACGCAGGGATTCGCAACCTTCAGCTGCTGGTCCCGCACATTCTGGGCGCCGAGGCGGTCGTGGCGCTGGACGATGACGAGCGGGTTGAAGCTGATTACCTGCAGCGGGCGATCAGCCAATTTGGCCCCGATGCGCGCAATCCGGCGGTCCTCGGTCTGGCTGGGCCCTACCGGCAGCCGGACGGCGGCGTGCTGCTTCCTGCACGGGAGCGCACTGGCAATGTCTTCGAGGACAAGGCGATCTACATCAACCAGGCGATGGGCGGATTGATGGCCGGAGGCGAGGGGCTGCAGCCGAGCCCAATGGCGCTTGGCGGCAACATGGTCTTCCATGCATCGCTCTTGAAGCAAACGCCTTTCGACCCCGGCATCACCCGCGGCGAGGACATCGACTACTTGATCAACGCACGCATGAGCGGGGTGACGTGGTGGTTTGATGCGGGCCTGTCGATCCTTCACCTCCCGCCTCACCACTACGACTCATCCCCCTACCAACGCCTGCGCCAGGACGTGATGCGTTTCATGTATGAGCGACAGAAGCTCTACCTCTTTGGTTGGAGCCAACCGGACTGGCTCGAACCGTATCCCGGTGCGCTGCTGGGGCCGGACCTTGAGGATCAGGCCCGTCAGGCATTGGAACGTCAGGGCACGCCGGCGCTGTGGGCTGAGTACGGAGAGCCAGATTCGACCCTCCAGGAGGCAAGTGCCCGGGCACGCCAGCTTGCGCCGCAATACGCCGGCTTCGCCGCGGATTGGCACCGCATGATGGAGCGGATTGAGAGCGATCAGCGGCTGCGGGGCTCGCTGGCAGCGGCACTTGACTGGGCTGGAATGTAGCAGACACACTGGTAAACTGCCGCCGTCTGTTTGGGCGGCGGGAAGGGAGATGAATCCCATGCAAGTCTCTCGCCCCAGCATGCCGCCATCCTACGGGCTTGAACCGCCGGATGGGGATCACGGTCTCCTGCCCTGGTCGTGGGCAGAAAGCCGGCTGGCCGAAGCGCGCAACTACTGGCTGGTAACCAGCAGCCATCGGGGCCAGCCGCATGCCATTCCTCTGTGGGGGATCTGGCAGGACCGCGGGCTGCTCTTCAGCACAGGCCGGGCTTCGCGCAAGGCGGCCAACCTCAGGCGCAACCCGCAGGCTGCCGTCCACCTGGAGAGTGGCGACGAGGTGGTGGTCATCGAAGGAAGCGTTGTCCCGCTTTCGGGGGACCGGTGGAAGGAGTATGTAGCCCGCTATCAAGACAAGTATGGCATCCGCCCGGAACTTGACGAGGAGACCCTGCACTTTCACTTTGTCCCCCGCAAGGGGTTTGCCTGGCAGGAAGCGGCGTTCCCCTCGAGCGCCACGCGCTGGACGTTCTCTGACTCGCCGGGCGAGAATGTGGCATGATTACGAGGGCGGGGGACGAGCCCGGGGGAGTCAACCGCTTTGGTATCTCACAACCGATCGGCAGCCGTGCAAGACAGGGAGGGATCCTATGAACCGAAATCTCGTCCGTCAGATCGTCAACATCATCGCCGTTGTGGTCACCATTGTCTTCAACATCCTGGCCAACGCTCTGCCACTCAATGGCCTGAATACCGGCGACATCTCGGATCGATTCGAAGTCTACTTCGTTCCCGCCGGATACGTCTTCTCCATCTGGGGGCTGATCTACATTGGCTGGCTTGCCTTCGCCGTCTTCCAGGCGTTGCCCTCTCAACGCGAGAATCCCCGGCTGGTCCGCCTGGGATACTGGTTTGCGGTGAGCTGTCTGGCGAACATTGGTTGGCTGATCTCCTGGCACTATGAGTACTTCGCCGCCGGCCCATTCATCCTGGCAGCCCTGGCGATCCTCTTGATCGTCGCCTACCTGCGGCTCGAGATCGGCCGCACCCGCGTGTCAACCGCCGAACGCTGGTGCGTTCAGATCCCCTTCAGCATCTACCTGGCCTGGGCGACTGTGGCGACGATTGCCAACGTCACCTCAACGCTCTACTTCCTCAAGTGGGGCGGCTGGGGGATCGCGCCGGAGGCTTGGGCCGCCATTATGCTCGGGGTGGCAACGGTCGTTGGCGTGCTGGTGTTCCTCACCCGCCGGGATTTCGCCTTTGTCCTGGTCTTGATATGGGCGTTCGTTGGCATCGCCCTCAAGCATGCGGACACGGCGCTGGTGATGGGCGCGGCATGGTTGATGACGGCCCTGCTCGCCCTCGTGCTGATTGTCGGGCTGGTGCGGGGCAGACAAGCCGCCTGATCGGATCGCGAGCTGCAAGCCAGCCGCCACCTCGCGGCCGAACTCCCAGACCCTCCTGCCAGTGAGGGCAGGATATCAACCGGGGCTGCCCGCAGCTGCGGGCAGCCCCGCTCCTCGGACTCCACCTGGCCTCCGGCAGGGCCATCGCCTGGGCAGCGACAATACCCTCCTGCTCGTTCGCGAAAGGTCAGCCGCACTCCCTTCCAGTTGAGACGAACAGAAGGCATCCCGCCTCGAGGTGGATGGCCGCTCCCCGGCGCCTGGGGAGCCTTAGGTGTCACCGCTCGTTCCCAGCCGGGGTCCGCACGGGTGTCGAGAGCAGACTGGCCGGGACTGCTCGCGCGCAGGATGCCCGGAATCCAGAACACGCTAGCCAGCCACCCTCGAACCGTGTTCCATCCGGTCGGCGCCGAGGCGGGCGCATCGGGATGCTGTTCTGCCTGGTGATCGAGGAGGAATCGACGATTGCGTTGCAGGCAGAGACCTGCCAAGATACGGACTGTCGGTCAGATGGGTGGGTGAGGGCAAGCCACCCGCTGCGCGCAGGGAGGTGACGGTGTATCTGCTCTCGGAGGACTTGCTGAAGCTCGGACTGGCTGTGTTGGCCGGAGGCTTGATCGGCATCGAGCGCGAGTTCCGCGACAAGGCGGCCGGCTTTCGCACGTTGATCTTCATCTGCCTGGGCGCGGCGCTCTTCACCATCTTGTCGAGCCGCCTGGCGGCGGACAAGGACCCGACCCGCATTGCCGCGGGCATTGTGGCCGGCGTTGGGTTCCTTGGGGCAGGCGTGATCATGCGCGATAGCGGCCGGGTGGTCGGCCTGACGACCGCCGCGGCCATCTGGCTCACCGCAGCCCTGGGCACCAGCATCGGCGGCGGCGAGTATGCCCTGGCGGCCGTCGGCGTGGCGATCACGCTGGTTGTGTTGTGGGTGCTGCCGTGGTTCGAGCAGCGCATCGACAACCTGCGTGAGGAGCGGACCTACGTCTTCTCTTGCGCAGCTGGTGCGGCTAAGCTGGCCGAGCTGGAGGCGGTTTTCCGTCAGAGCGGGCTGCGCGTGCGGCGCCATCGCCAGGAGCGAACGCGTGACCAGATGACCTGCGCCTGGAATGCCTTCGGCTCATTGAAGGCGCATGATCGATTGGTGTCCGCGCTGACCGCCGACGAGACGGTTCATGAGTTGCGATTCTGATGGCGGTGCCGACGGCGGATACCCGACTGGAACCCCACCTGCGCATCACTGCGGCCATCGCTCCCGAGGCGACGGATGGCGAGGCCTTGCTGCGTCTCGGATGCGAGGAGGCGGAGAACCATGCGTCCCGAAGCGGCGCCTGAGCGGCCATCTGCCGGGCACGCCTTCGCCGGGCGATCCAGCCTGGCCTGGCTGATCGCAGGCTGCGGCATGCTCTCCGGCATGGCTGCCTGCCAGCCGATGCCCGAGGTCGGCGCAACCCCGCGCCCGGGGAGCACGCCGCTTGTACAACCGGTGTGCGACCCTCAGCTGGATCTGGTGGTGCGACGAACCCGGGAGACCTACCGCGTCCGTGGCAATACCCTCGACGAATTGTCGGCGTCCATTGAGCCACAGCGGTATCGCGATTCCAGCGGTATGGCCTGGGATGCCTATACCTGGTGGGAGGTTCGTTGGTCATACCCTTTCGTGGAGCGGATCGACTCCTGTGCCCTCGGGGGAGAGCAGGTCAGGGTCGACATCCGCATGCACCTGCCGCGCTGGGAGCCGCCGTCCGGGGCGGATCCTGAACTGGCATCGACCTGGACGCACTACATCACTGCGCTGGAGGCACACGAGGAAGGGCATGCACAGATTGCCCTGGCCGCGGCGTGTGAGGTCCGGCAGGTGTTGCGCAGCCTGGAGCCACAGCCGGACTGCGTTCGCATGGAGTTGGCCGCCGATCAGGCAACGCAGGTGGTGATTGACCGCTACCACGATCTTGAGGTCCAATACGACCTTGAAACGGACCATGGCGCGACCGAAGGCGCGGTGCTGCCCTGAGGGAGCCGCCGGCTGTATCCCTCCGGCGCCTCACGCAGGTTGAGCCGGTTGTGACGAAGCTCGCCACCTATGGCGGTCCTTCGTCCGTGGGGGCTGTTGACCCTCTCCCACTCCCCTCATTCTGGCCCGGGCCCCCGGGTGCGGCGGCAGGGGGAACATCCGCCAGTTCGCGCGGCACGTGCCGGCTGGTGGCGGGGCAACGTCATTTCGCCCACGAGCAACGCGCTCTGGCCAGGCGGTCAGGGAGGCTGTCGGCCGAGCGGCGCGGGAGGGGATCGGCCGGTTGGACCGCTGAGCGAAACGGGGCGCCGCGCGACTGGCGGGCTTGCAGCCGCACAATGCTCACCGGGCTCAGTGGTTATCTGCCGTCATTCGGCCGCGCAAGGCGGTGTTGTGGTTTGGTCGTGCGAAGAGGCCTCCACCCCAATCGGTCTGCGTGTGACTCCCGCGTGGGCACGGTGGCCCGATAGATGGTCGGATGCCCCTGCAGCGGACGACGTGCTTGACCGGCGTGGGTTGCTGGCCCTAAGATGGACTGACCCCCGGCAAGGCGCATACTCAAACCCATTGCATCCGGGCAGCGGCGCGCCGCGTGGTTATGGAG
>Ga0105106_10003607_pt1 | contig 11020 bp, 12 predicted proteins | sample PPLLaktember2015_5_FD_79109 | JGI IMG/M metagenome (GOLD analysis project Ga0105106, IMG submission 79109) | Freshwater sediment microbial communities from Prairie Pothole Lake near Jamestown, North Dakota, USA - PPLs Lake P8 Core (1) Depth... | ecosystem: Environmental > Aquatic > Freshwater >... | reverse complement strand
TCCGGCCTGTCGTCATCCTCTATGGTCAGGACGGCCGTGCTCGAGGCCCCCAGGACTGCTCCGCCTGTGGGATTGCTGAGAGCGAGCTTGACGGTCTTCTCTTCTTCGGCCACCGGGTCATCAAGAAGGGGGACGGAAAAGGTCTGGATCACCTCACCGTTGTGAAAGACCAGGGTCCCCGACGCGCTCTCGTAGTCCCCTCCGGCCGAAGCGCTCCCGTTGACCGTTTCATAGTCGACACGAATCTCGCCGCTGCTGCTCGATGTGCGCATCACCGTGATGACGGCACTTCGCTGTTTTTCCCCGACAGAGTAAGAAGAGGAGCTGAAACGGACTTGGCCCGGGTCATTGTCTTTGATCTCCATGGCCCCGTCGGCGGACGACCCGTCCTCGGCCGACGCTGTGATGAGGACGCGCTGTGCGCCGTCCACCTCTCCGTCATCAATAATGGTGATATCAAAGGAGATCGAGGTTTCTCCTGCGCGAATGACCACGGACTCCGGCAGGTCGACTTGTGAGGAGTCGCTCGAGGACAGGAGGATGACAAGGTCTGAAGCAAGGCTCCTGGGAATAGAGACCGTCCCCGCATCGGACAAGGTACCGCTGTCTTCGGAGGCCTGGCTCGGTACTCGCAGGGTGAGGGCTGCGCCAGTGGAGGGGAAAAAAATCTGCGCCAGGAGGATCCCCAGGATCAAGGGGATGAACCGCATTCCTGAAAGAGCCGTCTGCATCATGGGTATCGAGATCAATGGATCTCAGGCCTCTGAGTTTCGAAAAAAAAGCACAGAAAAGGCGAACCCGTTTCCTGTGCATCAACCGGTCTCAAAACAAAGACCAGAGAGTGTTGATCGTTCTACGCCTCAAAGGCCTTGAAAATGAGCGAGGCGTTGGTGCCTCCGAAACCAAAGGAGTTGGACATGGCCGCTCTCACTTTGGCTTTTCTGGCCACATTGGGAACAAAATCCAGATCGCACGCCGGATCCGGAGTCTCATAATTGATCGTCGGTGGAATGACACCGTTTTTGATCGTCAGGGCGATGATGGCGGCTTCCACGCCCCCGGCCCCGCCGAGGAGGTGCCCGGTCATGGACTTGGTGGAGCTGATCGCCAGTTTGTACGCGTGCTCTCCGAAGACCGCTTTGATCGCTCTTGTTTCCGACTCGTCGTTGAGCTTTGTGGACGTTCCATGGGCGTTGATGTAGTCGATGTCTTCAGGACGGAGCCCTGCGTCTTCGAGCGCGTTCCTCATGCACAGGGTGGCCCCTCCGCCATCCGGATCCGGCGCCGTGATGTGATAGGCATCTCCGCTCATCCCGTAACCGATGACTTCGGCATAGATGGGAGCTCCTCGATCGAGGGCCTGTTTCATCTCTTCCAGCACCAGAATTCCTGAACCCTCCGCCATGACAAAGCCGTCCCGGTTAAGATCAAAAGGCCTGGAGGCTTTTTCCGGTTCATCGTTCCGGGTGGAGAGCGCCCGCATCGAGCAGAATCCGCCCAAGGCCAGCGGGGTCACCACCGCCTCAGAACCTCCGGCAATCATGGCATCCGCCTTTCCCCCTCGAATGAGCGTCATGGACTCTCCCACAGCGTGAGAACTGGCGGCGCAGGCAGTTTCAATCGAGAGGTTAGGCCCTTTCACGCCGAACTGGATGGCGATCTGACCCGGAGCCATATTGGCGATAATGCCCGGAATGAAGAAGGGGCTGATTCGCCGGGGTCCCTGTTCCAGAAGCACCTGGTGATAGTGCTCGAGCATGGCGAGCCCTCCGAGCCCGGATCCTGTCAGGCACCCCACGCGATGCCGGTTGGAGTCGTCGACCCTGAGACCTGACTCTTCCATCGCCATCTGCGCCGCAGCCACGGCAAGGTGAACGAAAATGTCAAAGCGTCTCACTTCCTGCTTGTCCATGAAATCTTCGGACCGGAAGTCCCACACCTGTCCGGCAATCTGACAGGGAAAGGGAGAGGGATCGAATTTTTCTATTCTCCTGATCCCGGATTTCCCGGCGCAAAGAGCGTCCCAGGTCTTTTGGACTCCGGTCCCCAGGGGAGTCACCAATCCCAGGCCTGTCACCACAACCCTTCTCTTCATAAATCCCTCATCCTCTGTTTCACCTGCTGAACAGAGATGGTTTCTTGGCTTTTACTGGCCGAGGGCCTTTTGAATGTAATCAATGGCGTCCTGGACCGTGGCGATTTTCTCCGCGTCTTCATCGGAAATGGAAACGTTGAATTCCTCTTCCATCGCCATGATCAGTTCCACCTGATCCAGCGAATCGGCTCCCAGATCATCGACAAAAGAAGCCGTGGGAACCACGTCTTCTGCCGCCACATCCAGCTGCTCGATGATGATCTTCTTAACCCTTTCGATAATATCTGCCATGAACGATTTCCTCCTTTGTCTCTATCTTTGGTAGCCACACAACGTCAGGCTCACGGATTTGGAACCTCTTGAGTAAGGATTCCTCTATCATCAGGTCACATGTACAGACCACCGTTCACATGGATCACTTGCCCCGTGACGTACTTGGATCCCCCGGAACAGAGCCAGTGGACCGCTTCAGCCACGTCCTCAGGTTCGCCCACTCTGGCCAGCGGAACTTGCAGCAAGAAAGTTTCCTTGAGCTTTTCCGGCAGGGAGGAGGTCATTTCCGTGTTGATGAACCCCGGAGCCACCGCATTGACCGTAATGCCTCTTGAACCGACCTCCCTGGCTAAGCTCTTCGTGAATCCCATGATCCCCGCTTTCGATGCCGCATAGTTGGTCTGACCCACATTCCCTATTTGGCCGGCCACCGACGAGATGTTCACGATGTGGCCTGATCTTTCCTTGACCATGGAACGGATCACCGCCTGGGTGCAATTGAAGACCCCCTTGAGATTCACGCTGAGGACCAGGTCCCATTCGTCCTCTCTCATTCTCATGAGAAGCCCGTCTTTCGTGATGCCCGCATTGTTGATCAAGACATCCACCCGGCCGAACCGGGCAAGGACATCTTTGAAAAGGCGATCCACGTCTCCCCGATTGGAGACATCGATTCGGTGAGCTTCTCCATGAACTCCTTTGTCGGTCAGACGGTCCAGGGTCTCCTTGGCCGCAGAGTCGTCCGGATCAAAATGGAGAAGAACGAGCTTAGGCTTTTCGTCGGCAAACCGAAAAGCGATCGCCCTGCCGATTCCTCTGGATCCGCCTGTGACGATCACCACTCTTTCTGAGTCACTCATAAGCATCCTCATCCGGAAAACGCCGACGGAGAGAGATCCCCTTCACGCCCCTCGCAGGGCGGGGCCCCCTTTCCTCCGAGGAGGACCTGACTTAGCTCTCTTTGGTCTCCATCAGGGTTTGGCCTTTGTAGGAACCACACTGGGCACAGACACGGTGAGGGAGCACCGGCTCGTGGCACTGTGGGCACAGTGTTGGCCTAGGCAGGCGGACGTGATCATGAGACCGCCTCATGTTCCGGCGGGACTTTGATTTTTTTCTTTTGGGTAACGCCATAGTTTTTCCCTATTCTCCCTTGAGTCTCAATTTCGAAAAAGCCGGGGGACTCTCCGCTTTCCTGCACGGGCAGGGCGCCTCGTTCAGGTTGGCCCCGCACACAGGACACAGGCCGCGGCAAGTCTCTTTACAGATCGACCTCATGGGCAGCGAAAGATAGATCTGCTCGCGCACCACATCGCTAAGATCTATCGCATCCCCTTTGACGAAATCAACCTCCATGTCTTCATCGAGCAGTTCGATTTCTTCCTGATCCGATCCCTCCCTTGGGACCACCAGGGTGACATGAAATTGTGATTCCATCTTCTTGTGGAAAGGCTCAAGACAACGATCGCACCGGACTCGGATCCCCCCGCGGATCGTGCCTTGAACCAGGAATTTGTCGACGGCCTTGGAGACCTTTACCCTGACACGGAGCGGACCGTCAAGACCAAGGACTTGATCATCCCCAGAAGCCGGCTGCCACCAACCTTCTTCCAGCACCTCATTGAATTCCGTCTCCTCGCTGATCGCTTGAAGGTCGATGAGCATTGAAAAAACCTACTTAGAAACAAAATCAGTGAATCTAACTAAAGCTAAGGTAAATGAACTACTATAATTGAGGACTCCTGTTTGTCAAGCAAATTCCTGCCCCACGAAGAAATCCTGAAACAGACAGGCCGCTTTTTCGCAGCGCAGGGACTCCCGAATTCTCTATTTCTTATTGACCCTTACAAGCATTTCCTGATATGATTGGCTATCTTTTTTCACACCCTCTCTCCTGCTCCTTCGTTTTTCTCCAAGAAAGAGGGATCCGCCTCCGAGGGACTGATCCATGTGGATCTACAGGGAACGACTCAGTTACCATGAAAAGCTTCGGCGATCTCTCTACGAGATCCTCAGAGATGTTCTCGAGCAACGGCTCATGAAAATCTCCCTCGTGGACTCCTATTACAAGCACATCCAAAGCGGAGCAGAGTACAGTTTTGTGGAGAAAAGCGAACTGAAACCCAAATCGAAGAAGGTGGAAAAGGAATCCGACCTTTTCCGAACCTTCATTGTCATATTCTGTGAGGGGACCATCCATCCTTCGATGAAGAATTACATTCGCTTTTTCCCTGAAAACAAGGTCATCAAGGAAAACCTCGAGTTCTTCGCGGAGCTCCCCCTGTACAAGAACTTCGACCGCAACCTGCGGTACTTCGACAGACCCCGCTTTCTGGACTTTCTGGAGAGCTGGCTCGAGGTGGATTATGCTCTGCTGATCCAGCAAGACCCTACCGTCCGAAGAAACAACCGATATGCTTTAACCCATTTTCACGTGAAAATCGACTGGCCCATCGCCGACGCCGCAGAAGATCTTGCCCGGTGGCTCCGCTACATCCAAAACCATCTCTACGAGATGGGAGATTCGGAGGCCCGCTATTTGCAGAGAAAGCTCTTCGAGTACTACGGATGCCATGTCAACGTGGGTGGCAGAAGAACGGCAGCCCTCATTGCCGCCCAGCTCATGAAGAGGCTGGATTTCATCACCACGGTGTTCGTGTCAAGCAGCGAATCACGCTCTATGATTAAGTACTCAGAGAGGGGGCTCTCCAAATTCTTCCTCATTCAACTCACAGAGAAACAAATCCTTGCTCTGGCAAACCGCGAGTCCCTTGACCCGGAGAGCTTCAAGGCGGCCTATCTCTACCCTGCCCGCGAGGGTTACATCGGGATCTCTGAAGCCGTGTACGGTCACACCGCTCACGCAAAACCACCGGAAGACGGAAAGATGAGACGGCTCAAACACCACGTGAGCTGGATCAGGCTTAAAGATGAGTTCCTGCACCCAAAGGAAGCTTTCCTCGATCTTCGCCCCATCAATTATCGGTGGGTCTACGCCTCCGATTAGAGTCCCGTCCTTTCTAGGATTTTCACGAGAAACCACAAATCCAGGACCCTGTGCCAGCGGATCAGGTAAACCTTTCCGTCGTCAGCAAGAACCTTGAAGTAATCGTGCTCTTCCCCGTACCAGCGGTCCATCACGTTCACTACAACCAGCTTTCTCTGTTCGAGGACAAAATACAGGGGTCGCTCATTGGCCTTGTACCCTGAATAGGCCACCACCTCGATTTTCACCGGAGTCTGGACCACAAAACCCTCATGAGCCTTCCAGGCAAGGACGATGGAGATCACTTGCCCGGCCTCCTCAGAGGCGGAGGAGCGGAACCTTCTAGATTTTATTGAAGAACTCCTGCAAGGCCTTGATGAGGGCGACCTTTGACTCGGCGGACGCGTCCGGAACGAAAAAGAACTCCAGCAAGAAAACCACTGCGTAGTCCACGGCAGAGGTTTTGTACTCCTGGAAGGAGGAGACCTTCACCTCTTTGAGCTTTGCAAGGTCCCCCACGTTCAACAGATCCGCTCTTCTCAAGATCAGGGTGAGCGCTTCCTTTGCATCCTCCGCATTCTCCAGGACCATCTCGACACCTTCAAGCTTTCTGACGGCCTTGACAATCTTTTCACTTTCCACTTTAATTTTCATGCCTTTGCCCCGCAAGTATCCTTCGAGTTTTTATTTTTTCTGCCTATTCTTGTCTTCTGATCCGATTCGAAGCATCCCGTTTTTCCTATCTCTTACTATAAGATGGTTTTGTCCGTCAAATCGGCTCACTCCAGCAGGAGATCCTAGCGCCCGGATCCTGACCCGCTTCTTCGGCTAAGAACCCTTCCGGGAAGAGAGAGCAACACAATATTGAAGAAAATCCTTTATAACTTAAACAGGATATGGTAAAAAAATAGTCTGTTTTGTCTTTTTTGAACCATTCCTCCCTGCCGAGGAATATTCTGAGCGTGTTGGATGACTGAGAAGGACCTCATACGGCGCTTGTTGAAAGAGGCGGACCTTTACCGGACCCAGGGGCTCCTGTCGGATGCCAAGTCAAAGTACGTGCAAATCCTTTCCGTCATAGGGAAAAGTAAAACACTTGTCGAGCACAAGCCGCTCATCGCCGGAGTGAAAAGCAAAATCCGGGCGGTTGACAAATCCTTGAATGAGCTGAGAGATACCCCGGAAAAACCGGAACTCTCCGGCGACCTGCAGAACCTCATCAAGAAACTGTTCAGCTTTTCCCAGACTAAGGAAGCCGCGGCCATTGAAGGAGCGGTGGCGCTCGCCAAATTCGGTCAGTACGAACAGGCTTTAAAGGAGTTTCACAAGCTGCTGGAGCAGGGCGTCTTGCCCGTGGTCACGGCCAAAAATATGATCAAGTGTTACGCGGCCCTTAAAACGCCCGAAGCCGCGGTTGAGCAGTTCGCCAAATGGAAGACCCGCGATTTCTTCTCCACGGAAGACCTCAAGTACATACGGACTTTTCTCACGACCTCCCTGGAGAAGGAAGGTTTAAAGACGGAAATCCCGGAGGTGGACGCAAAGCCTTCCTTGCCTTCCAAGCTGAAAAAGAAAAAGGAAGAGGTTTTTCTCGAGATCTCCGCCATCTCCCTTCACCTCCAGGGCGGGCCTATGGCAGGGCAGACCATGGACTTTGACGTTCATTTCCAGTCCGCCAATACCGTTACCGTTTTGATTCCGGCGGTTCAAAAAGGCGTGGCAGACAGCCTGATTCCGGGAACACGGCTCAACGATATCCAGTGCTACTCTCCCATTACCGTGTTCAGGAGCACGGGCACTGTTTCCGGCACGGCCAAGATCAAACAGGGACCGAGGCGGGGGGATTACACTCTGGATATCACCATTGATGCGGATTGAGCCAGCTCGCGGAATCCCTGAAGAGAAAAGGCTCCGGCAGGGGCTAGTGAGAAACGGCCGACGCGGCACCGACCGGCAGATCAGGAGGAACCTCTCGAACGTTTATGGCCATTTTCAACGCAAAGGACAGAATCATCGAGTGTAAGCTGGTCTATTACGGCCCCGGTCGTTGTGGAAAGACCACAAACCTGGAGTATGTCTTCAAGGCCTTTCACAAGCAGACGAACTCGGAAATGGTCTCCATCAACACCATGGGCGACCGGACCCTGTTCTTTGATTTCTTGCCCATGGGGCTTGGGAAAATCAGGGGCTGCGACGTGAAGGTTCAGCTATACACGGTCCCGGGCCAATCCAGGTATCGATCGACCCGAAAGATGGTGCTCAAGGGAGTGGACGGCGTGGTCTTCGTCGCCGATTCCCTGGAGGTGCGAAGAAAAGCCAACCTCCTGTCCCTGAAGGATTTGGCTGAGAACCTGAAAGAAGAGGGGAAAAGCATCTTCAACATTCCTCTCGTCCTTCAGTACAACAAACGCGACCTGGAGCAGCAAGGTATCCCGATTCTGCCCGTGGAGACGCTCGATCAGGACCTGAACAGCAAACTCAAGGCACCCTATCATCCGGCGAGCGCTCTCAAAGGAGAAGGGGTGGGCGGCACTCTCAAAGAGGCGCTGCTCCTCACCCTGCGCCACCTGCAAAAAGAGCTGCACTGGACAAAATAGAGGATTGAGCATGGGAGGCAAAGCGGTACTCACAGGAAATCTGAAATTCACCAGCCTTGCGGATCTGTTTCAGATCATCGGCGGGAACAACAGCACCGGGGCGCTGCGTATCATGAGCCAGTACGTCCCCCATCCGGGCATCGTGAACTTCGTCAAGGGCAATCCGGTCAACGCGATGAACGGTTCCCTCAAAGGGCTGGATGCGGTTTACTCCCTTTTCGGAAGAACAGAGGGGAACTTCGAGTTCACTGAAGAAAAAGTCCCCGGCGACCCTGTGATCAAGAAGAGCCGAATGGAAATCGTTCTGGATGCCCTGAGGATGCTCGACGATGGAGTCATCGAAAAAGTCGGCCCCACCACGGCCGACGAACTTCTGACCAAGAAGGGATCAAAATCCAAGGACGGTCAAAAACGTGAGCTGCCGGTGATCAAGGGGCCCGCCATTGACTACCTTTACATTCTGGACGAAGAGGAGTTTCCCGACGGGAGAACCGTGGTCAAAGAGGGCAGCCACGGCAAATGGATCTGGGTCATTCTCGATGGAGCGGCTCAGATCACAAGAGAAACTTCACGGGGACCCCTCACGATCGCCAAGCTGGGGGAAGGATGTTTCATCGGGAGCTTCACGTCGCTGTTGTTTCAGGAATACGCTCGGAGCGCCACGGTGACCGCCATGGGGGATCTCCGCCTGGGTCTCCTGGACACCCAGCGGCTGGCAGGGGAGTTCTACACCTTGCCCATCGATTTCCGAACCACCCTTTCCAGTCTTGACCGCAGGCTCAAGAAGATTACCGACAGAGCCGTGGATCTCTCTTCGAGGAAGGACGATCCTCTCGTGCTTCCTGCCAAAGGACTGGAAGTTGCGGTGGAGATGGGCTCCAAGAAGGACGACCTCTGTTGCATCCAGGAAGGCCAGGCCTATGTGGTGGGCAGGTCGGGCAAAGGCCCTCTTCCTCTGCTGGTCCTTGAGAAAGATGACGTCTTCGGAAACCTGCCGTTCATGGATATGGGACAGGAGCCGCGGAACGCCTCTGTGGTGAGTACCCCGTCCCTGAAGACCATTCCCCTGGACACTGAAGAGCTTCACACGTCCTACGATCACCTCTCCCAGACCTTCAAGGGCATGATCTTCAACATCTGCACCTGCGTGTCCATCACCACAAAACTCGTTTATCTCTTCAGCCGAGGCAAATAGCTGGTGTCCTTCACGGAGATGACCACCCATGAAAAAGACGACTCCTGCGGGCCTAAGTAGAACCCTGGCCTTTGCCCTTGCCTTTGTCTTGATTCTCGGTGTTTGCCCGGGGTATCCGCAACCGAGCGATTCGACTCCCCCTGCCGTGGCTTTGGAGAAAATTGGGGTGATGCCTTTTTTCAAAGGATCCTTCGGTTCTTCCATCACGGAAAGCGTGGTCTGCCCGGTATGTGATTTGACGTATGATTCCCGCAGCCTCTCTCCGGACTGCGATAAGGTTTTGACGCAATATGTCCGCGAGGCTCTCGAACAGAAGCACGGGGACCGCGTGCTTTCTCAGGCGCTCGTGGCCAAGACCTACGCCCGGCTTCCTTTGGACGACCGCCGGGACACCCCCCTTTCTCTTTCTCAAAAAGTGGGAAAGCTCCTGGGTGCCAACCTCATGACCGTGGGCACTGTCTGGAAGTATAGGGAGAGAGTAGGCGGAGCCGGCGCGGTTTCAAGCCCTGCTTCGGTGGCGTTTGCTCTTCACCTGGTTGACGTGGAAAGCGGAAAGGTCCTCTGGAGCAAGAGCTTTGTCCAGACCCAGCGTTCCCTGTCCGAGAATATCCTCAATGCAAAGGCTTTTTTCGAGCAGGGAGCGAAATGGCTTACCGCGGATGAACTGGCCTCTTTTGGAGTTAAAGAGATCCTCAAGGAATTCCCCTACTAGCGGCTTCTCCCCGCCCAAGTCCTCCTTCCAGGCAGTCGTTTGACACGGCTCCCCGCGCTGCTTAGATTATTTCTTCTGAATCACCTCGGGCTAGTCGAGAACTGGGGATCGCGTTCTCAATCAAAACGCTTCAACACACCCTTCAAATGCAAAAGGAGGACTTACGATGATCGGAAAGAAAATGGAATCCGCGTTGAATGAACAGGTCAATCGAGAGATGTATTCCGCTTACCTTTACATGTCCATGTCGTCCTTCAGCGACAGGATCGGGCTCAAGGGTTTCGCCAACTGGTTCATGGTCCAGTATCATGAGGAAATGCTCCATGCCATGAAGATCTACGAATACATCATGCGGCAGGGCGGCAAGGTAAGGCTCATGAGTCTCCAGGAACCTCCCTCAGAGTTCGAGTCGCCCCACGACATGTTCGAAAAGACGCTCGCCCATGAACGGTTCATTACCAAGTCCATCAATGACCTTGTGGACCTGGCGATCGCCGAGAGAGACCACGCCAGCCAGATTTTTCTCCAGTGGTACGTGACCGAACAAATCGAAGAAGAAGAGAACGACAACGACATCCTTGCCAAGCTCAAACTCGTGGGCACGGGAACAGAAAACAACAATGGGCTTTTCCTCCTCGACAAGGAATTGGGAACACGGACGACCACAGTCCTCACGGACTTCAGCAAGGGCATCGAGGCAGGAATGAAGGCGGCTGCAGCCGCGTAGATGCAGGCTTGAAGGCCGTCTCGATCGAAATCCCCAAGATCTTTTTCTTTCATGAAAAGGCAGAACCCACTCCGGTTCTGCTTTTTCTTTGTGCACAAGGTCAAAAAAATCCTCCGCGGATACGGAAAAAATACATCATCTAGTATCGTTTTACTCTCTGATACACTATATATATAAATTATGCATAATTTATATCTAATATACGATAAAATTGTTGACAAATATAAAAATTAAAGTATTATATTAACCCAACAACAAGGAAAAGTTAGATGAGAACAGGGAACCGACAAATAGAAACACAGTGCCAGCAAACGAACTTCTCGGGTGTTCGTGCATCTTTTTGCCGGGAATCTTATCTATTAAAAGACATGAAGATTTGCACGGCAGAAAAAACGGCGTTGCGGGAAGTCGTTGGGGATGGAGACGTTGGAGATT
>Ga0105106_10003606_pt1 | contig 11026 bp, 6 predicted proteins | sample PPLLaktember2015_5_FD_79109 | JGI IMG/M metagenome (GOLD analysis project Ga0105106, IMG submission 79109) | Freshwater sediment microbial communities from Prairie Pothole Lake near Jamestown, North Dakota, USA - PPLs Lake P8 Core (1) Depth... | ecosystem: Environmental > Aquatic > Freshwater >... | reverse complement strand
CGAGAGATGCTGCCATCGGCCAGCGACAGTCTCCAGAGGCCATGATGCTCTGGGGGGCCGGTGATGACGCTGTAGTGGATGGATCGTCCATCACGCGACACCCGGGGAAGATTGGGCTGGTGGGCGCCCGTGGACAGCGCCACGGGTTCCCCGCCGCCCTTGGGGACTCGAAACAACCTGCCCAGCCTGATGAAGGCCAGCCATTGGCCGTCGGGCGACCAGTCCGCAGAGCCGCCCGGCGCCACACGGCGGGGCTCCCCTCCCGTCGCGGCGACAATCCACACAGCAGTCTCTCCCTCGCGCTGGGATTGGTAGGCGATTTCACCGTCAACCGGGGACCAGCTGGGGAACGAGTCGTTGGCGGCGTGCACTGTCACTTGCCGAGCCGGGCCCCCGCGAGAGGGCATCACCCAGATGTCCCGATTGCCGGTGCGATAGGCGTAGAAGGCGATCTCGCGCCCGTCGGGCGACCAGCGCGGGTTCCAGTCGGGCGTCGGGTCAGTCGTGAGCGGCGTCATGTCTCCACCGGTGGCCGGCAGCACCCAGAGGTCCTGGTTCCCGCGCCGGTCCGAGCTGACGGCCAGGTGTTGACCGTCGGGCGACACGTCCACGAACTCGATGTAGGTGCGTTCCGACGTCACGCGCCGGGCGTCGGCCCATGTAGCCGGCCGGTCCTGGCGGATCGGGACACGCCACACGTTCGAGACCCTTCCTCCCCGTGAGTAGGCCAGCGTCGTGCCGTCCGGGGAAAAGGCCGCGGAGCGCATGTCGAGCCCCGCCGTCACTGCGAGCGGCTCGCCCATCGGCCGTCCGTCGTCCATGACGGCCTGCTGCCAGAGGTCCATGCTCCCACCGCGGTTCGAGACATAGAAGACCCTGCGTCCGTCACTGGACCAGCTGGGGCTCCAGACGTTGGTGAGCCCGTCGGTGAGGGCTACGGCGTCGCCGCCCGACGCCCCAATCGTCCAGAGGCGGGTCAGCTCCGGGCCGCCCCCCCCAGCTTCCAAATATGCGAAGCGACGACCGTCGGGACGGATGCTGAGGTCCCAGCGCCGCGGCGAGTCGTGCGCGGGCAGCACGATGCGGGATGTCTGCAGCGTGTCGAGACGGAGATCGTTCACGAAGTTCTGGTCGGCTTCGTTTGCCGCCACGAAGAGTCTGCTGCCGTCCGGCGCCCATTGCGGGGCACTCGCGCTGCTGTTGCTCAGGCCAGGCAACGCCAGGACTTTCCGCGGGCTGCCGCCAAGTGCAGGCACGAGGTACACACCCCACTCGCCGTCACGATCCGAGTAGAACGCAATCTCGCGACCGTTCGGCGACCAGCTCGGCCGGCGATCGTTGGCGGGACTGTCTTTCGTCAGGTTCACCGGCTCGCCGCTCCCGGGCTGCGCCACCCAGATGTCGTGGTTGCCGAGGAGCGTAATGCCCGTTTCGTCAGCCGAATAGGCCAGGCGCTGGCCGTCAGGTGACCACGTCGGATAGCTCTCGACGTCGAGCGCGGAGGTCACCTGAACGGGGTCTCGCAGCTGCGGAACCACGGGCGTGCCCCCTTCTTCGCGACCGAACCCCAGCCAGACGCCGGCGGCCGCCGCACCGAGGGCGGCGACGATCGCGAGCGTGGCATACCGCGGCGCGGTCTGGCGCCGGGCCGCGGGTGCCGGACGAGCGACCGGGAACGCATCGCCCGAATCGACGTCCTGCTTGACCTCCTCCAGACTGTGACGGAGGTCGATCGCCGACTGAAACCGATCGACGGGGTTCTTCGCGAGGCAGCGATCCACCAGCCTCGCCAGCGCGCGCGGCACCGCGGGCTGCAGCTCGGTGACCGGACGTGGCGTGTCCCGCAGAATCGCGGAGATCACCGAGGCCGGGTTGCGGCCGTCGAACGGCCGACGGCCCGTCAACATCTCGTAGAACACGATGCCGAGCGAGAAGATGTCCGAACGGGTATCGACGTGTTCGCCCTGCGCCTGCTCGGGCGACATGTACGCCGGGGTCCCGACGGTGAGACCAGCCTGGGTGGCGGACAGGGTCGCCAGCTCGGCGAGGCGACTCCCCTCCCCCGGCATACCCTTGGCAAGGCCGAAGTCGAGCACCTTGATCCGGCCGTCGTCACTGATCATGACATTGGCTGGCTTGAGATCCCGGTGGGCGATCCCCTGCTGGTGCGCGGCCGCCACCGCATCCGCCAGGGGAATGGCGATCTCGAAGAACCTGCCGAGCGGGAAGCCGTCTGCTGGAAGCAGATCGGCCAGCGTCTTTCCCTTCACCAGCTCCATCGTGATGAAGTGAATGCCTCCGGACTCTTCGACCGAGTGCACCGTGACGATGTTGGGGTGGTTCAGCGCCGCGACGGCCCTGGCTTCGCGGGCAAAGCGCAGCCGGCGATCCTCATCGGCAGCCAGCTCCGGCGGGAGGATCTTGAGTGCCACCTGGCGAGCGAGCGTGGTGTCCTCCGCCTGATAGACCACACCCATCCCGCCGGCGCCGATCTCGCGCACGATTCGGTAGTGGCCGAGCGTCTGGCCGATCATCGAGGCACCTTCGTCAGCCCGCGTGCGCGGCCCAGTCTGACGTGTCGGAGGCGCGCATGCAAGCCACCAACGGGCACGATGCGGCCGCCACCTGAAGCGCTCCGGATGGATCCGACTATTACTCGAGCAGCGCCAGGCTGGGCGCTCTACGGCGGTCGCACCACAATCGCGGAGGATCTCCGCGCCGTCCCTGCTCCAGAGGCCTGAGGGACGGTCGAAAATCAGCGGATGAGGATTCCCCGCGGACGCGAGTCCGTCGCCGCGACTCGCCCCCTGGCCTCGGACGCCACCGCTGCCTGCCGCGTGACGGCGGCCGTACGCAGCTGCTCGATATCCTGTTCGAGAAACGACAACCGGCCGCTGAGAACCCCCGTCCAGTGCCGGCGGTCGAGTCGGGCCGCGAAGATGCCGTCACGCGAGTGTGGCCGGCCCGGGAGGAGGACGTGCGCCAGCTCGTGCGCCAGCGTGTAGCCGAGAATTCGGGCCTCTCCGAGCATTACGGGCATCCCCGCCTGCGCCGACTCGAGCGCACGCGAGACCCGCGCCGCGCACTCGCGGGCCAGCGAGACGAAGGCAGGGCCGCCGGTGAGCGGCAGCGAGAATCCACAGCGCTCCGGATCGCGTCGGTCGTGGCTGGCGACCACGCGCACCACCACGTCATGACGGCCGGGCGTCGTCGCACAGGGTCCGGTCAACCCGCTCGCCCTCGCGACGCATGCCAGCCAGCGAATCGCGATGCCAGCCGGGGCGAGCGCGTCCTCGGTCGCGGCTCGAAGCGCGATCGACATCGGCTGCGACAGGTGCGGGCTGTCGTAGACGCGCAACGTCACGGTCGCTGCGGGCGTCTGCTCCGCCGCAAGGGACGCGGCGCCGAGTACGACGCCCAGCAGCCCGACCGCCAGTCGCAGGATGCCAGCCGAGTCGTGAACGCGCGGATCGAACATGGCCCACTCCTTCCGCCGTTGATGCGCAGGACGGGAGGGCCGTGCGACCATCGCCACCCGACTCGTCGAGCCGTCCGAGCTGCCGTCTCGGGAGAAGTGACGCGGTGGGCGAGAACGTTTCAACCGGAAGGTGCCGGGACCGGTACTGCAGGGTCCGGCGGTTGAGCCGGGCTCGCAGCCGGCTCGAGGCGAGGCCGGGGCGCGATGATCGGCGCTCCGTGCGCGGCCCGGCAATGTCCGCTGGTCGTCGCGGCATCCCTGCCGCTCGTCGTTTCTGTTCGTCCAGCTCACCGACGGACCGGGGTGGGTCGGGTTCCGCGAGGTACTCGAGGTGAACGGCAGACGCGTCGGCCCGGATCGGCAGAACGGAACTGCGCTCGACGTGCGGCGAGAGCGCGCTCGATCGGTGGCGCCGCCTGAGCGAAGACCGAGCGGAGCCCTGTGCGCGGATCCGGACTGGCAGGTATGTATGATCGGGTTCGGTCCTCATGCCTGTTCCTGCCGGATCCGCCTCGCCGCCCTTCACCCTGGCGCGCCGCACCGCGCGCATGAACCCCTCCATCATTCGCGAGATCCTCAAGACCACCGAGCGCCCCGGGATCATCTCCCTGGCCGGGGGCCTGCCCTCGGCCGACACCTTCCCGGTGGAGGCGATGCGCGAGGCCACCGCGCGCGTGCTGCGCGACGCGCCGCGGGAGGCCATGCAGTACGCCGCCAGCGAGGGCTACGGACCGCTGCGTGAGTGGGTGGCGCAGTACCTGGCCGCACATCAGGGCATGGAGGTATCGCCGACGCAGGTGCTCATCACCAACGGCTCGCAGCAGGGCCTGGATCTTGCGGCGAAGGTGCTGATCGACGCCGACGCTCGCGTGCTCGTCGAGACGCCCACCTACCTGGGCGCCGTGCAGGCCTTCACGCCGTATGAGCCCTGTCTCGAGGGCCTGGCGTCGGACGCCGAGGGGCCGCGGCCCGACGCACTCGCCGCCGCCGCGCCCGGCGCCCGCTTCGCCTACCTGCTGCCGAACTTCCAGAACCCCAGGGGGCACGTGTACAGCGAGGCGCGGCGCTCGGCGCTGGTGGATGTGGCGCGACGGGCAGGCCTTCCGCTGGTCGAGGACAACCCGTACGGCGATCTCTGGTACGACGCGCCGCCGCCACTCTCGCTGGCCTCGCGGTGGCCCGATGGCGTGCTCTACCTCGGGTCGTTCTCGAAGGTGCTCGCCCCGGGCCTGCGCCTCGGCTATGTGGTCGCGCCGCCGGCCATCTACCCGAAGCTTCTGCAGGCCAAGCAGGCGGCCGACCTGCACACCGCGATCTTCAACCAGCGCGTGGTGTACGACGTGCTGCAGACCGGCATGCTGGACGCGCACGTGGAGGCCATTCGCGCGCGCTACCGCACCCATCGCGATGCGATGGCGGCGGCGCTCGACCAGCATATGACCGGCCTCGCCACCTGGACGCAGCCGGTGGGCGGCATGTTCTTCTGGCTCGAGCTCGCGCATGGCCTCGACGCGATGGCGCTGCTGCCCAGGGCCGTGGAGGCCGGAGTGGCCTACGTGCCGGGCGCGCCGTTCTACGCGCAGGCGCCGCGTGTGGACACACTGCGGGTGTCGTTCGTCACCGTGGCGCCGGCACAGATCCAGGCTGGCGTCGCCGCGCTGGCGAGTGTGCTGCGCGCGGCCGCGGACGGCACGCGCTGAGGCCGGCACCCAGCCTAGACGATGTCGAGCCAGCCGAACCACACCGGGTGGTTCGCGCGGTACCAGGTCAGCACGCGTCGGATGATCTCCTGCTTCTCTCGCGGGACGACCTGTTCATCGAGCCGGTTGAAATGGACCCGCACCGTGTCGCCGTCATACTCGAGCGCCTGCGACAGCATCGTCTGGAGCTCGTTCCGGATCCGGCCCGAGTCCGAAACCTTCACCGCACGGCTGGTGTGGTCCACGCCCGACATGAAGCGGACCAGCAGAGGACTGAAGACGTGCTTCGCCGTCTCGAGCGGCTCCATCAGCCGGAAGGTGAATGCAATGCAGCTCGCAGCCTGGCGCGTGGCCAGCCGCGTCGTGACACGGTAGACGCCATCACCGAGCTGCTCGACACCGGAGGAGCCTGTGTAAGGGTCGTCGCAGATGTACGCCGACGAGGCCAGCACGTGCCACTGCTTCTCGGGGAGGAAGTCTCCCGGTCGCAGCGCCGGACGGTCGAGGGGCAGATTGGAGGCGGCGGCTTCGCGGATCGCGTCCGCGTACGACTGCACCTTCCCCGCCTCCACGTCCTGCCCCGCGATCAACTCCGAGACACGGCGGGCGAAGTCGGGTGCATCGGGGTCGAGCCGCATCAGCGTTCCCTCGACGTGACACGGCTGGTCGAAAGAGGGGGAGAACAGCGCCATCGAGCAGTCCACGTCGAGGACCTCTGAGAGGCTGGCCGCCTGCATGGCCTCGGCCGTCGCGGCGTACCCATCACACAGGAACACGTGCGTCGCGCCGGCATCGTCCTTCCAGCTCCCGACCAGGAACGTCGGGGCGTACGTGCCGGAGTCGGTGAAGACGGCGAACCCCGCCGGCGTCTTCCAGCCGTCTTCAACCAGGTGTACGCCCAGTGCGGACCACTCCTGCCATAGCGCGCCGAGGCGGCCCACGCGGCTCTTCCCCCGCAGTGTCCAGACGTGGATGTGCTCGCGGCGGAGGCCGGGGTACGCCGCTTCGATCGCCTGCACGACCTGCGCTCGTGGCGTGCGGTAATCGAGCAGGAGTGATGCGCGGTCGGCCGCTTCGGCGACCCGGCGCGGCACCGTCAGGCAGCCCATGTACGACTCGTAGGGACGTGACAGGACGAGCGGCGAGTCGAACAGGTGGAACACGGCCATGGGGCCCGTGTCCTTCCCTTCAGCGAAGCGCGACGTGTTCTCGAGGGTGTCGACGGCCGCGCCCCACAGGGTGATGCCCCGCCGCTGCAGCCACTGGTGGAACTGATCGAACGTGTGGCCGGGCTCGTTCAGGAGGCGGCGGATGCGGCGGTCGACGATTCGGGCGACTTCGGGGCGCGCGTAGACGCGGCCGAAACCAAGGAGCGGGTTGGCACCCATCTCGGGCGTTTCGCCCGCCTTCGGCATCAGCCCCTCGCCGAGCGACACCATGATGGCGTGGTTCTCGGGCAGGCTCCGCGTCAGGTGCCAGAGCCCTTCGCTCATCACGTAGGCGCTGATGGCGTCCGCGGCCTTCTTCACCTGGTTGTAGGTGACCTTGTCCCGGCCCGCCCCTTCGCCAAACCCACCGAACAGTCGCGTGCCCAGCGCCGTGGCCGCGGAGGTCATCGCCAGGCACCGCGCGATGCCGCGTGGCGCGAACGCGTGGGCAGACACCGCTTGTGCCTGCGACCGTTCCACCTCCACATCCTCGAGCCACAGGTGAAAGCGAAGCAGCACGGGGCGTGCGTCGAACGCCCACTGGGCAATCAGGTCGCGTTTCTCGCTGTCGGTCATGGCCATCCGGCCCTGACTTTACAGCAGCTCATCGCCGGCGTGTCTCAGGGACGCGCCGACGCTCGGCCGGCCCCGGCATGGTCCGTTTTTGCGCCACGACCACGTAAGCGAGGTCAGTTGCCGCCGATCGGCTGCGTGCGGCCCAGCTCGAGCACGTCCTCCCAGCCAACGACGACGCTGCTGTTCTCACGCGCGGCCGCCGCCGCCAGCTGCGGGTCCGAGAAGGCGATGAAGTCGCGTTCCATCGTGTTGGGGTTCACGATCACCCGGACGAAGGAGGCCCGTTCGGCGCGCACCCATCCACCTCTGGCGTAGTTGGCCACGAAGAGGAAGTCCTCCCGGGCGGTGGGATGCTGGACCAGCCACGTGGACATGCAATGGATGGTTCGAAACTTCACGGCGAAACCGTTGTCGCCGACGTGCTCGGCCGCCAGCCGCTCCTCGATGATCGGCCGCCGGCACCGTTCGCACGCTTCGCCCAGGGTGACGTCGACCGGCCTGGGCGGTGCGCAAGCCGTGAGCATGGCGGAGAGGACAATCACTGTCGAAAACGCACGCATGGGGCCCTCCTTGCTTCGGCGACGGATTTCCGTCACCGGGCCGCGGATGGCGGTGATCGGAGCAAGAAGGGTGCCTCGCCGCTGAGCCTGATATTGGCGGGAATCCCGCGGGAAGTGGGAATACGATCACGGGGATGCGTCACGCATGGCTGCTTGCCGCGCTGCTGGCCTTCCCCGGCGTCTCGTCCGGCCAGGCGCCGAGTGTCCTGCACGTCACCGTCACGCTGCTGGACGCGGCGCAGGTGCCGACACCGGTGCCCAGGCACATGCTGCTCGTCAGCGACAACCCGGCGACGAGCGAGCCGAGGAGGGTCCAGACGAGGGCGGACGGCTCCGTGGAGATCAAGGTGAAGCCGGGGTCCTATACGGTCGAGTCCGATCGCCCCGTGACGTTCCTCGGCAAGGCGTACCAGTGGACGCAGATGGTGGACGTCGTGGCGGGCCGCGACGCCACGCTCCAGCTCACCGCGGCAAATGCCGAAGTCGGGCCCGCGTCGGCGACCTCCTCGCCGACAGGCGCCGCGGCACCGGAAAGCGATCCGTCGTTACTGCTCGGGAAGTGGCAGGAGAGCGTCGTCGGCATCTGGTCACCGACGGCACGCGCGTCGGGGTTGCTGGTCGACGCGCGAGGACTGATCGCCACCGACCGGAGCGCGGTTGGCAACGCGGCGTCCGTCGAGGTGCAGCTGTCGCCCACCGTGAAGGTTCCCGCGCGCGTGCTGTTCTCGGACGGTTCCCGCGACGTCGCGCTCGTGTGGGTGGATCCGAGTGTCGTCAGCCCGCGCTCGCCACTCCCCCTGCCCTGTCCGCCAGCGGCGCCGCCGTCACTGGACGAAGGCCAGGCGATCGTGACGATCGCGGCCCCGCTTCGCGCGGGAACGGACCTGATACAGGGCGAAGTGACCGGCTTTCAGCCACGTGCGATCGAGACCGACATGCGGCTCCCCTTCGGCGGTGCGGGCGGCCCGGTGTTCGACGAGACTGGTGTCGTCGTGGGACTCACGTCCGTGCCGGCCGATGCCGAGGCCCGCCGGCGGAGCGATGTCACCGTCGTTCGCGTGGGCATCATCTGCGAGGCGGTGTCGGCGGCACAGTCGACGGTGTCGGGCACGGCGCCACCGGAGCCGACCCGACTTCCCGTCGAGCCCTTGCGGCCCTACCCGGCGGATGCCATCGACGCATCCACGCGAAGCCGCACGGGCACGACGTCCGCTCCCGTCGTGTCCTCATCGGACTTCGACGTGGCATTCATCACACCGGCGACGGTCTCTCGCGCGCAGCAGAAATCCGGTTGGACGGGTGGCGGCGGTGGGCGGTCGCCGGAGGCCGAAGCGCGGATCGGTCGGCTCATGGACTTCGGCGCATGGGCCGACTACTTCGCCGATCGTCCTCCGGTCCTGGTCGTGCGCGTCACGCCGAAGATGGTCGAGGGGTTCTGGAAGCGGCTCGCGCGCGAGGCCGCACGCACGCAGGGCGCGGCGCTGCCGGCCTTCAAGGACTTCAAGACCGACTTCCTCCGCATGCGCGTGTTCTGCGGCGGCGAGGAGGTCACCCCCATTCATCCGTTCGTGCTCGAGCACCCCGTCTCGGACAAGGACGTGATTCGCGAGGGGCTGTACGTCTTCGGCCCGGATGCCTTCGGTCCCCAGTGCGGCGGCGTCACGCTGTCGCTCTATTCGGAGAAGGCACCGGAGAGGGCGGACACCGTCACGATTGATCCCAAGGTGATCGACCAGATCTGGCAGGACTTCGCCCCCTGGCGGGCTGCCGGCTAGCGCGTCGCTGCCAGGCCCGTCACGAGGGCCCAGTTCAACCGGACGAAGCGCTGGAACTCGCTCTCGAGCAGGCGCTCCTGATCGCTGTGCATGCCGAAGCCCTTCACCTGGTCCTCGACGTCCACGCCCGACCCGATGCCGATGCACTGCACGCCACGTGCGCGCAGCTGCCACATGTCGGTGGCGTAGGTGCTGATCGCGGGGAGCGTCGGCACGCCGTAGACCGCGGTCACCGCGGCCTCGACGGTCCTGAACAGCTCCGAGTCCATGCGCGTGGCCGGGATGGCTGGACGCCCGGCGCCGCCGCCGGTGAACCGCACCTGGACGCCGGGGTCGTCGATGGCGGTGCGGATCTGATCGAGCAGCGCGTCCGGATCCTCGCCGGGCACCATCCGCACGTCGAGCCGGGCGCGCGCCTCGGAGGGAATGACGTTCGATCGGTAGCCGCCATCGAAGATCGTGGGCGACACCGACGAGCGCGCCATCGACGAATACCGCGGCTCGTGCTCGAACAGCCAATCGGCCGCGGCGGCCGCGACCTTCGGATCCGGCGAGAGAACGTCGCGGTAGTGCCGCGCCCGCTCGGGCGGGGCGATCATGGCCAGCCGACGGAAGAAGGTGCCGGTGGTCTCGTCGATCCGCACTGCCGGTTGCCAGGTACTGAAGCGCCCGACGGCGTTGCCGAGACGCGCCACGGCATTGGACTTGAGCGGCACCGACCCGTGGCCCGAGATGCCCGTGGCCACGAGCTCCACCCCCCGCACCACCTTCTCAGTCACCTGCACCGAGGCGTACTTCACCAAGCCGCCCTCGCGGATGGTGTCGCCGCCTTCGGCAATGCAGTACTCCGCGTCGATCTCCGGGTAGTGCTCGCGGATCATGAAACCGATGCCCAGGTTTGAGGCGCTCTCCTCGCCCGACTCGGCCAGCAGGACGACGTCGCGATCCAGCGGCACGTTCAGCCGCTTCAGCAGCACCAGCGTCATCAGCGCCGCGGTGAGGTTGTCCTTGTCGTCGATGGCGCCGCGGCCGTAGATGAACCCGCCGTCACGCGTGGCGCTGAACGGTGGAAAGCGCCACTTCGATTCGTCTACCGGCACCGTGTCGGTATGCCCCATCAGCAGCAGGGGGCGCTTGCGGCCGTTCCCCGCCAGTCGTGCCACCACATTGGGCCGCTCGGGGTCGGTGAAGAGGATCCGGGCGGGGATCCCCTCCTTGTCGAGCACCTGCCTGACGTACTCGGCCGCGGCGCGCTCGCTGGCGACGGTGTCGTGGCGGATCAAGGCCTGGTAGTGGCCGAGCGCCTCGGCTTCGACCGACGTCCAGTCCGGCTGCGTGGCGGGCGCCTGCGCCACCAGACCGGTGGCCGCGATTGCGGCCGCGAGCAGGGACAGGGGAAGGCGACGCATCAGAACATGCCGCATGGCGCTCCATATTACGCCCGGGCAACGTGAAAGGAGCGGCTGGCGGTGGTCATTCCGTAAAATGGAGACATGGGCACCGCCACTGAAACCCTGTCATTCCAGGCCGAGACCCGCCAGCTCCTCGACATCGTCATCCACTCGCTCTACTCGCACAAGGAGATCTTCCTCCGCGAGTTGATCTCGAACGCGTCCGACGCGCTCGACAAACTGAAGCTCGAAGCGCTGGAGCGTCACGCCCTGCTGGACGAGGACCCGCTGCTCGAGATCGAGCTGGCGCCCGACAGCAAGGCCCGCACGCTGACCGT
>Ga0105106_10003604_pt1 | contig 11026 bp, 12 predicted proteins | sample PPLLaktember2015_5_FD_79109 | JGI IMG/M metagenome (GOLD analysis project Ga0105106, IMG submission 79109) | Freshwater sediment microbial communities from Prairie Pothole Lake near Jamestown, North Dakota, USA - PPLs Lake P8 Core (1) Depth... | ecosystem: Environmental > Aquatic > Freshwater >... | reverse complement strand
CTCCGGCCGCTCGAGAGGCTCCTCCTGCACTCGCCGCTCGTCGTCTGGGCGCCGTTCGCCTCGAACGTCTATCACGACCTGATGTGGTATCCCACCATCGGCCGGCACCGCGTCCGGAAATTCATGAAGACCGATTGGGGCCGGCTCTTTAAAAAGCCCTAGGGCATCTTCGGACATCGGACCTCTTCCCGTCGCCGGGGAATTGACAAGCGCTCCCTTTAAAACTATAGTTTTTATAGGATTTATAGGAGGGGACCATGATCGATCAACAAGGCGGGCGGCTGGAATTGCTCACGGATAAGAACAGCGTTCTGGCCCTGGTGGATTATCAACCGACGATGATCAGGAGCGTGGCTTCCGGCGACAAGACCATCATCAAGGGCGCGGCCGTCGGGGCCGCCAAAGCCGCGAGCATCTTGGGGATCCCGGTCGTCCTGTCGGCCATCAATCCCAAGTCCAACGGAGCGTTCTTTCCTGAGATCAGCGGGTTGTTCCCCGGCCTCGATGTCTTCGCCAGGAAGGTCCCCAGCTTCGACGCCTTCGAGGACGAGAGGAACTGGAACGCGGTCAAAAAGACGGGGAGGAGGAAGCTGGTCGTTTCGGGGCTGTGGACCAGCATGTGCTTTGCCTACTCGGCTCTCCATGCCTTGAAGGAGGGCTTGGAAGTCTATGGATTGATGGACGCCGCGGGCGACTCCACTCCCGACGCCCACAAGTACGGGGTCAAGCGGATGATACAGGCCGGGGTCGTCCCCATGACCCTCGAAACGCTCGTTTCGGAATGGATGCATGACTGGGGGAACCCCAAGGCGGGCAAACTCGTCAAGGAAGTCTATTCAAAATATGGCGCCATGATCGGACTTCATTGACGCGAACCGAATTCTGAAGCGTTCCGGCCCAAAGATTTTTTACTAAATATCCAGAGCTTCAGCTATTGCTCGATGGATTACGATTTGTTTATTAAAATCAATGCTGGTATGTAAGTATCGGTTCTTGAAACAAAATGATCGTTGAATGCCTTCGCTCCCCTTCTTCTCGATTATATTCCTTATTGCGCTGCATTCGTATAGGGTATGAAATATTTCGTTGAAATTGGCTTTATCTGCCCCCAATATTCTTTTGCTGGCAAAATCGTAAAGACTATCGATATAAAATTCCTTTCTACCGAAAGAAGCAAACATTCTCCACACCAATTCGATTATGTCTCTATCGAGATATCCGCTTAATTCATCTCTTATTTCGGGCAAGAAATATTTCTTTGAATAATCCTTTATCCCATAACTTACCTGTTGTTCGGTCAGCTTACTAATCTTGAATTGTTTCTGCATATACACAAGTAATTGGATAAAGTCTCTTGGCGTTTGTCTAGTAAAACCTAGTAAATATGAATAGATGTTTTTTCCCTGTATGGTATCGGGGAAATATTCCTGAAAGATATCGATAGGATGGCCAAGGCTAAGGCGAGCCCTCAAGTTTGCTAAGGTTACTAGTTCTGAGCTTGATGGGTCCATTGGATTATGGAACCAATCGAATTCATGTGCCCAATCTTGCCTAAGCTTGTTTTTATTTGGAGCAGGGAGTCGTTCAAAAAGGTCCGTCCTGCAGAGGACGATAAACTTTCCCGGCGCAGCGTGTTCTTTCAGTAGGGCGTTTAAGCGCGACACCTCGGTGATTAACGATGCAAGAGAAACATACTGAATATTCTCTCCGGTTAGGATATCGTCTAACCCATCAATGACAATTATATGCTTGTTATCCTCACAGGTATTTTGGAGACACATGCTCTTTAAATAATTGATATATTGTACAAATCGTATATCTTCTTCTTTGATTTGGTTCTGATCAACCCCCATTTCCATCTGCAACGGCAATTTCAATTTGAATGATTTCTTAGAACTTCTCAACACAAGGTATTTTAATGAGACGGCGGGAAGAATTCCAATCTTGCGTAGAAAAGAAATAGCACTATAATTATCGGGGTCCTTGATAATTGATGAGTTTTGGTCTTCTATAAATGACGTAATTAGTAGTACCAATAGGATCCAAGACCAAGCAGTGGGGAATCTGGATGCAGGGTCGTTCGGGCCGCCGACGATTTCGTAGAAGCTGACAAATGGGAAGTCCGATAAGAAAAATGATTTTACAAATAGAGTAGGGTCGCCCTCCGTGCACAACTTTAAATGCTCACCAAGGGCAGTCTTCCCTGACCCCTTATACCCAAGAAAGAGGAATCGGTCCCCTTACAATGCATCTTGTGCGTAATTATTAGAATCCAGGTATCCCTCAAGAAGCAAGAATGGAGAATCGGAGCTCTCTGCTTCTGCGCTTGATTTTCCAAAATTAATGCTTTTGAAACTCATCCCTTTTGCTTTAGAGCCTCCGTTAATCCAGTGATCAAACGTTCTCTATGTAATGTCTATTTTAAGTTCAGTGCAAAGCGCATTCAAGAACTATCTTAATCTCAGCACTTTGTGGAGCTGGACGGACAGACGAATGTTCGAAAGTCCATCCTTCAGGCATTGATCGAGGATGCCCATCGCCCTTTTGGCGCTGGGCTGACGGTTCGACTCGGGTTGAAGGATCATGGGCGTTTCCAGCGGGAATTCTATTCTTAGCCGCCGGACGACCTCGTACGTCAATTCCCGGCTCGCGACGAGCTTGACCTCTTTGGCCGCCTTCCGAAACCGTAGCTGATAAAAATAATCCTTCGGCTTGGGCGAGACGGTGTACCAATCCACCGGGAGCAGGCGGTCGACCGTCCCGTTGGTCTCGACCTGGACCTTGAGGCCCTCTTTTTTCAGGTCGCGGACAAGTCCCGAGATATCCTGGAGGAGCGGCTCGCCGCCGGTCAGGCAGACCCAAGGGGCAGGGAAAACGAGCCGGATCTTCCGGACCTCGGCCAGGACGGAATCGCGCGTCCGCATTTCGCCGCCCGTCCGGGCATACTTCGTGTCGCAGAACGAGCACCGGAGGTTACAGCCCGCGAGGCGAACGAATAGGGTCGGCTCGCCAAGGCGGAGGCCCTCGCCCTGGACGGACGGGAAGACCTCAGCGATCCTCAGTGTAGGTCGCGGAAGCATCATCGGATTCCCAGACGGTCACGGCCTTGACCGGGAAGATCTTCTTGAGCTCGTCGTAGAAGTGGCGGGAGAGGTTTTCGGCCGACGGATTAAAAGCGTAGACCTCGTTGAGGTGCGTATGGTCGGGGAGGATGTCGGACAGCGCCTTCTTGATCTCGGTGAAGTCGAGGGCGATCCCGGTCCGGTCGAGCTCTTCCGCTTCGATGGCGACCTCGACGTAAAACGTGTGGCCATGGACCTTCTCGCACTTGCCCTTGTATTCGCGCAGGAAGTGCGCGGCCTGGAACTTGTCCCTGACCTTCAGCGTCCAGCTCATGGCTTTCCTCCCTTTCGCAATCTCGCGACGAGCGGGTCTTCGCGGCCCGCTTCCTTCCACGCCCGCGCCCGGAGCAGGCAGGACGAGCAGGCGCCGCACGGCGCTTCGCCGCCCGAATAGCAGGACACGGAGTGGGCGTAGTCCACGCCGAGAACGAGGCCCTTCCGGATGATCTCGGATTTCCGCAGGCCGATGAACGGCGCGAGGATCCGCATCCGGGGCGCCCCGAAGGCGGCCCGCGTCCCGGCATTGACGGCCTTCTCCATCGCGCCGACGAACTCGCGCCGCGTGTCTGGATAGTTCGGCGAATCGACGACGTTATAGCCGCAGACGAGGTCGGTGATGCCGCGCGCTTCTGCCCATGCGGCGGCGACCGCCAGCAGGATACCATTGCGGAACGGGACGTAGGTCGGCGGCGTGCCGGCCTTGAGCTTGCCCAGGTTCTTGTGCTTGGGAACGGCGATGCCCGGATCGGTCAGCGCCGAACCCCCGACCCGGCCCAGGTCGAGCTTGAGCACGACGGGCTCCAAACCGAGCTTCCGGGCCGTCCTTTTCGCCATTCGTACCTCGATCCGGTGCCTCTGGCCATAATCGAAGGTCAGAGGGTAGACCCGGTCATATCGCTTCTTTGCCCAAACCAGGGCCGTCGTGGAATCGATGCCTCCGGAGAACAGGACGACGCAGGATTTCATTATCTCTGTATCCCATGATAGGGCAGTGAGTGTGTATTTACAATAACCTCCATCGGCACCGCCGATGGGGGAACCGCCGGGACTGGGTCCCGGGATTCGGGGGGCAAGGGGCAGCCATGATCGCCTTGCCCCGCGAGTCCTTCGAAGGCGATCCTGGAGCGACGTATAGACCCGTTCGCCGAAGGTACGCCCCGCCTTTCAAGGTGGGGACGATAAACGAGGCTCACAGGACTTCCCCCAATAAATAGGGCAGATTTAGCTTAAGCTCTGTTCTATCTATCAGATGCATGAGAATCCATGTGGAATCGTAAAAATGGGTGTACTTTTAAGCATCTTCCCACTTGACAATTTCGTTTTAAGGACTATAACTGATGATTGTGCGGTAGAGGGACGCACAGGCTTTAAATTTCGTTTGGCTGAGCGGCCGGTTCGGTCGGTCAGAAAAAATTATTAATTGAAGGAGGAAGGTAAGCAATATGAAGAAGACTATTGCTGTCAGTGTTTTGGTCCTGTTCGCTCTTGTGAGCTTTGCTGCCGCCGGAAACATAACCAAGACATTCGGAATTAACCCGGTCCCGAAGATGACCCCATATCTGAAGAGCCTCATCAAGACGGGCGACGTGTGGGATATCGGCTCCCCCCGCTCTTGGGACATGCCGCTGTGGCCCGGCCATCCCGCGTTTAGGGTCATCAATTACAAGTACCACGGCGAGACGAAGGATGTCGCCCCCCCCGCAACGCTGTTGAACGAGCTCTTTATGGGCTGTTTCCATTCCGGAACCCATACGGATGCCCTGAACCACATCGGGGAGGTCCAGCCGGACGGGACCATCAGGGTCTATGGGTGGGAAAACGGAAAGTCCGTTTGGAAGACCAGCGACAAGGCTAAGGAATGGTGGGGCGTCAATATCGGCGATGCCTCTCAATTTACTCCATTCGTCCTCCGCGCCGTCATCCTCGACATGTGCAAGTATCTGGGCACCGAGGATACGGGTGGAGAGAAGACCGTCAAGCGCGCCTATACCTACACCGTCGATGACGTCAAGGGCTGCATGAAGGCCCAGGGTCTCGAATTCAAGCCCGATGTTCCCACCGCGTTCCTTTTCCGGTCGGGCCACTACAAGTACTTCAAGAACAAAGGTGCATACGGCGGCGAGAACCCCGGCCCCGACGTCGAGACCGAGAAGTTCCTCAAGTCCATGGGCGGCGTCGTGACCGGTTCCGACACCGTGTCCTATGAGCGGATGATCGTCGGCGAACACCCCGTACATCGCTATATGATGCAGAATGGACTCTTCATGCTCGAGGTTGCTAATCTCGAAGATATTTGCGAAGCCGGCGTTCACGAAGGCGTTTTTATCTCACTGCCGCTGAAGATCAAGGGAGCGAGCGCGTCGCTGGTCGATCCGATCATCATCAACTGATCCAGCGTCCACCTGTCTTAATAGCCTGGCTCCCTCTGCCAGCTTTTATGAAAGGTGACGGCGGATCCCCCTTCATCAAGAAGGGTTGTCGACGAGGGGGCGCGGTTCAGCGCTTCGCTCCGCGCCCCATCTCACCTTATTAGACAAACCCCTCCACGATCCTATCGTCTCTCGTCCCTGCGCCGCCGATCTTTGCGGGCCGGGGAAAACGGTCCTGGTCAAGTGCCTAGTCGGGCTCTTTGAGCCCGAAAAGGGCAGTATCCGGTTCGGAGATATGGATATCCTGCGTCTGTACCGGGAGCGCCCGCGGAAATGGCGGAGGCAGACGGCTTTTGTCTTCCAGGAGAATGCGCTATTCGATTTCGTTGACGTCCGGGAGAATCTCAGCTTGTTCCTGCGGATGCACAGGCGGATGGAGAGGCGGAAATTGCCCGGGATGTGGAGGATATCATGGCTACGTCGATCTCGGGCAGGGCGCGCTGGCGACGGGTCCGAAATACGGCGATGACCTGAATCGGGCCGTCGAACAGCTCACGGTGCTCACCGAACACGTCCGTCGAAATCCCAAAAAATCCCTCAAGTTCTCGGTGTTTTAGCCTGATGCGGATTATGAGGAAAGGCTTTCATGTTGACACGCCCATTTTCGGATGCTAATGTTCTTAGCCCGGACAGATGCTATGACAGGCGCATACGAACTCATCGACAGGATCAAGAAGGACCGCGATGTCGTCGTCCGCGACGACCAGAACACGTTCGAAGAGCTCCTGGATGCTGCCCGGGCCGCGCGTCCGCGGAAAGCCCGTTTCGGCGTCCTGGACACCGGGAAATTCGGAGTCCCGGAGCTCGAGTGGCTCGCCGAAGCCGGCGCCGGGATCTTCACGTCCGACGAAGCCCGTCCCAATGCCGCGGAGCTCGTCCCCGTCGTGAAAGCCTGTGCCCGGGGCGGGGGGGCGGTCGCCCTCCTCGTGAACGGGCCTCTCGGGGCCAGTCACGACGACATGATCCGGGATGGCGTCGTCCTCCACGTTTCAAACCGGGAGCGGGCGGTAGACCCGGCGGCGCTGACGGATCTGGCCGGAGCGGCTAAAGCCGGAGGCGGATTCCTGGTCTACTACCATCACGGAGCCCTCGTCGAGGACATGGCCGGCCTTGCCGCCGCGGGCGCCCGTATCCACCTGTCCGACAAGGCCCTCGAGGACAAGGACCTGGACATCATGATCGCCCTCCTCGAAGCGTCCCGGTCGGGTGGCGGAGAGATCATCCTTTATATAGAGAAGGGGATGCCCCTCCAATTCCTCCGGAAGCTCTTCGACGCCGGCGTCGTGCTGTTCTTCAAGACCCCGCCGAGCGATCGCAGGTCGCTCATGCGCGGTCTTGAGCGAAAGGCAGAAAAACGACGGCCGCATCCGGGCTCTTTCTACCTGCAGAACACGTTCCTGCCCTGAAAGCCTTCCGCTCGCGGGGTCTTTGGACTATTATAATCTCCTGTTTGCGCCAGGAAAGAAGATGAACGACACAAAAACGACCGTCGAAGCGACGTCCGCCCTGGACAGCATCCGGAAGGCCGAGGATGAAGCCGCCGCCATCGTCCGGGACGCCCTTGATAAGGAGGGCCCGCTCCTCGTTCTTGCCGCCCAGGAATCCGCCCGGAGATCCCGGGAAGACCTGTTGGAACAGGCCCGCAAAGACGCCGACGCCCTTAGGCGCTCCGCCGTCGCCGAGGCCGAGAAGCAGGCCGAGGGGATCCGGGCGGAGACGGAACGGGAGAAAGCCCGGATGCGGGAGGAGGCCGCCACCCGTATGGCCGCCGCCGTGGAAGAAGCGGAGCGCCGCCTGGCCGCGGTCCTCGAAGGAGGCTCGGTCTAGCCGTGTCCGTCTCGCCCGTTTCCAAGGTCCATATCTTCGTCCACTCCGGGCGGAAAGCCGAGCTCATGCCGGTCCTCCAGGAGGCCGGGCTCGTCCATCTCGAGGAGGCGAAGTTTGAAGGGATCGATCTGCGCCGGAAGACGGTCGACGCTTCCGACGCGGACCGCACGCTCGCCCGGCTCAAGCACGCCCTCGACGTGTTCGCCGACATGGACGAGACCCCGGGCTTGAAACGACTCCTCCGGCCGAAGCCGGAGCTTTCTCTGAAGGCCATGTCGGGGGCCTTGAACCGCGGCTATGGCCGCGTCCTTGACAAGCTGGAACGGCTCGAATCCGAACGAAACGCCCTTTCGGCCGAGATGAAGCTCCTGCATAAAGAAGCCGACTTCCTCGAGCCGCTTCGGGATATCGTCCTGCCGCTCGAGGCCTTCCGCGGCACGCGAACTGTCGAGGTCCGGCTCGTCGTCGTCCCGGCCGCCGAGGCGGAGAGGCTGGAGGAGAAGGCCGCGGAGGGCCCGTTCTGGTTCGAGGTCGTTTCGCGGGATAAGCGCTCCTGCCGCGTCGTCGCGATCTTCCCCCGCGAGTCCGTCGACGAGGGCGAAGCCGTTCTCGAGGAACTTGGCGCCGTTCAGATCGACCTTGGTGCCCGGGTCGCCGCGGCTGGCCGCGGCGAGAGGATCGAGGACCTGCTCGCGGCGAACAGGCTCGAGCGCGATCGGAAAGCGTCCGCGGCGGCAGGCCTCGAAGCCGGCATCCGCGCCCTGGCCGTCCACGCCCCCGCCCTGATGCCGGTCTACGACGTTCTGATGAACGAGCGGGAAATGCTCCTGGCCGACCGTTTTCTCGGAGAGACCGAGGCCGTGAGTTGTATCGAAGGGTGGGTGCGGGTCGCCGATAAAGCGCGCCTGGAGAAAAAGGTCGCGGAGGTCTCCGATGCCGCCCAGGTCTGTTTCCGCGAGCCGCTCCCCGATGAGGAACCACCGGTCTTCTTGGATAACCCCAAGGCCGCCCGGCCGTTCGAGATCATCACGAACCTCTACGGCCTGCCCGAGCGCGGCTATCTCGATCCGACGATCCCCCTGGCCCCCTTCTTCTTCATATTCGTCGGGCTCAGCGTCAGCGACGGCGGATACGGCATCCTCGTCGTGGCCTTGAGCCTCCTGTATATGAAGTTTGCCCATCCCCGGGCCGGGGCCAGGCTCTTCGCCAAGCTCGCCCTGTACCTCGGCATATCCAACATCGTCTTCGGGACGTTCTTCGGAGCCTGGCTCGGGTTCCCCATCCGGTCGGTCCTCCTCATGGACCCGTTGAAGGACCCGATCCCGTTCCTCGCCCTTTCGCTCGGCCTGGGGTTCCTTCAGGTCTGGGTGGGAACGCTCCTGAGCATGATCACCGGCCTCAGGAACAAGGCGTATCTGGAATCCATCTTTGTCAAGGGAGGCTGGCTCCTCCTGCTTCCGTCGCTCATCCTCTACTTCGTGACGAAGCACCCGGCCGCGGGCGTCGCGGCTCTCATCGGGGCCGCGGGCGTCATCTTCTTTGCGGCGCCCAGCCGGAACCCGTTCTCCCGCTTCTTCGGCGGGCTTTACAGCCTTTACGGGATCTCGGGTTACGTCTCCGACACGCTGTCCTATTCCCGTATCCTCGCCCTCGGATTATCCACCGGCGTCATCGGCATGGTCGTCAACAACCTGACGCAGACGGCGTTCCGCATCCCGGTCGCCGGCTGGGTTCTGGCGCCGCTCATCTTCGTCGGCGGCCACCTGTTCAATCTGGGCATCGGCTTCCTGGGGGGCTTCGTCCACTCGATGCGCCTCCAGTTCGTCGAATATTTCACGAAATTCTACAAAGGCGGCGGCCGGCCGTTCAAGCCTCTCCGCCTCGAGAACAAATACGTCGAGTTCGTCGAATGACGAGTCGCGGAAATCGGAACAAGGAGGTCATACGCCTATGACTCTCGGATTATTGTTGGCAATCAGCGGCGCGGCCCTCGCGGTCATCCTGGGCGGCATCGGGTCCTCCATCGGCGTCGGCCTGGCCGGTCAGGCGGCATCGGGTGTCATGAGCGAGGACCCGGGCAAATTCGGGAGCGTCCTGCTCCTCGTCGCTTTGCCCGGGACGCAGGGCATCTATGGGTTCCTGAGCGGGTTCCTGGTGATCCTCAAGCTGGGGCTGATCTCCGGGGCCGTCCTCCAGCCGACCGTGAACCAGGGCGTGGCGATCTTTTTCGCCTGCCTGCCTGTCGGCGTGGCTGGCCTCGTGTCTGCCATCCATCAGGGAAAGGTCTGCACCGCGGGCGTCCAGATGGTCGCGAAACAGCCGAAGGAATCCGTGAAGCCGATGGTCCTGGCGGCCCTCGTCGAGACCTACGCGGTCCTTGGGCTCCTGGCCACGGTCCTGCTCCTCAACGGCATCAAGCTCCCGTAAGCCGGACAATGAGCCTGGACATCATCATCGCCAAGATCCTGGGCGACGCCGGTGCCGAGGCCGGCCGCATCCTGGCGGAGCATCGCAGGAAGGCAGAGGCCCTGCTTGAGGCGGAGAAGCGTCTTGGCGACGCCCATGCCGAGACCGTGCGGCGAGAGGCCACGAACGAGGCCTCCCTCGAGGCCGGCCGGATCGTCACCCAAGCCCGCCTGGCGCGACGCATCGAGCTCCTTGCCGCCCGCAAGGCCCTGGTCGACGAAGTCCTCGAACGGGCTTTCGCCAACAAAGCCCTCCGGGACCGCCCCCTGTCGAAGACGATCGTCTCCCGGCACGGGGAGACCGAGGAGCCGTTCGAGAGGGCGAGGCTCCTCGACGAGGTCCGGCCCGGCCTGGAGAATGCGATCGCCGAGATCCTGAAGATATGAAACAACGCTCTCCCCTCGATTACGCCTACGCCGTCGGACGCGTCCGCGCCCTGGAGACGCGGCTTGTCGGCAAGGCCGTCTTCCGCGAAGCCGCCGGCGCCCCGGACCTCCCCGCGGCCCTGAAGACGATCTGCGAGGCCGGCCGCTTCCTCGACGGCTTCGCGGACGTCCGGACGACGCCCGGGCTGGACGCGGCGCTCGAAGGGGAGAGAGCTTGCCTCGCCGCCCTGCTTACGGAACTCCTGCCCGACTCGGTCATCCCGGAGATCGTCGGCCTGGATTCCCGCCCGCATCAAGCGCTCGCTTTGGCCGAAGGCCTCGGAAGCCCGTTCATCACGGCCCATCTCAGGCGCGGGATCGACCTCGGGAACATCAAGATCTTCCTGCGCGCCCGGCGGCTCGGGCTCCCGGAAGAGAAGTTCGCGGCGATGGCCCTCCGCGGCGGCTTCCTGGAGGACGAGCTCTTCGTCGGGGGCTATGCCGCGACGGACTCCGAGATCGGGGCGCGGCTCGCGCCGACGCCCTACGCCGGCCTCTGGGAGAGCGCCGTGCGGGCGCTCGAGGAGAGGGACACGTTCGTCGACCTCGAACGAGGCATCGAGGACTCTCTTATGGCGGGCCTCCGGCCCGCACTCACAACGGTCTTCGGCCCGGAGCCGGTCTATGCCTACGCGCTGGCGAAGCGGCGCGAGCTCCGCCTCGTCCGCATCGTAGCATCCGGGAAGATCAACGGGCTCCCGGCCGCCCTCATCGGGGAAAGGATCAGCGACACCTATGTCTGAAGGAATGAAGGTCG
>Ga0105106_10003603_pt1 | contig 11027 bp, 8 predicted proteins | sample PPLLaktember2015_5_FD_79109 | JGI IMG/M metagenome (GOLD analysis project Ga0105106, IMG submission 79109) | Freshwater sediment microbial communities from Prairie Pothole Lake near Jamestown, North Dakota, USA - PPLs Lake P8 Core (1) Depth... | ecosystem: Environmental > Aquatic > Freshwater >... | reverse complement strand
TCCAACCTGCAACAGGATTTCAGCCTGTCCCTATACTGTGAAGTGTTCGCCGATGATGTGGAAAACGGCAACATCGGTTGGTCAGCCCAGTCACCCTGGAATATCACCGCTGAAGCTTCTCACAGCCCTACCCATTCATGGACAGACAGCCCTGGAGGAAACTATCAAAACAATGTAAATACCTCACTGACTTCCCCTGTGCTAGATCTTACTGACTATACGGGAATGATACTCAGCTTTTGGCAGACCTATGTAACCGAGGTGAATTACGATTATTGTTATGTTGAGTATTCAACCAACGGTGGCTCAACATGGACTGAAGCGGCGAGCTATAATGGCACAAATCTGACTTGGACGCAACAGGAGATTCCGCTCTCTCAACTTGATGGTCAAGCGAACGCCCGAATTCGCTTCCATTTTACATCTGACATTTCTCTCACCTACGACGGTTGGCACATCGACGATATCGAGTTGATCGGCGGTGGACAGGGCTGTTCACCCCAGTCTGTATCCATCACCCCCGCCAGCAGCAGTTTATCCGGTGCTCCTGGCACTCAGGTACACCATGTCTTCACCGTTACCAACCTTGGTCCTGAATCACAGGATATTTCTCTTGCCACATCTCCTTCTGACCCAGCCTGGACTACTGTAGTTACTCCTCCATCAACCGGCGAATTGGCAGATGGGGATTCAGCCACCATTACCGCCACCGTTACTATCCCCATCGAGTTTGGTACACCATCCGATACCTTCAGTCTGACTGCCACAGGTGATATAGGTGGATATTCCACAGCAGGTGTAACAACATTTGCCATTGTAAACGCGGCAGTCGAAGTAACATCGCCGCCTGAGGGAAGCGGCAGGCCTGGTGAGGTGGTCTCCTATGATTTCAAGGTGACCAACACAGGAGGCTATACCGACTCATTCTCTCTTGAAGCGGCTGGTGTGTTCCCAGTAATATTGCCCGGTGGAAATACCACCGTCCCACTGCCACCGGGTGGCAATACAATGGTCACCGTGCTTGTTGAAATACCATCGGGTTCTCCAGCTGGATTTATGGATGTAACCATCCTCATTGCAACTTCTAACCTCGATCCAGAGATATCCGCAGATGCAGGAGTGACCACAACGGTAGCCTATATGCACATCCTTCCCATCATCATGAAATAAACACTTAGTTTTGTAAAGATTCCATGGGGCATGGTTTTCATCCGTGCCCCTTTGATTTTTTATCTTTTTTTTTGTTGTTACTTTAAACTTGAAGAAAAGCTGTGCTGATTAGTAGCTATATACACCATATCCTAATAGATTAATATATAAATCGTAGTAGTCGTAGAGTCTGTGGATATGTGGATAGTTTGGTTTTGGAGGGCTGCCAGGCGTACAGGTGGGGTTTGCCCGCCGTTTAGCCGTACATATATGCATTAACAATCAAAATCTCCTCCCCAGGGGGGGTGCACTGGAATGGGGATAGTGTGTAGAAAAATATGTCATGCGAGATCATCCACAGCCTGGAGGTTTCTTTCCCACCTTTATGAACACAGACATCCACAATTTGCCTCCAGAATCCCACACAAATCAGATAAGTTTTCCACAAATTTGTCGACTTATCCACAGTTTCTACCCAGTTATCCACAGTTTTTATGAAATTTATTCAATGATGTGGAAAAAGTTGGCTTCCTCCCTGAATTTTTACCATATCTGCCCCTCCTGTTGACAGGATTTCAAGGTTAGATTATCATCTAATTAGGCATTTATCTAACCATCAGCTAACCCAGGTATCAGCAAGTCTATGACGAATCAACAACCGCACATCCTGTGGGACTGGGGCACCGCCTATGACCTGTTCGCCAGCCTGCACGTCCTGCACCACCCCAATAAGTTTGGACTGCGGGGTTCGTGGGCTGCCGGTGTGCGTTCACGCCTAGCGCCATCCCAACGTACCGTCCTGGAAGATTCCCAGGAGTTGCTCTTTCAGAGCCCACTGGTGTGGGTCTCGAAACTGCCGGAACCCAAAGACGCAGCCACCGTAATCCACGCCCTGGAAGCTATGGCTCCTGCCGAGCGCCTGCCTGCTCTGGCTTTTCATTTGGGTGTTTCCCCTGATATTATGAAGGTCCTCAAGCAAATTTCTTATCGTGGAAACTGGAATAATGATGATCTGAATCACCTGCAGCAGATCTACCAGCAAAAAGGGACCCAGGCAGGCTCGAACCGGCTGGTCATCATGCTGGATTGGTGGTCGCGGCCGAGTGAGTTTGGCGAGCGCTACCTGGCTGCCCTGCAGGCTTACGTGGAGAATTTTTACATCGAAGAAGAGCGGCGGATTAAGCCCTACCTTCAGGGGGCACTGGTGAAGGCCCGGGAGATGGCTTCACGGTTGGATTTTTCCCGTCTCATGGTCGATCTTACCCAGGGGGTTAAAATTTCCGCCCTGGAGGAGGCGGATGAGGTCATCTTCGTCCCGTCTTATTGGACCACGCCCCTGGTGATGTACGACCGAGCCATCGAGAAGCATTGGGTGGTGCTATTCGGCGCCCGCCCGGCTGACGTATCCCTTGTGCCGGGGGCAGTGGTGCCGGATGCCATGCTGTTGGCACTCAAGGCCCTTTCTGACCCTACGCGCCTGCTGATCCTGCGCTATTTGAGCGAACAGCCCCAGACGCCTTCCCAGCTTGCCAGGCGGCTCCGCCTGCGTGCCCCGACCGTGGTTCACCATCTGAGTGCCCTGCGCCTGGCGGGGCTGGTCTACATCTCCCTGGAAAAGGAAGAGGAGAGGCGCTACACGGTACGGGATACCGCGGTTCAGGATACTTTTGATTCGCTGAACAGGTTTTTGGCAGTTAATGGAGATGGATAGCGGATGTCTTCAGGGATCGTGCGCAGCCTGAAGGACTACGGAGAACACCTGTCGGCATTTCGACCCAATGCGCGCCTGTACCTGGTTTACGCCATCATCGCCGGCGCTGCCATGGGTATCTTCCGCCTGCTGTTCAATTTCTATGTGCTCAGCCTGGGCTATGACGAAAAGCTGTTGGGCAACCTGGTCACCACCAGCAGCATCACCGCCCTGGTATTTGCCCTGCCCATGGGTTACCTGGCAGACATCCTGGGGCGTAAAGCTTCCCTGCTCATCTCAGCCAGCATGGTGTGTTTGAGCGTCGGCGTGATGGTCATCTTCCCGGAGCCAGCCATCCTGTACGCCATGAACATCCTCTCCGGGGCTGCCCAGAGCCTGGCTGGTGTGACCATGAGCCCGTTCCTGATGGAAAACAGCAGCGAACGCGAGCGGACCTATCTGTTCAGCTTCAGCTCCGGTTTGCAGATGGTTTCCGCCTCGGTGGGTAACTGGATCGGCGGCTACCTGCCCACTTGGGTTGCCAACCTCCTGAATGTGGAACCGACCAGCAGCCAGGCTTATGGTGGTTCCATCCTGGTAGTGGCGCTTGCCCTGGGGGTCGGCATCATCCCCCTGCTGCTGATCCGCATGCCGCGCCTCTCGCATGCCGAGCGGACGGTGTTTGCCCCGTTCTCCTATGCGGCTAAAAACCCGAAAAAATTGACCCAGCTGATCCTGCCCATGCTCATCACCTCCCTGGGAGCCGGGTTGATCATGCCGTTCATGAATGTGTTTTTCCGCAACCAGTATGGGCAGTCTGACCAGGTGATTGGGGTTTTGTTTGCCTGGGGTTCCCTGGCCATGGGGCTTGGTCTGTTGATTGCCCCTCCGCTGGCTGACCGCATGGGAAAAATCCAGCTGGTGGTGATCTCCCAGGGTTTGTCGATCCCGTTCCTCATCCTGCTGGGATTCTCCCCGGTGTTTTGGATCAGTGCTGCGGCATACTACATCCGGGTGGCGCTGATGAACATGAGCAGTCCGGTGTACCAGACCTTCGTCATGGAACAGGTGGAGCCTTCCTCCCGGGCGATGGTCGCCAGCCTGGTGAGCATGGCCTGGAACTTCGGCTGGGCGCTCAGTCCCACCATCAGCGGATCACTTCAGGTAAAATATGGGTTTGGACCCTCATTCCTGGGCACGATCATCCTGTATACCATCTCGGTCTTCCTGTACTGGTACTTCTGGTGGAGAAAGCCGAAGGTCAGCCAACCCGCCCAACCGCTGCCTGCCGGTGAATAGAAAAATGGAAACCTTTACCCAGGTTATGCATCTATGATATATATACTGTGTAAATTGACAATGTCACATTCAGGAACCGGCGATTAAAATCACTGCTTCGAAGAACACAAAGCCTGCCTTCGCAGGCTGGGTGAGCCGACGAAGGTCGGCCTCGTGCGTTTCATAGGCGCAGTTTCAACTGCAGGTATAAAAGGTTACATTGTCGAGATAATATTAATAGGAGAAGACTGATTATGGAAATGTTGATCGATTTCCCCGGCGGCGACCGTGTGGATGCGCACTTCGGACCGTATACCGTCCTGACCGACCAGACCCATCCCAATGGTGAGCCGGGTTCGGCTCCCGCTCCATTTTCATTGTTCCTGGCTTCCATCGCCACGTGTGCCGGGATTTACGTGCTGGGCTTCTGCAAGCAGCGCAACCTTCCTACCGACGGGCTGAGGATCATCCAGCGTAGCAACAGGAATCCCCAGACGGGTATGGTGGAGAACGTCGATATCTAGATCCAGACCGCGCCCGGCTCCACCGAGAAGTACCTGCCCTCCCTGGTGCGCTCAGCCGAGTTGTGTGCGGTGAAGAAGCACATCGAAAAACCGCCGGAGTTCAAGGTGTACACCAAGGCCGCCGAAGCGGTTGAAGCTTGATGCCCCGCTGATACGGATTTATACAAACCGCCCAACGATGAAAAGTTGGGTGGTTTGTATAATTACCTGTGCCGAAGGCGGGAATCAAGCCCATATTCCTTTCGGAACACGATTTTGAGTCGTGCGCGTCTGCCTAATAAGTTGATGTGGAGCAGGTGATTTCGCTCCCCTCTGATATAATATAAATCAGGATGGGAAAGACTGCACGGGAAGTTAATCGCTCCCCGAATACACGCAATATCAAAATCACTCAAGAGATTACCTTCCAAAGAGGCCAATTGCGAATCCGTCCTTGATTTCAACTAGCCATTTCCTTTCCCAGGAAATCAAATAGGAGGTGAAGTTACAAGTGCTTACACACATACAAGACATTCATTAATTACTTTTAAAGCTTTCCAAAAATAGATTTATACTCGGGGTTTTCGTTTTGCTTTGCTAAATGCAAGTTGAGGTAATAAATTGTGTATTTAGTTTGAGCAGAAAATCCATGCAAAATACCAAGGGAAGCAATAGCTGATAAGTCACAATATTTATTTGACAGAAGTAGGAGGGATAAATCAGGAAGAATTATTGATATCACTTTATAGGTAAGTAAAATGGTTAAGCGATACACAGTAGAATAAATCCGGATAATAAAATATAAGGAGACATAAAATGAAAAAGTTCACCCTAATTCTAACGCTTGTAGTAATACTTGTACTGACTTCGATCGGAACTGCTCTGGCTATCTCCAATGGGCAACCTGATGGGGATGACCACCCCTATGTTGGGATAGCACTTGGACCTGCAACAGGAGGCGGTTATTGGGTTTGTTCCGCTGCAGCAATCTCGCCAACCATGCTGGTGACTGCTGCCCATTGTTTTGAAGGCCCGGATGTCTTCGTTTCCTTTGACGAAGTGCCCAGTAATTATTTCCAGTATACAGGGACATGGACTCCCAATCCTGATTGGTGCATCGGGTGTGGAAATGGTCTTCCAGGATTCGATTCACACGATGTGGCGGTGATTGTGCTCGACGAACCAGTAACTCTGCCAAGGTATGCTCAATTGCCTGCAGCAGGTTTGGTTGATACATTACCGATGAATACCGATGTTGATTTAGTCGGTTACGGCATTCAATTTGATAATGGGGGTGGTCCAAGATATCCCGAGGATGGGGCTTTCACGCGCTACTATGCCCCTACAAAATTGGTTGCCAGTAATAACGTGCACAGCGATGAGTATATCAAGCTAACTGCTAATCCAGCACAGGGCAAGGGCGGTACTTGCTTCGGCGACTCAGGCGGTCCTGACCTGCTGGGTGGGACGGATACTATCCTGGCTGTAAACTCCTACGTAACCAATGGAAATTGCGCTGGCGTGACATATTCGAATCGCATAGACACTTATGCGTTGGATTTCATAAACTCGTTCCTCCCTTAATATTAGGCACTCCATGTTAGGTTGAGCCGCTCCTTGTAGCGGCTCTTTTTATTACGGGCGAAGTTTGGGATGGATTGACAAGCATACCTTCTCATGCGCCTATTGACCACAGAATGTATCATTATCAAACCAAATCGCATTTGGGAAAGATCGCTGTGTAGACTGGAATTTTCAGAATAGATAGAACAGCGCTAGTTAGAAAATAAGTTGAACAATAAATTATACTTATCAAAGGGCAATACCCTTCAGTCCCCCATATATGGCTGGTGGGGTAATTTATCCCCCACAGGTCCTGCAAGTGCCGAAGGAGGGAATCGAACCCTCATTCCTTTCGGAACACGATTTTGAGTCGTGCGCGTCTGCCTATTCCGCCACTTCGGCTCTTGGGTGCAGCAAATTATACCCGAAACTTAAACGAAAGTTTAGCCTTCATATAACCTTCACCTGCGTTTCGCTCCAGCAGTGCATAAGCGATGTATAATCGCACCTGTAGAATCACAACTTACCCTCGTGCCACATGATGCGGGAGAAATTGGATGAGACTCGGCATTATTGGACTGCCTCAATCTGGTAAAACGACCGTGTTCAACGCCCTCACGCGCGGCCACCAGCCGTTGACCACCTCCGGGGGCCGCTTCGACGTCCACACCGGTGTGGTGGACGTGCCGGATGTCCGCGTTGACCGGCTGTCGGCGCTGTTCAAACCCAAAAAGACCATCTACGCCAAGGTGACCTATGCCGATATCGCCGGCCTGGAGGGCTCGAAAAGCGCCATTTCTGGGCAGCTGCTCAACCTGCTCACCCAGATGGAGGGATTGCTGCACGTGGTGCGCTGTTTCGAGGATGAGAACGTCTCACATCCCTCCGGCAGCGTGAACCCGCTGCGCGACATTGCCACCATGGATGCGGAATTGTTGTTGAATGACATGATTGCTGTGGAGCGCAAGCTGGAGCGACTGGCGGACGAGCGCAAGAAGGGCGGCGGGCGCGAGAAATCCGTCATCGAGCGCGAGATGGCACTTTTCGAGCGCTTCAAGGACGCCCTGGGGCGCGAGGCTCCCCTGCGGGAGATTGAGCTGACCGCCGAAGAGGAGAAAACCCTCTCCGGGTTCGGTTTCCTCACCCGCAAGCCCATGCTGGTGCTGCTCAACCTGCACGAGGGGCAGGGAATGCCGCCCGTGGAATACCCCCACGCCTACAGCCACCTGGCCGCCCTGCAGGGCAAGCTTGAGATGGAGATTGCCCAGCTCAACCGCGAAGACGCTGAGATCTTCATGGTCGAGTATGGCATCACCGAGCTTGGTCTGGAGCGTGTCATCCGCCTGTCCTACGACCTGCTGGGTTTGATCTCGTTTTTTACCGTCGGCCCCGACGAGGTGCGTGCCTGGACCCTGCGGCGCGGCTCTTCTGCTTATGAAGCTGCCGGTGAGATCCACACCGACCTGCAGAAGGGTTTCATTCGCGCCGAGGTCATCCCGAATGACGAGCTGGTCGCCCTGGGTGGATTGAACGAAGCCAAGGTCAAGGGACGCCTGCGGCTGGAGGGGAAGGAATATATCGTGCATGATGGCGAGATTGTGCACATCCGGTTTAATGTTTGAGCTAATCATGTAAAAGCAATCATTGAAAAATCATAAATCGATCGAGAAAAGGAGATACCGATGACCTACAACCTGTCCTCCTGGAGCCTGTCCGACCTCTTTCCATCCCACGACAGCCCGGAGATGAAAGCCGCCTTTGACGAGCTGGACGTGAAGGTGGTTGAATTTGAAACCCTGCGCCCGGGGATTTCGGTTGAGATGACCACAGCTGCCTTCATGGACGCAGTCTGCCAGCTGGAGGCAATCTCGCGCCTGGCCAACCGCATCGCTGATTTCGCCGGGCTGAGCTTTGCTGCCAACACCCAGGATCAGGCGATCCTGGCATTCCAGTCTGAAGTGGAGAGCCGCATGGCGGTGATTTCCAATCGCACCCTGTTCTTCAGCCTGTGGTGGAAGGAGCTTGACGAAGCAGCTGCGGAAAAGTTCATGTCGGCTGCCGGTGATTACCGCTACTGGCTGGAGGAGATACGCCATTTCAAACCCCACACCCTCACCGAGCCGGAAGAAAAGATCATCAACACCAAGAACGTAACCGGCTCAACCGCCATTGTCAACCTGTACAACACCCTCACCAACCGCTATATTTTCCGCCTGGAGGTGGATGGTGAAATCAAGGAGCTCACGCGTGGTGAGTTGGCGGTCTACGTCCGCAGCCATGACCCGGCTCTGCGCGCTGCCGCCTACCAGGAGCAGTTGCGTGTCTACAGCCAGGATGGCATCATCCTGGGGCAGATGTACCAGTCGCTGGTGAGGGATTGGCATAATGAAAATCTCGAGATGAGGCACTTCGCCAATCCAATCGCTGCCCGCAATCTATCCAACGATATCCCCGACGATGTGGTGGATACCCTGCTGGAAGTCTGCAATGCGAATAACTCCGAATTCCAGCGGTTCTTCCGCCTCAAGGCGCGCTGGCTGGGGATGGAGCGCTTGCGGCGCTACGATATTTATGCCCCGGTGGTGAAGGCAGATAAGGTTTACCGCTTCAACGAAGCAGCCGATATGGTGTTTGACGCCTTTGAAAAGTTCGAGCCACGCGTGGCCAGCCTGGCGCGCCGGGTCCTCGAACAGGAACACCTCGACAGTGAGGTGCGCAAAGGGAAGATGAGCGGTGCCTTCTGTGCCACGGTTGCCCCCGATATCACCCCCTGGGTGCTGGTCAACTACCAGGGTGAGCCGTCGGATGTTGCCACCCTTGCCCACGAGCTGGGGCATGCCATCCACTCTCAACTGGCTTCCGAACACACCCTGTTTACCTTCCACTCCTCGCTCCCCCTGGCGGAGACAGCTTCCACTTTCGGCGAGATGATGCTGGTGGACCGGCTGCTGGCAACTGAGAGCGACGCGTCTGTGCGCCAGGCGCTACTTTTCCGCCAGGTGGACGATGCCTATGCCACGATTATACGCCAGGCCCAGTTTGCCATCTTTGAGCGCCAGGCGCATGCGTTAATTCAGGGGGGTGCCACGATCGATGAGCTGTCATCGGCTTACCTGGAAAATTTGCAGCACCAGTTCGGTGATGCCGTGGAGGTCAGTGACGAGTTCCGCTGGGAGTGGGTATCCATACCTCATATTTACCACACCCCCTTCTATGTCTATGCCTATACCTTTGGTCTGCTGCTGGTGCTATCGCTTTACCAGCAATTTAAGCTGGAGGGTGAGGCTTTCAAGCCGCGCTACCTGAGCCTGCTCTCGGCAGGCGGATCGAAATCACCCGAAAAAATCCTCTCGGATGCTGGGATCAATATGCACAGCTCAAGCTTCTGGCAGGGCGGGTTCGATGTCATCCGGGGGCTCGTCGACCAGCTTGAGACCATCCCCGTGGCTAAATAATTCCAGGGATTTGGAGGCGTGTCTTTATCCTCCAAATCCCTGATCATTTAATGATGCTTACTCGATATTAAGTTACTCATCGCCAGGCGGTTCCTCATCTTCGACTGCAGGTAATTCCTCGGCCTTGCGGTCGAGCATCTGCATTTGGGACGCCACCACTTTCGTAAAGTAGCGTGTCTCCCCTTCGTGGTCATAGCGGTCTGTGCGAACGTGACCTTCGAGGAAGATGAGCCGCCCTTTGCGCAGGTACTGTTTGCAAATTTCACCCAGGTGGCCCCATGCTTCAACATTGAACCAGTCGGTCGATTCCCGCTCATCGCCGGTACTGCTCTTCCACCGCCGGCTTACCGCAATGCTGAAGGTGCAGACCTTGTTGCCCTTGGGGGTGGAGCGAATCTCGGGGTCCTTCCCCAGGTGACCAATCAATTGGATGCGGTTAAGAGACGGCATGCTGACCTCCGAAATTTGTCTTGCAGGTACTCAATAATATTCCAATCCGACTAGTAGGTGATCACCCTTGGCAGCTTCTTGGCTTGCTCAATCCAGTCTGCCACCTGGGCTTCGACCGGCAGCTTGCGCACAAGCTTCTTTTCCTTGTTCACCTCGGCCATTTTCTGCATCAGGTTAGCAGCTTTGCGCTGGGCCAGTTCCGGGATGGTGTCCACACCCGCCTCTTCCAGCAGGTCGGAGTATTCTGACCCGACGCCCTTGATGCGGAACAGGTCCACATGGTTGACCCATTCCAGGATGAGTGCATCCCCAATGCCAGTCTTCTCAGCCAGTGCCTTGCGCCCTTTCGGGGTTGCGCCAGCCTTCAACAATGCCTCCGTAGACCTGATGCCTGCCTTGGTCAGTTTGTCGGTGTATTTCTTTCCAATCCCTTCAATATCAATAATCTTTGTCATATTTTTCTCCTTTTGGGCTGTATTTGATCAATTTCCACCTTGTCCAGCTTTCTTTTTCAACACACTCCATGTGTTAAGCAACCATTGACCGTTGATATGTATATAAAGCAAGCTTAATTATAATATTGATTGAAATTTTACACATAACCGTAGCCTTATCCCGGTATTAAATCGCATCAGCGCAAGTGGAGAGCTTGCGCTGATGGTTAAGTTTTACCCGGATGCTGCTATCAAGCCTCACAGGCTCGGTGCGGGGGGAGGCACCATTTCTTGTGGCAGGTCCGGGGCCTCGATGAGCGATTGGGCAGGCTTATGAGTCAGGTTTGTGAAGGTAAGCGTCCAGGCAGACGCGGTATACGCTTTTAGGATACCACTCAGCAGGAGCAGGAACGGTAGATAGCCTAAAAAGCACAGGCCAGAAATAATCCAGCCGTTCCAGATTGCTTCCGTGGTTCCGGTGGCATAACCGATGAATACCGGGGCT
>Ga0105106_10003602_pt1 | contig 11028 bp, 11 predicted proteins | sample PPLLaktember2015_5_FD_79109 | JGI IMG/M metagenome (GOLD analysis project Ga0105106, IMG submission 79109) | Freshwater sediment microbial communities from Prairie Pothole Lake near Jamestown, North Dakota, USA - PPLs Lake P8 Core (1) Depth... | ecosystem: Environmental > Aquatic > Freshwater >... | reverse complement strand
CCATAATAGCAACAGACAACAGCAGCTCCACAAGGGAAAAGCCCTTTTCACCCGCCCGGCAGGCTAATTGCATGTCCGGCTCCTCCTCTTTATCCTGCGCTATTCGCCCTGCGGCATAATGCCGTGTTATGCTATATCGGCTTGCACTGCGCTATTTACTGGACGGTTATCCTCCCAATCGGCGCGGAGACAGTGATCGTTTTCTGGAATTCGCGATAACTGACAACAATCGAACCACTTTCCGAAAGCTCGCCTATGGCGCTAAAAATAACTTCTTTATTTCCGAATGACACACTTGCAAGATCAACGCCCTGAAGGTGCCCCTGATTGCTAAGGTCTATATCATAGTCCTTTTTATCAAAGGGATTCAGTACGGTTGTGTCTGTCTCATTATTGAAACATCTGAACCTCTCTTCTGATGGAAAAAACTCAACACCGTGCTCAATCCCTTCTCTAACAGCAAGACTCTGCGCATACTGAATCGCTGATACTACCTCCCGTGCGGCCCCATCGAGCGTCGTCTCGCTTATGGCGCTGTCCATCGAGGGGACAGCCACTGCCAGGGCTATCCCCAAAAGGAGCAGAACGATCATAATCTCCACCAAAGTGAAGCCGGAGGAGTGTCCCTTCATGTTAGTCAGGCTCTAATTCGCATCATGGCTGCCGTCATTTGCTATGAGCCGGCCGGTTTTTGCGTAAAACTTCCATCCCGTGTTTCCGCCTGATGCTGCAGTAGTGACATCAGTAGTAGTGATATCGCATGTGACTGTATTCAGGTTATTAAACGGGTTCTTTGGAAGCGCCGCATTCTTAATGTAGGGGCCGTACTTATACGTTGCATCTTTGCTGTTGGCCGTAATACCGGTGCCTGCTGAATACAGGGTCATCTGGGCTCCAAAAGCCGTCACGCAGTCTGCCGCCTGGGCAGCAGCAGTGCCGTCAGTGGCTTTCAATGCGCCGGGGAAGTTGTTGTTATGCTGATGGTAGTAAAGCTCTACGGCATTCCGCAAACTGCTCAGATTTGTATCCAGGGTGGATATCTTGGCGTCATCCGTGGAGCTGCTAAACTGGGGGACAGCGATTGCCGCCAGAATACCGAGGATAATCACTACTATCAATAACTCAACCAGCGTAAATCCGAGTTCACTTCTCATTTTCTTTTTCATTTCTTCAAATCCTCCTTTTGGGGGTTTATCAAAACCTTGGTAATTTATTTTATGCATTCTTATCGGTTCCTGTTTTACAAACCTTAAATATGTTTCATTTGAACCTTAGTGCATTGTCTTTGACAGCTTGAATATGGGCAGTATCAGAGAGATAACGATTACACCAACCACCACTCCCATCATAATCAGCAGCGCCGGTTCGATAATAGTAGAAAGTTTCTGCAGCTTATCGTCTATTTCCTCCTCGTAATGGTCCGACAGCCTGAGCATCACCTTCGGAAGGTTCTGGGTCTCTTCACCGGTCCTGATTATCTGCTTGGCGTTTTCAGGAACAAAAGCAGCCTCTGTAAATGCAACAGCCATGCCTTTCCCCTCTTGCACATTATCGGCTATTTTTTCAATAAATCCCGCAAACACAAGATTCGTGCTGCTTTTCCGGGTGATCCTCAGGGCATCTATCAAAGGTACGTTGCCGCTCATCAGGAATCCAAGAATTCTCATTGTCTGGGCAAGATAGGTCAATATAAATATATTCGACACCAGCGGAAGAGTCAGCTTCAATCTATGTACGGTAAGCCGCCCCTTATCGCTTTTCATAAATGCGTAGGCTCCGTAGGAGAATATTCCAAGCAGGATAATTCCGGCGTACCAGTATGATCTCAGCATGCCGCTCATCCATATAAGAATTTTAGTAGAAGCAGGGAGTATATCCCTGATGTCCTCAAACATTGCGGCAAACCTGGGGAATACGAAGACGAGCAGGAAGATAACTACTGCTGCAGATACAAAGCACAGTACCGCGGGATAGGTCAGCGCCTTTTTGAGCCTCATCACAAATTTCTCCTGCTTATCCTGCATCTCCACTACCCGGTCGAGCATGTCCTTGAGCTGCCCGGTGCTTTCCCCGGCCTTCACCATGCTGACATATATTTCTGAAAATAAATGAGGGTGCCTGCTTAAGGCGTCAGACAATAATTTGCCTCCCTCTACGTCCGTGTTGATTTCCGTCACCACCCGCCTGAATTCAGGATTCTTTATCTGCCCGGCAATGGAGGAAAGGCTCACATTCAACGGAGTTCCTATCTCGACCATCAGTGACAGTTGATTTGTAAAGAAGCCTATTTCTCTGACAGATATCTTTTTATTGAGATTGATCTTGAAGTCCAGGCCTTTAATATTTTCCCGTAAAGAGCTGCCTTTATCCGCAGTTTTTCTGACCTTCCTGTTCCCAGTCGCGATTGCCATCTCTACTCCGGATTAATCATGAGCCTGCTTATTCCACATATACCGCCCTTGCCACCTCTTCCACTGTGGTCAGACCCTCTTTAGCCTTTTTAAACCCCTCCATCATGAGAGATGAATAATTTCTCTTCCGGTTGAATTCCCTGAGCTCATTCACCGTCGGATTGGTGATAATCAGGGATTTAAGGTCCGTATCTATTTCCATAAGCTCATATATTCCCAACCTCCCTTTATAGCCCGAATCATAGCATTGCGGACAACCCTTTCCCTTTACCAGACGAAGTCCCTTTTCATCCTGCCATCCCAGCTTTTCCAGCAGCGCGGGAGGGGGAAAATAACTTGTCTTGCATTCCGGACATACGGAGCGCACTAATCTCTGACCGATGACCCCGATCAGCGAGGAGGAAATGAGGTAGGGTTCGATCCCCAGATCGATCAGGCGTGTAACAGCGCTTGCGCTGTCGTTGGTGTGCAGAGTGGACAATACCATATGTCCGGTCAGGGACGCCCTGATAGCAATTTCGGCTGTCTCTCTTTCCCTGATCTCTCCTACCATCACTATATCCGGGTCCTGACGGAGAACGTGCTTCAGTATTTTTGCAAAACTCAAACCAATGGCGTCATTCACCTGATTCTGGTTGATTATCTCAAGCTGGAATTCCACCGGGTCTTCTATTGTTACTATGTTCTTCTCTATGGTATTTAAGAAGTTGATGGCTGAGTAAAGGGTCGTGGTCTTGCCGCTCCCCGTGGGCCCGGTAGTCAGGATAAGGCCATAAGGTTTCTGAAGCAGGTTTCTGAATCTTATCAGGGTATCCTGGTTAAACCCCAGCCTGCCCAGGTCCAGGACCGCGCCTAATTTATCCAGCACCCTCAACACCACCTTTTCGCCAAGGATTCCGGGCAGCGAGGAAAATCGGAGGTCCACCGTCCTCCCTTCGATATAAACCTGGATACGCCCGTCCTGGGGCATACGCCTTTCGGCAATGTCCACCTTTGCCATTATCTTTAACCGGGAAATCACAGCAGGATAAATTTCCAGTTTCGGACTCATCACTTCATACAGGATCCCATCGATACGGTAGCGAACTCTGAATTTGCCCCTGTCCGGCTCCAGGTGGATATCGCTGGCCTTGTCCTTTATGGCCTTAAGGAGAATGAGATTTACCAGGTTTATGATGGGACTTTCCCCGGCCATTTCGTTTATTTCCTGATAATCCCGGTCCATGGTGCTCTCTACTAACTGGATATCACTGTCCTGGAGCTCGTCAATAAAATCCGTGATCTTGATATCGTCGTCATAATATTCATCTATTGCCTCGATAATATCCGCGGCCCGGCACAGGACAGGCTGGATATTGCATTTGGTCGTCTTCGCCAGTTCATCAAAGACAAAGACAGCCTGGGGATCGGCAGTGGCAATGGTAAGGTTGGTGTTTACCTTGAACATCGGGATGACTTTGTATAATTGCGCCTTTTCCTTTGGGATTATCTTGACGATTTTGGGATCAACAAGACCTTTTCGAAGCCATACATGGGGGTAGCCTAATTGTCTGCTAAGGACGCCCATCAGGTCATCTTCCGAGACCATTTTTTCTTCCACAACTATCTGGCCAAGTCGCTTGGCGGTCTTCTTCTGGATTAACAGGGCTTCCTGACACTGCTCCTCGGAAATCAATTTGAGCTCAACCAGGAGCTCGCCCAATTTTTTCCTTTTAGCTATCGGGGAGGCCCTCATGAAAAGCTCCTTCCGGCGTTTTCCAGATTAAAATATACATCCAGATAATCAGTCATGCGGGTCACATTCAGTATCTCATTGCATAAAGGATTGGGGTTGCAGATTTTCAGGCTCCCGCCCCCTCTCCTGACCTGATTATAATATTCCAGCAGCTTCTCCAGGCCCCTGCTGTCTATATACGGCACTGATTCAAAATCCAGGACCAGACGCAGCTCGCTCATTTCCAGGCATTTATTGATCTCTTTATCCAGCAGGGACAGATTCTCTTCGATAAGCGCAAAATCAGGCGCTAAAAAGGTTATCACTCCTGATCTGTTTTTCGATACCTTCATTAAACATCGCTCCCGTCAGATTTCAGTACCGGCCCTTCTTCAAGGATTTTTATAAAAACGTCGACAACTTCAGGGTCAAGCTGTTTTCCCCTTACTCTGATAATCTCGGCTATGGTGTCCTTATGCGTCAGCTTGCTGCGGTAGGCGCGGTTGCTGGTCATTGCATCGAAAGTATCCGCTACCGCGATAACCCTGGCATAAAGGGGAATATCTTTTCCCTTTAATCCCGACGGGTAGCCTGAGCCGTCAAACCTCTCATGATGGTACCTGATTCCGTCGAGGGAATTATTAAGCTGCACGATCGGCGTCAATATCCTGTACCCTTTTTCAGGGTGTTCTTTAATGTGCATAAATTCAGCATCAGTCAACTTTCCGGGTTTGGTCAATATCCCCTCAGGGACCCCGATCTTGCCGATGTCATGAAGGATCGCAGCCCACTGCAGGGCGTCTTTTTCTGCCGGTGAGAGCCCCATATTCCCGGCAATCATCATTGTCAGGTGGCTTACCCTCTCTGAATGTCCCTTTGTGTACGAGTCTTTTGCCTCTATAGAAAATACCAGCGTCTTTATTACCCCCAGCAGCAGGTTTCTGAGATTCCGGTATAGCTCGGCATTGGTTATGGACATGGACATCTGCGCGGCAAGAGATGTCAGCAAACTCATGTCTCCCGTCTGATATGCCTTCTTCGGATTAAAATTTATGATGCCCATAAAACCATTGACGGAACCCTTCAGCCTGACCGGCACTGCAAGCATTGCCACCGGGACATCAAACAGGTAGGAAAGCTGCATATCGTCGCAGTCATCGTTTACAATGATATGAGAAGGCTGTGTATCGGAAATGAACTTCTCTAAAACGATTTCACCGATCTTCCTCATCATCTGCCTGTCATTTATATTGAGTGGCAGGGCTCCGGTGCGGCCGCAGTTTGCCACGTTAATGTCCATTTCGGGAATTGATATAATGGACATATCCGAATTAAGGGACTCATGCGTCCGTTCAGCTATAAATTGAACGGCTTCTTCAGTCGAGATGATTCTGCCGAGGTTCCTCCCGAGGTCATAAATCAGGTTCAGCTCCTCGTACTTGTCGGATAATTCCTGCGTTATGTTGTCTGCTTCGAACTGACTCTGGATCTCAGAGGAAATTCTGTTTGCGATCTCTTCCAGAAACTCCACTGTTTCCCTGCCTGAATTACTTTCCTCAGACTTCATGCATCCGCATAATACGGCGACGGTTTCCTGGTTGCATTTCAGCGGTATCCCGGCCATGACAAGATTTTCATGGCAGGTCTTCAGGGCAGCTTTCCCTGATTTTTCTATGTACCGGAAGAGGTTGAAACTTTCGGCGCGGCATCTTTCAGGCCCGGTCGTCTGTTTATTGCAACTCACTTTGTCCGGATTTCCATCGGCAGATAAAAAGTTTTTCCCTTTCAGGCTCATTATCCTGACAGAAACATTCGCAAGGATGGATATATGATGAAGCAGTTTCTCAAACTGCTGAAAATCGATATGGAAAGTACGCTTTTGCTCTACAAGGAGCATAATCTTATACCCTTTATTTTGGAATTAAAGCATCCGGGCAAGCTATAGAGTTTGAATTCCGGAGCGTTGAAAAGTACTCATTGACAAGATTAAGCACATTCCTGGGGCTGACGGGCTTTTCTGTAAAGAACAGGTTCTCCATCTGTTCCGCCCATATCTTGAGGGCCTTATCAATCGTAGAAGTCATCATGATGAAAAGGAACGGATTGTTTTCATCCTTGCGCTCCTGCATCATCTGATACATCTCCTGCCCGTCCATCAGCGGCATCCTTACGTCTGAAATGACGACCGCAGGCCTTTCGCCGACAAACTTTTCAAGACCATCCACGCCGTTGACAGCAGTGATGACTTCATATCCCGCATTCTCCAGTTTCATCTTCAATACGCGCAGGACATAAGGCTCATCATCCACAATCAGGACCTTTAGCATGTTCCCGGTGTCAATTCCCTTCATGACATCATTCCCCGCCTTTCATTCAACTTTCTGCCAGGGAATGATGATTCCTGTTATAACCCTTAATTCTCGGGCTGTCTTCTTTTGGAAGTGTTAGAGTAAAATGAGTTCCGCGCCCGATCTCGCTTGATACTGCTATATCTCCCCCGTGCAGTCTGGTTATCTCCCTGCTCAGGGCAAGCCCCAGGCCGTTTCCTGTTTGCGCCTTTATTTTCTCATCAGCGGACCTGAAGAACTTATCGAATATGCGAGGGATCTCTTCTTCTGAAATTCCATATCCCGTATCAGAGATGTCTATCCTGATATGATCTTCATCTTCTTCAGCCTTGAAGGTTATCGCGCCGCCTTCCGGCGTATACTTTATGGCGTTGCCCAGCACGTTCAGTATCGCCACGCGGGCCAAGTCCTTATCGATTACAAGCGCGGACAATTTGTCAGGCAAAATAAATTCCCGCTTTATGCATTTGACGACGGCCTGGTTTTCAACGGATCTAAAGATATCCTCAAAGAATTCCCGCGGTTTTACCATGTCCCTGTTAATCATCAAACTGCCCATCTCTATCTTGGAGATATTCAGCAGATTATTTATGAGTCTTGCCAGCCTGTCGGTCTCTTCGTTTATGGTATTGAAAAATTCAAGTTTTGTCTCACGGCTGCTCACTTCGTCATCCATCAACATTTCAACATACGATTTTATTGTATTTAAAGGCGTTCTCAATTCATGGGATACATGCGCTATAAAATCGGACTGGTTTTGCTGGGCCATCTTATGGACCGTAATATCCTTGGCCAAAAGTATATTCCCCGTGACGCTCTCCTCCGGGCTTAATAACGGCTGATAAGAGAGGCGCACAATATTCTCCCCTTCGGATTGTTTAAGGGTTATTTCCAGGTTCTTGTGGGAAAACACGTTTCCGTAGAATTGATTTTTTTCAATAAACGAGAGGATTTCCTCTTTGTCCTTTGCATAAAAACAGTCATTAATTGTTTTACCGATAACTTCCTGTCTGGAGAATTTCATCAAATTTGCCATTGTCTGATTGACCAAAATAATCCGGCCCACTGAATCCGTCACCATAATCCCATCGCCGATGTTGTCTATTATGGCTTCAACCCTGTCCTTTTCATAAGAGAGAATCTTGTTTAAAACCTCGATATCCTCGTATGAAGCTGTCAGGTTCTCATATTTCTCCATCAGGCGAGTGATTACCTGGTTGAATTTCTCCGCTAATTTACCCATCTCATTCCCGGGGTTTACCGTGATCTTTTTGAATTCATTCTTTTCGAGCAAATTCTTGAGCTCATCGTTTACCGACATAAGCGGTCTTACGGAATTGCGCATTAAATAATAAAAGATGGGAACTAATGAGAAGATTAAAGTTGCAAGCGCCAGCAGCCCTTTGATATCACTATCCGATAACAGGGCATCTATGTCTTTTGTGAATCCCAGCCTCACCGCACCTGTCTTTTTACCGTTATGATATACAGGACGGGAAAATTCGTATATTGAGTGTCTTGTGAGGGGATCGTCATAAACCTGTCTCAGAGGATTATTAGAAGTAATAACATTCTTCGCGATGGGTTCATCAGGCATGTACCCCGCAAATTGGCCATCTGTATGGGCTATGACCCGTCCGTCGACATCCATTATCATGCCGTAGACTAGACCGCTCCTGCTTCCCATAATATCTACGACCTTTAACAAGTTGTCCGCCGTACTCACATCCGGGCCAGTCGTTGCAAAACCGGCCACCATATCCGTCAGGGCAACGCCATACGAGTTAAGCTCCCTAACATGTTTCCGCTGAATGTATATGACAAACAGAGATATGGTCAGAACAATAATGAGCAATGATATCCCTACCAGGATCAATCCGACCCTTCCGGTGAACTCTTCCTTTTTCGGCGCAAAGCGCCGGCATGTATTCAATAATTTTGAAAAGTCGGTCATCTCAAATATGCTTATCGGCAGAAGAGGTTAAGAAGTTGAATATGACTTTATTGATACTTCTTCATCACCAGCACCGCATTGACCCCGCCGAAGCCGAAGGAATTTGTAAGCGCGGCATTTATCTCTTTCCTGGCTGCGGAGCTTACATGGTTAAGGCTGCAGGAGGGGTCCGGGCTGTCAAGATTAACAGACGGGACAAGCATGCCTTTATAAATTGAAAGAGCGGTAATAGCGGCCTCAGCAGCCCCGGCGGCCCCTAACATGTGCCCTAACATGGATTTGCAGGAGCTTACCAGGATCTCCTCGTGCGCATGACCTCCGAAAACCTTCCTGACCGCTTCCGCTTCAGCGGCATCTCCAAGCAGCGTTGATGTGGCATGGGCGTTGATATAGTCCACATCTCCGGCATGGACATTTGCATCCTTTAAAGCATTTCTCATTGCAAGCGCTTCTCCTTCGCTGTCAGGCTTTGTCTGATGAAACGCGTCAGACGATGTGCCGTATCCAGCCAATTCAGCATAAATCCGCGCCCCTCTGTTCAGGGCATGTTCGAGGTCCTCAAGCACGACAATCCCCGCGCCTTCGGAAATTACAAAACCGTCTCTGTCCCTGTCAAAGGGCCTGCTCGCTTTTTGGGGCTCCCGGTTCCTTTTTTTTGAAAGTGCGCCTGACGCTGCGTATCCCCCGACTGCCAGTTTGCAAATGGGCGCCTCGGCGCCTCCTGCAAGGGCAATGTCGATTTCGCCGTGACGTATCATCTTCGCCGCTTCACCGATAGCATTCGTCCCTGATGCGCACGCGGTTGAAATGCCAAGGGCGGGACCCTTTATTCCGAACATTATCGAAATGAAAGAAGCCGCCATACTAACGGTGCTTGAGGACATAAGGTATGCGGAAAAAGGGCTGCCTTTCAGAAGGTGTTTTTCCATTGCCTTCTCCAGGCTGGTTATCCCTCCTCTGCTGGAACCGATGACAACGCCAGCGGAGTTGTAGGGGCGACCCGCCGGGTCGCCCCTACCCAGCCCCGCATCCTCAAGCGCCATTGTCGCTGCCGCAACCGCATAATGGATAAACGGGTCGAGCCTCTGTATGTCTTTTTTATGGAGATATTTTTCAGGAGAGAAATTTTTCAATTCTCCGGCGATCCTGCTTGACAGGCCGGAGGGATCGAATTTTGTTATAGGGCCGATGCCGGAAACTCCTTTCGTCAGATTATTCCAGGCGGTCTCCATGTCATTGCCCAGCGGCGTCACCGCGCCGAGGCCTGTAATTACAACGCGTCTCATAGAAGAATATATTAGCATATGCTTTAAAGAAAGCTGTCAGCTATCAGCGTTCAGCAGTCAGCTTTGAAAACATGCCGCCTTAGCTGAGTGCTGATAGCTGATCGCTGTTTGCCATTTTCTGGCAATATAGAAAAAATACTTCCCAGAAGTTAATATATTCGCATGTCTGAGATCGATGACGCGGCATTGCTTTTCAGTAAAGGCTTCAACTGAGCGCAGTCGATTCTGGCGGCTTACGGGGTTAAGCTTGGAATTGATTATGAACTGGCATTGAGGCTTTCGAATCCCTTCGGAGGGGGAATGGGCAAGACAGGTGAAACCTGCGGCGTCGTGACCGGGGCATTGATGATCATCGGGCTGAAATACGGAACGACCGATGCCGCCGACAAAGAGGCAAATGCCGGGGCCCACGAAAAAGGGAAGAATTTCATTAACGAATTCATGCGCCGCAACGGCTTTCTCCCTTGCAGGGAACTGCTGGGATTTGATATATACACGCGCCAGAAACTAACGACTGATGAGAACAGGGCCATTTTTGATCTCTGCCCCAAATACGTCCGGGACGCTGCGGAGATTTTAGAGGAGATGATATGAAAAAATTGACTCATATCGACAAAGAAGGCAGGGCGACGATGGTTGATGTCGGCGATAAGCCTGCAACCCGGAGAGAGGCCGTCGCAAGGGGGACCGTCTCCATGAAAAAGGAGACCCTGGGCCTTATCACAAAGAAGAAAATCACAAAAGGCAATGTCCTTGAGACAGCGCGGCTTGCCGGCATTATGGCTGCCAAGAAAACGCACGAGCTTATACCATTATGCCACCAGTTGAACATCACGTCTGTTATAGTGGATTTTGACATCGATAATAAAAAGAATACGGTCGGTATCGAGGCAACAGTTAGGTGCACGGGACAGACAGGAGTTGAGATGGAGGCCCTGACAGCGGTTTCCGTCGCTGCCCTCACTATTTATGACATGTGCAAGGCGGTGGACAAAGCCATGGTCATTTCCGGCGTTATGCTCATGGAAAAACGCGGGGGGAAGAGCGGGGAATGGAAGCGGCGTTGATTGTTATCCCGTAACCGTTATTTGTAGGGGCAATCCCCCCGTGGTTGCCCTGATCAGGCGGGGACGGCCGGGCAGGCACGGGGGCCTGCCCCTTCATATTTTATTTGTATCGTTTCACTTCAAAGCGGTAAAGCTCAACCGGCTCTCCGGCTGATATGCCGGCCTTCATGGATGCTATCATGACCTGTTCATCCACGGTGTCAACCCCCTCGATGTCAGGCAGCAGGAGCCCCCTGCGCCCGCCGCTT
>Ga0105106_10003599_pt1 | contig 11031 bp, 7 predicted proteins | sample PPLLaktember2015_5_FD_79109 | JGI IMG/M metagenome (GOLD analysis project Ga0105106, IMG submission 79109) | Freshwater sediment microbial communities from Prairie Pothole Lake near Jamestown, North Dakota, USA - PPLs Lake P8 Core (1) Depth... | ecosystem: Environmental > Aquatic > Freshwater >... | reverse complement strand
CGCGCAGTTCGCGCCGACCGGACTGATTGGTCAGGGCTTCGGAATCGGTGGGACGCTGATGATCACCGTAGGCGTGGCGTCCTACGGCGCGCGCAAGCGGATCCGCGCGCTCGCCAGGTTCGGGAAGCTCAAGTCGTGGCTCGCGTTCCACATCTTCCTCTGTATTCTCGGACCTTTTCTGATCCTGCTCCACACCACCTTCAAGTTCGGCGGGTTGGTGGCGATCGCGTTCTGGAGCATGACGCTCGTCGTGACGAGCGGGGTGTTCGGTCGCTGGGTCTATGTCTGGATCCCGAAGACCGCCAACGGCCGCTTTCTCGGCCGCGACGAGATCCGCGATCGGCTCCACGCTCTGCTCGCCGAGCTGCAGACCCAGCTCCGCATGTCGCCGGAGCAGGTTCTCGCCCTGCTCGGACCGACGGGCGACCCCGTGGCCGGGGCGATGGACCCCGCAACCTATCCGGATCGGCGGCGCGCGGACCGCCCCGGCGCCGATCGGCGGCGCCGCGCTCGTCGTAGGCAAGGCGTGCTGCGCGCCGTCGCCGGCTCACTGCGTCACGCCCTGGGAGCGCGTCGGGAACGTGCCCGCTTCCGTCGCCAGCTGGCCGAGGCAGGCGTACCGGAGCCGATGCGCGAGCGGATCGTCCGCGATCTCGCGGAAGAGCGTCGCCTCGAGGAGCAGCTCCGGATGCTAGAGCCGCTGCAAACCGCCTTCCGCTATTGGCACGCGTTCCACCTACCGCTCGCGATCGTGATGGCGCTCGTGCTCTTGATCCACGTCGGCGTCGCGATCGCGTTCGGCTACACCTGGATATGGGCTACATGATCTCGGACAACGCCGTCATCTGGATGTCGGGCCTCGCCCTCAGCGCCGCGGCCACCGGACCCGTTCTGCTACGCATGCGACGCAGGGAGTTGGCGACCTACGCGGCCGAGGCGAAGGCGCGCGAGTATGGACTCCACGAGCCCGCGACGCTCCACCCGGTCGTGGACCCCAACATCTGCATCGGCACCGGGAGCTGCGTCGACGTATGCCCCGAGGGCGACGTCTTCGGCTTCCGGAATGGGCAGGGTGTGGTCATCGCACCCGGCGCGTGCATCGGACACGGGCTCTGCGAGCGATCCTGTCCGGTCGAGGCCATCCAGCTCGTCTACGGAACCGCGACCCGCGGCGTGGAGATTCCGCGCATCAGGGACGACTTCCAGACGAACGTCGACGGCCTCTACATCATCGGCGAGCTCGGCGGCATGGGCCTCATCCGCAATGCCTTCGAGCAGGGACGCCAGTGCATCGAGGGGATCGTCAAGCGCTCACGGCGCAGCAGCGATCGCCTGCTCGATCTGGTCATCGTGGGCGCTGGACCCGCCGGCCTCGCGGCGTCGCTGTACGCCCGCGAAGCGGGCCTACGGTTCGCCACGTTGGAAAGAGAGACGGACGTGGGCGGCACCGTGCGACACTATCCGCGCAAGAAGCTCGTGATGACCGCTCCGGTGAGCGTTCCGGGATTCGGAAAGGTCGGCGGCCACGAGATGCTCAAGGAGGAACTGGTGGAGCTGTGGGGCCGCATGGCAGACGGCCTTCCGATCCAGACCGGCGTCACGGTGAAGGTCGTGCACAAGGCAGGCGATGGCTTCGCGCTCGAGACCAATCAGTGGGGCTACCACGCCCGCAGGGTGATCCTCGCGATCGGCCGGCGCGGGATTCCGAAGAAGCTCGGCGTGCCGGGCGAAGAATTGGACAACGTCCAGTACGCACTCGCCGAGTCGGACGCATTCCGCGGCGATCGCGTCTTGGTGGTCGGTGGCGGCGACTCGGCGATCGAGGCGGCGCTCGCAGTCAGCGAGGTGCCAGGCACGAAGGTGCGGATATCCTACCGCCGCGACGCGTTCGGCCGGATCAAGCCCGGCAACCGCACACGGCTGGATGCCGCGCTCGCCTCGGGCGCGTTGGAGGTGCTCTGGTCGACCAACGTGGCGCGCATCGAGGCCGCGAGGGTGTGGCTCACGGGGAATGGCGCGGGCGAGGCCGCACGACCGATCGACAACGACCAGGTCCTGATCTTCGCGGGGGGCGAGCTTCCCACCGCCTTCCTCCGTGAATGCGGGGTGGACATCGAGACGAAGTTCGGAACCGCCTGATGGTGCGAAGCGTCATCCGTCTCGCGCTCTCGATGCTCGCCCTGACCTGCCTCGTCACGAGCCCCGCGCACGGCCAGCTGCTTTCTCCTGGCAAGCTCGCGGCCCCTCACCAGGAGCTCGAAGGCCTGCGTAACTGCACGTCGTGTCACGAGCTGGGGAAACGAGGCGTCGCCGTCGAGCGGTGCTCGAGCTGTCACGAGTCCGTGGGGACACGCATCGCCGCTGGAAGCGGATATCATGCCACCGTTCCAGAGAACGCCTGTGCGACGTGTCATCAGGACCACCTCGGCGTGGAATTCGAGCTGGTGCGGTTCGACACCGACGCCTTCGATCACACCGAGGCCGGCTACACGCTCGAGCTGAGTCACGCCGCGCTCGACTGCCGGACGTGCCACGAGCCGGCGCACGTCCGGGATCCGGTCGTCATCGCGGAAAAGGTCGAGCACGGCGCTCTGGCGAGGACGTTCCTCGGACTGCCGACCGAATGCGCCGGCTGCCACCGCGAGGATGATCCGCATGGCGGCCAGTTCGCGAACCGCGAGTGTGCGGAGTGCCACGATGCCGGCGCGTGGGAGGCGCCCACGGGGTTCGACCACTCGAACGCCCGGTTCCGTCTGGATGGTCTTCACGCGAAGGTCGGGTGCACACAGTGCCACGGCGCCGGCGCAACCGCTCGGTACGCCGAACTGCCCTTCGCCGCGTGCGGCGACTGCCACGCGGACCCCCACGGCGCCGCCATGGAGGGGACGTGCGCGTCGTGCCATGACACGACCGGCTGGCGCGCGCTTTCTTCGGACATCGAAGGATCGTTCGACCACTCGAGGACGTCGTTCGTGCTCCGCGGCTCTCACGCCACCGCCGCGTGCGCGGCTTGCCATCGGACCGGTCGGGCGCCCAGCGGCGATCTGGTCCACATGACGTACCAGCCCGGTACGGCAGGCCGCACGTACCCGCTCCCCGTCGCTCAGTCGTGCTCCTCGTGCCACGTGAATCGTCACGTCTTCCCCACCGCGACACAGCGCTGGATCCGCTGCGCCGACTGCCATTCGGAGGCGGTCTGGGGGCCGTCGAGCTTCGGAGCGGTACGCCACGCGCAGTCGACGTTCGCGCTGTCCGGCGCTCATGAGACGACGCCCTGCATCGCGTGCCACCTGGACTCCAGCCGGGGGCATACGCGCTTCACGCTCCCCGTTCCCGCCGAACGCTGCGAGAGCTGCCACATCGAGGACGACCCGCATGGCGATCTCTACCTCGGCGTCGAGTGCGTGACGTGTCACACGACCGAAGCGTTCGACGTGGCTTCGTTCGCCCATGAGCCTCGACCGACGACGTGTGTCGGATGTCATCTCCCCGACGATCCCCATGCGGGTCAGTTCGAGGGGAGGGACTGCGCGTCGTGCCACGGGATCGACGTGTTCACCATCGCCACGTTCGATCATTCGACGACCCGCTATCCCCTGGACGGCGCGCACGGGGACGCACCCTGCGCCGCGTGTCACACCGCGATGGCCGGCTCCGAGGCCGTGGTCAGATACCGACCGCTGGGCACTGAATGCAGCGACTGCCACGGAGAGAGTCGATGAAGGCGTCCACGCTCTGGTTCCCAGCAATCACGGTCGTCCTCTCGATGGTGACTACTTCGCCGGTGTGGGGGCGGCAGACCACCTCCAATCCCCATGGCTCGTTGCCGGAGGAGATGACCTGCACGAGCTGTCACAGCACGGACGCTTGGACGCCTCTACGCGGCGACCTCGCGTTCGATCATGCGGAGACCGGATTTCCGCTCGACGGCCGCCACGCGGCGGCGTCGTGCGCACGCTGCCACGCGGGCCTCGAATTCGATGCGGACCGCGATCGCTATGCGGCCGGGCTCGGCGACTGCGCGTCGTGCCACCTCGACGTCCATCAGGGCTCCATCACCCGCACCTGCGCGTCGTGCCACTCGACCGTGTCGTTCGCCGACGTGAACGTCGGTGCGGCTCACGCCGCCTTCCCGCTCGAAGGCGCTCACCTGCAGACCGGTTGCGAGAGCTGCCACCAGACCGATCTCGGCGGTGCGTTCCGCGCGCTCGACACGGAATGCAGCTCGTGTCACATGGGTGACTACTTCTCGTCGGCCGTCGTCGATCACCAGGCGCTCGGTTTCTCCACGGTGTGCACCGACTGTCATTCCACGCTCGCCTTCCGCGACGTCGCGTTCGATCACTTCGTCATGTCCGGCGGCTTCGAGCTCGTGGGCCGCCACGCCGCCATCGACTGCACGACCTGCCATAACGGTCCCGGGGGCGACGTGCTCATCCCCTCATCGAGCTCCGCCGACTGCGTCGCCTGTCACGTCGACGACTACGATCGCGAGCACAGCGGTATGGGCTTCCCCACCGACTGCATGGCCTGCCACGACCCCTTCGGTTGGGACGGCGCGAGCTTCGAGCACTCCTTCCCGATTTTTTCCGGTGCGCACTCGGGGGAGTGGAACGACTGCGCGGACTGTCACCAGACGCCCTCGGACTATGCGTCCTTCTCCTGCTTGGGCTGCCATCGCCAACCCGAGATGGACGACAAGCACCGAGACGAGCGCGGCTACGCGTACGATTCGCCCACGTGTCTCTCGTGCCACCCCGACGGGCGTCATTGACCGTGTCGAGGATTTCGATTCCGCCGCTGACGGCATTGCTGGCGGTGGCTGCTTTCACCGCGGACGCGCGCCCGGCGCTTGCACAGGCCGTCGATGCCAACACGCAGCGCGTGGGCGCGAGCATCGACTACGTGAGCACGGATGGCCTGTACCTGGGCATAGGATCCGACAGCGGCGCCGTCGCCGGCGACACGGTGCGCGTGTTCGCCGATTCGATCGCCGGCGAGCCTCTTGGTAGGATCGTCCTCGTGTCCGTCACCCGCCGTCGCTCGGTGGCGCGGCCTCTCGATCCGACCTCCCTCGAAGCCGGGATCAGCGTCTTCCTCGAGCTCCCCGTTCGCGGGGGTGACCCGTCGGACGCCGTTCTCGCATCCGCGCCGCCGCCGAACGTCGCGTCGCGCGCTCGCTCTCCTTCGCGCGACGAGACCGGCGCGCGCCTCACTGGCCGTTTCAGCCTCGATCTCGACGCTCGTGAGACGCGTACGTCCTGGAGCGGCGATCTATCCGGCGAGAGCGTGCGGCGCTTCGCGACGCCGACGACGCGGCTCTCGCTCGTGGCGAGCGACCTGCCCGGCGGCATCACCGTGCGCGCCAACCTGCGCGGAGCCTACCGCTACGACGAGATCACCGGTGGGCCGCGCCCTCTCACGGTGCGAGCATACGAGCTCGCGGTCGTGCGCACCTTCGCGGCCGTGCCCGTGCGGATCATGCTGGGACGGTTCGCCAACCCGTACGAGAGCTACAGCGCGTATTGGGACGGTGCGTTGATCCGCGTCGGCGGAGACGTCGGAGCCGGCCTCGGAGTCGTGGCCGGCTTCGAGCCTCACCTCCAGGACGAGGGCTTCTCGACGGCGTTGCCCAAGCTCACGGCGTTCGCGGACTACGCCGCACGCGGCAACGGCTGGCGATACGACTCCGACGTCTCGATCCACTTCATGCGCCCGAGCAGCACGCTCGACCTCCGATCGGCGGGGTGGAGCCAGCGGCTTTCGCTCGGACCTCTGGACCTCGCTCAGCGTCTGCGCTCGAGCCGCGCCGATGACGGTAGCTGGTCGATCGCGGACGCTCGGCTGCGGGCCGCGCTCGACGTCGTGGGCCCGTTGCGCCTGCGTGTCAGCTACGGTCGGCTGCGATCCGCGACGCCGCTCGCGAGTCTGGGGACGGACTCGGTGTCGGCGCCACTGGGACCGGTCCGCGAGGAGGCGAGCGTGGGGTTCGAGCTAGGTGGTCCGCGACGGGCGGTCTCGGTGGACGCAGGCGGCACCAGCCGAGACGGATCGAGCCCAGGCCTTCTTCTCTCCGCGAGCGCCCGATGGGCGTGGCGCACAGGCCGCGTCGGCCTCGGCGCACAGCGCTGGTCGGGAGGCAGGGCGGAGACGCTGTCCGTGGCTCCGACCTTCGACGTGATCAGGGGCCCGCTTTCTTGGCGAACGAACTACCGCTTCTACGCTACCGACACGCCGCTCGGCACATTGAGCACTCACAGCATCGGCACGGATCTCGGCTTGGCGGTGGCGCGCACGCTGCACGTCACGATCGGGGGCGAGCGCCAATGGGGCGAGCGCCTGAGTGGGACGCGCATCCACGTCGGAGTGTGGCGCGCGTTCTGAAGGTCAGCTGATCGGGCGCAGCGTCCACTCCACGTTCGCCTCGAGCTCACCCGAGAAGCCGCCGATCGCGAATTGCATCGGCAGGCGCGCTGTTCCGCTGATCGTTCCGGGAGCGGCAGGCAACAGCTGGCCGGTCACGTTGAACTGAGGCGCCAGCGAGCGCTCGCGCGTACTCGTCTCCGTGGTCGGCGGCGGCGAGCCGGGGCACGCGTTCACGTAGGTCCGCGTCGTCGTGGTCGTCTCGGTCCCTTGCACCGGCGCGCCGGCGAAAAGGCTGTAGGTGCTGAGGTCACCGCTGATCTCGAAGCGGGCCTGCGTCACCATCATCGTCGTCGAGTTGTGATCGGTCTCACGAAGTTCGCCGCTGGCGCGAGCATCCTCCACGATCCGGTAGCCGTCCCCGCCGAACCCGTCGTCGCACCGCCCGGGCTGCGCCACGACTTCACGGTGATACTCGTGCGTCCCCGATCCGATCAGCGGCTGCTCCAGGCCCGCGGGCGTGCCCAGCCCCTGGACCAGCTGCCAAGCCGGTCCCACGGCAGCGCCGACGGCCGGCGTCCCGTAGGTGATGGGGACGGAGCCCGTGTACCGCGCCGAGTACGTGGCGGTCTCGGCTAGGCCATCGGCCGATCGCGTCTCGGACCCCGAAGCGGTCACCACGATGTCGACCACCCATCCCTCGATCGCTTCCCAAGGCGCGCTGTTGGTCACCGTGCCCACGGCACCGAGTTGAGCGATCGCCATGGCGATCTGGTCGGGAGGGAGGCCCATGGCCTGGAGCTGGGCGGTGAGCTGAGCGGCGGCGGCCGGATCGACGCCGCCCGCGCCGCCGGGAGGCGCACCACCTCCCGCGCCCGTCGGCACCTGGCCGCGGCCCGCGGGCTGCCCGCGACCCGAGGGCACGGCGCCGCGTCCGGCTGCACCGCCGGGGAAGCCCCGCCCTCCGCGCCCGAACCCGGGCATCTCCATGGGCGTGTAATCACTTGGCGGCTCGAACAAGGCGGCGGGCTGCGTCCCCATCACCACGTTGGTGAAATCCGTGGTGTAACCGTCCGCGTCTTCGATGCGCACCGGGAAGCGTAGGTCGGCCGCGATCCAGACCGTCTCCCGCTCGCCGTCACGGACATACGCCCACTTCCGGGTCGCGCGCCCGTTCACCGACTCGGTCCCGAGGTTCTCGCATTGCGTTACTTCGCCGCTGCTGCACGGATTCGCCGGATCCATGGCGTCCGCCCCCGGCGCGGAGAAAGGCATCGAGCCGAGGTCCATGACCACGTACATCCGATCCTCGGGCATCAGCATGAGCATCCTGCCGGCCGTGCGATCGATGATCATCGTGATGGGCTCGCCGTCCGACGTCCCTTCGATGCGCATCCTGGGTCCCCCGAAATACATCGTGCCGGTGAACGGCGTGTCGCCCGTTTGAGTGACATCGGCTCGGAACTGCGGCGCTTGTCGAGCAGCGACGGGGGCGGCGGACAACGCGAGGAGAGCCGCGCACAGCAGGGGGGGCTGGCGGGTCATCGAGACCTCCGGTCAGGCGAGCGTCGTAACGCCGACGCCCGCGGTACGGAATGCAACGTACCGCGGGCGACTGCGGATAGCGAGCGAGCGACCTCAGCCTTCCACTTCGATCTTGGTGAAACCGTGCTCGAACTCGACGTCGAACTCGAGCATCTGACCTGTGGTGTCGTAGTCGTACTGCGTGAGGTCCACGACCGACCCATCTGGCTGCAGGAACCAGATCTCGGGCTCGATGTCCACCGTCAGGTCGCGGCTCGCGACCCCACCGTCGATCACCACGTTGGGGAGCAGCTCCATCTCGATCTCGATCTCGGCCTTCAGGAAGACGCGGAACTGCGTCGGTGCTCCCGACGTCGGGGTGAACGTACCCGAGACGAAACCGCTGGCTTCGTCGGGCCAATCAGGAATGGCGGCTAGGATCTCCGCGCGCACGGCGGCGATGAGCGCGCCCTCGGCGGCGTCGTCCTCGTCATCCTCCAGATCTTCGATCTCGAACTCGAGCTCCTCGTACGTTCCGGAAGGCACGAGGCTCGTCCCGACTTCCACCGGCGTGCCGTCGAGCGGCAGATCCAGGAACTCGGGGCCTGTCTCGAACTCCTCGCAATCGTCGCCGAGGTCGTCCACGGAGTCGTCATCGCCGAGGCAGGAATCGTCGATCCTCTCGAGCTCGATCTCACTCACCACGAGACGGATCTCGTCGATCGTCAACGTTCCGTTGGTGCCCGACAGGACGAGCGGCGGTCCGGCCACCCCGGCCGGACCTGCCACCGCGGCCGGCCCTACGGCGCTGGGCGAGCTGGCCACCTGGAAGAGGATGCCGACGTTCTCGGGTCCGCCAACACCCGAGCTCTCGCTGCAAGCGGCCACCATCGACACGGCGACCGCGATGAGTCCAACACGGTACTTCTCGATCTCGATATTCATGGGGATCCGGCACGGGGCCTTTTGGAGGAAGGATCGGCATCCTTCTGGAGCAACCCCTGTACCTACCTCGTAATACCTTTCTTTGCAAACACTTACGTAGAATCATGGCTTCCGGGCGTAACAAGTTGCACTAGTATCTTGCCTATGAGCTATATCTTGCACAAAGTAAGTGCATGACACGAAAGGCGGACACGCCGTCCCTTCTCGTCTTGGTGCCGGAGGAGGCTGCCCGCCCCGTGGCCAAGGCGGCGGCCGTCGCCGGCCTCGAGGTCACGCAGGCCACGACTCTCTCCGAGTTCCTCGAACGTCTCGCGCGGGGGAGATGGTCGGCGACGCTGCTCTCCCTGTCGGTCGAGCACGTGGACGACCGGGTCGCCCGCGCCGTCGCCGGGCGCACGGAGAGCGGTCGACTGCTCATCTCCACGGCGGACGTCTCACTGGAGCGGGCGCTGCTCGCGCGGGACATCGCGGCCTCCGGGCTGCTCAGGGAGCCCTTCGACGAAGGCGAGCTCGAGGCCCGTCTCGCGTTCGCCGCCGACGAAGGCAAGCGAGTGCCGATACCGGACGTGAAGGCCGTCGCGGAAAACGACGGTCTCCCCGTGCTTCTGGGTAGCAGCCCCAAGATGGGAGCTGTGTTCGAAACGCTGGCCCGGGTCGCCGACTCCGCCGCGACGGTGCTCGTCACGGGCGAGTCCGGGACGGGCAAGGAGGTCGTTGCGCGCACGCTGCACGGGGCGAGTCAGCGCGCGCGCGGCCCCTTCGTTGCCGTGAATTGCGCGGCCATCCCCGAGCATCTTCTCGAGACGGAGCTGTTCGGTCACGAGCGCGGCGCGTTCACTGGGGCGGTCGCTCGACGCGTGGGACGCTTCGAACGCGCTCACGGCGGCACGCTGTTCCTGGACGAGATCGGGGATATGAGCCTCGTCCTCCAGGCCAAGGTCCTGAGGGTGCTCGAGGACAGGACGGTGGAGAGGGTCGGAGGCGACGAAGCGAAGGCGGTGGATGTACGAGTCGTGGCGGCGACCAACCAGGACCTCGCGTCGGCAACGCGACAGGGCCGCTTCCGCGAAGACCTCTACCATCGTCTGGCCGTCGTGGAGATCCAGCTCCCACCGCTCAGGGAGCGCTCGGGCGATATACGCGCGCTGACGCTGCATTTCGCGGCGGACTTCGCGCGCCGGCACGGGAAAGCTCTCGATTCGATCAGCGAGAAAGCGATCCGGCGACTCGAGTCCGCGAGCTGGCCGGGCAACGTGCGCGAGCTCCGCAACGTCATGGACCGCGCGGTCGTCCTCGCTGCCGGCCCGACGATTCGCATCGCGGACCTCCGGCTGGGAGAGAACGCGCCGAGCGCGGCGGCGCTCGCCGTGTCGGCCATGGGCGCTGGATATCCGCCGACGTTCTCACTGGAGGAGGTCGAGGCGGATCATATCCGTCGCGTGCTCGCCACCGTGCAAGGTCACATCGGACGCGCCGCGGAGACATTGGGGATCCACCGCAACACCCTCACGCGGAAGATGAAGGAGCACGGAATGGACCCCGGACAGGGCACCGGGATGGCGATCGGCACATGAGCGCCGTCGCGAGGCAGGCCCTCACGTCCTGCACCGAAATGGTGCCGCATCGAGTCTCGCCCGGGTTCGATCCCAGAGCCTCGCGCGCTCGCTTTCTTGCTATGCCTCAACGGCTTAGCGGCACCGCGGCGGTGGCTCCCACGACGCGCACGGAGCATGCACGAGGTGATCCCCCGAGGGATACATCGGAGCACCCCGCTACCCCCCCAAGACTGCCATGGCGAGGCTGACACTGGACGAAGCGCGCGACGCGCTGCCGCCGCTCGACGAGCTGCGTCCCGTGTTCGACCATTTGTTGGCACGGTCCCAACCCGATCCGGCCAGGACGTGGTCCGGCTCGGGCCGACTCGGGACGCTGGGCACCCGGCTCGTGTCGGGCAGCTCGCTCGCCGGGGTGGCAGGGCGGCTCGCCGCCGAGCACGCCGCCGCTCTCGCGGACATCTACGACATCGTCGCGCGCGCGCTGGAGGCTCTCGAGCGAGAGGATCGCCCTGGCGCCGCTCGCGCGTTGTTGGACGCTGCGGCGCACGAGGAGAAGCGCGATCGACCGGACCGCGCCGAAGCGTACGCCGGTGCGGCGTATCGGGCAGCCCGCGACGGCAAGCACGACGCCACGACGACCTTG
>Ga0105106_10003598_pt1 | contig 11034 bp, 6 predicted proteins | sample PPLLaktember2015_5_FD_79109 | JGI IMG/M metagenome (GOLD analysis project Ga0105106, IMG submission 79109) | Freshwater sediment microbial communities from Prairie Pothole Lake near Jamestown, North Dakota, USA - PPLs Lake P8 Core (1) Depth... | ecosystem: Environmental > Aquatic > Freshwater >... | reverse complement strand
TCAAAGAGATGAAGCAGGACATGGGCTTCAACGCCCTGACCGAGAAGTACGAGGACATGATCAAGGGCGGCATCCTCGACCCGACCAAGGTCGTCCGGATCGCCATCCAGAACGCCTCCTCGATCGCCGGCCTGCTGCTCACCACGGAAGGCCTGATCGCCGAGCTCCCCGAAGAGGACAAGAAGCCCGGGTATCCGACCCCTCCCGGCGACATGTATTAAGGGATTGTTCCCGTAGGGGACTATTCCCCTTGCGACACATCGTCAGCCCCGGGCGGCCCCCCGCCCGGGGTTTTTTTTAAGATGGGGTCAAACCTACACCTTTTTAGTTTTTCATTCTTTCCGGCTGGAACTCATTCGGTTGCCCGGTGAAAAACTAAAAAGGTGTAGGTTTGACCCCTTCTTTCTTTCGCGCGGCCTTTCTTATATATTTTATTGGAGATGCCGCGCCTGATTGACCGGTACGTCCTTCGGGAGGTGGTGCCGCCCTTCCTCGTCGGGCTCCTGCTCGTTACGTTCGTTCTCCTGATGAACCAGGTCCTGCTCCTGGCCGATCTCTTCATCGACAAGGGCGTCCCCGTCCTCGAGACACTGCGTATCCTCGCGCTTCTCCTCCCGTCCATCCTTGTCTTCGCTTTGCCGATGGCCGTCCTGATGGGCATTCTCGGGGGCCTGGCCCGCCTCGCGGCCGACTCCGAGATCGTCGCCTTCCGGTCGCTCGGCGTCGGGCCCCGCCGCCTGGCCCGGCCCCTTCTCCTCTTCGGGCTCGGCGGCTTCCTGCTGACCCTGCCGCTCGCCCTCTCTTTCGCGCCTCGGGCCAATCACGCCTGGGTCGTGACCATGACCGACTCGGTCCTGGCCCGCGTCCGGCTCAAGGTCGAACCGCTCGAGTTCAATGAGACCCTGCCCGGCCTGGTGTTCCTGGCGAGGGACGTCGGAGACGATAAGGTCTGGCGCGACGTCTTCGCTTATCTGAATAAGGATCCGCTGAACCCCCGGGTGGTCCTGGCCCGCTCGGGAACGGTCCGTCTCTTCCCCAAAAAGAGGCGGGCCATCCTGGAGCTCACCGACGGCCTCGTCTATTCCGGGCCGCTCGCCGCGCCGGGCGAGGACACCGTGACCGCGTTCGAGCGTCTCGCCGAGGAGATCGACGTCGAGGGGCTTTTCAACGGCTTCTCCGCCGAGAAGCGGGTCCGGGAAAAGGACATCGGCGAGCTTGTCCGCGACCTCAAGGGCCTGGAGGCCGGCCGTCCCGCCGGACAGCCGGCGTCGCGGCGGATCCTCTCCCACCGGATCGAGATCCACAAGAAGTTTGCTTTGCCGGCCGCCTGTCTCGCGTTTGCCCTGCTCGGCCTGCCGCTCGGGGTCATGACCGGACGCGCCGGCCGGACTGGCGGCTTCTCGCTGGGCTTGGTCATCATCCTCCTTTATTATGTCCTGATCACGGCGGGCGAGAAGGCGGCCATGGACGGGCGCCTTTCCGCCTTCCTCGGCATGTGGGGTCCAAACATTCTCCTGGCCGCCGGGGGCGTGTGGCTGTACCTGAAGCCGGGGCGGCTGCCGCTCTTCCCCCGCCGTCCGGCGCTCCAGCGTCCCGCCCCGCCGCGCCCCGAAGCCCCGCCGGCCCCGGCCGTTTATGCCTGCGGCCGTCCGTGCCGGGAAGGCCGCTTTTCCATCCGCTTTCCGGGGCTCCTCGACAGGTACGTCTCGCGGAAGTTCCTCGTCCTCCTGGCCCTCATCCTGGCGGCCCTCGCCGTGGCAACGCTTCTCGTCACCTTCTTCGAAAGCTTAGGCGATACGCTCGAGCGCGGCAAGCCGGTCGGGCTCCTCGTCCGCTATGTCGGGCTCAAGCTCCCCGGATTCCTGGCCTTCCTCCTGCCAGCGGCCGTCCTCACGGCCGCTCTCCTCGCGCTCGGGATCCTGTCCCGGACGAACGAAGCCACGGCCATGAAGGCCAGCGGCGTCAGCGCTTACCGGACGGCCCTGCCGGTCCTTGTCCTCGCCGCGGCCGTGGGCGCCCTCGCCTTCCTCGTCCAGGAGCGCGTTGTTCCGGCCGCGCACGCCGGGGCCGACGCGGCCTGGAGCGCCCTCAACGACCTCCCGCCCCGGAGCTCCAGTTCCCTCAACCGCCATTGGGTGCTCGCGGGCGACGGGGCCCGGATCTATCATTTCGGTTATTTCGAGCCCGGGACGTCGACCCTCGGCCGGCTTTCCGTTTTCGATATCGATGCCTCCCGCTGGACCCTGGCTCGCCGTGTCTTCGCCGAGAAGGCCTCGTTCGAGGGAGACGGCCTGATCTATCGGGACGGGTGGGTCAGGGATTTCGCCGCCCCGCCGGGCCCCCCCTTCGTCCGGGCCGCGTCCGGCCGGCTCGAGGCGGCCGGAGACAGGGCCGCTTTCCGGGCCCGCTCGATCGATCCCCCGCAGATGACCCTTGGCGATCTCCGGCGGTACACCTCCGAGGTCCGGGCCATGGGGTTCCCGGCCGTCCGCCTCCGGGCCGAGCTGGCCCAGAAGATCGCCCTGCCGTTCGTCAGCTTGATCATGGCCCTGCTCGCCGTGCCCTTCGGATTGCGGATGGGACGCAAGGGAACCCTTGTGGGCGTGGGCCTCAGCGTCGTTCTCGCGATGGCCTACTGGGGGACGTTCGCCGTCTTTCGCAGCCTCGGCGGCGCCGGCCTGCTCACCCCTTTCCTCGGGGCGTGGGGGGCCAACGTGCTTTTCGGGCTGGCGGGGCTTGTGGGGCTGTTCCGGCTGCGGACGTAAAAATCTACATCTTATACTTGCCGAAATCCTCAGGCTGCAGCGTTTCGAGCCATTTCCGCAGCTTTTCAGAGGATTCGATCTTGTCGTCGAACTTGAGGCCGTTGGCTTTTCGGACGACCTCGTCCTCCACGAAGATGGGCGAGCTCATCCGCAGGGCCAGGGCGATGGCGTCCGAGGGGCGGGAGTCGATGACGATCGCCTCCTCGGCCCGGCGGCAGTGGATGAGGGCGAAGAAGGTGTTGTTGCGGACGTCGTTGACGACGATCTTCTCGATGGCGATCCCCAGCTTTTCGAGGAAGCTCTTGAGGAGATCGTGGGTCATCGGCCTTGGCGTGGGCACGTTCTCGATGGTCAGGGCGATGGCGTTGGCCTCGAAGACGCCGATCCAAATGGGCAGGATCTGCTCGTTACGGGGATTCTCGAGGACGACGATCGGCATCTTGGAGATCGGGTCCACGACGAGACCCTTGACCTTCATTTCGATTTCCATGACCGACCGTATCGCCTCCAATATAGGGTCAAGCCGGGGCCTTGTCAAATCGCCGGCCGGAGCTGACACGCTCCTAAAAGAGCGAGAGCTGGGGAGAGCAGGCTTCGGGTTGGGGCCCGCCGCCGAAGATGTGGATCACGCCGTACTCGCCGTCGTGGCCAGGCTGGATCGAGACCTGGCCCCGGCGCATCCGGTCCACGGCCCCGGCGATCTTCTCGGGCGCGACGCGGGCCAGCTCGGCCGCCGGGACCTCGGTCAGGATGGTGTGCTCGTCCCCGAACTCGCGGATGAACCGGAAATAGAGGTCCGAGACGCCCTGGCACTCCGGGGTCTTGCCGATGGCCTCGGCGATGACCTCGTTGAGAGGGATGAGGTTCTTGTAGGGGATGCGGCCCGGCCGCCCCCCGCCGGACTCCCGGTCGGCCAGCTCCTCGACCCGGTGGAGGACGCCGATAGTCAGCTTCTTGCCGCACTTGGGGCAGAGGTCGCCCGTCTTCAGGCTCTCGCGCGGCGCGCACGCGACCCCGCACTTGCGGTGCCCGTCGTAATGGTACTTGCCTTCCTCGGGAAAGAACTCGACAGTGTAGAGGAACTTGGCCGGATCGTTCGTCCGCAGCGCGTCGACGAGGCCGCGGAAGCTGAAATCGGCCTCGAAGACGTTGGCCTCGCGCCCGATCTTCGACGGCGAGTGGGCGTCCGAATTGGACACGAGGGCGAAACGGTCGAGCGCGGACAGGCGCCAGTTCATCGGCGGGTCCGAGGACAGCCCGGTCTCCAGCGCGAAGATGGACGGCGTCATCTCCTCGAAGCACTCCTCGATCGTGTCGAACCCGGAGTTCGCCCCGAAGAGAGAGAACCACGGCGTCCAGATGTGCGAGGGGATGACGACCGCCCGCGGCGCGGTCTCGGCGACCATCCGGCAGAACAGCCGCACGTCCAGCCCCAGGATGGGCCGCCCGTCCGAGCCCAGGTTGCCGACCGCCTGGAGGCGGCGGTTGATCCTCTCGACGGATTCGAAATCCGGGGCCAGGAGCATGACGTGGACCTTGCGGACCTTGCCCCCCTTCGAGTAGATGAAGCTCAGTTCCGACGAGAGGATGAAGGCGACCGGGCGCGCCAGGGCCGGCAGGCCCTTGAACGGCGGGGCGTCGAGCGTGGCCGTGCCGTTCTTGAGCCGGAGGAAGCCGTTGCCCATCGGCTCGAGCCTCTCCTTCATCAGGAACAGCCACTCGGGATGGGTGAAGTCCCCGGTCGCAAGGAGGTCGATGCCCTTGACCTTGGCCCAGGGCGCGAGGGATTCGAGGACCATGTCCCGCGACGTGGCCCGCGAATACTTCGAATGGATGTGAAGATCGGCGACGAACTTCATGGCGGAGTCCTCAGTTTAGGTAAAGCGCCGGGCGATTGCAAGCGCTTTCGCGGCTTGCGCGCCGGTCGCAGAGCGGCCCTCCGCCGCCTTGAAAAAGGGCCGGGGACGGCGTAAACTGGGTTTCCGTTCCTCCGAGCTGAAAGGACCCGCCATGAGACCGAAGTCGTACGCCATCCTCCTCCTCGGCGCGCTGGCGCTCGCCGCGCTCCCGGCCGCCGGGCAGAAGATCACGGTCAAGGACCTGCCGTCCAAGTACCGCGACTGGATCGAGGAAGAGGTCGGCTACATCATCTCTCCCAAGGAGAAGGCGGTGTTTCTCCAGCTCGGCAACGACCGGGAGCGGGAGATGTTCATCACCGCCTTCTGGAAGGCCCGGGACAACGACCCGAACACGCCCGAGAACCCGTTCAAAGACGAGCATTACCGCCGCATCGAGTACGCGAACAAGAACTTCGGCCGCGGCCGGAAGGCCGGAGGCTGGCGGTCCGACATGGGCCGCATCTACATCCTCCTGGGCGAGCCGCGGACGATCGAGAGGTACGAGAACGAGACCAACCTCTATCCCATGATCGTCTGGTTCTACTCCGGGCTGACGGGCTCGGGCCTGCCCAACTCCTTCAATGTCGTCTTCTTCAAGGAGGATTCGGCCGGCGACTTCATCCTCTATTCGCCGGTCCGCGACGGGCCCCAGAAGCTCATGCCGTTCTACAACGGCGACATGACGAACTACCTCCAGGCCTGGGGCGAGCTGAGGAAAACCGTCAACCCGACCGTCGCCGACCTCTCGATGTCCCTCATCCCCGGCGAATACGCCCGGGGCATGAACCCGACCATGTCGTCCGATATCCTCATCAGCCAGAAAATCCCCCGCATGGGCTTTGAGAGCGTCAAGGACGCCTATGCGGAGAAGCTCCTCCGGTACAAGGATATCGTCGAGGTCGAGTACACGGCGAACTACATCGAGAACGACGCCCTCGTCCAGGTCACCCGGGACTCCGCCGGCCGGGCCTTCGTCCACTACCTCATCGAGCCGGCCCGGCTGAGCATCGAGCGTTTCGAAGGCGTCTTCCGCACGGTCTTCGACGTCAACGGCATCGTCTCCGACGCCCAGGGCAAGACCATCTATCAGTTCGACCGCCGGGTCCCGCTCGAGCTCAATGCCGAACAGTTCGCCCGGATCAAGGACCGTCTCGTATCGTACCAGGACGCTTTCCCGATCATCGAGGGCGACTACAAGCTCAGCCTCCTCTGGAAGAACACGGTCTCCAAGGAGTTCAGCTCCCTCGAGGCGGACCTCAAGATCCCGCCCGCCCGGACCCTGACGCTCAGCGCGCCCATCCTGGCCAACCGGATCGTCCGCAACCCGGCCTTCAACGGACAGGTCAAGCCTTTCACGGTCGGGGACACCCAGGTCGTCGCCTCGCCCCGCAACGATTTCGCCGTCGACGATACGCTGACCCTGTTCTGCGAGCTGGGCGGCCTGACGGACGCGCTCAAGGCGGACGGCAGCCTCGCCATCACGCTCTCGCGGAACGAGCAGGTCGTCGCCGCCAGGTCCGTGCCCTTGGCGGGCGCGGCGGACCCGCTCCGCGTCATGGAGGACTTCCCGCTGGCCTCCTTCCCCCCGGATTACTACATGGCCGAGGTCGCCGTCCTCGACGCCGCCAAGGCGGCGGTCCTGTCCTCGAAGACGCCGTTCTACATCACGCTCAATCGAACCCTGCCGCGCTCCTGGATCATGTACGCCCCGCTGCCGCCGGCGAACGACCCGTCTTACGTCAACATCCGCGGCAGGCAATACCACCAGGCGGGGGACATGGCCAAGGCCAGGCCGCTCCTCGAAGACGCGCACCGCCGCGTGCCGGATTCCGCGCCGTTCGCCATCGATCTCTGCAAGCTCCTCTTCGAGCTCAAGGACCACGACGGCGTCCGGACGGTCGCGCTGCCGTTCTATCGGGACAAGCAGAACTACGAATTCGCCCAGTTTCTCGGCGAGAGCTCCCAGGCCCTCGGCCGCTACGACGAGGCCATCGTCTACTACAAGGATTTTCTGACTCACTTCGGGACGAACCTCATCGTCCTCAATTCGATCGGCGACTGCTACGTCCAGACGGGCGACCTGGCCGGGGCCATCACGGTCTGGAAGCGGTCGCTGGAGCTCGATCCGGCCCAGGGCGAGCTGAAAAAGAAGCTGGCCGCGATCCAGGACAAGATCAAGGAGGAGTGATGAACATCCAGCCGAGGAGCTTGGCCCTCGCCGCGGGCGCGGTCCTGCTCGTGGCCGCCTGCGCCTCCAACCAGGGCCTGAAGCAGCTCGACCCCAAGAGCCGGGATTTCATCTCCAAGGTCCGCTACACGATCACCGCGGAGGAGCGGAAGGCCTTCCTGTCGTTGGCCCCGGGGGCCCGGGAGGAGTTCATCGAGGACTTCTGGGCCCGGCGGGATCCCACGCCGGGGACTCCCGAGAACGAGTACAAGACGGAATATTACAACCGGATCGAGCGGTCGAACAGGCTCTTTTCCGGCGGCGGCTCCCCGGGCTGGCTGCAGGACCGCGGCCGGGTCTACATCACTCTGGGCCCTCCCGACAACCGCATCACCTATCCGCGGGGCGTCACGTTCTACGGGCTGCCCACGGAGATCTGGTGGTATGGGATGTACACGGTCCTCTTCATCGACAACTACTGGAACGACGACTACCGCCTCTCCCCGGAGAGCGCCGGGCAGCTCGCCGTGATCACCCAGGCCCAAACGCAGTGGAACCGCCCCCAGGAGGAGATGGCCAAGCCGGGCGACGGGAAATTCAAGGCCGGCATCGCCGGCGTCGAAGTCGCGATCGAGGTCGCAGACGCGGAATCGACCCGCTTCAAGCTTCTCATCCCGTATCAGAACATCTGGCTGAAATCCGCCGGTCAGAACCTCCAGACGACCCTCGACGTGTCGATGAAAGTCGCGGGCGCGGAGGGCGCCGAAATCTGGACCTTTTCCCAGGCCTACCCCCTCGACATCCCGCAGAGCCGCCTGAAGGAAGTCCTGGCCCAGGATTTCCGGGCCGAAGCCGTCGCCCGCCTGGCGCCCGGGGCCTACACGCTGCGCGTCGTCGTCACCAACCAGACCGACGGGAGCAAGGCGGTCCTCGAACGCAAGTTCGAGATCTGAATCGGGCCGCGCTATTTTCGGGCTGCCGCCGCCGCGGCGGCCGCTTGGCCCTTCCGCGCGCTTTCCTCCGACCGGCCTTGGTCTCCGAGGCGGTTGAAGAGATCGGCCAGCAGGAAGTATCCGAGCGGCAGCTCTGATGGAGCCGGCCGCAGCTCGATGCCTTTCTGGACCAGGGCGACCGCTTCCCGATAATCCCCGCCCCGCCTCAGGGAGATGCGGGCGATGTAGAAGTAGGCCAGGGGGAAATCCGGCTCGACCTCGATCGTCTTCCTTAGGGTTTCGAGCTCTTCGTCCTCCCGGCCCATCTGCCGGTAGACCCGCGACAGGTTATAGAGGGCTTTGTAGCTCCGGGGAGAGTCTTGGATCTCCTGGAGGTAGAGATCGGCCGCTTCGGCCAGCCGGCCCTGCTTCTCGCGGAGCTGGGCCGTGTTGTAGCGCAGGCTCAAGAGCGTGGGATTGAAGCCCGCGGCCGCGTTCAGGTGCTCTTCCGCGCGGGCCTGGTCGCCGCTCGCGTCGCGATTGAGATAGACCGCGGCCAGGGCGTTGTGGGCCGAGGCCGACTTCGGGTTCCCCGCGAGGCATTTCTCGAAATAGGAGATGGCCCCGTCGGGCCGGTTGCGATGGACTTCGAGGTTTCCCAGCAGGAAATAGAGCTGGGGATCCTCGAAGCCGCCGGCGATATGGTCGAGGACGAACGTCTCGGCCTCGTCGAAGCGGCCCAGGGCCTGGAGGGAGTTGGCGATGTTGATGACGGCGAAGGAATCGTCGGGCTTGAGCTCGAGGGACCGCTTGAACGCCGTGACCGCCTCCTCGAACCGGCGGGCCTTGTTGAGGACGTTGCCGAGCGAGAAATGGGCGTCGGCGATCGTCGGATCCTCGGCGATGATGGCCGTGATCGCCCGGACGGCCTCTTCGGGGTCGCCGGCGAGGCCGCTCTCGCGGGCCCGCGAGAGCTCGTTGAAGACATGGATCTTGTCCTTGGGGTCGGCCAGCTTCCGGCCCTCGAGCTTCGAGGCGTCCGTGAACGATCCGACATAGCCGAGGGCGGCCAGCTTCTCGCGGGTCTCCTCGTCGACCTTGCCCAAGTCGACCTCGAGGGCGTTCCGGCCGGCCTCGCTGATCAGGGCCCTGGCCCGGGCTGACAGGTCCTCGAAGACCTCTTTCTCGAGATAGACGAGATTCTTCTCCTCGCCGGGGTCCCGCTCGAGGTCATAGAGCTCGGGCACGGGGGCGATGATGAGCTTGAAGCGGCCGTCCTGGACGCTCTTGAGGTCGGACCAGCCGTAGTGGTAGCGGGGATAGAAGGTCTCCGCGTAGGCAAGCCTGTCCGGGGCGGCCCCCGGCGCGAAGAAGGAGGGGACCAGGCTTCGGCCCTGGACATTCTCCGGCACGGGCAGGCCGGCCATCTCGCAGACCGTGGGCATGATGTCGACAAGCCCGACCGTCTGCGCCGACGTGATCCCCTGGAGCTTCCCGAAGGGCGTGACGAAGATCAGGGGCACATGGAGGGCGGCCTGATAGACGAAGAACCCGTGGGTCGCCTCCCGGTGTTCCCCCAGGCTCTCGCCGTGGTCGGCGGCCAGGACGAGAAAGAGGTCGTCCCGCAGGCCGGCGCGGCCGAGGCGATCCCAGAGCCGGGCGAGCTCGGAATCCGCGTAGGCGATCTCGCCGAGATAGGGGCTCTGAGGATACTCACTCCGGAAAGGCTCGGGCGGCGCGTACGGCGTATGGGGGTCGTAGAGATGGATCCAGGCGAAGAACTTGCCGTCCTTCTTTGCATCGATCCAGCCGATGGCTTCGTCGATGACCTCGCTTGCGGGCCGCTGGACCTCTCCGAGCGAGATCTTCTCGAACCGGCTCAGGTCGAACTTGTCGAAATAGGTGTCGAAGCCCTGGTCGAGGCCCCATTTGCCGTCGAGCACATAGGCCGCGACGAAGGCGGCCGTATCGTACCCCTTGGCCTTGAAGGCCTCGGCCATGGTCACGAGATCGGCCGGGACGACGAAGCCGCCGTTGTCCCGGACACCGTGATGGATCGGGAGCGTCCCCGTGAGGATCGTCGTGTGCGAGGGCAGGGTCAGCGGCGTCTGGGCGATGCAGTTCTCGTAGCGGATCCCGGCGGCGGCGAAGGCGTCGATGGCCGGGGTCCGGACGACGGGATCGCCGTAGCAGCCGATCTTGTCGGCGCGAAGCGTGTCCACGGTCACGAGGATGACATTGAAGTCCCGGCCGTCGCGCAGGCGATCGAAATTCGGGGCTCCCGGCCGGAGGAGCAGGACGGCCGCTAGCCCGGCCAGGGCCAGAACCGCCAAGGCGGCCGGCCAGGTCTTCCGGGACGGTCTTTTCTTGCTTGTCTTGGACATCGACGGAGGCTATCTTACCAAAAAAGCGGGGAAGCGGTCATGCCCCTATTTCCCGGGGCGCGCTGCGGCGATGAGGTCTTCCAATCTCTTTTTGGCCGCGGGCGAAAGACGGCCGTAGGTCGCGCTGCCCTTGTAGCGCATCAGGTGGCCGTAAGCCTGGGGCTTGTGGCCCAGCCGGAGATGGGCGGAACCGAGGAAGAAGTGCGCTTCGTCGAGACCGGGATCGAGAGCCAGGGCCTTTTCCAGGCTTTCGATCGCCCGAGTGAAATCGCCGCCCTGGACATAAGCCACGCCCAGGCTGTGGAAGGCCGGGCTGTAGCCCGGATCGAGAGCCGCCGCCCTTTGAAAACCGGCCACAGCGAGATCAAAGGACTCGGGACGGCGCGATTTCTGGAAGTCGTCGAAGTGAACGGTGCCCAGATTGTGATAGGTGATGGCGAATTCGCCGTCTATGGCCAGGGCCCGTTCGAAGGCGGCCAGCGCCTGAGGGACGTCACCCGTCTTCCAGCGGGCCAGGCCGACGCAGTTCCAGACGACCGGATCGAACTCCACCTGGGGGAAAGCCCCGGACTCGAAAGCCCGGAGGACCTCGTCGAACCGCCCGGCCTCATAGAGGCCGGCGAGATGCTCGAAGTGGAGATCGTAATTCTCGGGCATGGCCTCGAGCCCGAGGCGGAGGACGGCGATCGCGTCGTCCGGCCGTTTTTCCTCCTTGTAGATGGCGGCCAGGTTGAGATAGGCCGCGCTGACGTTCTTCCGGGCCGTCAGGATTTTCCTGAGAGCGCCGATCGCTTCGGCGGCTTTCCCGGCCCGGTAGAGCGCCAGCGCCTCCGCGGCCCTGTTGTGATAGGGCAGGAGCGCGGCCACGGAGTCGTCCGGGCCGAACTC
>Ga0105106_10003597_pt1 | contig 11035 bp, 6 predicted proteins | sample PPLLaktember2015_5_FD_79109 | JGI IMG/M metagenome (GOLD analysis project Ga0105106, IMG submission 79109) | Freshwater sediment microbial communities from Prairie Pothole Lake near Jamestown, North Dakota, USA - PPLs Lake P8 Core (1) Depth... | ecosystem: Environmental > Aquatic > Freshwater >... | reverse complement strand
TGTAAGCCAGCTACTTAAAGATGGATTTGTGGAGGCGAAGGCAAAGATGCAAAGAGAATGCTTTGAAGCCGGGGTACTTTTCGCAAGAACTGAAGGTATTCTTCCTGCTCCTGAATCCAACTACGCAATTGCAGGGGCACTTGACGAGGCACGAAAGGCCGACCTTGAAGGAGTTTCAAGGATTATACTTTTTAACCTAAGCGGTCATGGTCATTTCGACATTTCAGCGTATGAGAAATATTTTGAGGGTAATCTTCCCGATCATGAACTTACCAATGCTGAGGTCGAGCAGGCGATTTCCAAAATAGAATTTCCCGCCTGAAAAAAATCTGCAAAATCACGCAGATAGAAATTCTAAAAATCAGAGTAGTCTGTTGGATGAAGCAGGTATGCATTCGCCTTTATCACAGTATTGGCATATTCTTCCATTACCCTGAGAGACTGCCAGTCGGGATGTTTTGAGAATGCTGCCCAATGTTCTTTTTGCGAATTCATGTCAGCGTATGTTGTCATATACATTAACCTGGGTTTCAGGCTTCCAAATAATACCTGGCCATAGAATACGGCATTAGAACCAACTTTTTCAAAGATAGCCATCTCACCGCCTTCATTGAACATATGTATCTTCTTTGTGGCTTTTGTTTCCGTCCAGCTCCCATAGCTTCTCAATTCATAAATTCTTTCTCCCCTGGGAGTAGTAAAAGTTGGGATCCTGTACTTTGGCATTAAAGCAAAAGCCTTCATGAAAACACTCTCATATCTTGTAAATGGAGCATCATTGTATGGCGCATCGAGAAAATCCTTACCCGCCTTCTGGTAAACAGCATCAGTTTCGAGCTTTGTCAGAACCTGATCATATTGCTCCAGAGTTTCAAAAGGGACAAAGACATAAACCATTTTACCAAATGCAGTATCTGTCTCAATTGGTTTGAAAACTCCAATCGTTGGTATCCCGGCTTTGTGCATCGCCGGAATAAAAGCTTCTTTCAGATATTTGTCAAAAACAGCATTTTTCCCCGGATCCTTCAACCGATAGATTTTTAATTCATAGAACATCTGTTTTTCAGGAGGTGAAGGAAAAGCGTCAGCTGAATTTGCTGATAAAAAAAGAACAGCTATTAAGGCAATTGCAGTCTTAAACAGGTTGTTTTTCATGGTAAATATGGATTTAGTGAATTTTTGAAAAAGCTTTGAATATCTTATTTGCATCATCCGGAGTCACCTCAGCACCCGACTGAACAAAAAACCTGTGCCGGAGGATTAAAGATTCGCCTTTTGCCAGATTCCAGACTACCTTCTCCTGTTTCTGATCGTAGGCATTCTGGCCAAGGTTATTCACCGAAAAGAGTCCGTAGCCTCTTGCATGGGCATATGCCGGATAACCCGGATTTTTCGGATGATCAAAGATACCAAGTGTAATTGTGACATTATCTTTTATTCCTGAAAGCAATACCCAGTCGTTCCTGGTACCCCAGACTGCATCGCCTTTAAGTCCCCCGCTGGAAGTGTACATCCCTGTAACGCCAGTGTTATCAGTGGCTTTAACCCTTGTCGGATTACCTTTCTCGTCAGTGAATATAAGCGATTCATTTGATGGCATCTCAAAAGCCCTGTCGACCCTTATGGCAAAAAGGCCCTCCTTGTTGTCGGTAATAACAACCGGACCGTTTGCGGCCGTAAGTGTCGAAATATGATCAACCGTACGAGAGAATTTCCCTGCGGTAAAAATGTATTTTGTATTTTCTGTAACCATTGTATTTCCGTTGTTGTCTTTCCATTCGGAAGTAACTTCCAGCAGGCCCTTTTTCCCGCTTTCGGCCCTTATGATTTTCTGAACCGTTATATGCCCGTACGAACCTTTCTTATCCGCAGGTATTGCCGAAGAATTATTCCAGAAATCAAGGCCGTTCACATTTCCGTGATTAAACCAAATCCCGATATGGTGAGGATGATCAATCCGTTCCCCTTTCCTGGGCTCAAGGGGGAATCCTCTTGTAATAGCCGAGCCATTGGGGGCAAATACAGGATAGAGAAAAGGCTTCTCGAGATCAGCCGGAAACCGGTAAGAGGTAAATAATGACCCGTTGACATACACGTTCACCTTGTGCTGATCATCGAGCCTTTCGAGCCGGATGCCTTTATTCTTAACAGACTGGCCGTTAAGAACCAGTCCGGTTGTCAGGATAAGCACCTTGACCGAAGCAAGCGACAGGAGGAACCTGGGATTCTTTAAAATTCTTTTGATTCTCTTCATTGTTTTTCAATTTATACTGAAACACTTTTCATATCGCCGTGACTGCAAATGCGCAGGTAAAAGTAAATTAAATTGCTCTTAATAAGCAAATATGATCCTGCTTTTTTTTACATTCAAACCATAAAAATCCTTAAAATGAAATATAAGCTGATGATAAAAAGAGCAACAGAAATTTCGATATTCATGTCTCTTTGTTTTCTGAATCTAGCAGTTTCCGGACAAACTTCAGTGTGGAGTGAAGTTGCACCCGGTGTATGGAAAATGGCCGCGGGAACCCCGGAAAAACTGGATCTCTTCAGCGCGGCTGGAATCAAACCGGCAATGGATGCACTGTCGAGGCTGGGACCTGCACAATTTCCATTATCAACAAATAGAATAACGGTACACTCCGGTAATGGTGCTACTTTTCTCAGTTTCCCACTTGAAAAGGAGGAGAGGATTTTCGGCTTCGGATTAAACTTCAAGACCTTATATCAGAGAGGAAGGATCCTTCAGCTTCATGTGGACCATTACGGAGGTACTGATAATGGCAGGACCCATGCTCCCGTCCCCTTTTATGTATCTGACAGGGGCTATGGGGTTTTTATTAACAGCTCGAGATATCTCACGGTTTACGCAGGAACGGGAGTAAGAAAAGATAGTCCGGAAGCACCGGAGGAAAGAGACAGGAACACTGACAGGAGATGGACTTCCCAGCCCTATTCTGATGCCGTGGAGATCCTTGTGCCGGCCGCGGGGGTTGATATCTATGTATTTGCCGGCCCCACAATGCTTGATGCAGTCAGGAGGTTCAACCTTTACTCGGGAGGCGGATGCCTGCCTCCTCGATGGGGACTTGGATTCACACAGCGTGTACCAACACTTTATACTTCTGAGCAGGTAATCGAAGAAGCCAGACTCTTTGAAGAACGCGGATTCCCTCTCGATTTCATAGGGTTGGAGCCGGGCTGGCAAAGCAGATCATATCCATGCACCCTTGAGTGGGACAGCTCAAGATTTCCCAACCCTCCCTCATTTATAAAAGCCATGAAAGATAAGGGTATCCGGCTGAATTTATGGACAAATCCTTATATTTCCTCCAAAGCTCCCTTTTACAATGAAATTCTTCCCTACACAGGATCCCATACTGTCTGGGGTGGTGTCGTTCCTGACCTATCAATTCCACGGGCTGCAGAAATACTGATGCGACAGATTAACAAAAGCCAGGTCAGCGTTGGAATCAGCGGCTATAAAATTGATGAATCCGACGGGTACGACAGGTGGTTGTGGCCCGATGTGGCGCTCTTTCCATCAGGTAACAGCGCCGAACAGATCCGGCAGACATACGGACTTCTTCTGCAGAAAATGACAACCGATCTGTTTCGTCAGAAAAATCAAAGGACATACGGTTTGACCAGATCCTCAAATGGCGGCGGTTCCTCATTCCCATATGTAATTTACAACGACTATTACAGTCATGAGGATTTTATAACAGCATTGATAAACAGCGGATACAGCGGTCTGCTTTGGACGCCCGAAGTCCGGAGTTCAAAAACCGGAGAGGAATGGCTGCGCAGGTTCCAGAGTGTCTGTTTTTCACCAATGGCCATGATAAATGCCTGGTCGAGCGGGACCAAACCCTGGTCGTTCCCCGAAGTTGAGAGGGAGGTGAAAGAGTATGCCCTGCTCAGGATGCAGCTGATACCCTATCTGTATTCCGAATTTGCAAAATACCATTTTGAGGGAACACCCCCGTTCCGGGGAATGAACCTTGAACCAGGATTTGACATAAAATCAATTGTGGAAACCATGAACACCGATCTTACCGAAGATCCCTATGGGGAGGCAATCCTGAAAGAGAACAAAGACCAGTATATGACCGGGGAATACCTGCTTGTGGCGCCTGTGTTTACAGGTCAGACAACCCGGGAGGTTGTGTTGCCGAAAGGGAAATGGTACGACTTTTATTCGGGCAAATATGCCGGTGAGCAGGAGGTAATAAAGGTGACCCCTGGTCTGGGAAAAATTCCGGTATTCGCAAAAGACGGGGCAATTGTTCCCATGATGAAGCCTGTATTGCATGCTCCTTCAGCCGGACAAAAGTATGACCTTGAAATAAGATATTATGGTTCCGCTCCTGGTCTTTACAGGTTGTACGATGATGACGGCGAGACTTTCGATTACGAGAAAGGAATATACACATGGCGTGAGATCAGGGTTGCTCCGGACAGAAAGGGAAAACTGACCGGAACCGTTTCAAAAGCCGAAAAAGGGAAACCGGATAATATAGGTCAGGTAACCTGGAAATTTATGACAATTGATTAAATCCCCTGTTTACGATCCGTATTTCTTCCTATTTCTGAATGATAAACCTGTCGATCAGACTGCTGTCCTGATCAAAAACCCTGTAAGTTATTGAAGTTGCTCCGACATCCATAATGGCAAAGCTGTACATGGCTCTTTCGGGAGTAAAGGCCATATCAGGCAGGTTTTTTCCTCCTGAACCTGTCGGTGTCCCGCCTGCCGTACCATTAGTAATATATATTGTCCCGCCTTTTGATGAAAACGGTCCTGAATCATTTTTCAATGGAACTCCATCCTTAACCTGATAATGACGTTCATAAACATGCCTGTGGCCCGCAAGGCAAAGGTCAACCCTGCGTTTCTCAAGAAGTGGAAGGACATTTTTCCTCCAACCGGCAACATTGCTCCATCCGAATGAACTGACCGGGTAATGCATCCAGACTATTACCCAATTGATGTCCCTGTCATTTTCAGCATTTGAAAGTTCTTTTTCAAGCCAGAGATATTCAGGCGATCCGGGCTTGTATTTTACCTGACCAATCTCTTCGGCTGCCTGGGCGTATCCTGAAAAGATCCCGATGAAACGAACATTACCGTAAGTGAAAGAATAATTCACTTCATCACCGGGAAGACTGAAGAGCGAATGAAAATCCTGATACGGTTTCTGAAACTCTTCGCCCCTGGCATTCACCACATCATGATTGCCCAGTACAGGCATTAAAGGAGAAATGGCATTCAGATCCTGGTTGACCGAAAGAAAATCAGTCCAGCTGGCTGTTTGTGATCCATCGTTTACTATATCTCCCATGTGCAAAGTCAGGTGCGGTGAAAAGGTTTTTAAAAGATCTGTAATCACCCTGGTCTTCTGAAAATCCTCATTCTGATTGTTATCCTGCGTATCTCCAATCACCCCTACCCTGAATGTGCCAGTATCGGGTTCCGAAAAAAATGAATATACTTTGCTCCAGCCTGCTTTATCGGAGCCGCACATATAGAAATATTTTGCCCCGGCCCTAAGCTTTTTAAGATCGGCATTGAATATGGAGTTGCCGTTGTATTCGCTTCGGACGGCTTTAACTCTTCTCCTGGGGTCAGGAGTAACACCATACTTTACATATTGTTTTTCGCTGGTATTATCGGAAAACCAGGTAACTGATACCGGAGCAGTTGCATCAGGCCTTGTTTTCGATTGAAGGCTTAGATGGATAAGCGATGGTTGTGCGTTTAGCAGGGATGCCGCCAGAAAAGTAAAAGCCATCAGGAAGAGGGAAGTTCTGCTTGATTTCATTTTTTGTATCGAGTTTAAAAAGCTCTGCGTGCTTTGCGATAACTCTGTGTGCTTTGCGGTTAAAAAGAATTAATTGAGCAGTTGCCTATTGGCAAATTTAAATGAATTATGAGGTTATTAACAGCGATCTTCTATTTTTATATCTTTGGTTGAATAAAAAAATAAAAATCCTGAAAATGGATACCGAAAATAAACCAAAGCGTCTCTATTCCCTTGATGCTTTGAGAGGCTTTGATATGTTCTGGATAATGGGAGGCGAAGCGATATTCACAGGGCTGGCGGCCCTCACCGGCTGGCCTGTACTTAAATGGTGGGCTATTCAGCTTGAACATGTGCAATGGCATGGTTTTCATTTTTACGATATGATATTTCCTCTTTTCCTCTTTATTGCCGGTATCTCTTTCCCGTTTTCGATAGCAAAACGAATTGCAAATAACGAGGGCAGGAAATCGATCTATAAACATATTATCTTCAGGGGATTGATCCTTGTGGCACTTGGAATTCTTTACAATAACGGCCTCAGATTCAACCTGGGAGGGCTGCGTTACGGAAGTGTCCTTGGCCGGATCGGCCTTGCCTGGATGTTAGCGGCAATAATTTTCATAAACACAAAACTTTCGTGGCGGATAGTCTGGTTCTGGGCGCTTCTCATCGGTTACTGGCTCCTGCTGGTTCTGTTCCCGGCTCACGACCTGGGTTCCACAGATCCATTTTCGCAGACCGGTAACCTGGCAAGCTATATCGATCGCCTTGTAATGCCCGGAAGACTTTATCGCGGTAATCACGATCCCGAGGGGCTCTTCAGCACTATACCAGCTATCTCCACAGCCCTGCTTGGGATGTTCACCGGGACATTCATGATGTCTGATTACCTCAGCGGCAGAAAGCTTAAAAAGGTTCTTTATCTGGTTCTTGCAGCTGCCGGACTTATGATTGTCGGAAAAATATGGGATCTTGCCTTCCCCATAAACAAAAATCTCTGGAGCAGTTCGTTCGTCTGCTTTGTTGGCGGACTGAGCATGCTTCTTTTTGCAGTTTTCTATCTTATTATTGATGTCTGGAACCTTAGAAAATGGGCATTTTTCTTTGTTGTCATAGGAATGAATCCCATTACTATCTATCTGGCAGAAAGGATAATTAATTTCGACAATGCTTCCAGGTTTTTCTTCGGTGGATTTATTGAACTCTTCCCGGAGTCATGGACCCCCTTGCTGAACGGCATTGCCATAACTTCAATCGGATGGGTGTTTTTGTATTTTTTGTATAACAAGAAAATATTTTTAAAGGTATGAAACAGAGTCTGATCTTATCCTTCGTATTGTATTTTATTACATTGGAATTTGCATTTCCGCAGAGAACACTCCCCCAAATTACCGACTCCAACACTCCGCTTCATGCTATGCAGCCTGATTATCCTGTTCCCTATGGTCCGGTAAAAGCAGAGGATATTACTGCGGTCTTAAACCGGATCTATTCGTATCTCGATGCCTCAACACCGGCAAAGGTAATTGACAGTAAAACCAAAGCTGAAATCACTGACATGACAAAGCTGACAGTTGATGCCGTTTTCGAACCGGGAGTCTTCAGGCTGATAAGCTATGAATGGGGAGTGACATATGGCGCAATGCTTCTGGCGGGTGAAGCTACAGGAGATAATAAGTTCACTGAATATACACTTAAAAGAATAGGATTGATTGCCGATGTTGCCGGATATTTCAAGACCCAAACTCAGGTAAACAGGAGCGTAAATAATCCTGTGAGATCTGTGCTCGATCCCCGCGCCCTTGATGATGCCGGAGCCATGTGTGCTGCAATGATAAAGACATTCGTTGCAAATAAGAACCTGCCGGTGCGTCCATATATTGACAACTATATTGATTATATATCAAAAAAACAATTAAGGCTCAAGGATGGCACCCTTGCCCGGAACCGTCCCCTGCCAAATACACTCTGGCTTGATGATCTGTATATGAGCGTCCCTGCCCTGGCACAAATGGGTAAGCTTACCGGCAACAACGATTATTTTGAAGATGCCTGCAAGCAGGTTTTTCAGTTCTCGCGACGGATGTTCAATAAGGAGCTGGGAGTTTACATGCATGGCTGGGTCGAGGATATGGAACCCCATCCGGAATTCCATTGGGCAAGGTGCAACGGCTGGGCCCTCCTGGCAATGACAGAATTACTCGATGCAATGCCCTCAGGATACCCTCTGAAAAAAGATATTCTTGACCAGTACCGTGCCCACGTAAAGGGACTTGCCTCATACCAGTCCGGAACGGGATTCTGGCACCAGTTATTGGACCGTTATGATTCCTATCCTGAAACTTCAGCAACAGCTATATTCACTTATTGCATAGCACATGGAGTAAATATGGGATGGATCGATGCAAAGGCCTATGGACCTGTCGCCCTCCTTGGATGGAACGCTGTCCAAACCAAGGTGAACGGCCAGGGGCAGGTTGAAGGGACCTGCGTTGGGACAGGAATGGCTTTTGATCCGGCTTTCTACTATCACAGACCGGTACATGTTGCAGCGGCTCACGGATATGGGCCGGTGATTATGGCCGGGGCCGAAATGCTGAAACTGATCAAAAATTACGAAATAGTAATTAACGACTCGGCATTGATGTTCTACAAATCAGGAACTGACTGGAGGAATTATAGATGATGCCCCCTGCCCCCTAAAGAGAAACTTAATAAACCATCTGCGAAAATCCGCGAAATCTGCGGGAAATTACTTTTTTCTCCCGCTGATCACGCAGATAGGCGCAGATATTAAAACCAGACTATGATCAAGAAGCTGTTCCTTATAGTTCTATTAATCTCCCCAACGTTTATCAGCAAACAGGCCAAATCACAGCTATCCTGGCCGGAGATAACGAGAGAAACAAAACCCTGGACCCGCTGGTGGTGGCCGGGAAGTATTGTGACCCCGGCTGACCTTACTGCAGCCATGGAAAAATACCGGGATGCAGGCCTCGGAGGCATGGAGATTGCCGTTATATACGGCGTTAAAGGTCAGGAAGACAAATTTATCAAATACCTGTCGCCCGAATGGATGGAGATGTTCACCCATACTTTGAAAGAAGCTGAAAGGCTAAATATGGGTATTGAGCTTGCCAATGCTTCGGGATGGCCATTCGGGGGACCATGGGTCGACCCGGCAGATGCATGCAAGAATATAAATTTCAAAACCTGGTCATTGAAAACCGGTGATTCACTGAATGAGAAAATTGAATTCATTCAACAGCCTCTTGTCAGACCTGTTGGTGAAAGACCTGACATTAAGAAACTTAAAGATCCGATAAGTAAAAATGATAACCTTCAGCTTTATGCTCTCGACCAGATAAGATTCGAAAAGCCCCTGCCTCTTAAAACCCTGATGGCTTTTTCCGATAGCGGACAGATTGCTGATCTTTCAGGTAATGTAACGGTTGAAGGAAAACTTGTCTGGATCGCACCTCCTGGAAACTGGACATTATATGCACTCTTCGAGGGTTGGCACGGCAAAATGGCTGAGCGTGCCGGTCCCGGAGGCGAGGGAGATGTGATTGATCATTTCTCCGGTAGAGCAATAGATAACTATCTGAAACATTTTGATACTATCTTTAAAGATTATGATATTAAATCACTCCGCGGATATTTCAATGACTCATATGAAGTTGATGATGCATCGGGACAAGCCAACTGGACAAAAGATCTCTTTTATGAGTTTAACCTGAGAAGAGGATATGAGCTGAGATATAATCTTCCGGCCCTTTTCCAGAAAGATGATCCTGATAAAAACTCAAGGGTGCTTTCAGACTACAGACAGACAATTTCTGACCTGCTACTTGAAAAATTTACCTACCTTTGGACCGATTGGGCCCATAAGCAGGGCAAGACTACACGGAATCAGGCCCACGGATCTCCCGGTAACATTCTTGATCTGTATGCCGTAGTTGATATTCCGGAGACAGAGGGGAACGAGATTACCAGGTTCAAATTTGCATCTTCGGCAGCAAATGTCACAGGTAAAAAATACGCATCGTGCGAGGCGGCCACATGGCTCAATGAGCATTTTATTTCATCCCTGTCAGACGTCAAAAAAGCCGTCGATCAGTTTTTTACAGGAGGAATAAACCATGTCTTTTATCATGGGACATGCTTTTCTCCTCAAAATGAACCGTGGCCGGGATTCCTTTTTTATGCAGCTGTGGAGTTCACTCCGGCAAATCCCTTCTGGAACGACTTCAAGGGTCTGAACAACTACATTACCAGGGTACAGTCGTTCCTCCAGCTGGGTATGGCTGACAATGACATACTGCTGTATTTCCCCGTTTTTGACCGTTATGCTGATTATGGCAAGGGAATGCTTGAACATTTCGACGCAATAACTCCGGCCTTTAACGGAACTCCTTTCGGAACAGCAGCTGAAATGATGATCGAAAGGGGATATGGATTTGATTATGTCTCCGACCTCCAGCTGAAGAATACGGTACAACATGAAGGAGTGTTGCAGACAGAAGGAAATGTTTACGGCACGCTTATTCTTCCGGGATGCAAATACCTTCCGGTTGAAACTTTCACACAGATATTAAGGCTGGCAAACGATGGCGCCAAAATTATTTTCTACGGTAATCTTCCTGAAAATATTTCAGGGTGGGCCGACAAGGATGAAAAAACACTATTTTTTGAAAATCTGAAGGCAGGCATCAATTTTGCACCGACTAATAATCCTGAGGTAGCGAGGGCAACCTATGGGAATGGTATGATCATTACCGGAAATGATCTTGAACAGCTCCTGGCATTTGAAGGCATCCCGAGGGAGACAATGACAGATAGCAAGCTGGCTTTTGCCAGGCGCCAGACACTGACAGGAACGGTTTATTTCATTACAAACCAGGGAGAAGATGCATATGAAGGATGGATCCCCCTTCAGGCAGCTGCTGCATCGGCAGCAATATTTAATCCTATGGATAACAGATTTGGACTGGCAAAGAGCAGATCTGCAACAAACGGAGTACTTGAAGTCTATGCAAGGCTGCAGCCATTTGAATCACTGATCATTAACACATTTGATCACATACCAAAAGGCAATCTGTACGAGTTTTACGATCCGCTATCTTCTCCAGCCGCAATAAAAGGTAACTGGAAAATCGAATTTATTGAAGGGGGTCCGGCACTTCCTCCGGTAAAGGAGATACAGGCAACAGGTTCATGGACTGATC
>Ga0105106_10003596_pt1 | contig 11035 bp, 9 predicted proteins | sample PPLLaktember2015_5_FD_79109 | JGI IMG/M metagenome (GOLD analysis project Ga0105106, IMG submission 79109) | Freshwater sediment microbial communities from Prairie Pothole Lake near Jamestown, North Dakota, USA - PPLs Lake P8 Core (1) Depth... | ecosystem: Environmental > Aquatic > Freshwater >... | reverse complement strand
CCATAGGGCTGTCCTCCTCTCATGGCCCGGAGCATGCGTGTTTTTGGAACAACCGCATTATCTCCGGTCGCCACGACTGGGCGACGGCCCTTTCATTTGATCAAAGACGCTGAGCAAATGACGGGCGATCTATGGCTGATCTAAAATTGTTCGGGTCTGCACGCTAAACATGCTGCCATCTTGCCCATCTCTGCGCCTTTGCGGCTCTGCGTCGAAATGCCACCTCGCGCGCGCAGCCGAAGCCCCAGAGCCTAACGCCTATTTCGTCTTCAGCGTAAGCTTCTGAACTCGCCAGCTCGTGAGCTCTCCAACGTACAGCTGGTTGTCGACGCGACAATCAATGGCGTGCACCGTGCTGAATTCCTTCGGCAGTCTGCCCGCGCGGCCGAACCTGCCGATAATGCGCCCGTCGAGCTCCATCTTGTAAATCTCGCCGTCTCGATCGAACTCGCGCGGGTCGTTCGAGTTCGAGCTGTAGAGGTACTGGTTGGGACCCGGCGTGATGCAGAGCGTCCACGGGGTGCCGACGTTGATGAACTGCGTCTTGAAAACGCCGTCGTTGTCGAAGACTTGGATGCGGCGGTTCTCGCGATCCGCCACATACACGTTGCCCTGCGCGTCGGTCACGAGCGAGTGCGGCACGTTGAACTGACCCGGTGCGGTGCCGAGCGAGCCCCACGACTTGACGAAGCGCCCGTTGGCGTCGAACTTCGCGATGCGTGAGTTCACGTGGCCGTCGGCAACGAAGATGTTCCCCTGCTTGTCCCACGCGACGTCAGTCGGCCGGTCGAACTCATCTCCCGCAACACCAGTGCCGACCGGCCCCGTCGGCTTTGGCGGCGGCCCGCTGCTGACACGATCGAACCCCGGCATCGGCAGGTACTCGGGTGTGCGCCCGAGCACCATCTGGACCTGTCCCTGCGGGTTGAACTTGACGACCGTGCCCGAGCCCTCGTCGACCGTCCAGATGTTGTCCTGCTGATCGACGCGAACGGTGTGCGCGAAGACGAACCCGTAAAGCCCCTGGCCGATCTCGCGCAGATACTTTCCCGCCCGGTCGAACTCGAACAATCGGGCGGCACCATTGCCCCTGTGAAAATGGCGCTCGGTTCCGAGCGTGAGCTGTGGCGAGCCGGTGCGCGTGTACACGAACAAGTGCCCCTGAGAATTGGTCGCCACGCCCGCCGCCTCGCCGATGTACACATCGTCGGGGAGACCCTGCAGGACATCGGGGGCCGAGTCGTAGGGGATTTCAGCAATCCGAAGCTGCGCGGCGAGCGAGCTGCCGATTCCCAGAACAGCCGCCGCTAACAGCACGAGGTGCAGGGAACGCCGCATGGAGACCTCCTGATTCGCTCACTTCGTGTTTGACGTTCTCGTTGCATCCTTCGCACCCGTTGCACCCTTCGCACCCGTCGCACCTGTTGCACCCAGCCTCAGCTTCTGCGCACGCCAGGCGACGATCTCGCCCACCAGGATCTCGTTGTCGTTCCTGCAGTCGATGTCGTGCACGGTCGAGAATTCGCCAAGCTGCTTGCCGGCTTTTCCGAACTTGCCGACAACGGTGCCATCCAGTTCCATCTTAAAGATCTCGCCGGTGACCGCGTTGACGGCGGCAAGATTCTGATCTGGATTGGAGTTCGAGCTGTACAGGTACTGATGCGGCCCGGGGCTGATGCACACAGCCCATGGGGAGCCGACATGCTCGTACATCGTGCGCAGCGTCAGGTCGTTGCTGAAGACCTGGATGCGGCCGTTGTTGCGGTCGCCAACGTAGATGTTGCCGGCATTGTCCGCCGTGATCGAATGCGGAAGGTGCATCTGACCCGGCTCGCGCCCGCGCGTGCCGATGGTTGACGCCACGAACCTGCCATTCTTGTCGTATTTGATCGCACGGTTGTTGTTGTATCCGTCGGCCACGAAGATATTCCCCTGTGCGTCGACGACGACGTCGCTCGGACGGTTGAAGGCGTAAGGATGTGGCGGCGGGATCGGCGCGATCGCCGGTCCGAGGCCTTCGAGCGATTCGTAACGGCGACCGAGGATCATTTCCGGCCGCGCCGTGTTCGGGTTCCACTTGATGACGGTGTTGGTGCCCTCATCAATCGTCCAGACATAGTCCTGCGCATCGACGTACACGCCATGCGCCATCGTAAACGCGTACGAATTTCGGCCGATTTCGCGCATGAAATTCCCGTTCTGATCGAACTGCAACAAGCGCGACGCGTCGCCGAGCCGCGTGAACACATATATCTGCCCGCGCGAGTTGCGCGCGATTCCCATCGTCTCTCCGAGAAGCATGCCGGCGGGAAGTGTGAGGAAGTTGGGATCCGATCGCCACGGAATCTGCGGGGCCTTTGGCGACGCGAGCGCGTGGCGCCAGTTCCCTCCTTCGACCGATACGGGCTTGAGAACGGCATTCGGGCGCGCACCCTGAACGGCGGCCTGCCCGTCGCCAGGAGCAGATTGCTGCGCCCCCACGCTCGCGATTAGCAAGAGCGAACCAACGAAGCACAGACCCACGCGTGACCGCATAGACAACTCCCAGGACATGATCCGGCCCTCTTAGAAAATCGCCAGTGGATTCACCGGCGATCCGGTCCCGCCTTCGACGGGAATCGGCGCAAACGTCAGCATGAACTCATACCGCTTGAGCTTGCGCGCTGTCGCGGCAAGATTCTCCAGATCGAGATTCTCGACGATGCCCGCCCCGAGCCAGCCGAGCAGCGCGTGATGCACGGGATTCCCCGGAATGCCCTGCTCGGCGCCCCAGCCGGGACGCGGGCTCCAGTCGATGTTCATGTCGTGCGCGGCAAATGAAATGTCGCGCTCCTTGAAGAACGGAATCGCATCGGCGTAGAAGCCGGCGACCTGACCCGACCAGGGTCCCTTGGCCGCGCGGCGCTTCCATCGGCCAACGTAGAGCACGATCACGTCGCCGGGGCCAACGCGCACACCCGATCGCTTCTCCCATGCCTCGAGATCGGCGCGCGTAATCGGCGTGCCCGGCTCGATCCATTCGACGCCCTTCAACTGCGGCATGTCGTAGAGCACGCCGCGCGTGACGATGCCGTCGCGGCGGGCCATGATGCTCCCCTGCTTGCATCCGGCCTCCGGCGTCACGTTCTCTTTCACCGAATACCCGTTGTACATCTGGTCGTCCATGAAGAAGTGGCAGAACGCATCGGTGTGGCCGAGCGACAGGCCGTGATAGCTCACCTGATACGTATCGGTCGTCGTGTTCGGCCCGATGCTGTTTGTCGTGCGGCGAAAAACCTGATTGGGACCGACGTCCGCCGCTTGTTCCTGCGGCACAGCGCCCGCCATCGACACAACGACGCCGCTTCTCACCAGCCGGGCCGCCTCCTGCACCTTCTGCGGCGTGATGAGATTGGCGGTGCCCTTCTGATCGTTGGGTCCCCACCGCCCCCAGTTGCGAAGCTCGGTGCGCCAGCGCTTGTAATCGTCGGGAGTAACTGTCGATCCGGATTGACCGTGGAGTATTGCCGCAAACGTCACGGCAACGCCCGCGATGAGAGCCTTGGCGCGCATGAGTTTCTCCAAAAAACGTAGGGCGGGTCTGCCAGCAGACCCGCCCTACGAACCACTTTCTACTTTCTACCTTCCACTTTCTGCTTCACTTCGTTCCTTCCGGCAGCGCGAACACGTAAAGCGCCTGTCCGCTTTGCGGGATCTTGATGTCGGGCACGATCGCCGCCGGCACGTTGCGCGGGCTGCCACCGCCGAGCCCCGACATCACCGCGATGTATTGCCGGCCGTCGACGCTGAAGCTCACCGGATACCCCTGGGCCGACGTCCCCAAACGCGTCTGCCACAGAACCTGACCGCTCTTCGCATCGAGCGCGCGTACGTAGCGATTGAGGTCGCCGATGAACACGAGGCCGCCCGCGGTGGAAAGCGCGGCAGTCAGAAACGGCGCGCGCTGCTCGAACTTCCACACTTCCTGCATCGTCCGGACGTCGTACGCAGCGAGCTTGCCGGTCTGCTCGTTGCTGTTGGGCGAGTGCTTGAACAAGCGATCCGCGCCCGATCCGCCCCCGCCCTCGGTCAACGCGACCTCGCGCGCGGTGAAGTCCATGCACGACTGGCTGAGCGGCGCGATTATCAAACCGGCAGGCGGGTAATAGGTCATCGCCTGCCAGTTCTTCCCGCCCGCTGTGCTCGGGCAGATGAAGATCGGCTTGTCGAGAGACATCTCGAGAATGTCCGGTCTATAGCTGGGCACCCCGGTCTTGGGATCGATGCGGTCGTAGACGTTCTGGTACACCATCTCCTTGTGACCGAGGTACTGGCCAGTACGCCGATCGATCTTCCACAACACGCCGGTCTTGCCCGCGCTGAACGACACCTTCTGATCACCGATATCGACCAGGACGCGCTCGAACACCTCGTCGAGATCGAACGACTCGGCCGGGGCGTGCTGGTAGTACCACGCCAGTTTTCCGGTGTCGGGGTTCAGCGCCACCGTGGAATTGGCATAGAGCGTCTTGTCGAGCAACGTGAGCTTGCGACTGAGAAAATTCCACGGCTTTGCCTGAGCGACACCCCAGTAGGTCAGGTTCAGATCGGGATCGTAGCTTCCGGCAATCCAGGTGTCGCCGCCACCCCGGAACGTCATCGGCAGGTTGCCCCAGGTTTCGCTGCCGGGTTCACCTTGCCGCGGCACCGTGTAGAACCGCCACACCTGCTTGCCGGTCTTGATGTCGTACGCGCTGATAAAGCAGCCCACTCCGTCGAAGCGCGTGCACCCGGTCAGCCCCTGCAGCACCTTGTCGCCGATCACGACGGCACCGCTCGTGTTGACGCGCGAGGCCTCCGGCGAAGCCGGCGTCGACCACAGGATCTCACCGTTGCGCGCGCTCAGCGCCACCATGTGTGCGTTGCTCGCGGGCAGGAAGATCTTGTCCTCGGCAATGGCAATGCTGCGGATGCCGCCATATCCGGGCGCCTGGTCGGGACCCACACGCGTTTCCCAGATCAGATTTCCGGTCTTTCCATCGAGCGCCTGGACGATGTTGCTGGGCGTAGCCAGATAGATGATGCCGTTGTGCACGATGGGCGTGGTCTGGTTCGCGCCCGAATCATTCATCGCCCATACCCACTGCAACTGAAGATTCTTCACGTTGGCCGGTGTGATCTGATTGAGCGGGCTGTGACTCTGGCCGTAATAGTTGCGGCGGAAGATGAGCCAGTCGCCGGGCGGCGGGTTCCTGAGCATTTCAGGCGTCACCGGCACGTAGTTCTTCACTTCGCCGGCAACGGTGACGCCGCGATTGGGCTCTCCGCCCCGACCACGCGCGGCCGTGCCCGCACCCATCACCATCGGCATCACACCGCGGCCGGCGCCGCCGCCGCGAGCGCCTCTCGCCGGCGCAGGTGCCTGTGCCGGCCCGGTCAGCAGCGAATTGATCGGCGTCTCCACCCTGGGAGTGAGCGGCTGCTGTCCGGCCGCGGCGCCGTTGATCTGGAGCAGAAATGCCGTAACCGCCAGGGTACCTTCCTCGCCGAGCGCTCCGGGACTGGTCGGCGGCATCGTCTGGGCGATGTAGGTGAACAGCTCGTTGGCAGCTCGCGGTCCCCACTTTGCGCGAAAATCCTGGCTCTGCATGGCCGGCGCATCGCCCGAGCCGCGGAAATCTTCTCCGTGACAGCCCGCGCACTGCTGCGCGTATGCCGCCTGACCTTCTTGCGCCTGCGCCGCCGTGAAAGCGCCGCCGCCTGCCGGCTGCGCCTGCTGGCCGCTCGTTGCCGCCATGGTGAACCCGACGAAGACAGCCGATGTAATGAGGATAGATGCCCTGGCGTTCATATGTAGCTCCTAGTGGCGCATATGCTACCGCAAAGCTATGCCCCGCGTTGAAGCAAAGCTCGAAGTTCCGAGAGCGATCGCACGACGTAGTTGGGCCGGACGCCGCTTTGGTGGGGTACTCCTCGGCCGCGCAAATCGATCCACACTCCGGACACACCGAGCTTCTGCGGCGCCGCAACATCCCATTCGAGGTTGTCCCCCACCATCCAGGCCTCGGATGGATCGACGTCCAGCGCGCCAAGCGCATGGTGGTACACGCGCTGGTCGGGCTTGCCGAACCCCAATTCCCCCTCGATGAGAATGACGTCGAAGAGCTCCGCAAGCCCGAACCGCTCGATCTTTTTTCTCTGAGCTGGCCCGCCGCCATTGGTCAGGAGCGCAAGGCGGCGTTCAGAATCGCGAAGCCAGCGCACCGTGTCGATAGCGTCGGGCAAAGGCTCCATGCTGACGTCACGCCGATGGCTGTAGGCGTCGCCGATGCCGGCCGCAAGCGGTTCGTCCTCGATCCCCAGGTCGCGTAAAGCCAGCCTCACCACTTCGCGCCTTGCCGCCGCGAGCTCGAGTCGGCCTGCCCGATGCCGCTCGGGATCGCCCCAGAACCACCGTGATGTGGTTCGAATGGCATCGGCCACGACGACCGGGTCGAGCGGAGCGAGCCGATTCGCATAACCTGCACAAGCCTCGTGCCAGCATTCGTGCACAAGGCTGCTGTCGTCGAGAATCGTATCGTCGAGATCCAGGAGAACAGCGCGAGGATACATACAAAAAAGGTCTGCTCCCTTATCTCCTACCTGACACGAAACCCGACGTCGGCGGTCTGCCCGTCTACCACAATCCGAAGCGTGTAACGGCCCGGCGCAAGCGGTTTCTTGTCGATCCGCGAGATCGTGCTTCCAATTTGCGTTTGGCTGAATCCGCCGCGAATGGGCGTATACACGTTGCACGGAACCGACCGCAGCTGCTGCGGCGAATCGCCGATGACCTGCGCGGACGCTTTTTTCACGGTCTGGACTTCGAGTTCGACGGCATACGACAACTCGGTTATCCAACGCTCGAACACCCCGTTCGGCATCGGGAAGACGATGACGCACATCTCCTTCCCCGGGCCATAGTATCGATGTGCCGTCCCGAACGAGACGCTCTTCACGCCTTTGGGCAGCGCGACCTGCGTCTGCACATCCATCGATGCGCTGTGAATGGCGGCGACAATCAATGCGGCACCCAGTCGTCTCGTCATGCTCCCAAAATATTCCAATCTGCCAATCCACCAATCTGCGAATGTCTACGCTGCTTCGACGCTCGCCGGAGCGACAGCAAATCGGTTTTGCGTACCGATCCTGACGTGAAGAGCGTAGAAGCTGGTTGCGGAGATCGCACACAACAGCGCGCCGAGATACCACAGGAGATTCGGGCTGAAGTTGTCGAGCACCAGTCCAGCGGCGACAGGTCCCACGGCTGCCGGCACGCTGATGGACAGTCCAAAGACAGCCATGTACCGCCCGCGCATGTCCGTCCGCGCGAAGCCGGCGGCGAGCGCCTGGCTCGTGGGTATGACAACCATCTCCCCGACGGTGATGATGACGACCGCCAGCACAAACAGCCAGTACGCCGAGACCACGCCGAACATGCCGAACCCAATCAGATAGAACAGCGTACCGAGCGCCATCATCAGGAACTGCGGCCGCGTCTTGATGACTCGCATCGTCCAGACCTGGAAACAAATGACGGTGACGGCGCTCGACGTAAGGAGAAACCCGTAGCCTTGCGGCTGGATGCCGTGGTTGTCGCGGAGATATACGGAGAGCGAGTTGTACATCTGGATGTACACCATCCCCATCAGCACGGCGGCGACGAGAAACGCGACATATGTCTTGTCGCGCAGCACGATGCCGTAGCCACGAAAGGTGTGAAAGATGTGTTCCTCGGCATGCCGTTCGTGCGTATCCGGTCTCGTCTCCGGCATGAACGCGTAGAACAGCCCGGCGACGATGCAGCTGATGACGGCGTCGATGACAAACAGCGCGAAGAACGACGAGCGCGCGACGAAGCCGCCCACAGTCGGGCCGACGAGCCACGCCATGTTGCCGACCACGCGCAGGATGCCGAAGCCTTCCTGACGCTGCTCCTTCGGCAGGATGTCGGCGATCATGGCCGCGTGCGCGGGCGCGCCGACTTCAGAAAACAATCCGACGAGCGCCGCAACCGGAAACAACCACGCGAAACGGTCGACAGAGCCGAGCGTCAAGGCGCTCATCGCGCTGGCGATGAGGCCGAACAGGATCAGCTTTCGCCGGCCAAGTCGATCGGTGAGAGCGCCGCCGACAACCGATCCGATCATGCCCGCGAGCGACAGCAGCCCCAGCAGAATGCCGGCCTCGGTCATCCCTACCCCGAACTTGCGCGTGATGTAGAGCGCGAAGAAGGGGAAGACAATCGTGCCGCCGATCTTGTCGATGAAGTGGACGCCCGTCACTATCCAGAAAGGCTTCGGGAACTCGTGGTAGAGCTGCTGGAATCTCGTCACGCTCACGCGATCATACCTGTGTCAATCCGAAGCCCGGGGCCCGGTCGCTCAGGGACGGTCTATTCCGTAAACCAGCACATCCGTCTCGTTGATTCGCGCCTCACCTTCGCGCTTCTCGCCGAGGCGCTCGGCGACCCTCATGGATGGAAGGTTGTCTGGGTGAATGAGGCTGATGACGTGACGCTGGTCGAGCTCGTCGAACGCATAGTGAAGCGCCCTCCTCGCCCCCTCGGTCGCATAACCCTTGCCCCAGGCGGGCCTCGCGAGCGTCCAGCCGATCTCGAAACCTGGCCACCCCTCGGGATTGAGAAAGCCGATGCGGCCGATCATGCGCCCGCTCGCCTTCTCTTCGACGGCCCAATGTCCATAACCGCGCATCTGCCAATGCCCCATGAAAAACGCAATGCTCCGCCAGGCATCGGCACGCGTGAACATTTTGCCCCCGGGTGTCAGATACCGCATCACGAGCGGGTCTGCGCTCATGGCTGCGTAGTCGTCGAGATCGCTCTCGCGCCACATTCGCAACCTCAACCGCTCTGTTTCGAGCTCATCGCGCTTCATAGGAACTTGACGACGGCAGGGACGATCGCCCGGGCGAGCTTCGCGTGGCCGTCCGCATCGAGATGAACACCGTCGATGGGACTGGTTGAAATAACGGAATCCGCGTCGAAAAACCCGCAATTCAGCTCGGCAGCGACGGCACTGTAGGCGGCGCTCAGCCCAGCCGACTTGTCGCCTGCAAGCTCGAACTTCTGTGCCATCAGGCCGGTCGCAGCGAACGGACGTGGAGGGGCAACGATCAATACTGGCGGCACCGCCATTCCGGGTTCGATCGGCGCCTGCCGTACCGCACGCACGATAGCCGCAATGCCCTGCGACGAATGAAACGCCGTGTACTGATGAACCGATTGAAAATCATTCGTTCCGAGCATCAGGATGACCAGCGCCAGGGGAGAGTTGACTTCGATGCGCTGCTCGATTCCCGCCAACCCGTTACGGCCGGGTTTGAACGGGTCGTCCCAGACAGTCCTGCGGCCGTTCAAACAATCTTCGGTAATGCGGACCGCACGTCCGCTGCGGACGAGCTCGGCTTCCAGAATACCCGGCCACCGCTCTGGCCGCGGAAGCCGTTGTCGCGTGCCCGGGATGATGCCCCAGGTCAACGAATCGCCGTAGACCAGCACGTGCTTCATCGCGAGCGACCCCCGAGGATCCCGCCAAGCATGCCGCGCAGAATCTGCCGGCCGAGTTGGCTGCCGACGGTCCTCGCCGCCTGCTTCGCCATCGTCTCGACCATGCCCTGGCGGCGCTTGGTGCCCCAGAGATAGTCGTTTACCGTGGAACCCGCCTCCGCGGCTTCGCCGCTACGGCGGGCCGGGCTCGGTGGTGCGGCTTCACCGCCATGGCGACCGGTGGGCGCGGCTTCGGCCCCCCCGCGCGAGATCGGCTCTGCGCCTTCAGCCGCTCGGCTCGCTGCAGCTTTCAGCATCTCGTACGCCGACTCGCGATTGACCGTCTTGTCGTACTTCGACCCGACAGGACTGCGCGATCGGACGGTGGCTCGCTCTTCCGATGTCAATGTGCCGATTCGGCTGCGCGGCGGCGCCATCAGCGTGCGCTCCACCGGCATCGGGACACCGTTCTCCTGTAGCGTCGAGACGAGCGCTTCGCCGACGGCAAGAGAGGAGATCACCTTCGCGACGTCGAGTTTCGGATTGGCAACGAAGGTTTCGGCCGCCGTGCGCACCGCCTTCTGATCGCGGGGCGTGAATGCCCGCAGTGCGTGCTGGATACGATTACCGAGTTGTCCCAGCATCTCGTCCGGCACATCGTCGGGAAACTGCGAGCAGAAATAGACTCCGACCCCTTTCGAGCGGATGATGCGCACGACCTGCTCGACGCGATCGCGCAGCGCCTCTGGCGCATCGTCGAACAGCAGATGCGCCTCGTCGAAGATGAACACCAGCTTCGGCTTGTCGAGATCGCCCACCTCGGGCAGGTTCTCGAACAGCTCCGAGAGGAGCCACAACAGGAAGGTCGAGAACAGGCGCGGCTTCAGAATCAGCTGATCTGCGGCAAGCACGTTGATGATGCCGCGTCCGCTCAGGTCGGTGCGCAGCAAGTCTGCGAGATCGAGCGCAGGTTCACCGAAAAAAGAGTTGCCCCCCTCACGCTCGAGCGGCAGCAGAGCACGCTGGATGGCCGCGACCGACTGCGAGCTAACGAGGCCGTATGTCGTCGAAATCTCTTTTCTGTTCTCAGCAACGAAGGTCAAGAGCGCCCGCAGGTCTTCGAGATCGAGCAGAAGCAGCCCGCGGTCGTCCGCCAGCTTGAAGGCAATCTCGAGCGCTCCCTGCTGCGCGTCGCTGAGGTCCAGAATCCTGCCGAGCAGCATCGGGCCGAGCTCGCTGATCGTCGTTCGGACAGGGTGGCCGGCCGATCCGTAGAGATCCCACAGCACGACGTGGTTCGCTTCGGGCGCGTATCCTTCGACGCCGTCTCGCTCGACGCGCTGCTGAATCTTTTCGCCGCCGCTTCCCGGCATCGCCAGGCCGGCGACGTCGCCCTTGACGTCGGCAAGGAACACCGGAACGCCCAGTCGCGAGAACCCCTCCGCCATGACCATCAGCGACACGGTCTTCCCCGTGCCGGTGGCGACGGAGACGAGACCGTGCCGGTTT
>Ga0105106_10003594_pt1 | contig 11038 bp, 8 predicted proteins | sample PPLLaktember2015_5_FD_79109 | JGI IMG/M metagenome (GOLD analysis project Ga0105106, IMG submission 79109) | Freshwater sediment microbial communities from Prairie Pothole Lake near Jamestown, North Dakota, USA - PPLs Lake P8 Core (1) Depth... | ecosystem: Environmental > Aquatic > Freshwater >... | reverse complement strand
TCTGGGCGCAGGGGTCTCTATCGGCGATGCCTTGGTCGACTCCACGTCGCGCTGCCACACCGGCGCCCGGTCGGCGTCGATGCGGCGCGGACTTTCTTGAGCCGCCACGACCGGTTCGCGTCGGTCATTGTCCCTGCGCGGGCGGACAACAGGCGGACTGTCCTTTCCGTCATCGATCGGATGTCCATCGCCGCGGGGTGGTCTGAGCGGCGCGGTGTCGCGTGCGACGCGCTCCCGGGGATGGGTGCGCCTTGCGGGCACCCAGCACCAGCGATTCAGGTGATCCAGATACGTCCAGCGGCCCGAATAAAACGTGTGATAGCCCCAGGGCATCGGGTTGACCCAGCTCCAGCCCATGCCGAAGTGCTGCCAGTGGCCGTAACGGAAAGGATCGTAACCGCCGTACGCATACGACGGCATCCACACTCGCCCGTAACTGGGCTCGTCGTACCACTCGCCGTAGCGGTCGAGTTCCTCGTATTCGTCACCGCTGGCGAGTTGCTCCGCAGACGGGTCCAGCTCGGCGAGCTGTACCTCACGCTCGAGAACCCAGTAGTCGAAGGCATCGGCCGACCGTGGCGTTGCGAGACTCGCAAGCGCCTGGCGCCCCTCGAGCCGCACGCGCTGACCGTCGGCGACACGCACCGTGCCGCCCGCGGTCATCGCATCCGCGGCGCCACCGCGCACAGTGAGATCGGTCATGCCGTCCGTGGGCACTGCGATGCGATATTCGCCCGGCTCGCGGAGCGCAAGGGTGGTATTTGGCGTCGCGACCTCGAACGTCTCGTCGTCGAAGAGCTCCCGCAGGTGCACGCTCGCCGTGCCTTGGTTCAGCTCGACCCGGACGTTCGTCGCTTCGAGATTGACGATGGAAAGCTCGGTGCCCTCGTCGAGCCGGACAGTCGCCGTGCCGAGCGTGAGCTCCGCCCGTCCGCCGGTCTCCGTGACGAGTCGGTCGCCCGGAATCAGCGGGCGGTCGGGAAGGGCGGAGGGCGCCGTCTCCTGCGCAGCATGGAACGCGACCCGGCCTTCGACATAGCCCAGGCGAGCGATGCGCTCCGGCGAATCGAGCGGCTCAGCCAGGGCGAGGCTCGATGCCGAGAGTGCCAGTACCAGCAGGGTGCGAGGCAGCATCATGGCGATTCCATCATAGGCCTCTGGCAGGTGAATGGAGGCTGAATGACAGTGATATCGACAGGGGAGTTACGCTCATGTTCCCCGTAAAAACTGCTATAATTTGCGGCGTGAAGAGAGGAGCTTTCGCTCCCGCCAACCGACCTGATGGGCACGGTGGTACCTCCCGCAAACGGAGCACACGGCCGCAAGGCAAACGTGAATTCAAGCGGGCCGAGACGACTGGAGCAGGTCCGGCAACGAATGCGAGTTTCGTATCCTTCGCAATGCATTAGTGCCACACAGGCAGGGTGAAACCAGGCAATTCTAGGGCCGTCTCTCGCTATTGCCCTTGGGCATCGAGCCTTCCATTGAACTACCTGTACTCGCTGTATGATGCATTGGTCAGCATCAACGTACCGTCCGACAAGGCTCGGGCGGTCATCGATGCCATGGAGCGGGATATGGGAACCATCCTGGCGACAAAGCAAGATCTGCAGCTTCTAAGGCAAGAGATGTTCGGCATACGCACCGAGCTCGGCCAGGAGATATCCGGCCTGCGCACCGAACTCAGGCAGGAGATCGAGAATCGCTTCACGTTGCTGGCACACGAGATCACGACGCTCCGCGGCGACGTCTCCCGAGACCTGAGGACCTTGAGTCTCAAGATGACCGTAAACCTGGGTTCAATGTTGATGGTTGGATTTGGTCTGACGATCACTGCGCTCAGGGTCTGGCTCCAGTAAAAGAAGTGCACACGGCCGAAAGGCAAGTGTGAATTCAAGCGGGCCGAGACGACTGGCGCAGGCCCGGCTCCGACAATCCAAAGCTGATGGTGGTGGCCGTCGAGGACGCCACTGGGCAAACATATGAAACAGAAACTCAGAGGACACCGGAATGACCTGGCTCTGGTCCTTAAGGCTGCGGCCTTCGCCGCCCACAAGCACCGCGACCAGCGGCGCAAGGATGCCAAGGCCACGCCCTACATCAACCATCCGCTTGCACTCGCGCAGGCGCTCTGCGAAGAGGGTGCGGTGGATGATCCCGTCATTCTCGCGGCGGCCCTGCTGCATGACACGATCGAAGACACCGAGACGACCTATGACGAACTGCGCGGGCAGTTCGGCGCGCGCATCGCGGATGTCGTTGCCGAAGTGACGGACACCAAGTTCCTGGGCAAGAGCGCGCGGAAGCGTCTGCAGCTCGCAAAGGCCGGCCGTGCAACTGCGGCGGCGCAGCAGGTGAAGATTGCGGACAAGCTCTGCAACCTGCGCGACATGCTGGCGAACCCGCCGGCGAAGTGGTCAGAGAAGCGTAAGCAGGAGTACTTCGACTGGGCGAAGGCGGTGGTGGATCAGATCCGGCGCGCAAATCCGCCGTTGGCGGAGAAGTTTGATCGGGTGTATGAGGCGGGGCGGGGGAGAAAGAGAATCAACGAGCAACGAATCTTGAGGCCGCAAATTGCAGGTGGTTCAAGCTGACGCCGAAACCACGTATATTCTGGATAGCAGGACGTAAAAGTTAAGGCTCAAAATATAATAGGCTAATCAAACACTTATATTGAGGCGGTCACAATTTGTGACCGCCTATGAGACCGCGACTTTGGGTGTGTCGGTCAGTGAATTCGAAACCGCTAGAAACACGTCGAAAGCATCCGATTCTCAAAGGCTGCTGCAATGAGCATTCATCGATGATGCAGTTCAGTGCGCGCTCAAAGTCGAAAAGCCAATCACGTGGAAATCACCACGCGAATTCTTGTTCTGCGCGGCCAACGTGTCTTGCTGGATAGTGACTTGGCAGAGCTCTACAACGTATCCACCAAGTCCTTGAATCAAGCGGTACGCCGAAACAAAGTCCGATTTCCGGCGGACTTCGGATTCTCATTGAGTCGGGGTGAAATAAAGGCACGGCGCGATCATGGCCGCGACCATCCCCAACAGCCCACGCGTGGTGGAGATGTCCGTCTACGTCGTGCGGGCGTTCGTAAAGCTCCGGCAGGTCCTGGCCTCCAACGCCGATCTTGCGCGCAAGCTGGAGGCGCTCGAGAAATCCGTTGTCACGTTCGATGCCAAGACGAAGGAGCAATTCGAGGAAGTGTACGCAGCGATTCGGGCTCTAATGAAGCCGGTCGCTTTGAAGTCGCGGCCAATCGGCTTCACTGCTGACCTCGACTAGGGTCCGAGCCGACAAGAACGGCAATCTCAATCCGCTCCATGAGTTCATGCGCGAGGTCTCGCAGGGCGACCTGATCTAATCGTTTGCTGGCTGACGTGTCGATGATCGAGCGCGCCTGCCGAATCACGCAGCTCAATCGATCCGAGCATCTGAGCTTCAGTGACGAATGAATGCGGCGGTTCCACTAGAATCGGGTTATGGCCGCCATGCAGATTGCCTTGCGGCAGGTCTCGAAGTCCTACGACGCTGCCGGTCGAGGCCTGCCGGTGCTCGATGGCGTCGACATCGATATCGTGCAGGGCGAGTTCGTCGTGCTGGTCGGCCGCAGCGGTTCGGGCAAGTCGACGCTGCTGAATCTGATCGGCGCGATCGATGTGCCGACCGCTGGCGAGATCTTCATCGACGGCGTCGCGTGCGGCGCGCTCGATGAGCAGGCGCGGGCCCTGTTGCGGCGGCGTCAGCTCGGTTTCGTGTTCCAGTTCTTCAACCTGATTCCGACGCTGACCGTCGCGGAAAACCTGTTGCTGCCGCTCGAGCTGAATGGCCGCACCGGCGCGGCCGCGAGCGCTCGAGTCAGCGACATGCTGGCCGAGGTGGGGCTTGCGGATCGCGCGGACCGGTTTCCGGATGAGCTCTCGGGCGGCGAGCAGCAGCGCGTCGCGATCGCCCGGGCCATCGTGCACGAACCGCGCATCGTGCTGGCCGACGAGCCGACCGGTAATCTCGATCTGGAAACGGCCCATGACGTGATCGGCCTGCTCGATCGTTTGTGCCGCGATGCCGGCGTGACGCTCGTCATGGCAACCCACAGTCGTGAAGTGATCGGCCTGGCCGACCGCGTGCTGACGATTCGCGCAGGCCGGGTTATCGAGGCACGGCCGTGAGCCGTCTGTTCGCGCGCGCGGGCAGGCGATTCCTGCTGCGCCATCCGGGACAGCTCGGGCTTGCGCTCGTCGGGATCGCGCTCGGTGTCGCGGTCGTGGTCGGTGTGGACCTCGCGAACGACAGCGCGCGGCGCGGATTCGAACTGTCGGCCGCGCTCGTCACCGGCCGCGCGACACACCAGCTCGTTGGCGTCAGCGGCACGCTGCCCGACGCGATGTACGCGCGACTGCGGCGGGAATTGGGCATCCACCGCGCAGCACCCGTGATCGAAGCGCCCGTCCGGCTGCCGGCGGCGCCGGACCGCGCGTTCACGCTGCTCGGCGTCGATCCCTTGGCGGAAGCGCCCTTGCGTGACGAGGTGACTCCCGGCGCCGGCGAGCTCGATCTCGTTCGGCTGCAGACAGTGCCGGGGACCGTGATTCTCCCGCAGCCGCTCGCGGACCGACTGGGCGCGAAGATCGGCTCGCACTTTGAGCTGGTCGCCGGCGGCCGCGAGCAGCGTGTCGAAGTCGCGGGCGTCATCGAGGTCGATCGTGCGCGGCGTGAAGTCGCAGGCGCCATCCTGTTCGCGGACATCGCGACGGCACAGGAACTGACGGGCATGATCGGCCGGATCACGCGCATCGACCTCGTGCTGTCGCCAGCCGAAGCCGCCTTGCTCGAATCGGTCGCGCCACCCGATGTGCTCCTGCTGCCGGCAGAATCGCAGGGCCAGGCCATCGTCGAGATGACCCGCGCATTCCGGATCAATCTGACGGCGCTGAGCTTCCTCGCGCTGGTCGTCGGCACCTTTCTGATCTATGCGACGCTGTCGTTCCTGGCTGTCCGGCGCCGGCAGACGATCGGGACGGTCCGGGCGCTCGGGATCACGCGGCGTCAACTGTTCGGTGTCACGCTGGCCGAGGCCCTGGCGCTCGGTGCCGTCGGCACGGCAATGGGTCTGCTGTTAGGGCATCTGCTGGGCTCCGGTCTCACGAGTCTCGTACTCCGCACGATCGAAGACCTGTACTACGCCCAATCGACCGCGGTCCGTCCTGGCGTGTCGATCTATATAAAAGGTGCGCTGCTGGGCCTCGGTGCGACATTGATCGCGGCGCTTGCGCCCGCATTGGCTGCGGCCAGGACGCCGCCGCGCGCCCTTCAGAGTCGCGCTGCACTCGAGCGTGGCACGCGGCAGCGTCTGCCAACGCTCGCGATCGGCGGCGCAGTTGTCGCGGCCGGCGCAACCGCGATCCTGATGGTCGACACGCAGAGCCTGATCGTCGCCTTTGCCGGGCTTTTCGGCGTCGTCGCCGCGGCGGCGTTACTGATACCCGCGCTGACACCCTGGGTGATCCGGGTGCTGCAGGCGCCCGCTGCGTGGATCGGTGGTCTCCCGGGCCGGCTGACTGCACGCGCGGCGGCGGCATCGCTGAGCCGTACCGGTGTCGCGGTGACGGCACTCGCGCTCGCCACCGCAACCGTCATGGGGATCGGTCTCATGATCGCGAGCTTCCGCGGCAACGTCGCCGACTGGCTCGACCAGACCTTGCAGGCGGACTTCCACCTGCGGCTCGCGCCCGGCGTTGCCGACGGAGACAGCGACGCGCTCCGGCCGGATGCGATCGCGACGCTCCGTGGCCTGCCGGGCGTGGCGGGACTCAGTCTTGCGCGCTGGTCGCGCATCCCGACGGCCGATGGCTGGTTGCAGATCCGCGCGATCGAACCCGGTCCGGATGGCTGGGGGCTCAGGATCGTCGACGGCGATCCGGATGCCGCACGCACGAGTTTGCAGAGCGGCGATGCGGTCGTCATCTCGGAGTCGCTGGCCCGGCGCCGTGAAATTGCGGTCGGCGACAGCTTCGTGCTGCCTGCCGCGTCCGGTCCGATCGGCTTCGAAGTCGCCGGCGTTTTCCGCGACTACAGCAGCGATCGTGGCGCGGTCGTGATGCGACTCGGGGCCTACCGCCACCACTGGCAGGACGAGAACCTGAGCCGCGTCGGCGTTTATCTCGCGCCAGGCGCCGATGCCGGTGCCTTGCGTCGCGCGCTCGATCGTTTTGCGGCTGACAGCGGCCATCTGAATCTCGCCGCCAGAGCCGAGCTACGCGCCACGGCAATGCGGATATTCGATCGCACGTTCACGATCACCGAGGTGCTGCGCTGGCTCGCGGGTCTCGTGGCGTTCTTCGGCATCCTGAGTTCGCTGCTCGCGCTCGAGCTCGAACGGACGCGCGAAGTCGGCGTATTGCGGGCGATCGGATTCGTCCCGGCCCAGATCCGGACCCTGGTCATCGCGCAGACGAGCCTGCTCGGCCTGGTGGCCGGTCTCATCGCCATGCCGCTCGGCGTCGTGCTGGCGGGCGTGCTCGTGTACGTCGTCAACGAGCGCGCTTTCGGCTGGAGCATGGACCTTGCCGTGTCGCCCGCGGGTCTGGCCGCGGGCGTCGTGATGGCGCTTGGCGCCGCACTTGCGGCGGGCATGGCACCGGCCTGGCGCCTGGCCCGGATGCCGCTTGCCGCGGCTTTGCGCGAGGAATGATGCGGGCCGTCGCTATCGTGGGCGCCATCTGCCTGAGCGCGGCCGCCGCCGCCCAGGTCGGGGTCACGGATTTCCTTGGCACCGGTCCGCCGGCCGGTTTCGAGCGCGCCGAGGCGCCGCGCGTCTTTGACTTTCCCGCCGATCACGGGGCGCATCCCGGCTTTCGCAGCGAGTGGTGGTACTTCACGGGCAATCTCGCCGCCGCGGACGGACGGCATTTTGGATTCCAGCTCACATTCTTCCGGTTCGCGCTCACGCCGCGCGCGGCCGAGCGTGCCTCCGCCTGGGCGACGAATCAGGCCTGGATGGCGCACTTGACCGTGACCGACAGCGCGGGCCGACGGTTTCATGCCGCCGAGCGGCTGGCGCGCGGCGCGCTCGGGCTGGCCGGCGCGCAAGCGGCGCCATTTCGTGTCTGGCTCGGTGACTGGGAGGCGACCGCTGCGGGATCCGGCGTCGACATTTATCCGCTCAGGCTGATCGCGCACGACGAAGACGTCGCAATCGACCTCACGCTCACGACGGCAAAGCCGCTGGTCTTGCAAGGCGATAACGGCTGGGACCGCAAGGGACCGGAGCCCGGCAACGCCTCGTACTACTACTCGTACACGCGGCTGTCCGCACGCGGTCAATTGAACATCAGTGGCAGGGCGGTCGACGTTAGCGGCAGTGCCTGGATGGACCGCGAATGGAGCAGCAGCGCGCTCGGCCCAGACCTCGGCGGCTGGGACTGGTGCGCGCTGCAGTTGTCGGACGGCAGCGAATTGATGCTGTACCGGCTGCGTCGTCAAGATGGCCGTACAAGCGATTTCAGCAAGGCCGCATTGATCCGGCCAGACGGCGAGCGCCGCTCCTATCGAGCAGGCGAGTTCGCATTTGAGCCGCGGCGCTGGTGGACGAGCCCCAGGACGAAAGTGAAATATCCGGTCGCGTGGTCCATCGAACTGCCTGCCGAGGAGCTGGCACTCGAGATTGAGCCGCGTCTCGACGATCAGGAGCTCGACCTGACGGTTCGCTACTGGGAAGGCGCGGTACGGGCATCAGGCCGGGCGCATTCCAGCGCGCTCCGCGCCGATGGATATCTCGAACTTGCGGGTTACTGATTCTGCAACCCGCTCGGGCGCTCAAGTCGCAGTCTGCGAATTCATGCTTTAATGACTCATCCGAATCACACGACACCCGTATCGTATGAGCGGCGCAACAAAGCCGAATAACGACGCCGACAGCCTGCTGCCGATCCCGGCCAACGCCCGGGTTTTCAGTACCGGCTCCTATGTCCTGATGTGGTGGTCGTCGCTGATCGTCATCCAGGCCTTCGTGCTCGGGCAGGGATTCCTGCCGCCGAACGGCAGCATGAACATCTTCCAGGCTTTCCTGGTGATGTTGCTGGCGGGGCTCGTGGCGGTCGTGATGTTCTCGCTGAATGGCGCGGCGGGGAACAAGTACGGCATCCCGTACCTGATTCAATCCCGGGCGAGCTTCGGCGTGCGCGGCTCGAAGATCGTCGAATTCCTGCGCGCGTTGCCAGCCATCGCGTGGTACGGCATCGGTACCTGGATCGCGGCGCTGTCGCTGGACGGCATCCTGGCGACGCTCGTCGGGTTCACGGCGCCTTGGGCGAAGTACGCCTACTTCATCGTGCTGCAGGTAGCGCAGACCGTGCTCGCCTACGGCGGCATACGCACCATGAAGTGGTTCAACGTGTACGGGTCCTTCGTCATCGCCGCGGTGATGACGTACATCCTGATTCACATCGTGGGCACACACGGATTCCAGATCGAGGAGTCCTGGCGTCGCGCGGCGAACTGGGGCCCGGCCTTCTGGGCGGGGCTCACCACCGCCATCGGCATTCTCGCCACCGTGATGCTCAACATCGGCGATATGACGCGCCACCTGCACAGCTCGCCTCGCTCCAATTGGCTCGGGCATTTCTTCGGCGTGCTACCGCCCTGGTTCTTCATGCTGTCGCTCGGCATCATCGCGGGTGCTTCGCTCGGCATATGGGACCCGGTGCAGGCACTGATGCAGCTCAGCCCAAACCCGATCGCGCTGGTGGTGCTGCTCGCGTTCATCCTGGTCGCCCAGTTCACCACGAACCTGACGATCAACATCCTGCCGCCGGCGCTGATCTTCATGGATGCGTTCAAGATCCCGTGGCATCGGGCGGTCATCGTCACGGGCGTGCTGGGAATCCTGTCGTGCCCGTGGCTCCTGCTGGCGAACATGCAGGTCTTTTCGGGCTTCATCCTGTATTACTCGGCGCTGTTCGGCCCGATCCTGGGCGTGATGCTCGCGGACTACTATGTCGTCCGTAAACGGAGCCTCGTGGTCGATGATCTGTATGTCACCGACGCGACCAGCAAGCACTGGTACCAGGGTGGCTTCAAGGTCGCCGCGCTCGTCGCCGTGGCGGTCCCGAGCGCGATCACGATGATCTGGTTTCTGCCCGTCTCCTGGCTGGTCGGGCTGCCGGTCGGCTTCGTGCTCTACCTGCTCCTCAATCGGGAGCGCAGCGCCTAGTCGATGGCGATGCCGAAATCCCGCGCCGCCGACTCGCGCGTGAGATATCCGTCCAGCACGTCCTCGATCACCATCGCCGGCGGCCGCTCGCTCGCTTTGCCGTAACCGCCGCCAACTCCGCCGACGGCGCGGATCCGGTCGCCCTTCGCCACGGCGATCGTCGGCAACATCGACGGCAGCTCGATCGGCGGCTGGCCCTCGCGAATCAGCTGCAACTGCGACGTATGTCCGTCCGCGCCGCCCTGGAAACCCCAGGGCTTGTGCGAATGGCCGTCGCCTTCGACGCTGATGCTGCCGTCCGTCAGGAACATCATCTCCTTGATTGCGTTCAGCCCGCCGCGCCAGCGGCCGGCGGCGACGGCGTCCTCGCGGAGCTCATAGCGGGTCACGCGCAGCGGCACGTGGCTCTCGATGTCCTCGATCGGGTTGTTGCGGGTGTTGGCGTAGAGCGTGTCCACGCTGTCCATGCCATCCTTGCCGTAGCGCCCGCCGTAACTGCCCTCGAAGATCTCGATGTGAACCCATTGCTGCTCGCCGATGAATCCGGAAAAAGTCACGGCCTTCAGGTTCGCGATCCCGGCGCAGACCTGCTCCGGCACGGCGGCGGCGAGCGCGCGCATCAAGGTATCGGCGACGACGTTCCCGGGCGCGAAGCGCGCGATCGTCGGCGCCGGAAAGATCGGGTTCGCAATGCAACCGCGCGGCGCAACGATCTTGATCGGGCGGTAGAGACCGTCATTCTGCGGGATGTTTCCGAAAATCTCGGTGTCGAGCAGGATCGAGCGCAGCGTGAGCCAGAGCGCCACGTCGACCGTGCCGACAAACGGCATGTTGATGGCGTGCCCGGCCACCTGCTGGGCGGTCCCGGTCAGGTCGATCGTCAGGTCGCTCCCCGAGACGGTCACCGTGATCTTGATCGGCAAGTTCTTGAGCGCGGGATCGTCGCTGCCGAGGAAGCCGTCGACATGACCCGTGGCCGAGTAGGTCCCGTCTTTGAGTTTCGCGATCTGTAATCGCATCAGCCGCTCGGAGTTGTCGAACAGGTCCTCGATCGCGTCGGTGAGCATGGCGAGACCATAGCGCTCGACCAGGTCGAGCAGGCGCTTCTCACCGACGTGACAGGCGGCGACCTGCGCATCCATGTCGCCGATGACGAGATCCGAGACGCGGACGTTGTCGCCGATCATGCGCCACAGCGCCTCGTTGCGGCGACCCTGGTCGTAGACTTTGAGCGCCCGGAAGCGCAGGCCCTCGGCATAGGAATCGGCGCACACGACGACGCCGACGCTACCCGGCTGGCTCGAGCCGATGTCGAGGTGATGCGCCGTCGTCATCGAGAAGCCGATCAACTGGTTCTCGTGGAAGATCGGCACGCAGAAGCCGATGTCCGGCGCGTGCGAGGCGCCGTTGTAGGGATCATTGTGGATGATCACGTCGCCCGGCCGGAAGGTATCGCCGCGCGCCTCGAATTCCTTGATGATGCCGCGGACATAGCCGGGAATCGGCCCGGACTGCAGCGGCGTGCTCTTGGTGCATTCGCAGAGCTGCCGCCCGCGCGCATCGCAGATCGCGGCGCCGAAGTCCTCGGACTCGCGGATGATGCTGGAGTAGGACATCCGCATCAGCTTGTAGCCCATCTCGATCGCGATGTTTTCGAGCGCGCCCTGGATGATGCTCGCGGTGACGGGATCGACCCGCTGTGGGGTCGCCTTCGCTTCGATCAGGGGCTTGGGCGCGCTCATGCCACTGAAAGGCTACTTCAGCCCGGGGGAGGGGGCAATGGGGATATGAAGTTGACGCCAAATTCACTTCCCTGTAAACAGG
>Ga0105106_10003592_pt1 | contig 11046 bp, 10 predicted proteins | sample PPLLaktember2015_5_FD_79109 | JGI IMG/M metagenome (GOLD analysis project Ga0105106, IMG submission 79109) | Freshwater sediment microbial communities from Prairie Pothole Lake near Jamestown, North Dakota, USA - PPLs Lake P8 Core (1) Depth... | ecosystem: Environmental > Aquatic > Freshwater >... | reverse complement strand
GGTCGTCGGGGTGCATGTCCGAGATCGTCTGCGAGAGGTAGACGTTGCCGAACGCCACGTGCCGGGACTCGTCGCGCAGCACGTTCTCGGTGAGCGAGCGCAGCAGCGGGCAGGTGGCCTGGCGGCGCATGTTGTGGAAGGCCGCGAGCGCCAGCCCCTCGACGACCATGTTCATGCCGATCATGGTCTTCGCGAAGCTGCCCGAGGTGAGCGTCGCGTCGATCAGCTCCTTCAGCCAGGGCGAGATCGGGTACACGATGCCGAGCTTCTTGATGTACGCGTCGTACACCTCCACGTGCCGCGCCTCGTCGAAGGTCTGGCTCGCCGAGTAGAGCTTCGCCTCGTAGTCCGGCGCGGCGTGGGTGACGGCGGCGGCGGTCATCAGCGCGCCCTGCTCGCCGTGCAGGAACTGGGAGAGCAGCTGGCAGGTGGCGTGGGCCGTGAAGGTCTCGCGCTGGGTCTGCGACAGGCGCCGGAAGAACGGCACCTGGTGGAACATGAAGCGGTCCTCGCCGACGATCGGCTGCGACGGGTCGATCTCGATCGACCAGTCGAGCTGGCGCTCCCCGTCCCACTGGTTCTGCTTCGCCTTCGAGTAGAGGTTGCGGAGCTTCTGGATGTCGATGGCGTAGGAGAAGTTCCACGCCACGTCCATCGGCGTCTCGTAGGCGGCGAGCTCCTGCCAGGGGTGCAGGCTCGGGTCGGCGGCGGTCGGCTTCGGCCGGGGCTCGGTCACGCGGGGCCCTCCGGGTGGGACGGCAGATCATGCCACGGCGTTGGATACTTGACTTTCAGAAATTTCTGATATAATCGAAAACCATGACCTCCAAGCCCACCCCCCGGGAGGCGTTCCTCGACGCCTGGACCTCGATGGCGTCGCTCTTCAGCTTCAGCCCCTCGACGGCCCGGGTCTGCGGGCTGCTGCTCACGGCGGCCGATCCCCTCTGCGCCGCCGAGATCTCCGAGCGCCTCGGCATCAGTCGCGGGAACGTCAGCATGTGCCTGAAGGAGCTGCGCGGCTGGGGCGTCGTACAGCGCGTTTCGCGGCCCGGCGACCGGCGCGAGTACTTCGAGAGCCGCGGCGACCTCTTCGAGCAGACCGTCGCGATCGCCCGGGAGCGCAAGCGCCGCGAGTTCGACCCCGTGGTCGGGAGCGCCCTCGAGGCCCTCGACGCCCTCGCGGGCGGGGCGCCTCCCGCCGCGGCCGGGAAGCTGCGCTCGGTGGCCGACTACCTCGCCACCGTCGACCGCATCGGCCGCGAGGTCCTCGACAACCCGCCCGCAGCCACGGCCCTCGTCGCGCTGCTGAAGAGCGGCTTCGGCGCTCCCGCGCAGGCCCAGGGAAGCGGGAAGGAGCGCGCACCGAAAGGGACCCGATGAAGATCGTGATTCCCGGCGGCTCGGGGCACGTGGGCTCGCTGCTCTGCCGCGCCTTCCTGCGGGACGGCCACGAGGTCGTCGTCCTGAGCCGCGCGGCTTCCGCGTCGCCCTGCCCCGTCGTCCCCTGGGACGGGCGCAGCCTCGGGCCCTGGACCCTCGCCCTCGAAGGCGCCGACGCCGTCGTGAACCTCGCGGGCTACACCGTCAACTGTCGCTACCACCCGCGCAACCGCGAGCGGATCCTGCGCTCGCGCGTCGAGCCCACGCGGGTGCTCGGCGAGGCCCTCGCCCGCTGCAAGAGGCCGCCGCGCCTCTGGCTCCAGGCCAGCACCGCGACGATCTACGCCCACCGCTACGACGCCCCCCACGACGAGGCCACGGGCATCCTCGGCGGACACGAGCCCGGCGTCCCCGACACCTGGCGCTTCAGCATCGACGTGGCGACGGCCTGGGAGCGGGCCTGCGAAGAGGTCCCGCTCCCGCGCACGCGGAAGCTGCTGCTGCGCTCGGCCATCGTCCTCTCCCCCGAACGCGGCGGGATCTTCGACGTGCTGCTCGGCCTGGTCCGACGCGGCCTCGGGGGCACGGCCGGCGACGGCCGCCAGTGGGTCTCCTGGATCCACCACGAGGACTTCGTGCGCGCCCTCTACTGGCTGATCGACCACGAGGAGGTCGCGGGGGCGGTGAACGTCGCCGCGCCCGGGCCCCTCCCGAACGCCGACTTCATGCGCGCCCTGCGGGAGGCGTGGGGCGCGCGCATCGGGCTGCCGGCGACGAGGTGGATGCTCGAGGTGGGAGCGCTCTTGCTGCGGACCGAGACCGAGCTCGTCCTGAAGAGCCGCCGGGTGGCCCCGGGCCGCCTCCTCGAGGGGGGCTTCGCCTTCCGCCACCCGAGCTGGCCCGAGGCGGCGCGCGGGCTCTGCCGCGAGTGGCGGGAGGCCCGCGCGAAGGACGTCGCGCGGGCCTAGCCGCGCCGCTCGCGGCCGGGACGCGGCCTCCATACAATCGGAGCATGACCGAGGACACCGCTCCCTACGTCGTCATCACCGCCGACACCCACGCCGGGGCGGCCATCGACACCTACCGGGAGTACCTCGAGCCCGCCGAGCGCGCGGACTTCGACGCCTGGCGCGGCGGCTACCGGAACCCCTCGACGAAGCACGTCGGCGGCAAGAAGAGCAAGAACTGGGACTCGGCCGAGCGGCTCGCCGACCTGGAGCGCGACGGGGTGGTGGGCGAGGTGATCTTCCCGAACACCGTCCCGCCCTTCTACGACACCGCCTTCCACATCGCCCCGCCGCCGTCGCCGGCGCAGTATCCGCGCTGGCGCGCGGGCGTACGGGCCCACAACCGCTGGCTCGCCGACTTCTGCGCCGAGGCCCCGGTGCGCAGGGCCGGCATCGGCCTCATCCACCTGAACGACGTCGATCACGCCGTCGAGGACGTCGAGTGGATCGCGAAGCACGGCCTGCGCGGGGGCGTGCTGCTGCCCCTCCCGTCGCCTTCCGACGTGCACCTCCCGCCCCTCAACGATCCGGGCTACGACCGCCTCTGGGCGGCGATCCAGGACCACGATCTCGTCGTCAACCAGCACTCGGGCCAGGGCTCGCCGAGCTACGGAGAGGGACAGGGCTCGAAGGCGCTCTGGGCCCTCGAGATGCCGTTCTTCGTCCAGCGCGGCTTCACCCACCTCATCATGGGCGGCGTCTTCGAGCGCTTCCCGAAGCTGCGGTACATTCTCACCGAGTCGGGCTGCGCCTGGGCGCCCGGCCTGATGCGCCAGCTCGACGCCATGTACCTGGCCTGGAAGGCCGGGGCGATCGGCGAGATCGACACCACCCGGGACCCGGCCCTGAAGGAGCCGCCGAGCTTCTACGCCCGGCGCAACTGCTGGTACGGAGCGAGCTTCCCGGGGCCGCGGGACGTCGAGGGCCGCGACGCCGTGGGCGTCGACCGGATCCTCTGGGGCAACGACTACCCCCACCACGAGGGCTGCTTCCCCTACTCCCGGGAGAACATGCGCTTCGCCTTCGCGGCGCTCGAGCCGAAGCTGGTGCGCATGATGCTGGGCGAGAACGCGGCGAAGCTCTACGGCTTCGACCTCGAGGCGCTGCGGCCGGCGGCGGCCGCCGCGGCCATCACCCCGCAGCTCGTCGCGACGCCCCTCGACGAGATCCCGGCGGACTCGACCTGCATCACCTTCCAGCGCGCCCGCTTCGAGCGGGCGCGCGCCGCGTCGCGCTGACGACGGCCGGCTGGCCGTCCCCTTTTCGAGCGTGCCCTTGAACGCGGTCCGGTTCGGAGAGATCGGGATCGAGTTCTCCGAGTACCCGTACCCGGGAGCCTCGGTCTTTCCGGACGGGATCGCGCCCTACGCGGAGATCCGCGACCTCGACCCGTGGTGCACCCGCCGGAGCTGCGGATGCGGACCGGGGAGGTGCTGTTCGTCAGCGCGCTGCAGCGCGAAGAGCTCCGGGACGACGTGTTGTTCCTGGTGGGCGAGCCGACCCGACTGGCCGTCGTCTATCGGACCGGGTCCGGCCGCCGGGAGGCGTCCGCCGACTGGCCGAGCACGGAGCTCTTCGCCTCGCTCGAGGAGCTTCTCGCCCGGCGCGGCTCCGACTGACGGCGAAGAGGGGCCGGAAACCGCGCTCAGGCGGCCGGCGCGGCGGCGGCCGGCAGCGCGCCGAGGATCGGGCGCGCGCGGCAGGCGGCCCGCTCGAAGACGAGCTGGACCACGCCGATGTGGCGCTCCTCGAAGCCCGCCTCGCAGTAGGCCAGGTAGAACTCGAAGCGCCGCAGCAGCGGCTCGCCGAGGCCGAGGGCGCGGATGCGCTCCAGGTTCCCACGGAAGCGGGCGCGCCAGCGCCGCAGGGTCTCGGCGTAGTGGGGGGTCAGCTCCTCGAGGTGCACGAGGCGCAGGTCGCTCGCGCGGGCCGCGGCGTCGACCAGCGCTCCCACCGAAGGCAGGCAGCCGCCCGGGAACACGTGGCGCTTGATGAAGTCGACGCTGCGGCGGGCGCGCTCGTAGACCTGGTCGCGGATCACGATGGCCTGGATCGCCGCGCGGCCCGTCGGGCGCAGGCGCTCGGCGCAGGCGCGGAAGTAGTCGCGCAGGTGCTCGTGCCCCACCGCCTCCACCATCTCGATCGAGACCAGCTTGTCGAAGCGTCCTTCGAGCTCGCGGTAGTCGCGGCCGAGCACGCGCACGCGCTCCGCGAGGCCCGCCGCGGCCACGCGCTCCTCCGCGAGCTCGCGCTGGGCGGCGGAGAGCGTCGTGCTGGTGACGCGGCAGCCGTGGCGCCCGGCGGCGTGGAGGCAGAAGCCGCCCCAGCCGGTGCCGATCTCGAGCACGTGGTCCTCGGGTCCCAGCTCGAGCTTCCGGCAGATGCGCTCGTACTTGGCGAGGGACGCCTCCTCCAGGCTCGCGTCCGGGCGCTCGAAGAGCGCCGCCGAGTAGGAGAGGGTCGGGTCCAGGAACGCGCCGAAGAACTCGTTGCCGAGGTCGTAGTGGGCGGCGATGTTGCGGCGGGCGCGGCGGCGGGTGTTCCGGCGCAGCCAGTGCACGAGCCGATGGCCGGGCTCGGCGAGACGCGCGACGCCGCGGTCGAGCCCCGCGAGCACCCGCTCGTTGCGGATCAGGATGCGGATCAGGCCCGCGAGGTCGTCGCTCTCCCACTCGCCGCGCACGAAGCTCTCGGCAGCGCCGAGGGTGCCTCCGAGACCGAGGCTCGAGTAGAAGGCGGGGTCGCGCACGTCGAGGGTGCAGCGGAGCGCGGCCTCGGGGTCCGGCCGTCCGTAGCTGCGCTCCTCGCCCTCCTCGCGGAGCGTCAGCGTCCCGCGCTCGATGTTGCCGAGGGAGGCCCGGAGCCGCCGGCGCACGAAGGCCTGGAAGGGGCTCGCGTGGACGCGCGCCGGAATCGAGGTGGACGGCAGGGTCGAGGTGCTCATGTGGGTGTCGCCTCCGGGGCGCCGGCGCGGCGGTGGGGATGGGGGTGGAACGGGGCGCCGCGCAGGGCGAGACGCAGGGCCTGCCAGTAGATCGCGGCGAAGAGCTTCAGCGTGGCGAAAGGCCGGCCCGCGAGGGTCCGGGCGAGGGAGGGCCCGGTGATCTCGCGGCGCGCGAGGGAGAGCTCCGCGTGGAGCACCGGCCGCCCGCCCTCGAGGTCGCTGATGGCGATCTCGAGACGCTCGCCCGGCTCGGAGAAGCGCCAGGCGTACTCGAGCTCCATGCCGAGGAAGGGCGACACGTGGAACTCCTTTCGCGTGCGAAAGCCGAGCTCCGGAGCGTCTCGCCGGAGAACGTAGCAGTGGCGCTCGTTCCAGGGGGTGTTCGTCACCTCGGCGACGATCGCCTCGACCCGCTCCCCGGCCGCGTCGTAGCAGAAGTAGAAGCTCACGGGATTGAAGACGAACCCGAGCAGCCGGAGCTGGGTGAGGAGCGCGATCGGCCCCGAGGGCCGCACGCCCGTCTTCGCCGCGACGAGCTGGCGCACGGCCTCCTCGAGGGGGAGCGCCGGGTCTCCCAGGTGGTCGGCCCGGCGGAAGGAGGCCAGCGCCCGCCGCTCGACGCCCCACAGCCAGCGCCCCCGGAACACCCGGTCGAGCTCGCCGAGGTCGAGGCAGGCGAGGAACAGGCGGTAGCGGAACCGGTTCACGAACGGCTGGAGCCGCGCGTGGCGCACCTCGCCGACGTAGAGGCAGCTCCTCACGCCGGCAGCCCCTCGCCGAAGGCCCGGGCCACCCGGAGGGCGCTCTGCACGCCGTCCTCGTGGAAGCCGTTGCCCCAGTAGGCGCCGCAGTAGTGCGTCCCGCGCCTTCCGCTGACGGCCGACCACTCCTCCTGGGCGCCCACGGCGCGCTGGTCGAGCAGCGGGTGGTCGTAGCGGAACCGCGCGAGGACCCGCGCGGGGTCCACGAGCTCCGGCGCGTTCAGGGTGACGCAGAGCTCGACCGGCGCGTCGAGGCGCTGGAGCCGGTTCATGTGGTAGGTGACGGCGGCGGCGCCGCGGGCGCCCGGCAGCAGGTGGTAGTTCCAGCTCGCCCAGGCCCGCCGCCGCCGCGGGAGGACCCGCGCATCGGTGTGGAGCAGCACCTCGTTGCGCTGGTAACGGATCGCGCCGAGCACCGCGCGCTCCGCCGGCGACGGGTCGTCGAGCAGCGCGAGGGCCTGGTCGCTGTGGAGCGCCAGCACCACTTCGTCGAAGCGGCGGGGCGAGGCGCCGGCGAGGGCGAGCTCGACGCCGCCCGGCACCCGCCGCAGCGAGCGCACCGCGCAGCCCAGGCGGATGCGGCTTCGAAACGGGGCCACGAGCGCCTCGACGTAGCGGGCCGAGCCTCCCTCGACGACCCGCCACTCGGGCCGGTCGCGGAGGCTCAAGAGGCCGTGGTTGGCGAAGAAGCGCACCAGGCCGAGCGCCGGGAACTCGAGAACCGCCCGGGGAGGGCAGGACCAGATCGCGGCGCTCATGGGCAGCAGGTGGTACTCGACCAGCTCGCGGCCGTAGCCCCGGCCCTCGAGCCAGGCGCCGAGGGAGACCTTCGGGTCCGGCCGCTCGAGGAGCCCGCGCGCGTCGCGGTAGAACCGCAGCACGTCCCGCACCATCCGCAGGAACCGGGGCCGGACGAGGTTGCGGCGGTCGGCAAAGAGCTGGGAGAGGCTGCCTCCCGCGTACTCGAGGCCCGCCTCGTCGCTGAGCACGCTGAAGCTCATCTCCGTGGGACGCGAGGCGACCCCGAGCTCGCCCAGCAGGCGGCAGAAGCCCGGGTAGGTGCGGTCGTTGAAGACGATGAAGCCGGTGTCGACCTCGAAGCGCCGGCCCGTGAGCTCGACGGGAACCGTGTGCACGTGGCCGCCGATCCAGTCGGCGGCCTCGAACACCTCGATCTCGTGGCGCGGGTACAGCGCGCGGGCGCAGACCAGCCCGGCCACCCCGCTGCCCACGATCGCAACCCGCTTCGGCTTCGGCTCCAAGTCGGTCCCTCCCGAGCGCCCGCGAAACCTAGGGGCCACGAGGCCGTCTGTCAATATCTTGTCTAGATTTTGGCTTGCTGAAGCGGGAGCGATGAGGGACACTCCCGCCCATGGCCGGAGAGCCGCCCCGCTACTCCCTCGGCGCCGTCGCGCGCACGCTCGGCGTGACGCCGCACCTGCTGCGCGCCTGGGAGCGCCGCTACGGCGCGGTGCGCCCGGGGCGCACGCCGGGAGGGACGCGGCGCTACACCGAGTCCGACCTGCGCCGGCTGCAGCTGCTGCGGGCCGGGGTCGCACAGGGGCACCCGATCGGCGAGATCGCCGCGCTTCCGCTGCCGGACCTCGAGCGCCGCTTCGGAGCCCTCGCGCCCGCGCAGGAGACGCCCGCGGACTCCCTCTGGCACGCCATCGGGCGGGTGGACGGCGCGGAGATCGAGCGGCTCCTCGGGCTCCAGCTCGGGGCCCTCGGCCCGCGGACCTTCGTGCGCGAGGTGGCCCTGCCCCTCCTGCGTGCCCTCGGCGAGCGCTGGGAGAGCGGCGACGTCTGCGTGGCGGCGGAGCACGCGGCGAGCGCCGCGCTCCGCAGCCTGCTCGGCGCCGCCCTGCGCCAGCGCCCCCAGGCGGAGGGCCCGCGCATCGTGTTCGCCACGCCCCCGGGCGAGCGCCACGAGCTCGGCCTGCTGGCGGCCGCCCTCTGCGCCCAGGAGCGCGGAGCGCGCGTGACCTACCTCGGTCCCGATCTCCCCGCGGCGGAGCTGGCCCGCGCGGCGCGCGAGCAGCGGGCCGACGCCGCCGTGCTCGCCCTCGCCTGCGCCGACGGCAAGCCGGCGCGCCGTCAGGTGCAGGAGGCGCGCCGCGCCCTGCCCCGAGAGGTCGCGCTCTGGATCGGCGGGGCCGGCGGGTCGCCCCTCGCGCCGATGGAGGGCGTGCGGACGCTCGCGGACCTCGACGCCCTCGAGGCGGCGCTGGACGAGCTCGCCGGGAAGCCCGCCCCGGAAGCGCCGCGGCGCGGCCGCAAGCGGGCCGGACCCGGACGCCGAATAATATAGACAAGATATTGACAACAGTGCCTCGCCTCTCTAGCTTCCGGCTCCGGAGGACTCCCCCCATGTCGATCGCCCTCGCCCTCGCCGAGTCGGGATGGCTCCCCGACCCGCTGATCCGCTTCGGGATCCGGAGACTGCTGCGCGAGAGACTGCGGGAGCTCCGCACCCTTTCCACCGGCGGCGCCGCGGCCGGCCTCGCCGGCGCCGACCACGGCCCGGTGGCCCTCGTTCCGGAGCTCGCCAACCGCCAGCACTACGAGGTGGACCCGGGGCTGTTCGAGCTCGTCCTCGGCCCTCGCCTCAAGTACAGCTGCGGCTACTGGCCCGCCGGGGTCGCCGGCCTCGGGCAGGCCGAGGAGGCGATGCTCGCCCTAGCCGCCGAGCGCGCCGAGATCCGCGACGGCATGCGGGTGCTCGACCTCGGCTGCGGCTGGGGCTCCTTCTCGCTCTGGCTCGCTGCGCGCTACCCGCGCGCCCGGGTGCTCGGCGTCTCGAACTCGAAGCGCCAGCGCGACTTCGTCCTCGCGCGCGCCCGGCACCGCGGTCTCGCGAACCTCGAGGTCGAGACGGCGGACGCCAACGACTTCGAGCCCGAGGGCCGCTTCGACCGCGTCGTCTCCGTCGAGATGTTCGAGCACATGCGCAACTGGCGCGAGCTGCTGGCGCGTATCGAGGGCTGGCTCGCGCCGGGCGGGAAGCTCTTCGTCCACGTCTTCTGCCACCGCGAGGCCAGCTACCCGTACGAGGACCGCGGCCCCGGCGACTGGATGGCGCGGCACTTCTTCAGCGGCGGGATGATGCCCTCCCAGGAGCTGCTGCCGCGCCTCGCCGGCGGGTTCGCCCTCGAGGCGCACTGGCGCGTCTCGGGCGAGCACTACCGCCGCACCTGCGAGGCCTGGCTCGCGCGCCTCGACGGGCAGCGCGCGGCGCTGGGCCCCGCCCTCGAGCGCAGCTACGGCGCCGCCGACGCCGCGCTCTGGCTGCGCCGCTGGCGGCTCTTCTTCCTCGCCTGCTCCGAGCTCTTCGGCTATCGGGGCGGCGAGGAGTGGTTCGTCTCCCACTACCGCCTCGCCCGCAAGGCGGACCGCTCGTGAAGCGCGGGGCCGCGGCCTGGATCGCGCTCTCGATCCTGCTCTCGGCGCCGGCCGCGACGGCCAACCTAGCCCGAGGCGACGCCGCCTGGGCGCGACGGGCGGAGGGGCACGCGGGAGGGAAAGCGCGGCCCGAGCCGGTCGGCGAGGCGCTCGCCGCCTACGAGGCCGCCCTCGCGGCGCGGCCCGACGCCCTCGAGCCCCGCTGGAAGCTGGTGCGGGCGCTCTGGTTCCAGGGCGAGTTCGCGAGCGCGAGCGAGGCCGCCGCGCGGGCGGCCTACGAGCGCGCGATCGCCCTTGCAGAGCCGGCCGTGACGCAGGTCGGCGCCCGCCTGGGAACCCCCTCCCCGGAGCGTGCCGCCCTGCGTCCGGCCGCGCTCCGCGCGAGGCTCGAGCCGGACGAGCTGCACGACGCCGCGCAGCTGTACTTCTGGGCCGCGGTCGGCCTCGGTGCCTGGAGCCGCAGCGCGGGCCTGCTCGAGGCGGTCCGCGCCGGGGTCGCCGGGCGCCTCCACGAGTACACGGAGATCTCGATCGCCCTCGACCCGAGCGTCGAGGGCGGCGGCGCCCTGCGTCTGCTCGCGCACCTCCATGCCGCGCTACCCCGGGTGCCGCTCCTCTCGGGCTTCGTCGACCGCACGCGCGCGCTGCCCCTTGCCGCGCGGGCCGCGGCCGAGTATCCGGAGCATCCGGGCAACCCCTATCTCGTCGCCCTCACGCTCCTCGAGCTCGCTCCCGAGCGGCGCGCCGAGGCGCTGCGCCTCGTGGAGCAGACGGCGAGCCTGGAGCCGCGCCCCGAGCAGCTCGTGGAAGACACCGCCCTGCGGCTCGGAGCGCGGGCGCGCCTCGAAGCCGAGGGCGGCCCCGAGCGCGCTCGCGAGGAGGGCTCCGATTCAGAGCCCGGTGCGCCGGATCGAGCGGCGTAGCGAATGGCTGGACTCGGCGCCCCGCCGACCCGGAAGCCGGCGCGCGAAGCCATGGCTCACTCCGCGTCGCTCCTCTCCTTGGTGCGATAGTCGCCGAAGGGCGCGTCGCGGCGCTGGAGCGCGCCGGTGAGGCCGTGCTCCCGCGTGGCCTTCAGGAACTCGTGCATGCTCTTCTGGTGGGTGCCGAGAGCGCACAGCTCGGAGCCGATCCGGATCCCGGTGTGCAGGCCCATGACCTCCATCTGCCGGTGGACGACGCGCTTGTTGAGCTGGACGAGGTCCGGGGGCACCTGGGCGATGCGCTGCGCCACCTCGAGGACCTTCGCCTCCAGCTGGTCGGCGGGGACCGAGGCGTTCGCCCAGCCGAGGCGCGCCGCTTCGACGCCCGAGAGCGAGTCGCCCGTCAGCATCATCTCCATCGCCTTGCGCATCCCGACGAACCAGGCGTGGAAGTGGTTGTCGGGGACGCCGAAGCGCACGGCCGGATAGCCCATCTGCGCGTCGTCGGCGATGTAGACGAGGTCGCAGCAGGTGGCGAGCTCGCTCCCGCCGGCGAGGCAATGGCCGTGCACCTGGGCGATCACCGGCTTGCCGAGCTCCCAGATGCTCATCCAGCCCTGGGTGACGTG
>Ga0105106_10003591_pt1 | contig 11048 bp, 9 predicted proteins | sample PPLLaktember2015_5_FD_79109 | JGI IMG/M metagenome (GOLD analysis project Ga0105106, IMG submission 79109) | Freshwater sediment microbial communities from Prairie Pothole Lake near Jamestown, North Dakota, USA - PPLs Lake P8 Core (1) Depth... | ecosystem: Environmental > Aquatic > Freshwater >... | reverse complement strand
CAGGGAAATTTAAAGGAGGTTTTCAATGATCAAGAAGATGAGAGGTTTCACACTCATCGAGCTGCTGATCGTCGTCGCGATCATCGGCATCCTGGCTGCTCTGCTCATCCCGAACGCTCTGGCCGCTATCCAGAAGGCCAAGCAGAAGACGGCGATGAAAGAGATCATGACGGTCTCGACCGGTGCCATGGACTACATCACGGACCACGGCAACTGGGACCTCGTCGCGCAGGACGGCCCTCTGGGCGCCGCCTCCGACCCATTCCCCCAGGCCATCGCCAACTTCTACATCAAGACCGTCCCGATCAACGACCCTTGGAACACGCCCTACAACGTTTACTGCGGTGAAGCGGCTGTCGAAGGCATCCTGACCGGGGCCGATGGCGACAACATCGGCGGCGAGGACTTTGTCATTTCGTCCTTTGGCCGGAACCTGATAGCGACTCCCTTCGAGGCCTCCGTCTATACGGAAGCCACGCCCGAAGCCGGGTTCTTCAACGTCAGCGGCATGTCCGACTTCGACGGCGACCTGGTCGCTTGGGCCGGCAACTGGATCTGCGGTCCCCGCACGTCTCTCGTCGCGACCACCTGATCTTCCCCGCACATTTTCGCACCTGATGAAGGGGCGGCTCCGGCCGCCCCTTTTTTTTGTCCTATCTCTTTTGGGTCGCCGGCGTCTTTGGCTTCATTTTGGCCCTGACGGATGCCAACGTCCCCGTGTACGCCTTTTCGTCGAAAGGTATGAACACGTAAGGGCGCCGCCAGGTGGACCAGGCGCTTCGGTCTTCAAGAAGATCCAGATCGGCGCCGAAATAACTCCTGAAGATGAGCCGAAACGTGTTCACAGGGGAGATCCCCGAATAGACAGCTGCAGGGCCGCCATCTCCCGGAAGGAGGTAGGCGTTGAGAATGGCCAGATTCTCCTTGAGGTAAGAGGCCTCGGGGTGATCGAACTCCGCGTAGGCCCTCGAACCATGGTCTCCCTGGAGGATGATGATCGGGGGTTGAGCCGAGCGGCTCAGGATGGCATCGATCGCCTCGATGATCTTTTTGTTGATAAACTCCAATTGTGCGCGATATCTGACCAGATAATCCGGGATGGCCGCTACGCCTGCCCCGGGCATGCGGTCCCCATCAAGCGTGGAATACGGATAGCCGGGCTCAACCGGTTCTCCGTCCGGGCCGAAGACAAAGGGAGGGTGTGGCGACAGCAGATGGACAAAGAAGAAGAACGGCCCCTCCAGGAGTGAGGACTCCCCCAAGACACGGAAGGCGTCGAGGATATGGGCCCGATGGGCGCCGTATTGCGAGCCTCCGGCGCCTAAGTCGAAAAAGAGGGGGAGAGGCGTCAACCCAAGCAGCGCGGATCGGAATTCGGAAGTCGATTCCTTAAAGCCGAGGGAACGATCGACGTTTTTGATCTCCCCGGGCCCGAAGCTCGTAGAGAAGCAGATAAGCCTGTATCCCTGGCTCTTGAGGAAGGCCATGGCTCTATTTTCCCGGATCATCCTGTGGAGCGGCTCTTGGTTTAAGGAGGTGCTGCCGACGTCCCTGGCAACTTCGTCGAGATAGGTGAAGTTAAGGGACGAAGCGAGTGAATGGTACGTGAATCCGTAGTTTGCGTAGCTCTTCGAAGCGATGAAAAATCCCCTCGATTCGAGGGCTGAAAGAAAGGGGGCGTTGTCGTATTCGAAGACTTCCTGGAGAATGTCCGCCCGGGTGTAGGCGTCGAAGACGAGATAATAGATGTTCGGCGGGGCCGTCACGCGACGAGTGCCGCTGACTTGATTATCGAGAACGATGTGCGGGCGGCGCACCAACGTTTGCGCGATCGAAGCAGTGTTGAACAGGACGAGCCCCACTGAGACCAGATTGAGGACCCGGGTCAGTCCGCTGAAGTCCCGCCGTGATCGGACGATGAAGAAGGCGGCCACGCCGACGAAGACAAGCGTGGCGAAAAAGAGCGAACGGTTGAAGATACCCCCCGTCCAGATGGATATTCTATTGGCGATATGGCCGAAGGAGAGGAACCAGAGAAAGAGGATGGAGACGAGAAGTCCTGCTTTTGGCGGATTCCGGAGGGCAACGTGGAAGGCGAAATAAATGACGACGGCGAAGACGAGGGACGCGGCGAGCGGCCCGGCCAACTCTTCTGGGGCGACGGGTAGGCTCCTGATATTATAGGTGTAGAGAGCGAGGATGGGGAAAATGGCGAAGAAGAAGGGATGGACGACCAACGTCCGCTTTTTGCCGCGCCTCATTTTTTCTCCATGACGTAGATCGTCCTCTCGGAATCCGCGATGGGGATGCGGCGGCCGATCTCGAAATGCTTCTCGAAGGCCCGCTCGAAGCCCTCCCTGGTGTATCCCTCGAAGATGTCTTCCCGCGTCACCAGCAATCGTTTCACCTGGGAATCCGACTTGGGGACGAATTCGATGAGCAGGGAACGTCCGGCCCGGGCGAAGAACCGGGCGGCCATCTCCAGGGGGACGTTGTTGCCGATAGCGAGGTGGTGGATGAGGGCCAGGGCGAGAACAGCATCGGCCGGGCCCCGCTCGAGCAGGCTCATCCGTTCCCGGTTCTCCCAACCCGCGGCCGGGCTCGGATTGGTCAGGTCCATGAGAAGCGGAAGAATATCCGCTTCACTTCCGGCTCGGGCAGTGAGGTAGTTCCTCTCGACGCAGGCCGGATCGATATCGAACGAGACTGTCATGGCCCCGGCCTTCGCGGCGATGCGGCTGAAGGTTCCGATATTACCGCCCATGTCCCAGACGGTCCGTGGCCGGGCCGCGGCGACGAACTGCTCCACGGCCTTTCTCTTGTCGGCCATGCCGGCGGGGGAATAGTTCGTGTCGTCATAATAGTCAGCCCACTCCGTCCCCGACGCCCGCCAACGGAGCTTCCGCGTCCCGGACTCGAGGGAATCGATCAGGCCCAGGCGGGCTTGGCGGCTGATCGTCCTGCGGGCTACCGGTGCATCGCGGACCTCATATCGTTTCTGGCTTCGGGCATGAAGGTGGACATGAAGGAGTAGCGAAGGCCGCCTTCGCGAGCCGGGAGGGAGGAGGGCAGCGGCCAGATCGAGAGGGATCCCGTCCAGGTGGGCTCGCAGCAGCTGGCCCAGTCGGATGTCCCGGAGGCACATCAGCGCGAGCGGCGCCAGGAAATGTTGGCAATACTGCCGGTAGGCCGTCCACGGTTCCCCTTCGACGGCCCGCCGCAGGGACAGGGTGTCGATGAGGACAGGCCGGCCGCGAAGGAATTGGATGTTGTAGGCGCTGGCATCCACAAGGGTCATGCCCGAAAGGATTGCGCGCTTCTCTATCTCGAGAGTGGCGATGGCGGCGTCCTGGAGCTGGCTGAAGCTCCACTCATAAGGATAGGATATGAACGGGATCTCTTCCGGCCGGATGACCGTGCCGCTATCCTCCGGGGCGTTGTCGCTGAGGGATACCTCTTCGTGTCGCACGAGCAGGTTGGCTGCGATAAGCTCTTTGTAAAGCCCGGAAGTCATGAGCGCATCGTAATGAGGCCGGCCGGGATCGCGGATGCTTCGATAGAGAACGCCATCGCGCCGGAAAACGTGGCCCGCGGGGTCACGGAAAGAGGACGGGAGGACGCCCTCAGGGTACATGGGGACCGTTCTTGTCCTTTGACGAAAAAGTCTTTTTAAGGAATATCGAGATCTTCTTCCAAAAGACCTTGACCGAAAAAGCCAATCCGACGAGGAAGGCGATCGCGATCTGCAGGGCGTAGCTGCCCGTGCCCGGGTCGATGTAACCGGCCGCTCTCCCGGTTAAGAGGCCGCCGCCGAGGATAAGGCCCATCATTAAGAAGTGCGAAGGTGTTGGCCGCGTCATCGTTTCCTTTCTTCGATTCATGGGCTATCCTCTCGGGATCCTTAAAAAGGCGTACTCAGGGTCCAGGGCGAAGTCAGCCCGGACCTGTTCGATCCTGGCACCGGCGACAGCGATGTCCTCCCGGCGGAGGGATCCAAGCCTGATCTTGTGGGCCAAGGCCAAATAATCGACACGGGCCGGGTCGACACCCATGACCCGTGCCGCCGTGGCGTCCACGGCCAGGGCGTTGTCGCCCATGACCAGGACGCCGGCTTTCCTGGCCGTACCCATGATAGGGCCGTGGCCCTCCATCCCGATGACACCGTCGACGATTGAGTAGTGAGTCTTGACCGTACCATTGATCTCGCAGATGCTCAGCGGGATGCCGTTCCAGTGGAGGGTGTTTTTCGGCCAGCCGTAGGCTATCCCCGGCAGGATACCGAACATATTCTTCATGCTCAAGGTGATACCGGCCAGTTTGTGCGTTTTCATCTTGGGGACAGAGATGATGACGTCGGCCGTCCTGATCGTTTCCGGCAGCGAGATCTCTTTCAGCAGCGTCGCCCTGGGATTGACGCTCTTGACCGGACTGATGTCATCGTAATTGAGGTCGACGAGTCGAACACCCTGCCGCTTGGCTAGCGCTTCGTACCCGGAGCAGCGGAAGAGCCACTCCGTATCTCTATTATGCGAGGTCCCTTCAGCCAGGACGATCTCCCGCGCCCCCATGCCGCCGAGGTGGAGGATGAGGGCCTCAATGAGTCGTGGATCAGTGTGGATTGGCCTATCTGAGGAGACGTCTACTATGTTCGGCTTGATAACGACGCGCTTGCCTCGGACATCAGGCGGCCGGGTCGATCTCCATCCGGCTTGGATGGCCGTCGCGAGCGTTTCCCGGGCGTAGTCGGGGCAGGGGAGGAGTGCCACCTGGAGGAAGGGGCCTGAGGACGGACCCTTGGCCGATTGCCGACTTCGTCCCGAAAAAGCGGCAATAGGCCAACCCGATAGTACGGAGGTTCCGAGTAGGCAGACCATTTCTCGGCGGGTTATACGGTTTCCTGTCATCCGCGTCTCCCCGAAACCGGCCTAAGAATGGGCGCATCGCTCAAGACGAGGAACGCCAGGGCGGTTTCGAAAAGGTTGCCGCGAAACCCTCCGTTATCCGCCTGGAGGCCGGCCAGTCGGCTTGCGATGCCGGGCACCTGATCTGCTCCGCTGGGATAGGTTTTCATCGCGAGAAGGATCCATGCCAGAGAGGCCGTGCTGACGTCCCCTGCAAGGCTACGGTCGAGAAAACGCATCCCGGCGCCGATGGCGGGGCGGTCTTCGGCGACGCCAGCCGCGCCGAGCGCGACCATGGCCAGAGCTGTCGACATCATGCTTGCCGCGAGTTCGTTGGACTTGCTATAGGGGTTGCCGAAATTCCAGCCGCCCGAGGGAACTCTACGGTCGAGGATGAGGTCGACGCCGGATTTGATCCTCTTTTCGGTTGCAGGAACACCCGCATGGATGAGGGCGATGATGAAGAGCGCTGTCGGCTCGACCCAGGCCGTTGTCCGGGGCGTCCAGGACCAGCCCGGGATCGAGGCGTCGTAGCGGTTGAGAGTTGCGGCAGCCGCCAGGTCTTCTTTGGTGAATTGACCCGAGGCGTCTTGAAAGCTCAGGATCCAGTTCCTAAGCCGCTCCTCCTCGGTGCCGCCCGGCCCGAGCGCGTGAAAGGCCAGGAGGGCCGCATAAGCCATCCAGCTTCCTTCGGCGTACCTGGGTCCGATGCCGATGGCCCCGGAATCCTTCTGGCAGGATTTTAGAAACCCGAGGCCGCGATTGGCCCCCGCCTTATCCCCCCCTATGTGGAGAGCCATGGCGCACAATCCCGTCGGCTCAACGTAACTCATCCGGCTCCGCCCATAGCCCCAGCCGCCGTCGGGGTTTTGATGGGCCTTGATGTAATCGGCGGTCCGGGAAAGACGCTCGTTCATCATCGGCTCTTTCGGCCCATTATACCTACCGTGCAGCGTTTTGTATAGGATAGGGCTGTGCTATAATCGGCGGGCTTCGATGCGAACCGTGCTCGTCGTCCTCTTCTTCGTCCTCGTGGTCGTCGCCGGCCTGCCGTTCATCCTCTTCTGCATGATCGCCGGGCAGCGGGAGCTGCTCATGGCCTACGGTCTGGGTGCTGCGCGCGCGGCCCGGCGCATTCTCGGCACCGAAGTCCGCATCTCGGGAGCCGACCGGCTGGCCCCCGGGGTGCCGTACGTCTTCATGCCCAACCACCAGAGCTTCCTCGACGGGCCTCTGGTGATGCTGCTCGTCCCCGGCCGGATCCGGGTCATCCTCAAGAAATCCGTCCTGCGGGTCCCCATCGTCGGTCAGGCCATGCGTTTCGTCGGCTTCGTCCCCGTCGACCGGAAGGGGGCCGAGGGCGGAAAGAAGAGCATCGCCCGGGCGGCCGCGCTCATGCGGGAGAAGGGCTATTCGTTCCTGATCTTCCCCGAAGGGACGCGGAGCCTCGACGGTAACCTCGGTCCGTTCCGCAGGGGCGGTTTCTTTTTAGCCCTCGAGAGCAGGACGCCGATCGTCCCCGTGACTATCCGCGGAACCCGTGAGCTCATGCCCAAGGGCCAGTGGTTCGCCCGCCGCGGCCGGGTCGAGGTCGCTTTCCACGACCCGGTCCCGACAGCGGGAGTCACGATAGAAGCCATGTCCGGGCTCATGGAGAGGGTGAAAGCGGCCATTCTACTATCAGAGGGCTCGTCGGATAGGGGAGAGCCGGGGAAGACTGAAGGGCAAGCGGCCTGATGAAGGATCGATCAAAAGAGCGGAAGCCGGTCAAAGGAAAAAACGGGAGGGCTTGCGGAGAGGGTCCTCGCTCCGCCTCCGCCACTGGCGAGATCGCAGCTGAGCTTTACGGCATCCTCGACGAGTTCTTGCGGACGCATGCCGCCGCCCTCGAGGCGGCCGGTCAGGCGCTCGCCGCCGCCGTCCGCGCGGGCCGCAAGATCCTCGTCTTCGGCAACGGAGGGAGCGCCGCCGAGGCCCAGCATTTCGCGGCCGAGCTCGTCAACGGCATGTCGCGCAGGGAGGCGCCGCCCCTCGCCGCGGTCGCGCTGACGGCGGACACGTCCGCGCTCACGGCCATCGGCAACGATCGGGGATTCGGCTTCGTTTTCAGCCGGCAGATCGAAGCCATAGGATCGTCCGGCGACGTCGCCATCGCTCTGACGACGAGCGGCGCCTCGGCGAACGTCCTCGAGGCCCTGAGATCGGCCCGGGCCAAGGGCCTCGTGACGATCGCCCTGACCGGAGAAAACCCGAGCCGGATCGCCCCCCTCGCGGACCATCTGCTCGACGTGCCGTCCCGGTCGACGCCTCGGATCCAGGAGGCGCACCTCTTCATCCTCCACATCCTGGCCGGACGATTGGAAACGGGTTCGGGGTGAGGCCGGAAAGGAGACCTACCGGTCGGGGGAATCGGGAGATTTCTTGATGGGGATGCCCTGTTTTTCCATCTTGGCCCGGATCGCCGCTTGCCGGGCCTGGGCCTTGACCAGGCGTTGGTTCAGATCGTCCATCTGCTGCTGAATGACGTACCCGGGGACCATATTGTCCTGGGCCTCGAACTGCTGCCTCAAGGCGTTCATCTCGTTCGTCAGATTCTCGACGACGACGTCGACCACCTTGAGTTGATCCTCGAGCGGTCCGCCGCCGTCGGCCTCGGCGCCGGGAGTGCCTTCGGTTCCCGCCTGCGGCGGATTCAGTCCGCCAGTCCCGCCCTCGATCTCCATGGTCCGGTCGACCGGTTCGGCAATCTGTTCCTCGTCACCCATGACGGCGGGATTGCTGACCTCGACCGCGGGAACCTTCTTGACCTGGAGGAGATCCATGTTCTTGATGACGACCGCGTGGCGGCCGCGGAAGGTTTCTCGCCGCGCTTTCTCGCGCTTGGCCAATTCCGCGAGGCTTTGGGCCTGCAGGGCCGCCGCCAGTCCAAGGACTGAGAGGATGACGATAATTCTCTTCATGGGGATCGGAACCATTATCCGCCGGCCACCCTCCCTTGTCAAACCTCCGCCCCACCGCCGACGCCGGCCCCCGCATGATCCGTTGACCGGCGTCCTGCCGCAGCTTAGCGGATGACCCGGTAGACTTCCCGCCACTGCTTGATGAGCAGCTTGGACGCCTGGACGGAGATGGCCAGGACCTCGCTCGGCGGCTCCGGTCCCTCGCCGGAGGGCGCGGTGTAATCCTGGATGAAGACCTTCTGCTTGTTGATGGCCGGCTGGCCTCCCTGCTGGACCGCCTGGATCTCTCCCAGGACGACCGCCGAGCGGACTTTCTGCTTGGTATTCAGGGACTGTATCGTCTCCCCGGTCTGCCCGAGCAGGGCCGATCCGCCGACCTTATCGCCGATCGTGAACCGGGCGTAGATCTTGCCGCTGCCGGTTATGGTCATGCAGGGATTGAGGTTCTCGATGCTGAAGAACAGGGTAGCGATATAGACGATGTGGTTGGAGACGACGGGGTCGGCCCAGACCTTTTCGCCCTGTCCCAGCTCCCCCTTCTTGAGGGCCGAGGAGATGCTGAGCTGGGCGGCCAGGTCGTCGGGGCCGAGGTACCAGTTGACCGATGCCGGGCCCGTCACGGCCGCTCTCAAGGCCATGAACGAGTAATAGCCGGTGTTGGGCGCCAGTTCGTCGCCGCCCGTGCCGAAGTAGAGGGTGGCGTACTCTTCCGACGTGCTGACGTCCACGGCGGGCTTGGTGATGATGGGGTGCTTGTAGGGATCGCGGTAGATGACCTCGGGATCCCAGTGGTTGGAAGCCCCGGTGATGTCGATCCGCCACATCCGGCCGTGGAGGTCGCCGATGAAGATGCCGTCGACGTAGCCGTCGCTGTCGAAATCGACGAGCGCCGGCGCCCCGGGCAGGGTGTTCTGGATGCCGAAGGGGCTCGTTTCGTGGTTCTCGCTGAGCTCCATGGTCTTCAGGGCGGCGCCGGTCTCGATGTCCACGATGTAGAGCCGGTTGCCCACGACTTCCGTGGTGTTGTTGTCGTAGCCCGAGCCGAAGACGGCGACCCATTGGCCGGAGCCGTTGAGGCGGCCGATGGCCGGGGTCGACCAGGTCTGGCCGATGGTATCCGCATCCGTGAATTCCCAGAGCGGCTGGGGATTCATGGGATCGGTGACGTCGATGCAGAAGTAGTAACAGAGATTGTCGCGGCCCCAGCCCGCGCCTTGGCCGCAGACGACGACGGTGCGCCACGCGCCGCCGAAGTAGACGTCGTGGATGGAGGGGGTTCCGTCGACGAAGTATTCGTGGTTGACGTATTCACCGCAGTCGGGGTCGATGAAGCGCATGCGCCGGAGCTTGGGCAGGAGATTGTTGGGGATGAAGGCCCAGAGCTCCTCCATGGTGACCGGGTCGAAGCAGTGGAGCATGCCGTCGTTGGCGCCGACCAGGATGACCTTGGGCCGGTCGGCATTGTTGTTCGCGAAGGCTTCGTAGCCGGCGCCCATGCGCACGGGATTGTCGTTCGGCGGGAGGACCGATTGCGGCGAGGAGTGGTTGATGTCGCCGAGCTTCCACGGCCGCTCCCGCGAGGCCGCGTCGTTGTAGCCCAGGACGAAGCGGATGAGGGGCGGGACTTCGGGGCTGTCCTCGCCCAGGCCGAGGTAGTCGTCCAGGTTCGTGGTTTCCGAAAGGGCGAAGCGGAGGCGGTCGTTGTACTGCCCGTCGCCCTGGGCGTCCCTGGCCGTGTAGACCATCCGCGCGGACCAGGACTTGTTGTTCAGCTCCACGCCGGCGTCGCGAAGGTAGACGGCGTCGATGCTCTTGATGTCCTGGATCTCCGAGTTCCGGGTGTAGGCCAGGTTGAGGTCGGAGACGTCCCAGGACCGCAAGTGGCCCCGCCACTTGGGGAATTCGAAGGAGGCCGAATAGAGCACCTCCTCCTTTTCGGCGCTGCCGCCGACGTCGACGAGGGCCAGGGTCTGGGAGGTCCGCGAATATTCCCGCTTGGTGAGGTATTTATAATCCAGGTCGACGCGGCGGACGCTGGGGGTCACCAGGTTGTTCGTCGAGGCCAAAACGGCCTTCCAGCGGAGGAAGCTGCCGGGGGCGTTGAAATTCCATTCGACGCCGTGGGTGACCGGCCCCTCCCAGCTCGGGAGGCCGGCATCGTTGTTGGAGTTCGAAAGGTAGTAGGTGATCGTCGTGTGGGCGGGCTTGGTCTCGGTGACCCAGATGGTGGCCGAGACGATGGCGTTGTCGGAATCGAGGAAGCTGCAGTCCAGCCGGTTCCTCGACCAGGCCGTGCCCGTCGGCACGTAGATCGGATAGGTGTTGTTCATGAAGAAATAACATTGGCGCGAGTCGTTGCCGTCGGCGACGAAGAAGTCGGGGTCGCCGTCGCCGTCGAAGTCGCCGACGGAGCCGGAGTCGCTATCGCCCGATGTCGATACGCGGGCGCAGGAGGGGGGGATGCAGATCTTGGTGAAGGTCTCGTTGCCCTCGTTCCGGTACCAGAAGACGTAGCCGCCGCGCCACAGCGGCGAGGACAGATAGCCGTCGGTCGCCAGGACGAAGTCCTGATCGCCGTCGCTGTCGAGGTCGGCGCCCCTCAGGAAGTTGGGGCGGCCGTAGGTATTGGTGTACTCGAAATTGATGGTCCTGCCGTTGATCTTGGTGAACCCGCCGAGGCCGTCCCCCCGATAGAGGTAGAGGCGGCTGTCGGGGTGGCCGCCCGTGCTGTCGCTGACCGAGCAGGTGATGAAATCCAGCCGGCCGTCGCTGTTGTAGTCGCCCAGGGCGATCCCGTCGACGCCGTAAAGGAAGCTGGTCGCGTTCGAATAGGGGGTGTAGGCGTTCCCCCGGGAGAAGACACCGGAGCCGTTGTTGATGAAGACGACGACCTGGCCCCAGCGGTACCAGTTGGTCGGGACGGCGACGAAGACGTCGAGGTCGCCGTCATTGTCGACGTCACCTGCGGCCAGGTTGGTTTCCCACCGCCAGTGGGACGTCGAAGAACCGTATTGTCCGTAATTGTCCCGCGTGACGTTGGAGTTTTCCCGGGTGCCCGGGAGGATGGGCGTCGGGACGCTGTCGATGTGGGGGAAATCCCCGGGGCTCTGATGGTCCTCGATGAACCGGTTCCAGAAGATCCAGACGATGCCGTGCCAGTCGAGGGCGACGATGTCCGGATCACCGT
>Ga0105106_10003590_pt1 | contig 11048 bp, 6 predicted proteins | sample PPLLaktember2015_5_FD_79109 | JGI IMG/M metagenome (GOLD analysis project Ga0105106, IMG submission 79109) | Freshwater sediment microbial communities from Prairie Pothole Lake near Jamestown, North Dakota, USA - PPLs Lake P8 Core (1) Depth... | ecosystem: Environmental > Aquatic > Freshwater >... | reverse complement strand
GGCCGATGCCGTCACCCGGAAGTAGAACGAGGTCCGCCCTCACACGCCAAACCCATAGCCCGCCTCATGCATGGCCGCGTCGCGCACGGCCGGCGCGGGCGCGACTCCAGTCACCTCGGACGCAATCGCCAGCAGGTCGTCATCCGACACATGCTTCTTCACGTCGGCGAGCGCCACGAGCTGCCGGTAGATGCGATCGAGATCGTGGCGCGAGAGCTCGAGGCCGAACTGCTCGCAACGCTTCTGCACCGCGTGACGGCCCGAGTGCTTGCCGAGCACGAGCGTCGTGTGCGGGACGCCTACGTCTTCTGGGCGCATGATTTCGTACGTCCGCCGATCCTTCAGCATCCCATCCTGATGAATGCCGGCCTCGTGCGCGAACGCGTTGCGGCCCACGATCGCCTTGTTGGCCTGCACACGTTCCCCCGTGATGTCTGACAACATCTGGCTGGATGCGTACAGCTGGCGCGACTCGACGCCCGTCTCGAGCGGGAGCCGATCCGGTCGCACGCGCATGGCCATCACGATCTCCTCGAGCGACGCGTTGCCGGCCCGCTCGCCGATCCCGTTGATCGTGCATTCCACCTGACGCGCGCCAGCACCAACCGCCGCGAGCGTGTTCGCCACGGCCAGGCCCAGGTCGTCGTGACAATGCGCGCTGAAGATGGCTCGATCGGCGTTCGGCACGCGCGTGAGCACATCGCAGAAGAACTCCGCGATCTCATCGGGTGTGGAGTACCCGACCGTGTCTGGCAGATTGACCGTCGTGGCGCCCGCCGCGATCACAGCCTCAATCACGCGGCAGAGGAAGTCGCGATCGCTCCGCGTCGCGTCCTCGGCCGAGAACTCCACGTCGTCCGTGTACGACCGGGCGCGGGTAATCGCCGAGACCGCCGCGGCAAGACACGCCTCGCGGGTGATGCGCAACTTGCGAGAGAGGTGCAGGTCCGACGTGGCGATGAACGTATGGATGCGGCTGCGCCGCGCGGGCGCCACGGACCAGGCCGCCCGGTCGATGTCATTGGGCGCGCAGCGGGCCAGCGCCGCGACCACGGGCCGTTCGAGGGCCAGGGCCACGCGGCGGACGGCCTCCGCGTCGGCCTCCGACGCTATCGGGAACCCGGCCTCGATGACGTCCACCCCGAGCATCTCGAGCTGCCGGGCCAGACGCACCTTCTCTTCCACCCGCATGGAGAAGCCCGGGGCCTGTTCGCCGTCGCGCAGGGTCGTGTCGAAGATCACCAGTCGGTCGGCCATAGAGCGCCAGTGTCCTGCGCCCGCGTCCGAAAGTCAAAGTTATGATGTTTAGCTTAATAGTTGCATATCTTATTGACTTAGCCGGCCCATCGAGCGAAAAATGGCCTGAATGATGACTTTCGAGGATTTGCGGGTCTTCGCCACGGTCGCAGCCGAGCGCAGCTTCTCGCGCGCCGCCCGCAAGCTCCGGCGGACTCAGCCGGCGGTGAGCCAGGCGATCCGGCGTCTGGAGGAAGCCTCCGGCGAACGGCTGATCGACCGGTCGTCCCGCAACGGGACCCTCACGGCCGCGGGCGAGCTGCTCCTCGGCTACGCGACGCGGCTGATGCGGCTGGCAGACGAGGCTGCTGGCGCGCTGGCGGACCTGCGACAGGTGAAGAAGGGCCGCGTCCTCATCGGCTGCAACGAAGGCGGCGTGCACACCGTGCTGCCGCTCGTCGCGGAGTTCCAGAGAGAGCACCCGGGCATCCTGGTCGACGTGCGGCGCGTGCACGCACGACAGATGTCGCAGGAAGTGCTGCTGCGCAACGTGGACTTCGGCGTGTTGACGTTCACCCCGCGCGACCGCGAGCTTGCCTCGATCGTGCTCGGCACCGATGAGCTCGTGCTGCTCGTTCCGCCAGATCATCCGCTGGCCGGACGGAAGCAGATCACGATGGAAGAGATGGGGCGCCAGACCGTGATCGCGCACAACGACCCCTCACCCGCGCGCGAAGAGGTGCTGCGGCTGTACGAACAGCGCCACGCCGAGCTGAACATCACGATGTCGCTGCCGAGCCTCGACGGCATCAAGCGGGCGGTTGAGATGGGACTGGGCGTGGCCCTGCTGCCGCGCCGGTGCGCTCAGGGCGAGATCGCGCGCGCTCAGCTAATCGAAGTGCGCGTGCCCGAGCTGCGCTCGCCGCGCCAGGTGCGCTTCATCTACCGGAAGCAGGGCGGGCTTTCGCACGCCGCACAGGCGTTTCTGGACCTCGTGCAGACGAAGGGCTAGGACGCGGCTCAGCCGCTGCGGGTCCTGCCGCCGAAACGGCCCCACTAGCCGCTGTTCGTCCTGGACACCCTTCTGTCGTTGCTAGCTGCCGAAGCCCTTCATGTAGGGCAAGCCCGCGGCGACGCTCTCGACCGCCGCGTAGTCTTCGAGCAGGAGTCCCGTCGCGTCCCATGCGCCTGTCAGAAGCGCGTCGCGAGCCGCGGACGGGAGCGTGATGGGCACGGTGAGAGCGCGGCAACCGGCCTGGCCGGCGCGGAGGTCGACGAAGAACGGCTCGTCTGGCGACGCGTCGGCGCGTTCGCGAAGGCGCGCCAGGTCCTGCGCGTCCGCCGTGACGCACGGCAACCCGATCATCAACGCGTTGCCGGAAAAGATCTCGGCGAACGACTCGCCGATCACGGCCTGGATGCCGCGACGGGCGATCGCCTGGGGCGCGTGCTCGCGGGAAGATCCACACCCGAAGTTCGCGCCGACGATCAGCACGCGCGCGTGACGTCTGGCCGGCTCGTCGAATGGATGGAGCCCGCCTCGCTCTCGAGCCTCGCGACAGTCGTCCTCGAAGAGATGATGCTCGAGGCCGTCGAACGTCACGGCCTTCAGGAAGCGCGCCGGGATGATCCGATCCGTGTCGATGTCGTCGCCGCGCAACGTGATGGCGGTGCCGTCGACGCGCTCGATCCGCGAAACCACGAGTGCGTCGGTCACGGGATCCTCCGCACGTCCACCACTTCGCCCGCGATCGCCGCGGCCGCCACCATCGCCGGGCTCATCAGCAGCGTCCGGCCCGTGGGGCTCCCCTGCCGGCCCTTGAAGTTCCGATTGGACGACGAGGCGCACAGCTCGCGGCCTTCGAGCCGATCGGGATTCATCGCGAGGCACATCGAGCAACCGGCGCTCCGCCAGTCGAATCCGGCTTCGCGAAACACCTCGTCCAGGCCTTCGCGTTCCGCCGCGCTGCGCACCGATTGCGAACCCGGCACGACAAGCGCCCGGACGTGGGGCGCCACTTTCTGGCCACGCACGACACGCGCCGCTTCACGCAGATCGGACAGCCGGCCATTCGTGCACGAGCCGATGAAGGCCACGTCGATTCGGGTGCCCGCAATCGGCTGCCCCGCACGGAAGCCCATGAATTCGAGCGCCTCGGACACGCCGGAGCGGTCGGTCCCCTCGCTCGAACGAGGGTCCGGCAGCGTGTCCCCGACGCCAACGGACTGGCCGGGATTGATGCCCCAGGTCACCGTCGGTGCGATCTCGCCCGCCTCAATCACGACCTCGTCGTCCCAGGTCGCGTTCCGATCCGACGCGATCGTCCGCCACCATTCGCGCGCTCGCTCGAAGGCGTCGCCAGACGGCGCGAAGCGCCGGCCGCGCAGGTAGTCGAACGTGGTGTCGTCGGGGTTCACATATCCCACGCGCGCGCCACCCTCGATCGACATGTTGCAGATGGTCATCCGCTCGTCCATCGACATGCGTTCGATGGTCTCGCCGGCGTACTCGTACGCGTATCCCGTGCCGCCCTTCACGCCGAGCCTGCCGATGATCGTCAGGATCACATCCTTGGCGTACACGCCCGCGGCCAGCCGCCCGCGAACCTCGATGCGCCGCACCTTGAGCGGCGACATCGCCAGCGTCTGCGACGCCAGCACGTCGCGCACTTGCGACGTCCCGATGCCGAAGGCCAGCGCGCCGAACGCTCCGTGGGTCGACGTGTGACTATCGCCGCAGCAGATCGTCATGCCCGGCTGCGTGAGACCCAGCTCCGGCCCAATCACATGCACGATGCCCTGATCACCGCTCGACAGATCGAACAGCGGAATCCCGTGCGCCCGGCAATTCACTTCGAGCGCGCGCGTCATCGCCTCCGCCATGCCGTCCTCGAACGGCCGCAACTGCCTGCCGGTCGGCACGATGTGATCGACGGTCGCGAACGTGCGATGCGGCACCCGTACCGCCCACCCGCGCCGCGCCAGCTCATCGAACGCCTGCGGGCTCGTGACCTCGTGCACGAGGTGCAGGCCGACATAGAGCTGCGTCTGCCCGTTCGGCAGCCGACGCACCGCGTGCCGGTCCCAGATCTTCTGAAAGAGCGTCTGCGCCATCGAGTCCGCTCGATCGTATCAGCCTCCCCGATTCCCTAATCAGGGCATGAGAGTTGCTTATGTAGCTCGGGGGCTGGACGTTGGGCACTGGGCGACTGGGCATGCTTCAAGGTCAGGCGCCAAGCACTGGGCATTAGGCGCTGGCGCTGCCACGGGGCAAATGGGGGGCGGAGGATTGGATCCGATCCAAACGGCAGGACAGCATGGGGGAGGTTGAATGTGGCAAGGCCTGAGATGATTCCGTCCAACGAAGTACGCAGTTATCGCCAACTGCTTGTCTGGGAACACTCGCTTGACCTGGCGGGATCAACGGCCTCTGGCGGGCGTTCGAATCACGCTGAGGGTCAGTGATACGCTCGCTTGGTTCACAGGCGGCGAGAGACCGCTCAGAAGGGCGTCGGTGCCAGGCGCCTGTCGCGTCTCGGCCAGCGCCAACGCCCAAAGCCGGATGGCTGGTGCCTGGCGCCCAACGCCCAGTGCCTGGTGCCAAGTGCCCAACACGAGTCTGCAAATGAATTCGGACGCGCTGTCTTCGCTCAATGCCGCCCAACGCGCAGCGGTCGTGCACACCGACGGGCCGCTGCTGATCCTCGCGGGCGCCGGCTCGGGCAAGACGCGTGTCATCACGCAGCGCATCGGCTACCTCATCGCCAACGGCTTCGCGAAACCCGACGAAGTCCTCGCCGTGACCTTCACGAACAAGGCGGCCGAGGAGATGCGGTCGCGCGTGGAGCAACTGCTCGGCGAAGACTGCCGCGAGACCTGGATCTCCACCTTCCACTCGCTCTGCGCGCGGCTGCTGCGGCGCGAGGCTCCCGCTATCGGGTTGTCGCGCGACTTCGTGATCTACGACTCGTCCGACCAGCTGTCCGTCGTGAAGCAGGCGATGAAGTCCCTCGACATCGACGACAAGCAGCTCCAGCCGAGAGCCGCGCTCGGGCGCATCAGCCAGGCCAAGAACCGGATGGAAACGCCAGAGTCGATGCGCTCGACCGGGTGGAGCTTGCGTGATCAACAGATGAGCCGCGTGTACGAGGCCTATCGCCGTGCGCTCGTCGACGCCGGCGCGCTCGATTTCGACGACCTGCTCCTGAAGACCGTCGAGCTCTTCGAAACCAGCGAACGGGTGCGCGGATTCTACGCGCGCAAGTTCAAGTACATCCTCGTCGACGAGTACCAGGACACGAACCGTCCGCAGTACATGCTGATCCGCCGCCTGGCCGAGGTGCATCGCAACCTGTGCGTGGTGGGCGATCCCGACCAGTCGATCTACCGCTGGCGTGGCGCGGACCTGCGCAACATCCTCGACTTCGAGCACGACTTCGCCGATGCGGAGATCGTGAAGCTCGAGCAGAACTACCGCTCGACCCAGGTGATCCTCGACGCCGCCTCGGCCGTGATCAGCCGGAATCGCAACCGGAAGGACAAGCGGCTGTGGACGGACCAGCAGGGCGGCGCACGCGTCCGCTACCTCCGCGCGGCGGACGAGATCGAAGAAGCCGACTTCATCACGCGCACGGTCCGCGAGCGCATGCGCGAGCACGCCAAGGGCCTTGCGGCCGTGCTCTACCGCACGAACGCCCAGTCGCGCGCGATTGAAGACGCCCTGATGCGCGACGGCGTGCCCTACCGCATCATCGGCGGCGTCCGCTTCTACGAGCGCAAGGAAATCAAGGACGCGCTCGCCTACATGCGCCTCCTGATCAATCCGCACGACGACGTGAGCTTCCGACGGGTGGTGAACGTGCCGACACGCGGCATCGGCCGCAGCGTGATGGAAGCGCTCGAAGGCGTCGAGGTTTCGAACGGCGACGAGCATATCCCGCTGCTTTCGGCCGGACTGCAGCCGACGCCTTCACCTCGCTCGTTGTGGTACCGCCTCGTCGTGGCCACGGACCGCCGGCAACTGCCCCCACGCGCCGTGGCCGCCCTCAAGGCGTTTCGCGACCTCATTGCCGGCCTCAGCGAGGAAATCGCGGGCGCCAGCGTGTCCAACGCCCTGAGCCTCGTGCTCGAGCGTTCCGGCTATCTGAAGGACCTGCGCGACGAGCGCAACGAGGACGCCGAGGGACGAATCGAGAACCTGATGGAGCTCGTGTCCGCCGCCCGCGAGTACGAAACACGCGATGCCGAGCCTTCGATCGGCGGCTTCGTCGATCGGCTGTCGCTGCTCTCCGAGGCCGACGAATCCGCCGGCGCGGCCGATGCCCAGGTCTGGCTGATGACGATGCACGCGGCCAAGGGGCTGGAGTTCCCGCTCGTGATCGTCGCTGGCATGGAAGAAGGTCTCTTTCCCCACTCGCGTTCGGTCGACGATCAGGACGAGATCGAGGAGGAGCGGCGGCTCTGCTACGTGTGTCTCACGCGCGCCCGCGAACAACTCGTGCTCACAGGCGCTGCACGCCGGCGGATCTTCGGCGATTACCAGCCCACGCAGCCGTCACGCTTCCTCGAGGAGATTCCCGACCACCTGATCGACCGGATCGAGGCGGTCGCCCAGCCGCGGTGGCAGAACGCCGGCTACGAACTGCGGAATCCGTACGGCCGCCGCTACCCTCAGGCGCGCGAACGGGCGGCCGACCCGGCCCCCAAGGCGTATTCGTACGAAGACGAAGACCAGACCGCATCCGGCGTGCGCCTCGGCATGCGCGTCCGACACAAACAATTCGGGGTCGGCACCGTCGTGGGCGTGGAAGACCAGGGAGACGACCTGAAGGTCACCGTCCGCTTCGCCGCATCCGGTGTGAAGAAGCTGCTCGCCCGATACGCCAACCTGGAACCGGCATGACGGCAAGTACCGGCTGTCCCTGCCGTACCCCGTCGTCACCTGGCGTCACCCGGCCCGCCCTGAGCGTGCTGCACATCCGCGTCGAAGGGACTTAGACCTCTGGCTCCGTGAGCGTCGCGATCGACACGAGGCGATCGCCCTCGGCCAGATCCATGAGCCTCACGCCCTGAGTGTCGCGGCCCATGGGGCGCAAGTCGCCCGCCTTCATTCGGATGATCTGCCCCTGCTCGGTGACGAGCAGCAGCTCGTGGCGGTCGGTGACGCACGCGATCCCGATGACGAGGCCGTTGCGCTCGCTGGTCTGGACGTTCTTGAGGCCGATGCCACCGCGGGTCTGCGGGCGATACTCCGACACGTCGGTGCGCTTGCCGTAGCCGTGCTCGCACACCGTGAGGAGCGTGCCCTCGTCGCTCACGACCTCCATGGCGACCACTTCGTCGTTGTCGCGGAGCTGCATGCCGCGGACGCCGTAGGCCGTTCGGCCCATTGGGCGCACATCTGACTCGGCGAAGCGGATCGCCATTCCGTGGCGCGATCCCACCACCAGGTGCTTCGTGCCGTCGGTCTCCGCCACCGCGATGAGCTTGTCGTCGTCGTCCACCTGAATGGCGATGATGCCGGCCGCCCGCGGATTCGAGAACGCGTTGAGGTCGGTCTTCTTGATCGTGCCTTTACTCGTGCACATCACGATGAAGCGCGATCCTTCTGCCTCGGGGAAGGCCTGCACGCGGAGCAGCGCCGCGATCTTCTCGCCCTCTCCCATGTTGACGAGGTTCGCGATCGACTTGCCCTTGCTGCTGCGGCTGACTTCAGGGACGTCGTAGACGCGGAGCCAGTAGCACTTGCCGCGGTCGCTGAAGATGAGGATGTAGGCGTGCGTGTTGGCAACGAAGAGGTGCTGCACCACGTCCTCTTCGCGCGTCGACATGCCGATCAGCCCCTTGCCGCCGCGGCGCTGGCTCCGGTACTCGTCGAGCGCGGAACGCTTGATGTACCCGGTGCTCGTGGCGGTGATCACCACGTCCTCGTCCGCGATGAGATCCTCGACCCGGAAGTGGCCGGTCTCCTCGATGAAGTCGGTGCGGCGGGCGTCGCCGTGCTTGTCCCGGATCGCCTTCAGCTCATCGACGACGATCTCGATGACGAGGTCCTCGCTCGACAGGATCGCGCGCAGCCGTTCGATCGTCAGCCGCAGCTCCGCCAGCTCGTCCAGGATCTTCTGGCGCTCGAGGCCCGTGAGGCGCTGGAGCTGCATGTCGAGGATGGCCTGCGCCTGGATGGTCGTGAGCCCGAACTCGGTCACGAGACCGGCGCGCGCTTCAACGGGGTTCTTCGAGCTGCGAATCAGCGCGATGACCCGATCGAGGTGATCCAGCGCGATCTTGAGGCCCTCGAGGATGTGCGCGCGGGCTTCGGCCTTGCGCAGCTCGAACTCGGTCCGGCGGCGCACGACCTCGCGCCTGAAGTCGATGAAGTGCTCCACGACCTCGAGCAGGCCCAGCACCTTCGGCCGGTTGCCGACGATCGCGAGCAGCGTGATGCCGTAGCCCATCTGGAGCTTCGTGTGCTTGTAGAGGTTGTTCAGCACCACATCCGGCAGTTCGCCGCGCTTGAGCTCCACGACGATGCGCATGCCGTCGCGGCTCGATTCGTCGCGCAGGTCGGAAATCCCTTCGATGCGCTTGTCGCGTACGAGCTGGGCGATGTCCGACACCAGGTTCGCCTTGTTCACCTGGTACGGGATCTCCGTGATCACGATTGACACGCGCTCGCCCTTCTTCGACTCCTCGAAGGTCGCCTTGCCACGGACGGTGAAGCCGCCGCGGCCCTCGCGATAGGCGCGGAAGATCCCCTCCCGGCCCACGATCGTGCCGCCCGTTGGAAAGTCCGGGCCGGGCACGGCGTGCAGCAGCGCGCGGAAGCGGTCATCGCGCGGAGCCGTGCGCCGTTCGATCACCGCAATCACGCCGTCGATTACCTCGCGCATGTTGTGCGGAGGGATGCTCGTGGCCATGCCGACCGCAATGCCCGTGGAGCCGTTCACCAGGAGGTTCGGAAACGGCGTGGGCAGGACGGTGGGCTCGTCGTTCGTCTCGTCGAACGTGGGCCGGTAGTCGACCGTGTCCTTGTCCAGGTCGGTCATCATCGTCTCGGCCAGGCCCTCGAGACGCGCCTCGGTGTACCGGTAGGCGGCGGGCGGATCGCCGTCGACGGATCCGAAGTTGCCCTGGCCGTCGACCAGGGGATACCGCATGTTGAAGTCCTGCGCGAGGCGCACCAGCGTGTCGTAGGCCGGAGCGTCGCCGTGCGGGTGGTAGTTGCCGATGACCTCGCCGACGATCTTCGCGCACTTGCGGTACGGCCGGTTCGACGCGAGCCCCATCTGGCGCATCGCGAAGAGCACGCGGCGGTTGGCCGGCTTGAGCCCGTCGCGTACGTCGGGCAGCGCTCGCCCGATGATCACGCTCATCGCGTAATCCATGTACGAGCGCTTCATCTCGTCTTCGATGTTGACGGGGATGCGGGAGAATTGATTATCCAAAATCAGTCCTTAGTCCTGGGTCCTCGGTCCTCGGTCCGTGGTGCCTCGGTCCGTGGCGCCTCGGTCCGTCAGAGGACCATGGACCGTGGACCATGGACCGTGGACCGTGGACCCAGGACCATGGACCGTGGACCATGGACCATGGACCGAATCGCTATATATCGAGGTTCTTCACGTCCAGCGCGTTGTCCTCGATGAACTTGCGCCGCGGCTCGACCTGGTCGCCCATCAGCGTGGTGAACATCAGGTCCGCTTCGGTGTGATCCTCGGCCTTCACCTGAAGCAGCGTCCGCTTGGCCGGGTCCATCGTGGTCTCCCAGAGCGTGTCCGGGTTCATCTCGCCAAGGCCCTTGTAGCGGTTGATGACCACACCGCGGCGGCCGGCCGCCACGAAGTACTCGACCAGCTCGTCGAGTGAGGAAACCAGCCGATCCTGCTCACGCCCTCCGCGCGCCGGCGCCTTGGCCGATTCCGCGGTCACGGCCTCAGCAGGACCCGGGGCCTCGCTCTCCTCGCCTTCCACCACTGCCTCGCTCGCGGGCGCCGAAGCCGTGCGAATCGTGACGGGACCGGTCATGAGATCCCGCACATCGAGGTATGCCGCGGCGAGCGTCCGGAACTCGCCGGTCGTGACGTAATCGAGGTCCAGGCGATGCTGCCTGACGTAGCCGGCCGTGTGGTCGTCGATCACGACCGCGAACGCCTGGTGCTCGGAGTCCTCGACGACCGCGGTGCGGATGTCCGGCGCCTGCAGGTGGGTCGCCAGCGCGTCCACCGCCGGGCGGCTGCCCCAGAAGGACTTGTCGCGCGCCTCGCCTTCGAGCAAGGCCAGGATGGCGCGCCGGGCCGGACCCCTTCGCTCCACGACCTGCAGGAGCTTCCTGAAGGCCATGAGCTTCTCGAGGCGCCGTTCCAGCGCATCGCCGGAGATCTCTCCGCCGCCCTGCATCACGATCGTCCGCGACTCGGCCGCGCGCCGGATCAGGAACACCTCGAGCTCGCGCTCGTCCTTGATGAACGTCTCCTGCCGGCCCCGTTTCGCGCGGAACAGCGGCGGCTGCGCGATGTAGATATGGCCCCGATCGACCAATTCGCGCATCTGCCGGTAGAAGAACGTCAGGAGCAACGTGCGGATGTGCGATCCGTCCACGTCCGCGTCCGTCATGATGATCACGCGGTGGTACCGAAGCTTCGACGGGTCGAAGTCGTCCTGTCCGATGCCGGCGCCGAGCGCGGCGATGAGCGTCCGGATCTCCTCGTGGTTCAGCATCTTGTCGAAGCGAGCCTTCTCCACGTTCAGGATCTGTCCCTTGATCGGGAGGATCGCCTGGAACTTGCGGTCGCGCCCCTGCTTCGCGGAGCCGCCGG
>Ga0105106_10003589_pt1 | contig 11050 bp, 9 predicted proteins | sample PPLLaktember2015_5_FD_79109 | JGI IMG/M metagenome (GOLD analysis project Ga0105106, IMG submission 79109) | Freshwater sediment microbial communities from Prairie Pothole Lake near Jamestown, North Dakota, USA - PPLs Lake P8 Core (1) Depth... | ecosystem: Environmental > Aquatic > Freshwater >... | reverse complement strand
TCCCTCAAGAGCACCATGGACAACCTGAACAAGACCACGTTCGTCTCCCCCATCGACGGCATGATCACCAGCCTCCGGGTGGAGGAGGGCGAGATGGCCATCATCGGGACCATGAACAATCCCGGCACGGTCCTTCTGACCATCGCCGACCTCTCCGTCATGGAGGTCGAGGTCGAGGTGGACGAGACCGACGTCGTCGGCGTCTCCCTGGGCCAGACGGCCAACGTCCGCGTCGACGCCTATCCCGACACCGTCTTTAAAGGCCGGGTGACCGAGATCGGGAGCTCCGCCCTGCAGAAGGCCACAGCCACGACCCAGGAGTCGAAGGACTTCAAGGTCGTGGTCACCCTGGACGACCCGGCCCACAAGCTGAAGCCGGGCCTGTCCGCCTCGGCGGACGTCGTCACCGCCGAAAAGAAAGGGGTCCTGGCCGTCCCCATCTCGTCGCTCGTCCTGAGGGAAAAGCCCGGCGCAGGCAAGGGCGAGGCCGAACAGAAGTCCGAGCAAAAAAAGGAAGACGGAGAAGAGGAAGGCGTCTACGCGGTCGAGGCCGGACGGGTGAAATTCCAGCCGGTCACGAAGGGCATCGCCGGCGGAATGAACATCGAGATCGTTTCCGGGCTTAAAGCGGGCCAGGAGATCGTGACCGGGCCCTATAACGCCCTGAGGGAACTCAAGGACGGAATCCTGATCAAGAGCGACGAGAAGAAGGCGAAGTGACATGGCCCCCGGAAACGGCGCGGTGATCCTGGTAGAGAACCTCACCAAGACCTACCAGCTCGAAAACCAGGAGGTCCGGGCGCTCCGCGGGGTCTCCTTTGCCATCATGCCCAACGAGTTCGTGGCTATCATGGGCCCGTCCGGGTCCGGGAAATCCACCCTGATGAACCTCATCGGCTGTCTGGACACGCCCTCCGAGGGGACCTACCACCTCAACGGGAAGCTGGTCAGCTCCATGGGCGAGGACGAGCTGGCCTACGTCCGGAACAAGGATATCGGGTTCATATTCCAGGTCTTCAATCTCCTGCCGCGCGCCACCGCTTTCAGGAACGTCGAACTGCCGATGATCTACGCCGGCTCACGCAAGACGGAGCGCGAGGCCAGGACCCGCCGCGCCCTCGAGATGGTGGAGATGAAGGACCGCATGCTCCACAAGCCTTCCGAGCTTTCGGGAGGCGAGCGCCAGCGGGTGGCCATCGCCCGGGCACTGGTCAACGACCCGTCGCTCCTCCTGGCCGACGAGCCGACCGGGAACCTCGACTCCAAGACCGGGCAGGAGATCCTCAACCTGTTCCACAAGATCCATGCCCGCGGAAATACCATCGTCATCGTCACCCATGACCGCGACGTCGCCGACCAGACCCAAAGGATCATCCACCTCAAGGACGGGGTGATCGAACGGGAAGAAAGGAAAGGAGCCTGACATGTCGTTCTTTAAGCGCCTGGAAGGGGTCTTCTTCGGACCCACGCCAATGTTCCGGTCCCTGGCCGAGAAGCCGGTCTGGATCGACGCCCTCGTCATCCTCCTCCTGCTCCTGGCCGCATTCTCCGCGCTCACCGCGCCCTACACCCAGAGCGACCAGCTCAAGATGTTCAAGGACAACACCAAGCTCCAGGAGCGGATGGGCGAGGCGCGCTACGGCGAGATGATCGCCAAGTTCGAGAACGCCTCCTCGTCGAGCGCCGTCGTCAAAGGAGTCGTCTGGGGCACCGCCATGGGCGCCATCGGGCTCCTCTTCTCGAGCCTCATCCTCCTCATCCTCGGACGGTTCATCTCCACCCAGGGGAACTACGTCGGAGTCCTGGCCGTCGTCGTCCACGCCAGCTTCATCGACAAGCTCCTCGGCAACGCGGTCCGCGCGTTCCTGATCATGACCCGGAAGTCCGTCATGCAGACGTCGACGAGCCTGGCCATGCTCTTCCCGAAGATCGAGATGACGTCGCCGGCCTACATCATCCTCGGCCAGTTTGACCTCTTCCAGATCTGGATGTTCGGCGTCCTGGCCATCGGGCTGTCGGCCGTTTTCAAGGTCAGCCTGCGCAAATCGCTGTTCGTCGCCTACGGCTTCTGGTTGCTCAAGAGCGTCATCTACGTCGTCCTCGGCATAATCGGCATGTCCTACTTGAAATAGCATTGACACCGGTCGGCTTCCCCACTACATTACTTTCGTGGATCAGAACGCATTCTGCGGCGACCTCGCGGAGACCAGTTTTCCGAAGCTCCTCGGCCTGATATGGCGCGAGGGAAGAAGCGGGCGTCTCTCCGTCCGGAAGGGGCCGGATGAGCGGGCTTTCTCGTTCGAGGAGGGGACGTGGTCGATCGGCCCCGATACTTTTAATGCGCCCGGCTTCCTTGAAGGGCTTGTCGCCCGCGGCCTGGCCCGACCCGCCGACCTCGCCCGCGCCGAGGCCCTCGCCGACAAGGACGCCGGATGCCTGATGCGGGGCTTGATCGAAGAAGGGGTGCTCCCGGCCGCCCGGGCTTGGGACCTCGCCACGGACTTCTCCAGAGACAGATTTCATGAGGTCTTCGACTGGACCGAAGGGACCTATGACCTCGGCCCGGTTCCGGTCCCGCCGGAAAGCGCCTGGGTCCGGGGCATTCGCCTGCCCGGGCTCATCCTGGACGGCATACGCCGGATGAGCAACTCCGCGGTCATCGAAGCCGGCCTCCCGGGACCCGACGAGAAACTGCGGCTTCTCCCTCCCGGGAACGGAGAGCCCATCGCGCTGGCCCCGCACGAACGATACGTGCTGTCCGTCGCGGACGGCGCCGACCGTTTGGGCGAGATTATCCGCACCAGCCCGCTGGGCGGAAGAGAGACGAAGCGGGCCCTCTTCGCCCTTCTCGTCCTGGGGCTCCTGGCGACCGAAAAGGGAGACCGGCCTTCCTCCGAATATTCCCTGGGCGACGTGGACCGCCTCTTCGAGGCGTTCAACGACCGCTGTTCCTTCATTTTCAAGTACATCTCGAAGGAGCTCGGCCCGGTGGCCCTCAATGTATTCGAAAAATCGCTGGAAGAGGTCCGGGGACGGATCGACCCGGCCTTCCAAACCTGCCGGGTGAAGCCGGACGGGCGGATCGAGCTCCGAACCCTCCTCCGGAAGAACCTGGGCGTCTCGAGCGACGAGGGCAAGAGGGGCCTTCTCCGGAGCTTCGACGAGATCCTGGCCGCCGAGGTCCTGGCGGTCAAGCGGACCTTGGGGAACGGGCACGAATCCGCCCTGGTCAAGGGGCTGGAACGGATGGGGGACCTGCCGTGAACAGGAAACAGCTCGCCGGCCTGCTTTCCTTCGTCTCGGCCCTCGCGCTCTGGCTTCTGGGGAAAATTGGACTCTGAGACCCGGGCGCTCGTCGTCATCCTGGGGCCCACGGGGGTCGGGAAGAGCGGGGTGGCGCTCGGCCTGGCCGCGAAGTTCCACGGCGAGATCGTCAACGCCGATTCCATGCAGGTCTACGGAGGCTTCGATATCGGCACGGACAAGCCCTCGCCGGCCGACCGGAGGGCGGTCCCCCACCACCTCCTGGACGTCGCCGAACCCGTGGACCAGTTCACGGCCGCCGATTTCGTCGCCGGCGCCCTCGAGGCCATGAAGGCGATCCACGGAAGGTGCGGCATCCCGTTCATCGTCGGGGGCACGGGGCTCTATATCAAGGCCCTGCTGGACGGCCTGTTCCCAGGCCCGGGGCGGAACCCGGAGATCCGACTCCGGCTGGAAGCCGAAGCGGCAACAAACGGGCTCGAAGCCCTGTTCCGGCGGCTGGAGACGGTCGATCCCGCCTACTCCCTCAAGATACGGGCCCGAGACCGGATCCGGATCATCCGGGCCCTCGAGGTCTTCGAAACGACGGGAATGCCTATCTCGGAGCACTTCCAGAATACGGAGTCCTTCGTCAAGGACCGCCGACAGGTCCGGATAGGCCTCGAGCTCGCCCGGCCCTCCCTGGTCCGGCGGATCGAAGAGCGCGTCGATCGGATGTTCGCGGCCGGGCTGGTCGAAGAGGTCGAGCGGCTCCTCGCCCGGGGCGTCCCGGCCGGCGCGCCGGCGTTCAAGGGTCTGGGATACAAGCAGGTTCTGAGCTTCCTCCGGAACGAGATCGGCCTCGACGAAGCCCGGGACCTGGCCAAGCGCGAGACCCGGCGCTACGCCAAGCGCCAGATGACATGGTTCCGGAAGATGTCCGGAGTCGCCTGGTTCTCGCCCGAGGACCGGCCGGCCCTTGAGGACCACGTGGGAAAAAACATACAATAGGACCCATGGACAAAGCAATCCTCGTCAACCTGGCCACAACTAAGAAAGAGAAGGAAGACGCCCGCGACTCCATAGCCGAGCTCGCCGGGCTGGCGTCCGCCGGCGGGGCCCGGGTCGTCGGGACCGTCTTCCAGAACCGTCCCAGGGCGAGCGTCCGGAGCTTCCTGGGGGCGGGCAAGGTCGAGGAGGTCCACGGACTGAGGAAACAGCTCGGGGCCGACCTCGTCGTCTTCGACCACGACCTGACGCCTATCCAGCAGAGGAACCTCGAGCAGGAGATCGGAGCCCGCGTCATCGACCGGACCCAGCTCATCCTCGAGATCTTCGGCCAGCGGGCGCGGACGAACGAGGGCAAGCTCCAGGTCGAGATGGCCCAGCTGTCCTACCTCCTCCCCCGCCTCGTGGGTAAGGGTATCGCCATGTCCCGCCTGGGCGGCAGCAGCGCGGGCGCGGGCATCCGGGCCCGGGGGCCCGGCGAGAAAAGACTCGAAGAAGAGCGCCGGAGGATCAACGACAAGATCGCCAAGCTCCGGAAGGACATCGTGGCCATCCAGAAGCGGCGCGCCGGCCAGAGGGAGAGCCGCCGGAAGAGCCCCGTGCCCACCGTCTCCCTGGTTGGGTACACGAGCGCCGGGAAGTCCACCCTGTTCAATACCCTGACACGGGAGCGGCGATACACATCGCCCAACCTCTTCGCGACCCTCGACCCGCTCCTGCGCCGCGTCTCCTACCCGGACGGCTTGTACTTCTACCTCTCGGATACGGTCGGCTTCATCCGGAAGCTTCCCGCCGAGCTGGTGACGTCGTTCCAAGCCACTCTGGACGAGGTCCGCGAGGCCGACGCCGTCTGCCACATCATCGACGCGACGAGCCCCCGCGCCCGGGAACAGGCCGCAGCCGTCGACGGCGTCCTGGCCAAGATCGGCGTCAGGGACGTCCCGGTGGTCAGGGCCTTCAACAAGATCGACCTCATGGCCGAGGCCGAGCGGACGGACCTTCTCCGGCGGAACACGGCCAAGGATGCCAAGACCCTCTACATTTCGGCCCTGACGGGGGAAGGGACGGGGGACCTGATGGAAAGGCTCCGGGAGATCCTCTTCCGCGACCACCGCGCGTTCACGTTCCATATCCCGGCGGACCGCGAGGACCTGGCACGGTCCCTCCCCCAGCGCTCCCTGGTCCTGAAGAGGCGTGAGCGTGACGGCAATCTGGAGTTCCAGGTCATGGCCGACCCCGCGGTCGTCGAGAACTATCTCCCCTACCTGCGTCAAGGAGATGACCCATGGTAAAGAAGATCCTCGTCGTCGCCGCCATCGCCGCCCTGGCCTGGTCCTGCGCCACGTTCGAGCCCCTGCCGCCCGCTTTCTACGTGGGGGAGCTTCCCCAATCCCTGACGATGGAGATGACGCTCGAACAGCGGATCGCCGCCGAGGAAGCCTGGAAGGATCTTCGGGCCGGGAGGAGCGAAAGGGCCGGGAAGGCGTTCGTCAATCTGGGATCGGACAACCCCGTCTCCCAGCTCGGCCGGGGATTCCTCGCCCTGCAGGCCCAGGACCTCCAGGCCGCCGAGCAGGGCTTCAAGGACGCTCTGGGGCTCGATCCCGGGCTCGTCCTGGCCCAAGTGGGATTGGCCCAGGTCGCCCTGGCCCGGGGCGATGATGATCAAACGTATTCCCGATATCGGGAGATCCTCAAGATGGAACCGGACCACGCCTGGGCAAAACCCCGGTTCGAAGCCCTGCGGGAGAAGAAGACCGAGGAATTCATGGCCGACGGCCGTCGGGCCATCGACATCGGCGACCCAGAGGGCGCAAAGAAAGCTTACCTCTCAGCCCTCTTTTACTCCCCGGAATCCGTCGAGGCCAACCTCGACCTGGCCAGGATGTACAGGCAGGAGAAGAACGCGGCGAGCGCCGCCCTCCATTACAAGGCCGCGAGCGCCGGCGCCCCCAAGGACAAGGCCATCCTAAAGGAATACGCCGAAGCCCTATCCGAGGCCGAGCAGTACGGCAGGGGCCTGGATGTCTACGAACGTCTGGCCGAAGTGGACCCGAAGGACAAGGCGGTTCGGGAGCGCATCGAAAGCCTGAAAGACAGGCTCGGGATCTATGAGATCCCCAGCCTGTACGACAATATCCCGGCCTCGGAGGGCATCTCAAGAGAGGAACTGGCCGCCCTGGTGGCCGTGAAGTTCAAGAGCGTCCTCGACGGCGGCGAGACGAAGCCGCCTATCCTCGTCGATATCGAGACCTCCTGGGCCTCCCGGTTCATCCTGAAGACCACGACCCTGGGCGTCATGGAATCTTACGAGAACCATACATTCCAGCCCAGAAAGATCATCAACCGGGCCGAGCTGGCCGAAACGCTGGTCCGGCTGGTCAATTTCCTGAAGAACAAGGGCTACCGGTTCACGCCGCAGGTGGCCCCGGACCGCGTCCGGATCTCCGACGTCCCGCCGGACAACTATTTCCACGCGCCGATCGTACAGATCGTCGCGTACCAGATCATGGACCTGGGGCCGCAGAGGACATTCAGGCCGAACGCCGTCGTCGGCGGCCGGGACGCCATCGGCGCGCTGGACGTCGTCCTGGAGCTGATGAAGTAGGACCTGACGAAAAGGAAGATATGAGCGCGAAGTTCTGGAAGGAAATAACTCTTCCTCCCAATCTCCTGACCCTGTCCAGGGTCCTGCTCGTTCCCGTGTTCGTCCGGATGATGCTCGCGGGCTGGGCCAGGGACGCGTTCCTCGTCTTCCTCCTCGCCGGCCTGACGGACGTCCTCGACGGCCTCGCGGCCAGGCTCTGGCATCAGAAATCGAGGCTAGGCCTCTGGCTCGATCCGGTCGCCGACAAGCTCCTTCTGACCTCGGCCTTCATCCTCCTGGGGCTCGCCCAAGTCAGCCGCCCCAACGCCATCCCCCTCAAGCTGGTCCTCATCGTGATCGGGAGAGACGTCCTGATCGCGACGGGCGCCCTGACGCTTCTATGGTGGAAAAGGCAGAAGGCGTTCTTCCCGACCCTTCTGGGGAAGGTCAGCACGGTGACCCAGGTCCTGACGATCCTCTCCGTCCTCATCCTGAATGCCCGGGGGACAGCGTTCCCGCACCTGTCCTGGGCTTACGATGCGACACTCATCGCCACAGTCGCATCGGGGGTCCAGTACTTCATCCTGTCCCTGCCTCTGCTCGCAAAGCGGAAGGACTCCTGAAGAAATCGAAGCGGCAGGCTCTCTTTATTGTCCTTGACCGGGGCCCGGGCCGACGATATCATCGTTGCTTGACTGGAGGCTGCGATGAGCTATCATGCGGAATTTCATCATAAGATCACGTCCCATGCCGAGACAAGGCCGGTCGTTCCCATAATCGACGCGCATCTGCACTTCGTGGACTTCATCCAGGAGAGCGATGGGATGGCCGGACTCTTGGCCGCGATGGATGCCGGCCGGATCGCTAAGGCCGTCGTCTTCGGGCTTCCGCTCAAGAAGAAGTGGGACGCTTTCGAGAAGCATCCGCCCCATTATTATCTGGACGACAACTCCAGGTGCTATTATTTTCATCTGACCGATGAGATCCTGGCCGAGGCTTACCTCCGCCTCCCGGCGCCGGCGCGGAAGCGGTTCGCCCCGCTCGTCTGCGGCTTCAATCCGACCGACAAGTACGCCGTCCGGGACGTAGAGCGGATGCTCGCCAAGTATCCGTTCTGGCGCGGCGTCGGCGAGATCCTCTGCCGGCATGATGATCTGACGAATATGACCAACGAAGAGACGGCCCGGGTCAATCATCCGGCCCTTTTCGATATCTACGAACTCTGCGGCGCCCGGCGCCTCCCCGTCCTCGTTCATCAGAACAGCACCTCGGTGAGCATCCATGACGAGTACGAGCACCTCGACGAGCTCGAGGAAATGCTGAAGCGCTTTCCGAAGACGACCATCGTCTGGGCCCACTGCGGCATCTCGCGCCGGGTCTTTCATAAGAAGTACCACGAAATGGTGGCCGCCCTCCTCGACGAGCACGCTCACCTCCACGTGGATATCTCATGGGTCGTCTATGACGACGTCATATGCACCCTTCTCGAGCCCAAGAAGCACTGGGTGGAGCTCATCGAGGGCCACCCGGATCGCTTCTGTCTCGGCAGCGATCTCTGCGGCCACTTCGATCATCTCGGCGTGGCCATGTCCCGCTACAACAACCTGCTGAGAAGTCTCTCCCCCCCCGTCCGGCGCCTGATCGCTTCCGGGAACGCCGAGAGACTTTGGTTCGGGAAGCGGCCGTGATCGCTCTCGGTTTCTGGGACCTGGCCCTTCTCTCGATCGTCAGCACCCAGGCGACCCTCCTCGCCTATGTCCGCCAACCGAGATGGAAGGCGCTCATCATGGTCCTGCCGATCCCCTTCACCCTGGCCGCGCTCGCCCTGGGAACGCCGGTCAACACGACCCATGTCGTGGCTTTGAACCTCCTTTTGCTCTATACGCATGCCGTCCGCCTCCTCCACGCCCGCGCCGGCGTGCCCATCATTCCGGCGATCGTCCTTTCGGCGGCCGGCTATTGCGGCGCCGGCGCCCTCTTGGGGAAGGTCCTGCCTCTGACTCCCGCGGCGTTCTGGATCGCCTGCGCCCTCAGCCTGGGCGTGGCGGCGGCGGCCCACGCCCTCTTTCCCAGGCACGACGAACCGGGCCACCGGAGCCACCTTCCCCCCTGGATCAAGTTCCCGATCATCGCCGGCGTCATTCTGATGCTGATCGTGATGAAGCGATTCCTCCAGGGGTTCATGACCATGTTTCCCATGGTCGGCGTCGTCGCGTCCTTCGAATCGCGGACGAGCCTCGGTTCGGTGTGCCGGGCGATGCCGGATTTCATGTTCGCGATGATCCCGATGATGGCGGTCGTCCGCGTCGTTCAGCCGCAGTTGGGGCTCGGCCCGGCCCTCGGAGCGGGCTGGCTCGTTTTCATCCCGATGCTGGCTCCGCTGATCAGGGACTTCTGGACCGTGAAAAGCCCGGAGCCTTGATCTGCATCATCCCCCCCGAGGCTTGAGAGAAGATGGCGAGATCGGCGTGACCGTTCCACTTTCTTGACTTCGTTCGTCGCCGAGGATATATTCCTTTTTACGGGCGGGGCTCTTAGTTTCATGCCTTTTACAGATCATTGCTCCCCTGTGCTGCAGATCCCAACTGTGCGCCTTTCTTCTATAAGGAGGAGAAAATGGGCTTCCCGAAAAAGATAACCCAAGCCTCGGCCGTCGTTTCGACCCTGCTTGTAGCCGTTCTCCTTGGCGCCCTGCCGTTTTCCGCCCGCGCTCAGGGCCGACGGAGCACGGCCGACATCGATCAGCTCAGGCATAAGGCCTGGAAACAAGGCAAGGTCCAGGTGATCGTGCATTTCGCCGTGCCGAGGCTCGTGGAATTATCCGCGTCATCGGCGAAATATTGGGGCACGGACCTGAGCACGGATGACGCCCAGGCCAGGAGCATCGCCGACTCGGACCTGGCCAACGCCGTTGAATATTCCTCCTGGAAGATATTGGCCGAGCTTCAGGGGACGGAGTTCGAGGAGGTCGCGAGATTTCAGTACCTTCCGTTCATCGTCCTCCGGGTGTCGCCGGGCGCGTTCGCGGTTCTTGAAGCCTCATCGGACGTCCTGGGGATCGAGGAGGACTACCCGGTGAAGCTCGTCGAGCCGGTCGCAGGGACCGGTGAGGGAATCAAGGGCGGCAACGCGGACGGCGATAAGCTCGCCCGACCGATGCTGGACGACTCCGCCGGGCTCATCGGCGCGGAAACGGCCTGGGGCTGGGGCTTCACCGGCAAGGGCTGGTACGTCGCCATCCTGGACACGGGGATCCGGAGGACGCATCGTTTCTTTTCCGGTAAAACCATCGTCGAGGCCTGCCGGGCCAAGGGAAGGGATGGGGCGGGCCCCGGCGGGGATTGCCCGAACGGCAAATCCAGCCAGAACGGCCGCGGCTCGGCCGTCCATTATGCCAGCACATACGGCGGTTGGGATCACGGCACCCACGTGGCCGGCATCGCCGCCGGCAGCTATGGCTCCCTGGCGGGGATCGCCAAGGGCGCCAACATCATCGCCGTCAAGATCTTTTCCAAGTTCACGGCCGGAGACTGCGACGGATCGCCCTGCGTCATGTGCTGGAATTCCGATACCGTCGCCGGGATGGAATATGTCTATTCCCTTCGGACGAGCTATAACATCGCCGCGGTCAACCTGAGCCTCGGCGGCGGACGTTATGGAGCCGCCTGCAACGGTGATTCCCACAGGGCGGCCGTCGACCTCCTCCGGTCGGCCGGCATCGCGACCGCCGCCGCCACCGGCAACAACAGTTACTGCAACGCTGTATCCTCCCCGGCCTGCGTCTCCTCCTCCGTGGCCGTCGGCTCCAGCACGAAATCGGATGAAGAATCGAGTTTCAACAATTGGCACAAGACCATGCAGAAGCTTTTCGCCCCTGGAACCTCGATCTATTCCTCGACCGGCGTTTCGGATTCGAGCTACGAATCCTGGAGCGGCACGTCCATGGCCACACCTCATGTCACCGGCGCCTGGGCTCTCATGAAACAGGCCCTGCCCACGGCCAGCGTCACGAGCTTATTGAGCGCCCTGAGGAGCACGGGCACCGGGATCAAGAGCCCCTGCGACGGGTACACGACATCGATCCCCCGCATTCAGATCGACGAGGCCATCTCGGCACTGGCCGTCTACAGGCTGACCATCCAGGCCGGCGGGAACGGAACGACCAGTCCCGTTCCCGGCACCTATACCCACGCTCCGGGTACTCGGGTGAAG
>Ga0105106_10003588_pt1 | contig 11052 bp, 13 predicted proteins | sample PPLLaktember2015_5_FD_79109 | JGI IMG/M metagenome (GOLD analysis project Ga0105106, IMG submission 79109) | Freshwater sediment microbial communities from Prairie Pothole Lake near Jamestown, North Dakota, USA - PPLs Lake P8 Core (1) Depth... | ecosystem: Environmental > Aquatic > Freshwater >... | reverse complement strand
TCTTCAACATTGCTATGTATAGATTGTATAACTATGTTCCTTCTGCAACTGAGATAATGGAAACAATAGGATTCATAAAGAACAAGAAGCAGTTAGAAGGAGTGACTTCTCTTATGTATCAGAGAAAGGCACGTGGTGAGCGTGTATTCACTGGTGCTCACATGATAACTGGTACACTTGGCGGTGATAAGATACATCAAGTGTTCGAGTTGTGTCTTGGTACGTTATGGGAACAGCGCAAGTTGTTGGCTCCTCGTAAAGGATATTCGCTAGAGATGGCGTTCGAGCTTCTCAATGGTAATTGTCCTGGATATGGTCCATTCATCAGCTATGAAGTCGTGACGGATCTTCGGCACACCAGATACCTAGAGAATGCCAGCGACATAATGAGTTGGGCTAATCCCGGTCCTGGCGCGAAAAGAGGGCTGTGCCGGCTACTCGGGTTACAGGTATGTACTGCAGAGGGTGGAAAGCCGTCCATGGAGGTCCAGGCTAGTTATCCGTCGGTTTTAGGGTATATTAGCCTTATGCGGAAGCTATTAGCTATGGAGCCTTATAGCGTAGAGCCTTTCATGCCTAGGATGGAAATGAGAGACGTGGAACACTCTCTCTGTGAGTGGGACAAGTATGAACGTGTTCGGAATGGCGAAGGAAGACCTAGGAGCAGATACATTCCGCCACATCTCCGACAAGTTTAGTATAGTATAAGATAAGGAGGCTGAAATGATAGGCAAGAAGGGAAAGCTGTTCTATTATAAAGACTTGTTCAAGAAGAAAGATAGAGACAAGGCATCAGTAACGAGGGGTGTTATAGATAGACTAAGTCGTGATTTCCAAGAGAAGATGGGATACCCTCCAGAAGAAATTGTCGCTCGTCGTGACGAGGTCTCTAAGAGTGCAAAGGGATTAGTCACCGAGGTTGTGAAATCTATTCCTCCTGGTCATGTGATCATCTATCCTGTTATCGTAAGACAAGCAAGAATCTATAATAGTGAGAGGAAGCCAAGATGAATATTGTTGTGACGAAAGAAGAGTTCAGATCCAGGTTATATAAAGCCATAAATCTTGGTCGTCTTACGGATCTAGTGGAAAGGATAACAAATCTTGTCTATGACAAGAACCAAGATTATGGCGATGCATGGCAGAGGTATGGTGTATTCACTCCGCTCATACGTATCAACGACAAGATACTGAGACTGGAGAAATTGTCAGATGGTCGTACGGCATTGTTTCCGGAAGAGAACATAGCCGATACATTGATTGATATCATAGGCTATGCTGTTCTGGCGCTGATGTGGATTATGGCTAATAGATTCGATGGAACCCTCAAGAAATAATCCTGTTTGTCAGAAATGCGGACTTTGGGAATCTTGCAAGTCCCCATTCATGGAGCCAGATGGTGCCACGAAGCCGAAGGTTCTCGTCGTCGGAGAAGCACCTGGCGATGACGAGGACAGAAAAGGTGTGCCATTCATAGGCAGATCTGGTCAGTTGTTACGTACTGCGATAGATGGTATTGGGCTGACTTCATCTGATGTAACTTACACGAATGTTGTCAGGTGCAGACCGAAAGATAACAAGATTTCCAAACAAGCAATAGATTACTGCAAGCAGTTTGTGATAGATGAGATAAGCAGGTATAAGCCGAAGATAACATTGCTGATGGGAAACAGTCCTCTGGAAGGTGTATTAGGTCAGATAAGAATATCCGATTGGAATGGTGTGCTGGTAGATAGAAAAGGCAAGAAGTATATGCCATTGTATCATCCAGCATACATACTGAGGAATCAATCCGCAATGGATGAATGGCTGACCGCTCTGATGTCAGTTGAAGACGCAATACACGGGATTTCCAAGAGTGTTAGATACGATCTAGTTGTGCCGAAGAATATGCAAGATCTGCTTGCTATGCGCAAAGACTTAGATGAATACGAGTACATCTCGTTTGACACAGAGGTAACAGCTCTCAATCCCTATGCAGAACATTGTAAGCTATTGATTGTTTCGTTTGGCAGACCTGGTGTGATGTACGCAGTTCCCATAGATCATAAGGAGAGTTGGTTCAGAGGATCGAAACCAGTAAAGGAAATAGTCGCTGAAGTGCTGAGGAATCATGATGGTGGCGTCATTGGTCACAACCTGAAGTTTGATCAGATGCATGTTATGAAGCATCTGAACGTGACGTTTGCTGGATATGCTGACACTATGCTCATAAGCTATATGATGGATAGTCGTCGTGGCATTCATGGTCTGAAGAAGTTGGCAGGAATCCATTGTGATATGTATGGCTATGACATGGATCTGCAAGAATATATTGCTTCACATAAAGAAGCTAATCCAGCGAAGGGAGGCAACTATGGTGAAGTTCCTTTGGAAATCTTGTTGCCATATGCAGGAGCAGATGTAGAAGCACCGATAAAATTATTCTCTAAATTGTATCCGCAGTTGACTGATAAGCAGAAGAAGCTTCATGGCATGATAATGAAGTTCAGTGACATGTTGTGTGATGTTCAATCGAATGGCATGAATTTAGATCACAATATGACCAAGAGATACTATGCCATCTATGATACAACTCGTAAGAGCATGTACACCGAACTGCTTAGAAATAAGAGCATCAAGAAGCTGTTGTATATACATCGCGAAGACAAGAAGAAATTTAGATTCAATCCGAACTCATTCGTGCATCTTTCAGAATTGTATTATGGCATCATAGATATTCCTGTAATAGATCGCACAAAAGGCGGCAAGCCGACTACAAGCTCCAAGAAATTGAGTAAGCTGGAAAAGAGATTTCCAATCTTGTACAGCATCAGACAATACAGACTGCTTGGCAGCATGTTGTCAAAGTGTCTTGGACCTGCTGTGGACGGATCATGGTCGTCTGCGGATGGAAGAGTCAGATCGACGTATAATCTAGATGGCGCAAGGACGGGCAGGATATCCAGCACGAAGCCGAATCTGCAGAATATACCTACACCAGAGAAGGAACCTGGCACATTGCTTGAGTTCAAGCCAATCAAGAATATATTCACGCACTCGTATGTGAACTGGAAAGCCAGAGGATATATAGAAAGATATTGTGACGGTGTTGTCATGTCGGCTGACTATTCTGGCATGGAACTGAGAGTGTTTGCCAGTCTGTCTAAATGCATGCCGATGATAGATATACATAAGTCTGGCAAGGATTTCCACTCTTGTGTAGCGATCAGAGCTATCACGCATAAGCCAATAGAGGAGATAACGTTCTCTGACATAAGAGGACTGCCAAAGCCAGTGAGATATAAGTACAAGTGGACTAATTGGACATTGTTATTCGGCGGTGGTGCTGCGACTCTTGTTGCTATGTATGGCATGGATCCCGATGATGCTAAGACAATGGTCAGGGATTACTATGATGAATTTCCTGAAGTCCTTGAATATCGTGAAGATATAATAGATATAGTGACGGCTAATGGATATGTCGAAAGTCCATTTGGCAGACGAGAATATCTTCCTGACATAACAAGCAATGAGACGAAGAGGAGAAACAGAGCGATCAGGGAAGCGATCAATATGCCCACTCAGTCAGCAGCTTCTGATCTAACTCTATGTGCTGGATATGTGGTGTATGATAAACTGAAGAATGGAAATTATCTTTCGAAGATTATCAATGAGGTTCATGACAGTGTGATGGTAGATGTTCCTCGTTACGAGATAGACGATGTTGCCGATATATGTAAGGACGCGATGGAAAATCTGAAGGAACATCAGAAGACATACTTCCCGAACATAGACTTCGACTGGCTCATATGCCCTCTTGTGGCAGATGTAGAAGTAGGTACTCACTATGGAGTGGGAACAAGTTTAGTAAAGTGGAAGGAGTTATATGGGTAGAACATTCGAACTCAATATGCCGCATGGCGATAAGATAGATATCGATACAGACAAGCTGTTTGATATCGACGAGACAAACCTGACGAAGGAGTATGCTAAGCAAGCATCTCTGTATGCGTACTACGGCACGTTGTACAACGAAGCCGATAGAGCATTGATGAAATCTGATGCTTACAAAGATTCTCTGTATGCCGAACTGGATTTGGAGTATCGCAAAGAGTTGCAAGACGAGAAGGCTACAGAGGGAAGAATCAAGTCAATGGTAATCTCAGATGCCGACTACGAAAAGTCTGTCACGCAAGTGACTTATTGCACATATCGTAAGGGAGTTCTCAAGACTATAATGGATGCTCTGAAGATGAGAGCGGATATGCTGGTGTCTATGGGTGCTCATCTCCGTGCCGAGTATGACCAGACTGGGATGGTAATCAGGAATACAGCGAACATAGCCGAGGTCAGGGAGAAACTCCGTAAGAAGAGCGAGCAAGTTTAGTATATATGCCAGTCTGCAATCCCATTGAATTCAGCCTCCGTGGGATGGGCATTTGAGGGTTCGAATCCCTCGGCTGGCACCTGGGTGTCCGCAAAGTGATACCAGAAAGGAAAGGAAAAACATAAACATGTCACCTAAAAGTCCCACACGTAAGACAAATTTGGAAAAGTTGCGCGAACGTTTGTCCCATGTAGACACTGGTGCTGGCACCGGATTCTTCGGACCAAAAGAAGGTCGCAACGTCATCCGCATTCTACCTCCCGTGGGCAAAATGGAATACTTCTTTCAGACTGTTGGTCGGCACTATATGCCTCCTGATAATAAGAAGGCTATATATTGCCCGAGCTTCACAAGCGATAGGGAGTTGCCTTGTCCTATCTGTGAGCTTTCCGATCAGTTGCGCCAGGCTGGCGATAAGAAGATGTCCGATGAGTTGCGTGTTCGTAGACAATTCTGGATGAATGTCATAAATCGCGACTCTAGCAATCCAGAGCCACTGATCTATACGCCTGGAGTCATAGTGTTCGGAGAGTTGTCCAGTCTAATATCGGATCCAGACTATGGTGATATCACCGATGTGCTGAACGGATACGATATAATTATCGAGAAGTCCGGCACTGGTCGTGACACCGAGTACCATGTGAAGGCTCGTCCGAAGACTACTCCTCTAACCGAGGACGAAGATGAGTTGGAAAACATCTTGTCCAAAGCGAGAGACCTGACTTACACAGAGGTCAGCGATGATCCCGATGAAGATGATGAATTATCTAAGGGTCATAAACTGTATCTTCTGCCTTATGATCGTATCGTAAGGGAGAATGATCTAGAAGAGCTAGAAGAAGGTGGCGAGGAAGAGTCTGAGGAAGAAGAGGAAGAGTCTGAGGAAGAAGAGGAAGAAGAGAAGGCTCCTCCTAAGAAGCACGCTGTACGTGATGAAATCGACTTCCGCAGGAAGCGTCATGCGGTGAAGAGATAATGAAAATTTGTCACTTTGCGGATACCCATATAGACGCTAGCAGAGATGGTCCAACGGATCCAGTGTCTGGTCTGAACGGGAGAGTACTGGACTTTCTGGATTCGTTGGACATCCTGATAGATTATTGCATAGAGAACGATGCGGATATAGTTCTATTTGCTGGAGATGCGTTTCATAGACACTCCCCAAACTCTGTTATACTGAACGAGTTCGCTAGAAGAATACGTAGATTGTCTGATCATTGTCCTGTAGTAATGCTTGTTGGAAATCATGACGTTCCAGGAAATGATCCTAGAAAAGCCTCTTCTGCTGAGATATACAAGTCACTTGATCTGAAGCGAGTAATAGTTGGTAGCAATTACGAGATATTACCAATAATGACAAAGAAGAACGAGATAATACAAGTCGCCACATTCCCTTATCCTTCCAGGCATGTGTTCAAAGGTAAGAAAGAGATTCATAGAAAGATAAAGGAAATGGAAAAGAGTGTGGCTAAGTCTGCTCCTTGTGTGTTCTTAGGACACTTCACTGTGTCTGGCGGAAAGATGGGTTCTGAACAATCGTACGTGACAGCAGTAGATGGTGTTGTTGAAAAAGAGGTATTGGAAAATGGTCCGTGGGATTATGTGGCTCTTGGTCATCTTCATATGTATCAATGCCTGAACGAAGGAGCAGTGCCTCCGATAGTCTACTCTGGCAGTCTTGATAGGATAGACTTCGGGGAGGAATCAAGTGATAAGGGTTTCGTATGGGTGGAAATCGATGATGAGACAATAGAATTCTCTCTAGTAAGTGTTTCTCCAAGACCTATGGTGACACTGAACTTCAAGTTCGGAGATGACTCTAGGCACATCACGAATTATATTGTCAAAGCTATAAACAGCGAGGACATACAGGACGCTATCGTTAGAACAAAGATAGCATTGCCAGAGCATATGGAATCTAGATTGCAGATGGATAGAGTGTATGAGGCGTTGAAAGCGTGCCACTTTATTCATAGCGTAAGTATTACTAGAGTGTCTGGGCGACGTCCTACAAGGCTTGGAGAGCTTGATATGCCTCTGCTAGAGGTTCCAAGTTTAGAATTACTAGATAGATACTTTGCGAACGTTGCTGGAATAGGTGGCAAGGAGAAGAAAGAATTGTTGTCATTAGCCAGTACGATCATGGAGGAATGTAATGATAACTGACTCTTGTAAGATAGTTGTTGGTATAGTAGTCATTTTATCGACAATTGCTGTATTGGTGCGTTCAATACACATCATTGTATCTTGTATGAGACGTGATCGCGATATAGATTTGGAAAAGCAGACAGAGGAAGAGATAAAAGAGGTCATGAGGCATGGCGACTGGTAAGGATATCTTATCCGAACTGAAATCAAAGAAATTATCGGTGATGTTCCTCGATGACGAGGACTCGCCATGTGTGGTATCAGAGTGGGTCAGTACTGGGTGCCTTGCTCTAGACGCCATAATGGGAGGCGGATTGCCAGTTGGTAGATTGGTGGAAATATTCGGAGATCCTGCTACTGGTAAGTCTCTTATCGCGTCTCAGATAGCATCTGTTGCCCAACAGATGGATGCTGTTGTACTCTATATAGACACAGAGACGGCTGTTTCCAAGGAGATGATGGAAGAAGTTGGTGTAGACACTTCTACGCTATTATATGCTTCTCCAGACACAGTTGAAGAAGTCTTTACTCTTATCGATGAAACAATAGAGTCTAAGATGAAACTCGATCCAGAAACTTTGCTTGTAATTTTATGGGATAGCGTCGCTGCCACGTCTGCTAAGTTTGAGATGGAAGCAGAGTTTGGAAAAGCGACAATGGGGAGACATGCTGCTCTCATAAGCCAGGGATTGCGTAAGGTAACGAGAAAGATAGCCAAGCATAATGTGTGCTTCATCGCATTGAACCAGACCAGGATGAAGATAGGTATAATGTTTGGTGATAACACTGCCACTTTCGGTGGTAAGGCTGTGTCATTTCATGCATCAATACGTATTCATCTTCACATGAAGGAGAAGATCAAGAAAGATGGTCACATTATCGGCATAAATGTGAGAGCGATGGTGGAAAAGAATAAGATTGTAGCACCATTCAGAGAGGCAATATTGCCGATATATTTTGGTCATGGTATAGATGATGCTCAGGCTTCTCTACATTTTATGGAAGAAGCTGGTTTGATAGAGAAGAGTGGCAGTGTTATCACCATTGAGGTCAATGGAAAAGAAGACAAGTTCGTCAGCAATAAATGGAACAGTAAGTACGAACAGTACTATGATGAGATAGAGAAAGCTGTGATGGGAGTATATGATACTTCTGATTGACGGCAACAACCTCGCCTATAAATGCAAGCATGTGTTCAACCTTTCTCATAAGGGAATAGATGTTAGCATAACATATGGCTTCATGAGTGTGATGAACAGCATGCTGGAGCGTTTCAAGCCATCGTCTGTCATTGTGTGCTGGGATGGAGGAATTCCGGACTTCAGGAGACAAGCTCTATCAAGATACAAGGCTAACAGAAAACACGATTGGGAAGAGGGGGAAAGAGACGACTTTTACAGACAGATAAATGAGTTGTGTGATTTTATACTGCCTAATATGGGCATCATTTCCATTATGCATTACGGATCAGAAGCAGACGACCTTCTGTATCACGCTTCCAGAATCTTAGATGACAATATAATAATCGTCTCGTCTGACAAGGACTTGTTCCAGGCTTGTACAAAGGATGGAAGAGTGAAAGTCCTGAAGGGAGATAAGTTGCTTGGAACCAAGGAGATAGAGGAACAGATCGGTCTTCCTTTCGAGAAACTGACGGAATGGAGAGCATTGCAAGGAGATGGTTCCGATAATATTCCTGGTATTCCTGGTGTCGGAGCGGTGACTGCTACCAAGCTGATGAAGACATTCGGAGATGTTGTTACTATCTGCAATGCAGCAGCAGGAATCAGTCCTAAGAAGGATCTTATGTCTAAGTCCGTGGCTGAGAAGGTATCTGCGTTCGGATTGCCGTCTATTGTGACTAATGTCGTGGCAATGCGTCTGTACATAGACAAAGTTGGTGCCAGATTAGCAATCATTTCCAAATTGTATCCTTACAACGAGGCTAATATATCTATATTGAAGAAGTTCTTCTTGTCAAGAGCATTCACTTCTCTTCTTGTGTCTGATCTATTTTCCAATATCAGAAAGCTGAGAGTGCCGAAGATAAGACGTGATGTCAAGTACCCAGTGAACATCGGAAGGAGATTCCCAGTTGAATAAACGTTACATAGGCATCGATCCAGGAAAGTCTGGTGGCATAGCCATTGTTAGTAAAGACTACGATGTGTATGTTACACCTATGGTGTTCGATGGCAAGCTGATAGACTTTAGGAAAATGGCACAATGGATTATGGAAAGATGTAATCCAGAAATTACATTGGCTGCTGTAGAGAAAGTGCATGCTATGCCAGGACAGGGTGTTACTGGCATGTTCAGCTTTGGAACTTCTTATGGAGGAATGTTAGGTATATTGGGAGCATTGGAAATCTCAACTGTCTTGGTTCCTCCACAGAGGTGGAAGAAGTATGTTCTTGCTGATACAGATAAGACCAAAGAAGCTGCTATAACATTCTGCACGATGAGGTATCCTAAGGTAAATCTTTATGCCACAGAGAGGTCTAAGAAACCTCATATCGGTATCTGCGATGCTCTGTGCATTGCTCACTATCTTTGTAACAATTATTGATGTGATCAAGGATGATATTCGACGCAGATGTTGTAAGGACATTAGTTGTCGATTGGCAGAGAACGAAGTCTTGTGCTGTTCTTGAGCGCATCTACGATGGAACGAATAAGCTAATAGAGGCGATTGTCTCATATTATGATCCGATATACAGAGACGACATGATACAAGAGTGTCGTCTGAAGTTGATTAGTGGGGCATTGCAAGGTTACGATTCAGCATATTCTTTACATACATATCTCACAACAGTATTTCATAACTGTTGCAGAACATACATGAAGAAGCAGTACAGGATTTCCAATCTTCTAGATGAAGATGCCGAGCCGTTAGAAAGAGTTTCTAGCGACTCGGTTTCATGTTCTGATATGATAGAGGATGCTATATGCAGGAATCGTGATAGATTCCCATCTATTCCTACGGAAGTCGTAGACGATATGACTGAGTACATCATAACCAGATTGTCTGGCAATATAGGTAAGAAGAGAGGTCTGGTTGCGGAATTGATGGCAAACTTCTGTATGTCTCGTCATGTGGCTACAACTGTGTATCACAGTACTATAATCTATTTGCGTGGCAAATATGACAATGGGGCAAAGATTTCCAAAGATTGCTCTGAGTTCTCTCTGATGCCTGATCTGAGGGAAGAGCTCGGGGACGGAGCAGTGCAAAGACTAATAATAATGTTTAGTGGCGTTTGCATTCGTGTGCCATGAGCGTATATATTCTAGGAGCATCCGTGGCACATGTTATTCCTATTCAAGCAAATTAAGCCCAAGCCTCTAAAGATAGACGCTTTCAGACTGGAATTCCTGACTGCTTTGCACGAGATAGAACGTGGTGTGAAGAAGGATTTCCAAGAGATAACCGAGACATGGGAACACGAGGTTGTGTGGGAGTCTCAGATATCTTTGGTGAAAGGTCCATCAATGCTGGTCGGATCTGATGATCAGATATTGAGATGGCTGAATGATGGTACTCCTCCTCATAATATCTGGGCTAAGAAGTCCATGGGCTATTTGCAGTTCCAGACTGGTTTCAAACCAAAGACAAAAGTCAATTGGATAGGTTCTCAGAAGGGTGGAAAATTCGGTGCGAAAGTCAAGAGAGCCACAGTCAGACACCCAGGGTTTGAAGCCAGAAACTACGAGAAAGTGATGAAAGAGAAGTGGGAACCGAAATTCAAGGATAGGATGAAGAAAGCCATGAAGACAGCAGCCAAGAAGTCTGGGCATGGAGTGTGACTATGAATGTGAAAGTTATTCTTCGCGAGAAGAAAGCAGTTGTCATAGAATATCTTGATGAGTTTGGGCATATACAGCGTTCTGTTTTGCCAGAGGAATCTCTCGTGGATGGAAATACAGTCAGGGATGAACTGTTGTCTGCATCTATTCCTTATGGGGTAGATTGGGAGTCCCATCTAGAGGGAGTTGTCGGGAACGTGACGTCTGGCATGTTCGCTGACGAGTTCCACAAAGTCGGTATTTGGACATCAGAAGATGTGATGGACAACCCGAAGAAAGTGTTCGGAGTGGTTCAGACTGTCTATGGTATCGACTATGCTGGAATCATAAATTTTGCTAAGTCGATGTTGAAGAAGTAGGAGGTTTAGCATGGCTGATTTTTCATTAGCTGGCGAGGGAGTAATCTGGATACAACCAGATGGTCCAAACACCGAACCAAAGTTTCTTGGTTGTCACATGATCGACGGCATAGACGAGCCCCAAGGAGATATCACAAAGTTCTATTGCCCAGATCCTGAGATCCCTAACAAGTTCAATGTTAAGGGAAGTTTCCAAGGTGAGCCAGGAGCAATCGCGTTCACGATCGAGACAGACCTATTGAAGACGGCAGATTATCTGGAAGAGGTTATGTGTCCTGTGCCTATGTATGTTGGAAAAGTCTCGTGCGGTCGCAAGAATGTGTTCGGTGCATACGATAGAATGTTTGTTATGGAGAGATCTTGGCTCAC
>Ga0105106_10003586_pt1 | contig 11056 bp, 6 predicted proteins | sample PPLLaktember2015_5_FD_79109 | JGI IMG/M metagenome (GOLD analysis project Ga0105106, IMG submission 79109) | Freshwater sediment microbial communities from Prairie Pothole Lake near Jamestown, North Dakota, USA - PPLs Lake P8 Core (1) Depth... | ecosystem: Environmental > Aquatic > Freshwater >... | reverse complement strand
TCAATTTCTTTTCCTTCGCTCTGGAGACATATATGTCCTTTGCTGGCTGAGATATTGGTGCCTTTATTCTGAAGCACCCCATTTACATAAACCTCAATCGTATTTGCTTTACAGGTAACTTCCATAATATTCCATTCCCCAACTGGTTTTTCAGATGGTGCCGACATTTTTGTTACGACTCTCGAATTATTCTTCTGCTCATTCATTGTTGCTCCATTCATGCATACAAAATCGCCTGCACTGCCTGCTTTTAGCTGGCATTCAAATGTTCTGAGCCAGATCGTATCAGGCAGTTGGGCATGTATGAAAACTCCACTGTTAGAAGCTTCACCCGGATATCTCCATTCCACATGCAGAGTATATTCGGAATAGGAATCCTTAGTTCTCATATATCCAAATGGATCACCTTTAATATGAATCACTCCGTTCTGTACGGTAAAAACCTTAGCCGGATCAACTGCAGGATCCTTTAGAAAAAATGACCAGTTGGAAAGATCTTTGCCATTAAACAGCTGAATTTTCCCTTTTTCATTTCTCCTGTTTTGTTTGGTTTCTTTATCCTTTTTTCTTGACTGTCCGCAGATCGTAGATGATGTTCCGCCAAACATTAATAAAACAATTAATAAGAAGAGTAAAGATTTGTTTCTCATGGTTTTATTTATTAAAATTTATATGTAAACTGTAAAATACTCAAACAAGTCTAAAGCAATTTGCTGGCAAGTTCAGCAAGAAAGCTTCTTTCCCCTTTCACCAGGTTAACATGGGCAAAAATATCCTGGTTTTTCATTTTATCAGAAAGATAGCTCAATCCGTTTGATGCAGTATCCAGATATGGCGAATCAATCTGTTCAATATCGCCGGTAAAGACCATTTTTGTACCTTCCCCGGCCCTTGTTATGATAGTCTTGATTTCATGAGGCGTAAGGTTCTGAGCCTCATCAACAATGAAAAAGATACTTGAGAGACTCCTGCCCCTGATGTAAGCCAGTGGTGTAATGACCAGCTTTTCTTCCTTCATCATATCGTTTATCCTTATGAACTCCGGACTCTGGTGGCTGAATTTATGCTTGATTACAGTAAGGTTGTCGTAGAGCGGCTGCATATAAGGATCCATTTTTTCCTTAACATCACCCGGGAGAAATCCGAGGTCGCGGTTTGCCAGCGGAACAATCGGTCTTGCGAGGAAAATCTGTTTGTATCTTTTGTGCTGTTGAAGTGCAGCTGCAAGCGCGAGCAGGGTTTTACCGGTTCCGGCCTTTCCTGTAAGGGATACAAGCTGTATATCAGGATTTAAAAGAGCTTCAAGAGCAAAAGTCTGTTCTGCATTGCGGGGATCAATTCCATAAGTTGTTTGTTTGATTACTCTGTTAAGTATCTTGTTAACAGGATTGTAATGAGCCAGAGCGCTGGCTCCGCTATTCTTCATTATAAAAAACTGGTGCCCCTTCAGTCCTGCTTCAAGCTTAAATTCAACTGCTTCAACACCTTCCGGAACTTCATACAGCTTGCTTATCAGTCCGTGATCGACCCCTTCCAGCACCTGGATGCCTTTGTAAAGATCGTCGATGTTTGCTACTTTATCGTTCTCGTAATCCTGAGAAATGATCCCCAGTGACTTTGCCTTCATCCGGAGATTGATGTCTTTTGTGATCAGGACAACTGTTTTATCCTTATTTGAATTGCTCACATACTCTGCAATTGCCAGTATACGGTGGTCAGCAGTCCTTTCCGGAAATGACTGGTTGACTTTTTCAGAAAAATCCCGCCCTGTTTCAATATGAAGATTTCCCAGGTTCTCTCCCAACGGTATATTAGCAGTTAAGAGCATATCTCCCGAGAGTTTATCCAATTCACGGGTAAATTCCCGTGCATGAAAATTTATAAGATCATTCCCTCTTTTAAATTTATCAAGCTCTTCCAGAACGACTATTGGTATGATAACATCATTTTCCTCGAAATTGTAAATGCATTTGTAATCGTGAAGCAGAACATTTGTGTCAATAATAAAGAGTTTTTTATTATGTTTTTTCCTCATAGTTAAGTAATTTAAAATCAATAAACTGTATTTATTGAATTGGTCTGTCAGGACAGACGCAAAAGTAACTAAAATAAAGAATACTTTGTTGCGTGTGTTGAAAGTATGTTAATTTGTAAATGACTTATGCCTTGAATGCCTGAGGTTCCTAAAGTGCCTGAAGTGATTTAAGGTTGTACATAAATAACGATGAATAGCGGTGAATTACAATCAGACAATTCAATTTCTTTACAGCCAGCTTCCTGCCTACCACAGGATCGGAAAAGCTGCATATAAGAGTGACCTTATTAACACTCTGGAGCTTGATAAGTATATTGGAGAGCCCCATAACAGGTACAGGACAATTCATATTGCAGGGACTAATGGCAAAGGATCTGTGTCTCACATGATTGCCTCAGTACTTATGGAAGCCGGCTTTAAAACCGGACTTTATACATCGCCTCACCTGAAGGATTTCAGGGAGAGAATTAAAGTGAATGGTAAAATGATTACTAAAACTGCTGTGACATCATTTGTTGACCGCCATTCACCTTTCCTGATGGCTCTCAAACCTTCATTTTTCGAAATGACTGTTGCCATGGCATTTGAATATTTTGCAGAGAGAGGTGTCGACATTGCTGTTATTGAGACCGGCCTTGGGGGAAGGCTCGATTCAACCAATATTATTAACCCTGTACTTTCAGTTATTACAAATATCGGGCACGATCACATGGATCTTCTGGGTGATTCTCTGGTAAAGATAGCACAGGAAAAGGCCGGGATCATTAAAAAAGGTATTCCTGTGGTCATAAGTGAAACACAGGAGGAAATAAGGAATGTTTTTTTAGAAAAAGCCGGAGAAAACGGGTCAGAAATATATTTTGCGGACCAGAATTTCACTTGCTCGCTGAATGACATGGATTATCAAACTGGTAAGCGGATCTATTCTGTAATGCATAAATTCTCAAACGTTCTGTTCAGTGGCGAAATCAGCATCGGCGGAGATTATCAGTCCAAAAACATTCAGGCTGTTTTTCAGGCATTCATGGCACTAAGAGGAATCATTAAGTTTTCAGATAAGGATATCACCAAAGGTATCAGTAATGTAGTGGTTAACACCATGTTGGCTGGCAGGTGGCAGATTGTCGGAAGGAAACCTCTGGTTATCTGTGATACAGGCCATAACAGGGAAGGGTTGGAATATGTTGTTAATCAACTGCAGATGATTCAAAAAAGAAAACTTCATATAGTTTTTGGCTTTGTCAACGATAAGGATTTACAATCAGTGCTGCCTCTATTCCCTTCTTCAGCAACCTATTACTTTACCAAGGCTTCTGTTCCGAGGGCTCTCGATGAGAAAATCCTCATGGCTGAAGCCGCCCCATGGAATCTCAAAGGTAAATGCTTCCCTGATGTCAAATCAGCTGTTGCGGCTGCCAGGGCGGATGCATCAGAAAATGATCTGATATTCATTGGAGGGAGCACGTTCATCGTTGCCGAAGCATTGTAATGTTTTTTCCCCTTTTAAATCTCAAGATATTCATCCACCTGCTCAAAATTTGCCATTGCAATTGCAGCCGAACTGATAAACTGATGTTGAATTACCCATCTGACAGCCTCCCCGTAGCCTGGTTCAATACCGGGAGATGGTGAATATTTGCCTCCTGAGCATGTTTTCATTGCTATAACTCCGATTCCCTTGTTCCCCGCATCGGTCAGGGCAGCAATAAGCCTTTTCTGATCCCATTCAGAAAACCTGCCGGAGACAGAATGAACAAATGAACCTTTATGATTGAATGGCACCATAATGACATCATAAAAAAGCTCCTTGTTATTTCTTTCATGCAGATTCATTAAATCATTATGAGCTGAGAATCCATGAGCTTTTATCACCCCCTTGCTTTTCATTTCATCAAAAAACTTCATCACTTCATCATGGAAAAGCAGATCTTCTTCCGATGCATCATGATATAAAAGGATATCGATATAATCGGAATTAAGAGCTTTTAGACTCTCTTCCAGCTTAAGATTCAATAAATTACGGATCTCTTCAGAACCTTTCCTGCCTTTCCCGCCTGATGGCAGTTCATTCGGATCAAGCCTTATTTTTGACTGGATGACAACACTTTTCCTGATTCCCGTGACAGCTTTTCCAACTAGTTTCTCATTATTCCCGTTACCATACGACCTGCCGGTATCGATGAACTTAATACCCTTATCAATAGCATACTTAATCAACGATTCTTCGTTTGTCCTGGGTGCTCCGAAACAGATGGGACCGACCATTATACCTGTATTGCCAACCTTGCGTTGGCCGGCAGTAACCACCGGTACGGAAAGAGGCGTTCGTGACATTAGTTTTATTCCTGCCATTCCGGCAATTGCAGCTGACAGAAACTTCTTCCGACTGATTTTTCTTTTCACCATTTACTGTAGGGATTATCAACTGTGATCCTTGTCTTCCTGTTTGAGACATTGAGGCCTATTTCATACACCATTTTTGCAATTTGTTCCATTTTTACAAAATCAATTTTTTCAATAGTGTCGCCAGGTTTATGATAATCTGTGTGCAAACCTGTAGTGAAGAATAGTATTGGAATGTCTTTCTTTACAAAATTGTAATGATCGCTTCTTGAAAAGAGCTGCAGGGGGTTATTTCTTCCGCTCAGGCTGTAATCCAGGTCGATCGGTGACTTAATATCAGCATCATTTGCAATGTCAACAAGTTCCCTGCTCTGATTCCCGGTAATAACAAAAACACCTGATTTACCCGTCATGGGAGTGTCGTCAGTAGTATCAGCTATCCCCCTCACCCTTCCTATCATATCAATATTAATGTCGGCAACTGTATTCTCAAGAGGGAACAGGGGGTTATCGACATACGACTGAGAACCGAAAAGACCGATCTCTTCCCCGGTTAGCCAAAGAAACAGGAGTGATCTCAGAGGCTTTTTATCAAGGCTTTGAAATGCCTGGGCTATTTCAAGGATAGCAGCACATCCTGAAGCATTATCATCTGCTCCCGGATTAATTCTGTTGCCCTCTTGTCCAATATGATCAGCATGTCCGGAAAATATAATTATTTCCTTTCTAAGCGCCGGGTCGCTTCCTTCGATCCATGCAGCAACGTTAAACAGAATTTCTTCACCTGTCTTTGATACTTCTTTAATTTTTAATCTCTTTTCAGGAATAAGGAAGGATTGAGATTTAAGGTTCAGATCAATAGTCCTTTGTAAATCATCAAGAGAATGTCCGGTTCCTTTAAGCAATTCATCAGCCACTGACCTGTGAACAAAGATTATTCTTGGCATCGCAGGCATATCTATTATCAATGGGTTTGATCCTTTAAGATATTTATTGGATTTTAATTCGTTTGCAATTCCCGGATACTGATGCTCTACTGATGAATATCCTGATTTGGGATCGGAGACAATCAGGATTGCTTTAGCCCTGGAGAAGAGCAGGTTTGTAAGCTTTGCCTGGATGCTCATGAATGATGACCATATCTCTTCTTCAAATAGATATTTTGTACCATCTTCATTAAGAGGTGATCGGGTCATTAAAAGAAGGATTTTCCCTTCAGGAGAAATATTTTCAAGATCATTGTATCTGTAATTATCGGCCTTGATTCCATAACCTGCAAATACCACTTCACCCTCAATTTCGAAATCAGAGGCACCTTCAGGGAAAAGCTGTATCATAGGGTCTTTTATCAGAACGGAATCATTGCTATTACTTAAAATAGTTATCGCGGATCTTTCAGGATCAATGAATTTTTTCATTATGGTATATGGCTGAAGATAACTTTTACCATTTGCCGGTTTAAGCCCCAGGAGTCTTGCCTGTGATGCCAGGTAATTTATAGATATCTCAAGTTCCGGTGACCCGTTAGATCTGCCTTTCATAGCCGGTGCAGCCAAAAATGAAACATAGGCTTCCAGATCAGCGGAATTTATCTGGTTTATGCCATTGCTATTTTTTTGTGAGGATAAATTTACTGGGATTGTTATCGCTAAAACAATGATGCTCAGGGCTATAAAATTTTTTCCGTTCATTGATGCTTTTACTATTTAGGTCCTAAAAGTAAGAAAGTTTTTTCTTTTTAAGCTTAAAAGCTCATAATCAGACCATGAAAAGATTAAAGCATTAAAACTCTTTTTGAGGGAAGTAGTTAGAATGATTTATTTTTTAGCTTTACGGATCAATTTGAAATCATGGAAAACAGCATATTATTCTGGATTGTTTTTAATGCTGTCATCTTCAGCATGCTTGCTCTCGATCTTGGCGTCATTAACAGGAAAGCCCATAAGATAGATTTAAAGGAAGCTCTTATCTGGAGCGGGATATGGATAGCACTTGCCCTGAGCTTTAACATATTTGTCCTGGTGGAGTTTGGAAAAACCAAAGCTCTGGAATTTCTGACCGGTTATGTCATTGAATACTCACTGAGCATCGACAATATCTTTGTCTTTATTTTAATCTTCTCATATTTTTCAGTTAAGCCTCAATACCAGCATAAAATTTTATTCTGGGGAATTCTGGGAGCTCTTATTATGAGGGGGATATTTATTTTTGCGGGGGTAGCCCTGATAAACAGGTTCCATTGGATAGTGATCATTTTTGGAGCATTCCTGATCTTTTCCGGCTTTAAAATGCTTTTTCAAAAAGATGAGATATCAGTTGAACCTGAGAAAAATGCCCTTGTAAGACTATTCAGGAAATTCCTTCCGGTTACGGAAACGCTTCATGGGAACTCCCTGTTTGTAAGACAAAATAACAGGCTGGTTGCAACACCTTTATTTCTTGTATTACTGGTAGTTGAATCCACTGATCTGATTTTTGCTGTTGACAGCATCCCTGCAATTCTTGCGATCAGCAAGGATACATTTATTGTATACACATCAAACATATTTGCAATATTGGGTTTACGCTCTCTATACTTTGCAGTTTCAGGAATTATGGGATTATTCAGGTTCCTGAAAGTCGGGTTGGCGATTGTACTTTCTTTTGTTGGTTTTAAAATGCTAGCATCCTTTTTCCATATTGAAATTCCCATTATCCTTTCTTTGGGTATAATTATTTCAATTTTACTTATTTCGATAATGGCTTCTGTCATTATTAAGAAGAAAGAATCTTTTCCCGATTTATTAAAGTGATGTAGTTTATTCACTTTTAAAGTAAAGTGTTAAATTTACAGCTCAGTTTTGTGAAGGGATTAATAGTCAAATACATTTCTAAGGGCGACTGATAATGGTTTCGCACAGGCAAAAACCGGCAATTCCGTGGTTATTAATTGTTCTTTTCGTAATAATATCTGCCAGCAGTATATTGTTGGGATTGTTCTATTATAAAAGTCAGAAAAGAAGACTGCTTAACGACAAGAACCTTGAGCTGTCTGCAATTGCTGACCTGAAGGTAAGGCAGATCGCTCAATGGCGCAGCGAAAGAATAGCCGATGCAATCCTGATTGGCGAAAACAAACCATTTGTAAGACTTTTATATGATTACCTGTACAGCACAAATAATAAGGCTATCCGTTCAGATATTGTCCCAGCACTGAAATCAGTTACAGGGAACATCGAATATAAAAACATCATTCTTATTGATCCGCAAGGCAGAGTCAGAGGGCATTATCCGGGCCAGGATACTGTGATTGGCGAGTACCTTCAAATTCTGCTGCCTGATCTGTTGAAGCTGGAATCGGGAATTCTTACAGACCTTCACGAAGCACAAAATATCAGTTACGTTCATCTCGATCTTGTTATCCCCCTTATCAATAACTGGCAGGAGGATACAACAGTGTTTGGTCTCCTTGCTCTCAGGATCGATCCTGAAGAAATCCTTTACCCGCTTGTCAAAACATGGCCGGTTCCCAGCAAATCTGCAGAAGCACTGCTTGTCAGACAGGAAGGAGAAGAGGTTTTATACCTTAATGAGCTGAGGTTTAAAATGAATTCTAAACTGGTTCTCAGAAAATCAGTTTCAGAGGAAAAGCTTCCCGAGTCAATGGCTGTCAGGGGTGTTGAAGCGACAATTGATGCCATTGATTACAGAGGTGCCCCAGTAATCTCTGCAATGAAAAAAGTTCCTGGGTCTCAATGGTACCTGACTGCAAAGATCAATCATACCGAAGTCTTTTCTGCTTTGAATGAGCAGATGACAATGATAATAATAATTATAATCCTTGTAATTCTGGCAATAGGATTATTGCTTGGTATTCTCGAATGGAATGAGAATGCCCGTTTTTACCGCGAGAAATATGAAGCGGAGTTGGACCATATGGCTTTGAGAAAGCACTTTGATTTGATATTGAAATTTGCGAATGACATAATATTCCTGACTGACCGTAATATGGTCATTATTGAAGCTAACGACAGGGCTGCGGAAGCTTACCAGCGCGAAAGGAGTGAACTGATAGGTATGAGCCTGTCAAAAATAAGAGCTCCCGGAGCTGTCAAAGCTCTTGAGAATGAAAGCAGAATCCTTGAGGAGAAGGGTTTTTCAACATACGAAACTATTCATGTCAGGAAAGACGGAACTCAAATACCTGTTGAAATAAGTGCCCGCAAGGTCGAAATTGAGGGAGTCAAATATTTTCAATCAATATGCCGCGATATAACTGAGCGCAAATTTGCTGAAGAGACTCTGCGCGAGAGTGAAGAGCGGTTCCGCAAGATTTTTGAAGAGAGCCCCATCAGCATAGCCATGACAGGAAAGGACCTGGGCATAATAAGGGCGAATTCGGCTTTCTGCAAAATGCTCGGGTATAAGGAAGAAGAATTGAAATCTGTCACTCTGAGGAATTTTACCCATCCTGATTATATTGCCGGAGATGATGTGTCGTTTTTAAGAATGGTCGCTGAAGAAATTCCGGTTTATCATACTGAAAACAGGTATATCCGTAAAGATAAGACTGTTATATGGGGTTCGGCAACAATGAGCATAATCAGGAACAATAATGATGAAGTTCAGTACTTCCTGGCGATGATCGAGGATATAACACAGCGTAAAAAGGCAGAAGCTGAACTGATAGCTGCAAAAGAAAAGGCTGAAGAGAGCGACAGGCTTAAGACTGCATTCCTTCACAATGTGTCACATGAGATTAGAACACCGATGAATGCTATTATAGGATTTTCAGCACTGCTTAGCGAGCCTGATACATCTGAAGAAGAAAAACAGCAGTTCACCGATATTATTTTCCAGAGCGGGAGCCAGCTGCTCTCAATTATTAACGATATTGTTGATATAGCTAATGTGGAAAGCGGCCAGGTTAAGCTGAATATAAAAGAAATGAATCTTAATTCCCACCTGAGAAACCTTGATGAGCAATTCAGCTATAAGGAAAAACCGGATGTAATTTCTATAAACCTTAGTCTGGGACTATCCGATAAGAAGTCCTTAGTAATGACTGACAGCACCAAACTCATCCAGATTCTATCAAACCTGATAAATAATGCAACCAAATTTACCAGTGAAGGGCGGATTGACTTTGGCTATTCGCTTAAAGATGGCTACCTGGAATTCTTTGTTAAGGATACAGGTATAGGTATTCCTCCCGAACATCATGAGAAGATATTCGAAAGGTTTTTTCAGGTCGATAACCTCGTTTCCAGAAAATTTGGCGGGACCGGACTTGGTTTATCGATATGCAAAGCATATGTCGAACTAATGGGAGGTAAAATATGGGTTAGCTCGAATCCGGGTGAAGGAACTGATTTTCGTTTTACTATACCTTATATCATACCTGAAAAATTATAAATTCAATATCCTGAGCATAGCAGAATGGATTTTTGATTTTTGAAAATAGTTCAATTTAAATCGCAGATGCGGAAAATTTAGTACTTTTGTTGCCTGAATCAATTATATGGCAGGGGTTAGCAATTAATTACTTTAATTATTCAGACAAGAACTTTTAATGAAAAAAAACCCTTATATATTTATTTTCATAATTATTTGTATTCTGACCATTTTTATAACAGGATGTGTCGTACTATTAAGGCCACCGGACGTTATAACATCTGCGGTTACCTTTATCGGTCCTACCAGTGCAACAGGAGGTGGTAATGTGAAAGACGATGGCAACTCTGTAATGATTGTAAGAGGAGTATGCTGGAGTACCACAAAATCACCAGATATTGAGGACCAAAGAACCACCGACGGGTATGAAACAGGTGAATATATAAGCAACATAACAGGGCTGGCCCCCAATACTTTGTATCATGTCAGAGCTTATGCATCAAACCTCGAAGGCATTTCTTATGGCAAGGATTTGACATTCACAACAAGCCCGTTTGGTGTTCCTGAACTGACCACCAAAGCGGTGACAGGAATCACTCAGACAACAGCTGTTTCAGGTGGTGAAAATGTCAGTGACGGAGGCGAACCAATTACCGAAAAGGGAGTATGCTGGAGCACCCAGACGGGACCGGATATTTCAGATTCAAAAACCAATGAAGGCGCCGGAGCAAGCGCATTCACGAGCAATATTGCAGGACTGACAGGCAACACTACATATTACGTGAGAGCCTATGCGAAAAACACCGAAGGCATCGGATATGGACAGGAAGCGCAATTCAAGACTAACCTTCTGTTACCGGTGGTTACTACGGCGGATGTTTCACCAACATCAGCTACAACAGGATCAGGTGGTGGTGCCATTGCCAGTGACGGAGGTTCCGCAATTACTGCCAAAGGGGTTTGCTGGGGTTTAACATCCAATCCGGTTATAGGATCAAACAACTTTACCAACAACGGTACGGGAACAGCCTCATTCACAAGTAATATAACAGGACTTACTGCAAATACTACATATCACGTCAGGGCTTATGCTACAAATGGTGTCGGAACTGCCTACGGATCAGACAAGTCTTTTACCACCGATCCATTGACTGTAAGTGATGTGGATGGCAATACCTACGATGTTATCAGGATCGGAACACAGCTATGGATAAAGCAAAATCTAAGAACAGCAAAACTGAATGATAACAGTTCCATACCTCTGGTAACCGGAAATACTGCCTGGAGTAACCTTTCAACCCCAGG
>Ga0105106_10003584_pt1 | contig 11062 bp, 9 predicted proteins | sample PPLLaktember2015_5_FD_79109 | JGI IMG/M metagenome (GOLD analysis project Ga0105106, IMG submission 79109) | Freshwater sediment microbial communities from Prairie Pothole Lake near Jamestown, North Dakota, USA - PPLs Lake P8 Core (1) Depth... | ecosystem: Environmental > Aquatic > Freshwater >... | reverse complement strand
TACCGCCTGCGCCCCGGCGCGGCCCGGCCCGAGATGCACAACGGGGTGGGCCAGGACCTCGGCTACCTGAAGGTCGGCCTCTTCCCGGGCGACGGCGACATCTTCTCGCTCACTCTCGCCGCCGCGCCCGAGGACGACGCGCTGCGCTCGGTGCTCCGCACGCCCGGCTTCGAGGCGGCGGTGGCGGCGCTCCCGATCACGATCCCCTGGGTCTCGCCCGAGGTCGCCGAGCCGATCAGCGACGTCCACGGCATGGCGAACCTGCGCAACACGCGCCGCTGGCTGGTCGAGAAAGGCGAGCCGCTCGCCCTCGGCCTGGCCGCGATCGGCGACGCCTCGATGCACAGCAACCCGATCGTCGGCCGCGGCTGCAGCCTGGCCTGGGTCTCGGCGTTCCTGCTCGCGGACGCGCTGCGCGAAGAGCCGGACGACCCGCGCGCCCTGGCGTTGCGCTTCCACGCCAGCATCGAGCGCGAGGTGGTGCCGTGGTACAAGTCGCAGCTCGCGATGGACCGCGACGCGATCGAGGTGCAGGCGATGCACCGGCGCGGCGAGGACCCGTTCCGCAGCGAGCGCCCCGACGGCACCCAGGACCCGAAGGCCTTCACCCGCGCGCTGATGCGCGACGGACTCGGCCACGCGCTGCGGGAAGACATCGGCGTGCTGCGCGCCTTCATGCGCGTGCTGAACCTGCTCGACCCGCCGGAGGACGTGCTGCAGCGCCCCGAGATCCTGCAGGCGGTGCTGCGCGCCTGGAACGACCGCCACAACCGGCCGCCCCTCGTGCTCGGCCCGAGCCGCGACGAGATGCTGGACCTGTTGCGGCGCGCCGCCTGAGCCCGGCGGCGCGCCTCACTCGGAGCGCGCCAGCTTGCCCGTCGCGGTGAGCGGCAGCGCCTCCACGAGGCGGAACTCGCGCGGAATTTTGTAGCTCGGCAGCGCGCGCCGGCAGCCCGCCAGCAGCGCCGCGCGCGCCGGCGGCGCGGACGGATCGAGGGGCTCGATCTCGGCCACCGCGATCTCCCCGAGGTGCGGGTGCTCGCGCGCCAGGACGCGGCTGCGCCGCACGCCCGGCAGCGCGTCGAGCACCGCCTCCACCTCCTCGCTGAAGAACTTCATGCCGGCCATGTTGATGCGATTGCGCCGCCGGCCCGCCAGGTGCAGATCTCCGTCGGCGTCGAACCAGCCCTGGTCGCCCGTGCGGAAGCCGTCGGGCTCGGTCACGGCCCGGGCCGGCAGCCAGGGATCGAGGTAGGCGTCGAACAGGCCGGGGCCGCGGATGCAGACCTCGCCGGTGCGCTCCGCCGATCCGGGGCCGAGGACGGGGCGGCCGTCCTCGCCGCGCAGCCAGACGTCGTAGTCGGGCAGCGGCCTCCCCAGGCAGTCGGGCTTCTCGGCTGCATGGGCCAGGTTGATCACGGGCAGGCCGACCTCGATGATGCCGAGCGCCTGGCAGAGCGGCCGTCCGAAGCGCGCGCGGAAGCCCTCCGCGATCGGCGCGCGCAGGCCCTCCGCCGTCGAGATCGCCAGGCGCAGCGCATCGAGCCGCAGCCCCGAGGCGTCCTTGCCGAGCAGCAGGTGGTGGTGCGGCGAGGCGTAGACCAGCGTCGCGCCCGCGGCGGAGCCGAGCTCGAGCACGGGGCGCGCGAGGTGCCCCGCCGGCAGCAGGATGGTGGCGCCGTAGCGCAGGTAGAGCAGGATCGACACCACGAAGTGATGGGCCATCGGCAGCAGCCAGAGCACGCGGTCCGCGGCCCCGATGCCGAGGCCGCGGTTGGCGGCGGCGAGGCGCGCCAGGATGGCGTCGTGGCCGAGGATCACGCCCTTGCGCTCGGCGGTGGTGCCCGAGGTGAAGCGCAGGTAGGCGGGGCGCAGCGCGCGGAAGGCGCGGTCGCCGTCGCCGTCCACGGGGCCGGGCGCGGGCCCGGGGGCGAGCTCGAAGGACTTCTCCTCCGCGGCCACCCAGTGGAGGCGCGCGCGACGCGCCAGCTCGGCGTTCGCCTCGGCGGAGCCGTCGTCGGGAATCGGCGCCATGCACGCGCCCGCCGCGAGGATGGCGAGGGCGCCCTCGACGAAGCCCGCGCCCTGGGCCGCGAGCAGGCCGCAGCGCTCGCCCTCGCGGAGCCCCGCGGCGCGCAGGCGCGCGGCGAGCGCGTCGACGCGCGCCAGCAGCTCGGCGTACGAGATCGCGTCCGCCTCGCCGGGCGCCTCCTTCCGGGCCACCAGCAGGGCGGGCTGCCGCGGCGCGCGCAGCGCCTGCTCGCGGATGCGCTCGATCACCGTCACGCCGCGTCGCCTCGCGCGCGAAGATGCTCCCGCACGCGCGCGGGCGCCAGCGCGCGCAGCTCGACGCCCGCGTCGGCGGCGAGCGCCGCGGCGGCTCCGATCGCCTCGCCGGTCGCGAGCGCGCAGCCGAGCACGCGCAGCGCGCCCATCGCCTCGTGGCTCGCGGACGCGCAGCGCCCCGCCATGCCGAGCCGCCCGCAGCTCAGCGCGACGAGGGCGCCGAGCGGCACCGAGCAGGGCCCGGCGGGATGCTCGAAGCGCGCGCGCCGGTGGTCGCGCCACAGCTCGATCGGCCAGCTGGAGACGGCGACCTCGTCGTCGCGCCGGCGGCCCGCCAGCACGTCCTCGCGCGTCACGACCGCGTCGCCGGCCACGCGACGCGTCTCGCGCACGCCGATGCGCGCCGGCCAGGCGGCGACCCGCGCAGCGCGCAGCTCGGCGCGGGTGGCGCGCAGCAGCTCGAGCACGGCCTCGGCGCTGGCGCGCCCGCGCGCCTCGAGGGCGGCGCGGTACGCGGGGTCGAGGGGCGCGTAGGGCCGGCCCTCGAGCTTCGGCACGTTCACCTGCAGGAACGCCTCGCCCGCCGCGCGCGGCTCGCCGAGCGGCCGGACCAGCACGGACTCGCACTCGCGCGCGAGCGCGCCGCTGCGCACGGCGCTCGCCACGGCGTGGCTGATGCGCAGCCGCGCGAAGGGCTCGAGAGCCCGGGTGTCGACGCCTGCGAGTCGCACGATGTAGGACGGGCTCTGCAGCGCGTCCGCGGGGCTCTCGTCGAGGGCCGCACCCGCGGCGGCCGCCAGCGCGGCGTCGCCGCTCGCGTCGACGGCGATCGACGCCAGGGCGCGCTCGTCGCCTCCTGGGCCGCGCAACTCGAGCTCGAAGGGCGCGCCCGGCGCGCCCGGCGGCCGCGCCGCGATCAGCTCGCAGCGGAGGCGCAGCGCGAGGCCCGGCGCGCCCTCGCACAGCTCCCGAGCGTAGGACGCCAGGACCGGCGGATCCGTCGGCAGGAACCAGACCTTCCCCGCGCGCTCCGGCGGCCCCGCGCCGCCGCGCTGCGCGAGGCCCCGGGCGAAGCGCGCCGGGAACCCCACGTGCGCCGGCACCGCGTCCCCCGCGTCCGCCGCCAGGTACAGCCCGCAGATCGTGTGCACGAAAGCCTGCGACGCGTTGCCGCCGAGAACGGAGGCCTGCTCCGCGAGCAGCGTGCGGGCGCCCGCCTGCGCGGCTGCGAGCGCCGCGGCCACGCCGGCGCAGCCGCCGCCGATCACCGCGACGTCGAAGCGCTCAGGCGACGCCAAGCAGGTCTTCGCGCAGCCGCCGCCGGAGCAGCGCGCACTCCTCCTCGCCGAGCACGCCCTGCTGGTGGACGTGGGTCAGGTTCAGGCGCCCGTCGCGGACCGAGAGGATCGCGCTCGAGCCCGGCGAGGTCGGCACCGACGGCGAGTGGAAGGCGTTCTCGATCGGCGCGCCCAGGAACGACGGCACGCCGGGCAGGAACTGGTCGGTGAAGGCAAAGAAGAACGAGCAGAGCTCGCCGCCGAAGCTGCGGCGCGCCATCCTCGCATAGAGGCGCGAGGGCGCGAAGCGCGCGTAGTCGAGCGCCGCCACGCCCGCCTCGACCAGCCCGGCCTTGATCGAGTCGCGCCGCTGCGCCTTCAGCGCGGCGAGCAGCCCGTCGAAGTCGCGCGCCTGCTCCGAGCCGACGTGGAACCAGAGCATCGAAACGTGGGTGCGGAACACGGCGCCCTCGGCGCCCTTGGGCCGCAGGTTGACCGGCAGCGGCACCAGGTAGGCGCCGGGGTCGACGCCGCGCGCGCGGAACACGGCGTCGTGGGCCCGGATCGCCGCGGCGAGGTAGTAGAGCATCGGCGTCAGGAAGCCGGCCTTCTCGGTGGCGCGCTTCGCGATGGCCGCGGTCTCCAGGGCGCCGTAGGTGTCGAGCTCGTAGCGCAGCGCCTGGCGGACGCGGCGCAGCGGCCCGGCGAGGGAACGCGGCGGGCGCGCGGCGAAGCCGCTCATCTGGCGCTGCCACTGCTGGGCCTGCCGTCCGCGGCCGGCTCCGAGGGGCGGCGGCGCGACGTCGCCGAGGCCGTCGCCGCCCGGCAGCTCGCCGGGCCCGCGCACGCCGCGGAAGCGCTCGTCCAGCCAGCGCACGAAGGCCTCGCTGCCCGAGCCGTCGAACAGCATGTGCAGCCAGGTGAGCGCGACGTCGCTGCCGGCGGCGCCGCCGTCGTAGGGCACCACGTCCGCGCGCAGCAGCTCGCCGCGCGCCGCGGCGAAGCGATCGTTCAGGCGCTCGAAGAACACCTCGGGGATCGGCCGCTGCGCAGACGTCCCGCCGCGCGATGCCTCCCGCGGCTCCCAGACCTCGACCCGCGGCGCCGGCGCCGAGGCTGCGCGCCGGAGATCGTAGACGGGCGCGCCGATCCCGTAGGGCCGGCGGATCGGCGCGCGCAGGATCGGCGCTTCCTCGGCCGCGGCGGCGAGCTGCGCGCGCAGGCGCGCCGGGTCGAAGCCCGGGCCGAGCCGCAGCACGAGCTGCGAGAGATGGCTGGCGCCGGCGCTGCGGCGCACCTCGCCGTCGAAGGCGCGCAGGAAGCAGTCGGCGCCGGTCAGCGGGACGAGGGGCCGCACCTCCGGCGCCTCACTCCGCGAGGCCGGCGACGCAGGCGGCCAGCGCCTCGGCGCTCGCGAGGTTCTCGGGCGTGAGCAGGCTCTCGTCGACCCAGATGCCGGTGCTCTCCTCGAGCGCCAGCAGGAGCTGCGTCACCGCCAGCGAGTCGAGCCCCGCCTCGACGAGATCGCTGCGCGGCGTGAAGCTCGCGTCGACCTCGAGGATCTCGTCGCGCAGGATCTCGAAGATCCGCTGCGTCAAGCTCGCGTGGTTCCACTGGCCCAGGGCGCGCTCCCTCGCCTCGATTATGCGCGGCGGCTATGTTGACCGCGCATGGCCGAAAGGCAAATCCGCAGCGTGGCGGTGATCGGCGGCGGACCGGTCGGGTCCGCCCTGGCAACCTACCTGGCGGAAGCCGGCCTCCGCGTCGCGATGTTCCAGCGCGGCAAGCGCCCGCCGATCGTGGTGGGCGAGTCGCTGGTGCCCGCGATCATTCCCTTCCTCCAGAAGCTCGGGGTCGAGGAAGAGATCGCCCGTTACAGCGTCTACAAGCCGGGCGCCTCCTTTACCTTCACGCTGGAGCGCCGCCAGAGCTTCCGCTTCGAGGAAGTGCGCGGCGGGGAGAGCCGCTACGCGTACAACGTTCCGCGCGCGGAGTTCGACGCCACGCTGCGCCGGCGCGCCGAGCGGGCGGGCGTGCACGTCTTCGACCTCGGCGCCGTGCTCGAGAAGGCGCCGGCGCCCGACCGCGTCCGCCTGTCCGAGGCGACCCTCGCCGCCATGGGCGGCGCGCTCGACGGCCCGCCCGACTTCATCGTCGACGCCAGCGGCCGGAATCGCCTGCTTGCCCGGCTGCTCGAGATCCGCAGCACGGCGGGCCCCCGCCGCGACACCGCGCTGCACGCGCACCTCGACGGCGTGCCGCTGCTGATCGAGGGCAACGTGCACAGCGACCGCCTGGAGCGCGGCTGGTCGTGGCGCATCCCGCTGCCCGGCCGCGTGTCGGTGGGCCTGGTGGTGCCGAGCGAGCACCTCGAGCGCTTCGGCGCGAGCGCCGAGCAGCAGTTCGACGCGCTGCTGCGCCACGACCCGGCCACGGCCTGGTGGGCGGCGGACGCGAAGCGCCTCACCCCCGTGGTGAAGTACAACAACTACCAGCTCCGCTCCGCGCGCGGGGTGGGCCCGAACTGGGCGCTGGTGGGCGACGCCTTCGGCTTCGTCGACCCGGTGTTCTCGAGCGGCCTGCTGATCGGCATGCAGGGGGCGGAAAGCCTGTCGCAGGCGATCCTCGACGGCCGCCAGGCCGCCTTCGCCCGCTACGAGCGCGAGGTGTTGCACGCGCTCACCGTCTGGCAGCGGCTCGTCGACTACTACTACGACGGCCGGCTCTTCACGCTGTTCATGGTGGGCCAGTACGTGGAGCAGAGCTTCCTCGGCAAGCTCACGAGCTGGCACATGAAGGCCCACCTGCCGCGCATCTTCACCGGCGAGGGCACGACCAGCCGCTACAACGTAGCGCTCCTCGATTTCATGATCCGCTACGGGCTCGCCGGCAACGACCCGCGCGAGCTCGAGGTTCGTTGAGCACGCCCGCCCCCGGCCGCCCTTCCGGCGCGCGGTTCCACCGCGAGTCCCGCCGCGATGCCTACGATGCGATCGTGGTGGGCGGCGGCTTCGGCGGGCTCGCCGCAGCGGCGCTGCTGGCGCGCGCCGGCAAGCGCGCGCTGCTGATCGAGCGACACGACCGCGTCGGCGGCTACGGCCACGCCTTCCGGCGCAGCCGCTACCGCTTCGACTCGGCGGTCCACCTGATCGGCGGCTGCGCGCCGGCGGGAGACGCCTCCGGCGGACTGGTGGCGCGGCTGCTCGGCGCCCTCGGGCTCGGCGAGCGCGCGCCGCTGCTGCCCGTCGATCCGATCTACGACGCGCGCTATCCGGATCTCTCGCTGCGCGCGCCGGCGGGGCTCGACGCCTTCGTGGAGGCGCACGCGGCGCGGTTTCCCGCGCAGGCCGGCGGCCTGCGCTCCTTCGCCCTCGATTGCCAGCGCATCCGCGACGAGCTGGCCCTGTCGGCGGAGGCGGCGGCGGCGGGCAGCCCGCCCGCTGCCGCGCTGGAGCGCCTCCCCACGCTGCGGCGTCACCACCGCTCGACCCTCGCGCGGGTGCTGGACGAGCATCTCTCGGATCCGCGGGCCAGGGCTGCACTGGCGACGCTGTGGCCCTACCTGGGGCTGCCGCCCGAGCGCGCCTCGTTCCTCTACTTCGCGACGATGCTGCTCTCGTACGTGGCCGACGGCGCGCGCTACTGCCGCGGCACCTTCCAGGCCCTGGCAGACCAGCTCGCGGGCGTCGTCGAGGCGTCCGGCGGTGAGGTGCTGCTGCGCGCCGAAGTGCGCCGCATCGTGGTGGAAGAGGGCCGCGTGCGCGGCGTGGTGCTGGAGCACGGCCAGCGCATCGAGGCGCCCGCGGTGGTGTCGAACGCGGACCTGCGCCAGACCGCCCTCGAGCTGATCGGGCGCGAGCACTTCCCGGGGCGCTGGCTCGCCCGGCTCCAGCGCCTCGAGCCCTCGGTGTCGGCGTTCGTGGTGTACGGCGCGACGAGCCTCGACCTGCGCGCCGCCGGCCTCGCCCACGAGACGTTCCGCTTCGCCGGCTTCGACCACGGCGAGTCCTTCGCGCGCGCCCTCGAGGGAGAGCCGAGCTGGCTGACGCTCACCGCGCCGACGCTGGCCGACCCGACGCTGGCGCCGCCCGGCGAGCATCTGTTCGTGCTGACCACGCTGCTGGGCTACCAGCCGCCGGCGCGCTGGCGGCGCGACAAGGCGCGGCTCACCGAGCGGCTGCTCGAGCTGGCCGACTCGGTCGTCCCGGGCCTCGGCGCGGCCACCACCTTCGCCGAAGGCGGCACACCGCGCACCCTCGAGCGCTACACGCGCAACGACTCCGGCGCGCTCTACGGCTTCGCGCTCTCCCCCGACCAGGTGGGCCCCGGCCGCCCCGCCGCAACGACGCCGCTCCCGGGGCTGACTCTCGCCGGTCACTGGACGCAGCCGGGCGGCGGCGTCTACGGCGTGCTCGCCTCCGGCGTCGAAGCCGCGCGCATCGTGCTCGGCCTGCCGACGCAGGCGGCCCTGTGGAAGGCGCTGGCCTGAGCTCGACGGGCGCTGGGCTCGGTCTCCACGGTACCCTGCGCGTGGGCGTAGCAGGGGGTGAAGCGATGACAGCCCAGCAGGAACGCGGGACCGGCGCCTCGCCGGACCGCTCGGAGGCCGTGACGCGGGGGATCCGCGTCGAGGTGCAGAGCGTGCTCGTGCCCGAGCGCTCCGATCCCGACGACCGCCAGTGGTTCTTCGCCTACCGCGTGCGCATCAGCAACCAGGGCAGCGAGACCACGCAGCTCGTCAGTCGCCACTGGGTGATCATCGACGGCCACGGCCACGTCGAGGAGGTGCGCGGACCCGGCGTGGTCGGAGAGCAGCCGCTGCTGCGCCCCGGCGAGAGCTTCGAGTACACCTCGGCCTGCCCCCTGCGCACGCCCCACGGCACCATGCACGGCAGCTACCAGATGGTGACCACCGACGGCACGCAGTTCGACGCCGAGATCGCGCCCTTCGCGCTCGGCGAGCTGGAAGACGTCGCGCTTCACTGAGCGGGGGGCGCGGCGGCGATCTCCGGCGGCAGGCGCAGCTTCTTCTCGTAGGGCAGGGCGCCGCGCGCCGCTCGGGCGGCGAGCACGCGCGGGGGCGGGTCCCAGCGCGGGCGGCCTTCGACGCTCTCGGGCGCGAGCGGCGGCGCGCTCCACGGGAGCGGCCGTGCCGGCGGCCAGCCCGGACGCCCGCGCTCCCAGGACACCAGCTCGGCGGCCACCCCGCCGATGCGGATGAAGTCGGTGAAGCGGAACCAGCCGTCGAGGCGCACCGGCACCTGGCCCTCGCCGGCGAGCACGTAGACGCGCCCGTCGCCCGCTTCGTAGCGCTGACCGTCGATGGTGTCGTAGGGCCGCAGCTCGAGGGCCGCGACCGGCGCGGGGCCGAGCGCCGCCACCCCGACCGCGCGCGTTCCCTGGGTGCGGATGCGGAAGCCGTGGATCTTTCGCGAGGCGTAGACGGGGAGCTCGACCTCGACGTCGGGCGTGAACGGCACGCGGCGCAGCGCGTAGAACGCGTCGAAGACGTCGTGCACGAAGGGGCCGAAGTCGAAGGACGTCTCGCGCACGCTGGCCTGGTGGACCTTCACCTTCCGCACTCGCACGAAGTGCGTGTCCCAGTCGTAGAGGATCTCTTCGCGGGCCTCCTTGCGGCCGTGGAGCGTCCGCGTGCGCGAGCGCGCCACGCGGCCGTCGTCGAGGTCCACGAAGGCCTCGCTGCGGTCGTCGACGCGGAACAGCGCGCTCCAGAACTCGTTGGTGCGCGCCGTCGCGACGAGGTGCGCGTAGCGGCGGCCGGCGTGCTCGACGAAGCGCGCGACCTCGATGCGGGCGAAGCCGACCTCCACGCCGAAGTAGCGCACCTGGTAGACGAGGCGCTCGCCGACCGGGAAGGCGAAGCGCGCCGGGCGAGCCGCCAGCTCTTCGGGGCCGAGCTCGCGCAGCCCCGGCTCGCGCAGCAGGTAGCCGGGCGGCGCCTGCAGCTCCGCCGGAAAGCTGTCCGGGAAGCCGGAGAGCCCGAAGAGGGCGACGAGGGCCGCGAGCAGGGGTCGCGTCATGGCGTCACGGGTGTCGCGCAGGATAGCGATCGCGGCGTACCATCGCGGCCGCGCGCATGGAGGATGCATGAAGGCCGCTTCGAACGGCGCAGCGGCCGGCTGGTCGCTCCGCGGCAAGACCTGCCTGGTGACGGGCGCTACCTCGGGCATCGGCGAGCAGATCGCGCTCGGCCTCGCGCGCGAGGGGGCGCGGGTGGCGCTGGTCGGACGCAGTCGCGAGCGCGGCGAGGCCAGCGCCGAGCGCATCCGGCGCGAGAGCGGGAACCCCGAGGTCGAATTGCTGCTCGCGGACCTCGCCTCCCAGCAGGAGGTGCGAGGCCTCGCCCAGCGCGTCCTCGACCGCTTCCCCGCCCTCCACGTCCTGGTGAACAACGCGGGCATCGTGAACCTGCGCCGGGAGACGACGCCCGACGGCCTCGAGGCCACCTTCGCCGTCAACCACCTGGCCTACTTCCAGCTCACGCTGCTGCTGCTCGAGCGCCTGCGCGCTTCGGCGCCGGCGCGCGTGGTGAACGTCGCCTCCGACGCCCACAAGTTCGGCACCCTCGACTTCGACGACCTCCAGAACGAGCGGCGCTACCGCAGCATGAAGGTGTACGGCCAGTCGAAGACGGCGAACATCCTGTTCACGCGGGAGCTGGCGCGCCGGCTCGAGGGCACGGGCGTGACGGTGAACTGCCTCCATCCGGGCGCCGTCGCCACGCGCCTCGGCCAGCAGAACGGCGCCATCGCGCGCGTGCTCACCCGGGCGCTCGCCGTCTTCTTCCGCACCCCCGCCCAGGGCGCCGACACCGCCGTCTGGCTCGCCTCCGACCCGGCGCTCGAGGGCGCGACGGGCGGCTACTACTACAGCCGCCGCGAGCTCGAGCCGGCTGCCCACGCCCGCGACCCGGCCGCGGCCGCGCGGCTCTTCGAGACGAGCGCGCAGCTGGTGGGGACGGGGTTCAACTAACCAACTTGCACCACCCGCGGGGGACGTTAGTTGGTTAGTTGAACCCCGTCCCCGGCTAGTCGGGGGGGGCGGCGCTGACGTCGGGGGGCTCGATCTCGAGGGCGAGGTCGCGGCGTTGCTTCTCCGCCGTTCCGCGCGCGGCGGCGCGCTCGCGGGCGATCTCGTCGAGGAGCTGCGCGCGGCGGCGCGCGGCGGCCTGGCGCTCCAGGGCGTCGACCTGCGAGGCGACGATCGCCAGCTCCTCCGCGCGCGCGGCCTCGCGCCGCGCCTGCAGGGGGGCGGGGATCGCCGGCGACTCGGCGCCCGGGCCGTAGTCGACGCGCAGCGTGCGCACCACCTCCTCGCCGGTCTCGGTCGAGGCGCGGAGCTCGAGGGTGTTGGCGCCGGTCGCGAGGGGCACCACCGCCTCCCAGCTGCCGTCGGCGGCGAGCCGGCCGTGAATCGCCGCCGCGCCGGTGGTGGCGTTGCTGACCGCGAGCCGCGCGATCTGGTCGAGATGCACCGCG
>Ga0105106_10003582_pt1 | contig 11073 bp, 10 predicted proteins | sample PPLLaktember2015_5_FD_79109 | JGI IMG/M metagenome (GOLD analysis project Ga0105106, IMG submission 79109) | Freshwater sediment microbial communities from Prairie Pothole Lake near Jamestown, North Dakota, USA - PPLs Lake P8 Core (1) Depth... | ecosystem: Environmental > Aquatic > Freshwater >... | reverse complement strand
TGGACGCATCCCGGAACGGCAGGAACAAAATTTCCGACATCAGCAGGATCATGCTCGTCCCGGGGGCAAACATGACAGGCATTGCCAAGCGGCTGGAACGAGACGGTTTTCTGCTCAGAAAACCAGATCCCCGCGACGAACGTGTAACTATCCTTGAAATCACAGCAAAAGGAAAAAGAACCCTCAAAAGCATCAAGAATGAAAAGGACCACATCCTTGAAAAACTTCTCAGCAGTTTTTCACAGAAAAACAAACTGGATCTTCTGGACAGCGTCAAACACCTCATCAAGAAAAACAGGCTTTCATCGTAGTCATTAGGTAGTCTTCACCTTAAGAATGACACAACCGCACTGATCATCGGGAACCCGGCCATGGAAAATCCGAGCTTCTTTCACAGAAGATGCGAGGGTGCCGACAACCATCATCCTGAAAAGCAACCTATCCCTGAACCGCACCGAGGGGCCGGAAATGGTCCTCCCCTTTTCAGTCAAGAACATCGAGCACTTGCTTCGCGACATAGAAGAAAAGATCGATTTCGTTCTCCTGGACGCGCAAACAGGGAAGTTGAGACCGGACATCGATATTCTCGTGAACGGAAAAGAGATTTGGTTCTACCCCGAGGGACTCAAGAAGCCCATCTTTGACAGGGACTCGATAGAAATCATCCTCATCCCTCTGGGGGGCGGCTGAAAAGTTTGCTCATGAAAGGCAAGAACACAAGAGTGGTCACCTTTTACAGACGTCTACCGAGAATGGATTACCTGAAGCCGGCGGGCTTGGCGGAGGCTCTTGACGTCCTCGATGAGAATCGCGACGGTCGATGCTTTGTTTACGCCGGGGGTACGGATGTGATCCCAAGGCTCAAAGCAAGGCTCATCAAACCCCCTGAGGTTCTCGTGGATTTGAAAGGGATCCGCGAATTGAACTTCATCTCCTGCGATGAGCATTTCGGACTTAGGATCGGCGCCCTTGCAACGATCTCTTCCGTCATTGCAAACGCATCGGTGGGAGAAAAATACCCTGCTCTGTTCGAGGGCGCTCGAAGCATCGCCTCCATTCACATTCAAAATCGCGGTACCCTCGTCGGCAATATCTGCAACGCCTTTCCCTCTGCGGATTCCGCCCCTGCCCTCCTCTGTCTCGGAGCAAAGGTCGTTTGCCTGAGCAAGACAGGCGAGAGGACGATAGACCTTGATCAATTCTTCCTCGGGCCCAACACAACCTCGCTCGGGCCTGGTGAAATCGTAAAAGAGCTTCAGGTGCCTCCCGTGGCTGTTGGCACCCGCGGCGCCTACGTCAAGTTATCCCCCCGGAGCAGGATGGACTTGGCGGTCGTCGGTGTCGCCGCGGTTGTGAGGGAAGAGAAAGGCGCTTTCGCAGTGGCCCGAATCGGCCTCGGTGCCGTCGCTCCAACACCCATGAGGTCTGTGAGGGCGGAGGAACGACTCAGAGGCGAGGGGATCAACGAAAAGACAATTCTAGAGGCCGCAAAGTTGGCTGCCGAGGAATCCAGGCCGATCGATGATCATCGTGCTACGGCCACGTATCGCCGGATGATGGTGGACGTCTTGGTGAAGCGCGCGATCCATCAGGCGCTTGGGAGCTAAACCCTTTTGATCAGGTAAGCAGGTGCTTCGCCCATGAAAAGTAGAACAATCCATTTCGTACTCAATGGTCAATCCGTTGAAGTAGAGGTGAAACCGTGGAGAACGCTTCTGGAGATGATCAGGGAAGACCTGAAGCTCACAGGGACAAAAGAAGGCTGCGGTCACGGCGAATGCGGTTCCTGCACGGTCATCATGGGTGGAAAGACCGTGAACAGTTGTCTGGTGCCGGCGTTGGAGGCGGAGGGCCAGGAGATTCTGACTATTGAAGGGTTTTCAAGGCAAAGCAAACTGAACCCGATTCAGGAGGCCTTCGTAGAGCGCTCGGGAATGCAGTGCGGTTTTTGCACGCCTGGAATGATTATTTCCGCCAAGGCGCTGCTCGACAGAAACCCTGAACCGAGTGAAACGGACATCCGGGAAGCCATGGCGGGCAATTTCTGCCGGTGCACGGGCTACACGAAAATTGTCGAATCCATCGGGGCAGCGGCAAAGGCGTTGCGGGAAGAGAAATAGCGCATGAATGAGTTTTCGGTAATCGGCAAGAGAATCCCCCGTATTGACGGCCGGGTAAAGGTCACGGGTGAGGCCAAATACGCTGCTGACTATGAGCTGCCCGGTATGCTCTGGTGCAAGATGGTTCGGGCGCCTCACGCCCATGCCAGAATCCTGAACATCGATGCCAGTGCCGCTCAACGGATTTCCGGTGTGAAGGGCGTGCTCACGGCTAAGGATTTCCATGGTTGGCGCTGGGGATGGATGCCAAAAACCCGTGATGAGGCTCCTCTCGCAGAGGACAAAGTGAGGTACCTTGCTGAGGCGGTGGCAGCCGTCGTTGCCGTTGACGAAGACACGGCGGAGGAAGCCGCAGAGAGGATCGAAGTGGAATACGAGGAATTGCCCGGCGTCTTTGACCCGGAAGACGCGATGAAAGAGGGAGCTCCAAGAATCCACGATCATCTGGAAAACAACCTCAGCTGGGAATTCCACATGGATTTCGGAGAGGTGGAAAAGGCCTTCCAGGAATCCCACCTCGTGCGGGAGGACCGTTTTCAAACAGGCCGCGTGATCACGGGATACCTGGAACCCCCTGCAGGGGTTGCAATCTGGGATTCCTCAGGGATCACCCTGTGGGCTGCAAAGCAGAGCCCCTATTTTGTCTACCGGCACCTGGCTTCATGTTTTAACCTGCCCTTGAACAAAGTCAGAATCATCCAGCCTTTTATTGGCGGCGGGTTTGGTGGGACGAAGAACGATTCCCTGGCAGGGGACTTCTGTGCCTGCCTGTTCTCCAAGATGACGGGCAAGCCGGTCAAGTTTGTCTACAGCATGGAAGAGGTGCTGATGACCTGTCGCAGGCGCCACAACATGATTGTCCACAATAAGATGGGCATGAAAAAAGACGGAACCCTCACCGCCATGCACAGCCGGGTCATTGCGGATGGAGGCGCCTGTACCGCCATCGGACCACTGACCATGTTCCTGACAGGGTGCATCAGCACCCTCCCCTACAAGCTGCCCAATTTCAAGCATGACGCCTACAGGGTTTTCACGAACAATCCCATCGGTGCGGCCATGAGGGGGCACGGCATCACGCATACCCGCTTTGCGGCGGAGATTCAGATGGAAATGATGGCCGAGGAGCTGGGCCTTGATCCCGTGGAAGTCAGGCTCAGGAATGCCATCACAGCTCCCCATGAGACGATCAACAAGGTGACCGTGCACTCCTGTGGCCTGAAGGAGGGTCTGAGGACACTGGCCAACACTCCCAACTGGAAAAACAGGGAGGAAAAGAGAGAGAGTAAAGGGCGGACACGCCATGGGGTGGGGCTCTCAGGGACTTCCCATCTGGGCGGAGCAAGGCAGCGGGGTCATCAATCCTGCGCCGCCGTGGTCAGGCTCTGTGAAGATGGAAGCATTGATTATCTGACCGGCGCCACGGATTGCGGGCAGGGGTCTGACACGGTTCTGGTTCAGATCATCGCTGAAGAGTTAGGACTCAGGGTGGAAGACATTGATATCAAGAGGGTGGATACGGCGGTAACGCCTTGTGATGCGGGAAGCTACGGAAGCCGTGTGACGGTCCTGGCCGGAGAGGCTGCGCAAAAGGCGGCTGCAGACCTCAAAACCCAACTGGCCAGATTCGCATCTGAAAAATGGGAGGCCAAGCCTGAAGACATTGTTTTCAGGAACGGGCAGATTTATGTCAAGGGATCGCCGCAACACACCATGCCGTTCCAAAAGCTTGCGCAGATTGCTTGTTACTCCGGATCCGGTGCAGTGCTTGTGGGCAAGGGATACTCTCAATACGGCATCGAGGTTCTGGACTTTGACAGGGGTGAAGGCAACAGCGGCACGTCTTACAGTTTCACCTCACAACTCTCCGAAGTGGACGTGGACGTGGAAACAGGCTTCGTGAAATGCACCGACATGATCATTGCGCACGACGGCGGGAAACCCTTGAACCCCATCAATGTGGAGGCGCAAAATCAAGGCGCCGCCGTGCAGGGACTGGGGCAAGCGATTTATGAAGAATTCAAGATGGACAGGGGAAAGACTCTGAACCCCAACTTGATTGATTACAAGATGCCTTTGTCCACGGACAGCCCCAAGATCGACGTGATTGACATTATTACGGAAGACCCCTTTGGTCCCTATGGCGCTAAAGAGGCTTCTGAAGGAGCGATCATCAGTTCGCCGCCCTCCGTGATCAGCGCCATTCACCATGCGACTGGAATCTGGTTCAAGGAGCAGCCCGTAACGCCGGAGAAAATCGTTATGGCCTTAAAGGAAAAGGAGAAACAAGGCTCATTGAAATCATGAGAAGAAACGAAGAAAGGAGGTGATCTATACCCGTCACATAAGGCTGGAACCTTCACGCAGTAAGGATCGCACAGATAATCAACTGAACCCGATTCAATTTAAGGAGGCACCATGAAAAGGAACAGGTTTTATGCGTTGGGGGTGGTGATTGTGGCGCTCGCGTTCTTGTTCTGTACGTCTGTGGAGGCAGCGCCTGCAAAAGATAAGATCCGGGTGGGCTGGGTCACCTCTCTCTCAGGTGTGAATGCCCCCGGTGTGATGGTCACAAGTGGAAATGTGTACAAGATGTGGGTCGAGGAGGTCAACGCAAAGGGCGGGTTGATGATTAAGGAATACGGGAAGAGGCTGCCCCTCGACGTCACCATGTATGACGACAAGAGTGACATAGGCACCATGACCAAGCTGCTCGAGAAGACCATCGTCGAGGACAAGGTCGACTTGATATTCTGTCCTTGGGACACAGCCTTTATCTTCGCCGCAGCACCCATTGCCAACAAGCACAAGATGGTGCTCCTGGGAGGTTCGGGGGGGGCCTTGAAACTAAAGGGGATCATAGGCCAACTCCCATACTTCTTTCAGGTTTTGAGTTTCGCGGACACCCACCTGCCCGCGCTTGGGGACGTCTTTGCGGAGGTCGGTGTAAAGAGCGTATATATCGCTTACATCCAGGACCTTCACGGCCTGGAGTACAACGAGGTGGCGCAGCAGGATTTCAAGAAAAAGAACATCAGCATCGTGGCCGCAAAGAGCTTTCCCCTGGATATGCAGGACTTCACCCCGTTGTTGAAGGAGGCCAAGGCGGCCAATGTCGATGCCTTCGCGGGTTTTCTGTATCCGCAAAATGCTTTTCCCGCGACCGGACAGGCCATGGAGGTTGGCTTCAGCCCCAAGGCCTTCTATATGACCGTTGGGCCGTGCCTGGCAGGGTATCGTGATGCCTTTACCGCCAAAGGAATCGATGGCGTCATGGGCGCCGGCGCGTGGAACGTCAAGACCTCTCCCGGAGCAAAGGAATTTTTCGACAACTATACCAAAAGGTGGGGAATGGAACCTGAGGGATGGGGCACGCTCTTCTACTACTCTTCACTCCAGTTTTTCCAGCAGGCCATAGAAGAGGCAGGGACCCTGGACCAGACCAAGATCAGAGACATCATGGCTTCAAAAACATACCAGACCGCTATGGGACCCTTTAATTTCACGAACGGGATCAATTTGAATCATCCCGGCGAGGTCGGTCAGTGGCAGAACGGAGCATGGGAAGTCATTGACGTGGGAAAGAAACGGACGGCGAAACCGATATACCCAAAGCCCGCGTGGCAGCCGCCGCCTCCTCCTCCGAAAAAGTAGTTCTCATAGCAAGTTGCGCAGATGCGATTGAGCCCGGATTGGGGGGTGTGGTCTCTTTAGAGCCGCAACCATTTCTTCAGTGCCATTCATCGGCGCCGAAAAGTCAGTGGGTTATGGTGTAAGCCCTTTGGTACAGACCCTCCGGTTGGCTTGAAGGTCTGCGCCTTCTTCAGGGAAGGTTCGAAGGCAAGGGGGCGGTTGGCGGGATGCGTCCATTTCCGGTTGCGGACTCGCCAGAGACCACACCCCCCCGTCCTGGGCTCAACCCGTCTCTGGTTGCGGCCATACGCCTGCATTAGGATGTAGCGGAGCAAAACGGATTATGCTCATTAAGTTCCTGGACATTGCGATCGGCGGGTTGCTCATGGGCGGTATCTACGCGCTGATTGCTGTCGGCTTTGGTCTGCAATACGGCGTTGCCCGCGTTCTGAACATTGCCCATGGGGAATTCATCATGCTGGGGGCCTTTTGCACCTGGACGCTTTTCACCGGTGCGGGTGTCACCCCTCTGGTTTCGATGCTTTTCTGCGCCCCCTTCTTTTTTGCGATTGGGTTCGTCATTTATAGAACATACTATACCCCTCTGAGGACTTCTTCTGACTCGCCGGCAGCCTTCGAAGGCAACTCCATGCTGGCATCCTTTGGTCTCCTCTTCGTCGTACAGAACCTTGCGTTGATCATTTGGGGCACTCCGGTCAAGGGTTATTCGTACCTGGCGTTTCCCATCCAGTTGTCAGGGGCGGTCTTCGCGGCGAACCGTATCGTTACTCTGATAGCCTCCGTCATCCTCGGTTCTGCTTTCTATGTTTTCTTAGTAAGCACGCGCACCGGGAAGGCGATCCGGGCGGCTGCTCAAGACCCGGATGCAGCCGAACTCATGGGGGTGCGCATTAACAGGGTTCTGGCTATCTGTTTCGGTTTCGGCATCATGATGGCCGCATTGGGCGGGCTGTTGCTGAGCATGACCTCCATCATGCTCTCACCTGTCATGGGTATGCAATACACACTCATCGCTATCATCGTGGTGGTCCTTGGGGGATTAGGCAACATAAAGGGCTGCTTCATCGGAGGATTCATACTTGGTCTGGTCGGCTACATCGTCAGTTCTTCACAGCCGGGATTGTCGATGGTCGCCTACTACGTGATCTTCCTGTTCTTGCTCCTTGTGAAGCCAACTGGACTTTTCACAAAATGAGGAACCGGATATCCTCATGAAAACCCCAGGAAAGAAATACGGCTCATTCATTGCACTGATCACCTTACTCGCTCTGCTTGTGGGGGTGCCCGGATATATGTCGTCCTACACGGTCATCCTCATCACGAACATCCTGATGTATGTGGTCTTGACGCTCAGCTGGGCCATTTTCTCGGGGCCTACGGGCTACATATCCCTAGCCTCTGCCGCCTTTTTCGGCACGGGTGTGTATGCTTCGGCTCTGCTCAGTTCCAGCCTGCCCCTGCCTGTCGTTATTGTCATCGGCGGCAGCGCAAGCTTCACCCTCGCCTTCCTTGTCGGCTCCCTGACGCTGAGGTTAAAGGGCATGTATTTCACTATGTTCACCTTTGGCCTCGTCGAGCTTGTGAGAAACTCCCTTCACTGGTGGGAGGTCAATATGACGGGCACGGTCGGCAGATTGATCATCTCGGCCGACAACGTGCCCATCTTCTACTCCATGGTAGGCATCTTCGTGTCGGTGCTTCTCGTTTCCTACCTGATCAAGCGTTCCAGGTTCGGCCTCGCCCTGGAAAGCATAGGGGAATCCGAGGAGGCTGCGGCCCACAGCGGTGTGAACGTCACGAGAGTGAAGGCAGTGACCTTTGCCGTAAGCGCCTTTTTCATGGGGGCGTCAGGGGCAACCATGAGTATGCGGTGGACCTACATCGACCCGACCACCGCATTTAATATCCAGTTCTCTTTCATGCCCGTCCTCATGGCGATATTCGGCGGCACAGGACACCTCTATGCCCCCATTGCGGGGGCGACCGTCTTCTCCCTCCTCGAAGAGGTGCTGACAACGAAATTCCCTTACTATTACATGCTCATCTTCGGCCTTATCATGCTCGCGGTTATCCGCTTCATGCCGCACGGCCTGGAGGGGGGCATTGAGAAATGGAGGAAAAACCTGGAGAAGGGATCTGCGGTGAAAACATGAAGATACTGGAAGCAGAACGATTGAACAAACACTTTGGGGGCTTAATCGCCGTGTCGCGAGTTGACCTCCATGTGGAGGAAGGCGAAATCCTGGGCCTCATCGGTCCCAACGGCGCGGGCAAGACGACCCTTTTCAATCTGCTATCCGGTGCTTTGCGAGCGGATTCGGGGGTCATACGATTCAAAGGGCATGACATCACCGGGTTGAAGCCGCACCAGATAGCGCGCAGAGGGATTGCACGGACCTTCCAGTCGGTCAAAATTTTTTCCAGAATGTCCGTTATTGACCATGTAAGGTTGGGTTATCTTTTCGGAAAGATCGAGTCAAGGGGCGAGGATGAAGCGGAGCGAGAGGTTGGGGAGATCTTGGAGTTTGTAGGCCTGGCTTCTATGCGAGACGGCCGCGGTGGGGAACTGATTCTGGCAAACCAGAAGCGACTCGAAGTGGCCAGGGCACTGGCTGCAGGACCGGCTCTTCTGCTGCTCGATGAGCTCATGGCCGGGCTGACGCCTACAGAGATGGCGGAGGCCATGGAGCTGGTCAAGAACATAGGCCAGAGAGGCATAACGATTGTGATGGTGGAGCACGTGATGAAGGCGATCATGAATAGTTGCGAGCGAATCATCGTTCTGAATCAAGGGGTGAAGATTGCGGAAGGTACCCCGAAGGAGATTGCCGCGAACAAGACGGTCATCGAAGTCTATCTGGGAGAATAGCCCTGTGCTTGCAATTAAGGAAGTCAGCACCTTTTACGGAAAGATACAGGCTCTGTGGGAGGTGAGCTTTGAAATCCGTGAGGGAGAAATCATCGCCCTCGTGGGCGCAAACGGTGCAGGGAAAACCACGCTCCTCAATACCATATCAGGCATCGTTCGCGCTGCATCAGGGAGTGTCGCCCTCTTCGGCAAGCCCATAGAGAAACAAGCGGCGGCTTCCATCGTGGAGGCGGGCATCTCTCAAGTCCCTCAGGGAGGAAGGCTTTTCCCTGATATGAGCGTCCTCGAGAACCTGGAGATGGGGGCCTACCCGTCGAAGGCCTGGACGCATCGAAGAGACACGATGGAGAAGGTTTATCACATATTTCCCAGGTTGAAGGAGAGAAAGAGGCAGGTGGTGAAAACCTTGAGCGGCGGCGAAAAGCAGATGGTCGCCATAGGCCGGGGCCTCATGTCCAGGCCGAAACTGTGCATGTTCGACGAGCCGTCCTACGGCCTTGCACCGAAGGCGGTTAAGGAGATCTTCAAGGTCATCAGACAGCTGCCTGAGCAAGGAATCACGGTCTTGCTCATCGAACAGAATGTCAAGCAAGCTCTCGAGTTGGCGCATCGGGCATGCGTTTTGGAGAACGGAAGGCTGACTCTGGAAGGGCCGTGCTGCGATCTCATCAGGAATGATCATGTAAAGAAAGCTTACTTGGGGCTGTGATGATCACCGTCAAAGTCCGCACGATTCTCACGATAAAGAAGATCCTCGGCAAAGGGGAAGTCGACGTGCCTGTTCCGGAAAACACCACCCTGCAGGAGCTCGTTGCGATCTTGGTGAACAGGTTTGGAGATGAATTGACATCCCTCTTGCGCGGACCCGAAACCAGAAATAGCCTTCCCACCATTCGGTACATGGTTAACGGCCGGGACATTGCTTTTCTCAACGGCATGGAAACAGCGCTTCACTCAGGAGATGAGGTTCTAATATTGCCGCCTGTCTCTGGAGGTTGAAAGAGAGGCAGGTCTTTTATTCTTAAACTCTATAAGATGGAGGTGTAACATGTATCAGGGTGGATATACGGGGAAAATCTTGCGGATCAATCTCACGAATCAAACCTCAAAAGAAGAGACGCTGCCTCTGGACGTCGCAAAAGACTTCATCGGAGGTGCAGGATTCGGGATCAAGTACCTTTTTGATGAAGTCAAGGCCGGCACAGACCCCTTAGGTCCTGACAACAAACTCATTTTCGCCTCCGGACCTTTTTCCGGCACCACGATCCCCTGCGCGAGCCGCATGTCGGTTACGGCAAAATCCCCTCTTACGGGCGCTGTTGGGATGGCTCTCACAGGAGGATACTTCCCTGTGGAGTTGAAATACGCCGGCATCGATGTGCTCATCATTGAGGGAAAGGCGGAGAAGCCCACCTACGTCTGGATCAAAGACGGTAAAGTCCAGTTTCGCAGCGCCAAGAAGGTTTGGGGCATGAAAACCACGGACTGCCAGCAGATCATCAAGAACGAATTGAACGACCAGAACGTGAGGATTGCCTGCATTGGGCCGGCAGGCGAACACCTGAGCAAGATCGCCTGCATCATCAATGAGCTGAGAGCTGCAGGCCGCAAAGGGCTCGGCGCGGTCATGGGATCAAAAAACCTCAAGGCCATCGCGATTAGGGGAAGCGGAGAAGTGGCAATCGCCGACAAAGAAAAATACAAAACAGCAAGAGATGAATTTGCCAAAGCTATGAAGGACAGCCCTGTCCTGTATCCCCAATTCTCAAAACTTGGCACCCCCATGGTGGTCGATCACGCCTGCGCCATCGGCATCTTCCCCACCAAGAACTTCTCCGCCACAGGCGAGTATGCTCCTGCAGATAAGATCGGTGTCGAGATGCAGCTGTCGCGCAATGTAGGAAGTGAACACTGCTACGGATGCCCGGTCGGTTGCAGCCAGGTAAAGGTGGCTAAGACGGGCGCCTATGAAGGAATCATGGCCGAAGGTCCGGAATATGAGACTTTTTTTTCCTTTGGCGGGGAAACCGGCGTTGACAACATTGACGCGATCATTGCCGCTGATCGGCTCGCAGATGAACTGGGGCTGGACACGATCTCTGCAGGCGTCACGATCGGTTTTGCCATGGAGTTGTATGAGAAGGGAATTCTCACTGACAAGGATACAGGCGGATTGAAACTCAACTTCGGGAATGACGAGGCCATGCTCACGCTGCTCCGGCTGATGGCTTATCGTGAAGGAATCGGGGGCTTGCTCGCAGACGGCTCCAAGGCAGCCGCGGCGAAGATCGGAAAGGGCTCCGAGAAATACGCCATTCAAGTGAAAGGATTGGAGCTTCCAGCCTACGATGTGCGGGGCGCCAAAGCCCACGGACTCAACTTCGCCACCTCTTATACAGGCGCGGACCACAACCGGGGCTATGCCTTCCA
>Ga0105106_10003581_pt1 | contig 11073 bp, 4 predicted proteins | sample PPLLaktember2015_5_FD_79109 | JGI IMG/M metagenome (GOLD analysis project Ga0105106, IMG submission 79109) | Freshwater sediment microbial communities from Prairie Pothole Lake near Jamestown, North Dakota, USA - PPLs Lake P8 Core (1) Depth... | ecosystem: Environmental > Aquatic > Freshwater >... | reverse complement strand
GACGGGGGGATGGGAGGACGGTCTTGGTTTGAGGTTTTTTTTGCAACCTGAATCCGCACTTCGGGTCAGTTGAATTCAGGAGACGATTCATCCCCCGGCGACTTATCAACTTGGAAAGGAGCCGAACATGCTGTGGACCATAGCTGTCATTCTCTTGATTTTGTGGGTGCTGGGGTTGTTCAGCGGTCACACGATGGGTGGCGCCCTTTACATCCTCCTGGTCATCGGTCTCATCGTGGCGGCGGTTCAGTCTATTCAGGGCCGCAGGTGCGGGTAAGGATTTAAACCCGTGCCGGAAAAAATTCTTCCCTCAGCACAACCGATCGGTTAAGTTAATGCCATTGTGCCGCAAACCGTTATCGGAAAAGTTCTCAGGCTGCGCTTACCGGTTTCATCCTGGCAGTCGGCGTTTGGAAATCCTGCCGGGGGGTGACCTCCTTGAATGAATGTCTGCACAGCTTGGCGCACAATCCCCTTTGAAAGAGCAAATAAGCATGAAAAAAATAGCAATCGCTGCCGGCGCCGGAATCCTTCTGGTCATCGGGCTCTTCGGATGGTGGGTTTTCAGCCGCCCCGAGCGCGGGACGACCGGTTCGGTCAGCACGAATTTCAGATGGCTGGGGCCGAACGACAAGATCGTGGTCGACGGTTTCGACGACCCCAAGGTCCAGGGTGTCGCCTGCCACCTTTCCCGGGCCCAGACCGGCGGTGTGAAAGGCGGCATGGGCCTGGCAGAGGATACGAGCGATGCCAGCATCGCCTGCCGCCAGGTCGGCCCGATCAGGATCGTCGGCGAACTCAAGGACGGCGAACGCGTTTTCGACGAACACCGCAGCCTGGTGTTCAAGACCCTTCAGGTCGTGCGCTTCTTCGACCGCGAGCGCAATGTACTGGTCTACGTGTCTTACAGCGATCGGGTCATCGCGGGCAGCCCGCAGAACAGCATCAGCACGGTGCCGATCATGAGTTGGCCGGCGCCATAGTTTCCGCCGGTCCGTGCAAACCGTGTTTTGGTCTCGCCGGATAAAAGCGGCAGATACCCCAACCCACCCTCCGGTGCTGGCGATTGAATCCAGCAATTAAAGCATTCCCCCATCGCTTCTTGAGTTCGCCCCCTCCTCGGCCCCCCCATCAGCGGCCTGAGCGGGATAAAAAAAATCCAAGCACCGCCGCGGAGGCCAAAAGAGTGAGGCGTTTGAAAACGACAAGATCCGCACCTCACGAGTTCAGTATGCCGGTCTTATCGAGGGGAGTGGCTCACAGCTCATCCTGATTTCGCGCTTTATTCGGGCCGGCGTCCGCAAAAGTGCTTGACCTTCAGGATTCCGGAGGGCTATGGGGTAAAAGCGAGATGCTTCCAGCGCATAAACGTCCGCAGTCATTCGAGGAGGAAATCGCCAATGGTGCCAGCCACGGCTTAGCCTTGGTTGCGTGTCTTATCGCAACACCCGTTCTTCTCAGTTCGGCCTTGCGGTCCGGTGATGCATGGCGTGTTCTCGGAGTCGCCATCTTTGCCGGAACAATGATTTTCATGTACCTGTCATCCGCGTTCTATCACCTTCTGCCGGAGAACAGGGCCAAACGTGCGCTTCGGGTGCTTGACCACGTAGCGATTTTCTTCCTCATCGCAGGCACATATACGCCGTTTACGCTGGGCGTCTTGCACGGCGCATGGGGCTGGACGATTTTCAGCATCGTGTGGAGTTTGGCGCTTCTCGGGATGACGCTGAAAATTAGGGGGGCCCTGCGGAATTCCCTTGTCTCGACAGGCCTCTATCTGGCAATGGGCTGGCTGATCGTCGTGGCGATCCGACCGCTCGGGTTGAAAGTGCCGTTGCCAGGCCTTCTCCTTTTGTTGGCGGGAGGCATCGCATACACGGGTGGATTGGCATTCTATGCGGCTGAGCGGGTACGCTACAGCCATTTCGTGTGGCATCTCCTTGTCGTTCTGGGCACCGTCTGTCACTTTTTGTCGGTGCTGTGGTATGCGCTCTGACGTCCCTTACCCTGACCAGCCGTGACGTCCTGTTCGGTTGCAACTCTTTTTTTCGGCGGCTTTCCCGCCTGCAGGGGCCCTACCCGCCGGGCCACGACCACCCAGTAAAGCCACAGGAGACAATCTCATGCGTAAACGTATAATCCCCCAGGGCGCTCAGGGGATCATCTTCCCGGCCGAAGCCTGGCTGGACTTGGAGAACTTGGCGCAGGCGGAACTGACGTCCGAGGATCCCTCACACCCGATCGAGTCGGCTTTGAAACCCGGCGTGCGACCGGGCTGGCGGGCCTCAGGACCCGGCCAGCAGACAGTCCGGCTGCTGTTTGACAAGCCGTTGCGGATCCGGCGCATCCATTTGGTGTTTCACGAACATGAGCAGCAGCGCACGCATGAGTTCCTGTTGCGGTGGTCCTCCGACGGCGGTCGCACGTGCCGGGAGATTTTGCGCCAGCAGTACAACTTCAGCCCGCCGGAGAATACCCGCGAAATCGAAGACTATGAAGTTGATCTGGTCGGGGTGACGCTGCTGGAAATGGTCATTTCGCCTGACATCAGCGGGGGATGCGCCCGTGCATCGATGGCTGAGCTGCGCCTGGCATAAGCACCGGACTTGCTCCCGGAGCGCAGGTTTCGGTGTGCAGCACGCTTTAGAAACCCGTAACGGCAATGCCCGCATCCAACCGGACCCCCATTTCCGGCAACCCCGCCATGGCCTACTCTGGCCGGCACTGGAAATTGAAAAATAGGCGCACCAACAGTTGGTTCAGCTGTTGATGTGCGGGCGACACGCTTGCTATCTGACAGAAGGAGACATCCAAAATGGGGGTGAGCAGGGAAACCGATCGCGGACTTTTTTCCCGTATGCAGGCGCGCCTTGGCGGCCGCGACCGGGCACGCAAGGCTGCCGGCGATGAACAGCCCCTTCGATCGGAGCTGTTCAGTGCCGATCAGATGGAGCAGCATGGCAAGGTCCTTGCGGGCGCGCACCAGTTGAAGTCCGGGCGCTCCCGGGACCGCCTGCTGGCGCGGCTGGCCGAGAATGAAAGGCTCCTGCTTGAAGTCCACAACCTGCTGACCGAGGACGTCAAGGCGGACCGCCGAATTGCACCGGCCGGGGAATGGCTGCTTGACAACTTTTATTTGATTGAGGAACAGATCCGAACGGCCAGGCGACACTTGCCGAAGGGGTTTAGCCGTGAGTTGCCCCGCTTGCAGGACGGCCCTTCCGCGGGTCTTCCGCGGGTCTACGACATCGCTCTGGAGACCATCGCGCACGGGGATGGCCGGGTGGATCTTGAAAACCTGAGCAGGTTCGTGGCGGCCTACCAGTCGGAGGTCACCCTGAAACTGGGCGAGCTGTGGGCCATCCCCATCATGCTGCGCCTGGCCCTGATCGAGAATCTGCGGCGGCTGGCCGCCCGGATCGCCGCCGATCGGACGGATCGCAACCGCGCCGTTGTCTGGGCCGACCAGATGACCGAGATCGCCGCCAAGGACCCCAAAAGCCTGATCCTGGTGATCGCCGACATGGCGCGGTCGAACCCGCCGATGGTGAGTTCGTTTGTCGCGGAACTCTCACGCCGCTTGCAGGGGCTGGGCCCCGCGCTGGCAATGCCACTCACCTGGATCGAACAGCAGCTGTCCGAGTCCGGTCTGACCATCGAGCAGTTTGTGCGCTCGGAGAACCAACAACAGGCCGCCGACCAGGTCACGATGAGCTACAGCATCGGCAGCCTCCGGTTCCTGGGCGCGATGGACTGGCGCGAGTTTGTCGAGACGATGAGCATCGTCGAGCAGACTCTGGCCGAGGATCCTGGCGACGTCTACACCAAAATGGATTTTGCCACCCGTGACCGCTACCGGCATGTCGTCGAGAAAATCGCCAAGAGCAGTCCGCACTCCGAAAGCGAGGTGGCGCGCCAAGCGATCCAGCTGGCGCGCGAGGGTGCAACCCGGCAAGGCGGCGACCACCGCTGCGCGCATGTCGGCTTCTATCTGATCGACGAGGGGCTGACACGGCTCGAACGAACGGCGCAGGTGCGTTTATCACCCGCCGGGGCTCTGCGCAAAGTCGGTAGCCGGTTCCCGTTGTTGCTCTATATCGGCACCATCCTGCTGATGACGGCGGTCTTCGCGGGGTGCTTGGCGGCCAAGGCCCATGCCGGTGGGGTTCAGGGGTGGGCACTCGGACTGCTCCTGCTGCTGTGCGCCGGTCATCTGGCGGTAGCCCTGGTGAACTGGCTGGCAACGGTGCTGGCAACCCCGCAGCGGCTTCCGCGCATGGACTTCTCCAAAGGCATCCCGTCGGAATTTCGAACTCTGGTGGTGGTCCCGACCATGATCATGAGCACGGCGAACATCGAGGGCCTGGTCGAGACCCTGGAAGTCCACTTCCTGGCAAATCGGGACGACTACCTGCATTTCGGCCTGCTGACCGATTTTCGCGACGCCGTCGCGGAAACGCTGCCGGAGGACGAACCGCTGTTGCGGCTGGTCCGGCAGAGAATCGAAGAGCTGAACGAAAAGTACCGGGATTCGGCCAGCGATCCTTTCTTCCTTTTTCATCGCCCGCGCCGCTGGAACTCCAAGGACCGGATCTGGATGGGTTACGAGCGCAAGCGCGGGAAGCTTGCGGATTTGAATGGCCTTCTGCGCGGCGGGGCACACGGCCCCGCGGGGGATCGCTTTGCGCTGGTCGTCGGGGAAACTGCGGTCCTGCCGAACGTCAAGTACGTGATCACCCTGGACACCGATACGCAACTGGCACGCGATTCGGCGTTGCAGTTTGTGGGCGTCATGGCGCACCCGCTGAACCGCGCACGCTACGACGAAGACCGGCAGCGTGTCGTTGCGGGCTACGGCATCCTGCAGCCACGGGTGGCGGCGAGCCTGCCCGGCGCGAACCGCTCGCGGTATGCGCGCATGTGTGCCAGTGAGTTCGGCATCGATCCCTATACGCGCGCCGTTTCCGATGTTTACCAGGACCTGTTCGGTGAAGGCTCGTTCATCGGCAAGGGCATCTATGCGGTCGAGACATTCAAACGGGCGCTGGGCGGGCGTTTTCCCGACAACCGGATCCTCAGCCACGATCTTCTGGAAGGCTGTTACGCGCGGGCCGGACTATTGAGCGATACGCAGGTGCACGAGGAATACCCCTCTTCCTACAGCGCGGATGTGAGCCGCCGGCATCGTTGGATTCGCGGCGATTGGCAGATTGCGCGCTGGCTCTCGCCGTGGGTTCCCGGCCCCGATGGCGGCCTGCGGAAAAATCCGCTATCGATGCTTTCGCGCTGGAAGATCTTCGACAACCTACGGCGCAGTCTCACCGCGGCGGCGTTGACACTTTTGCTGCTGTTGGGCTGGACGGTTTTGCCCTCACCCTGGTTCTGGACCTTGTCCGTGATCGGCATCATCCTGATCCCTTCAGTGATTGCCTCTGCCCTGAACATGCTTCGAAAACCGGTCGATCTGACCCTGGGGCAGCACCTCGCGTCATCAATGCGCGCGACCGTCCGGCACCTCGCTCAGGATGCCTTTACGTTCGTATGCCTGCCCTACGAAGCCTACTTCAGTCTGGATGCGGTGGTGCGATCGGCCTGGCGGATGCTGATTTCGCACAAGCGCCTGCTCGAATGGCACCCGTCAAGCGACTCGGACCGCGATGACCGCACCGGCTTCGTCGGCGCGTGCCGGACCATGTGGATCGCCCCGGTCATGGCCACGGCCGCGGCGATCACAGTTGCGGCGTCGGGCCCGGTCGCGTTGGCCGTGGCGGGGCCCATCCTGGGCCTCTGGTTTGCCTCCCCCGCGCTCGCCTGGTGGGTCAGCCGGCCGCTGGCGCGCCGCGGAGCTATGCTGACAACCGATCAGACCCTCTTTCTGCGGAAGCTTGCCCGGAAAACCTGGGTGTTTTTCGAGACCTTTACCGGCCCGGACGATCATTGGCTGCCGCCTGACAACTATCAGGAGCATCCCGTTGGCATGATCGCGCACCGCACCTCTCCCACTAATATGGGCCTTGCGCTGCTGGCGAATTTGTCGGCGTACGACTTCGGCTATATTTCGGCCGGAAAGCTCATCGAACGAACGCGGAGTTCGCTGGATACGATGAAAGCGTTGGAACGTCACCAGGGCCACTTCTTCAACTGGTATGACACCCAATCCCTGAAACCCCTGCCGCCTCTTTACATTTCGTCGGTGGACAGCGGCAACCTCGCGGGCCACCTGCTGACCTTGCAGTCGGGACTGCTCGAACTTGCCGATCACAAGATCCTGGGAGCGCGATTGTTCGAGGGCTTAAGCGACACCCTCAGGATCGCCATGGACGCCGCGGCCGCCGCTCCGGAAGCATTCGCCGCGGCTCGGCTCGCGCGACTTCTGCAGGATCTGGAGTCCGCGATCCGTTCGCAACCGACCACGCTCCTGGCTGCGCGCCGCTGCCTGGATCAGCTGGCAATCGCCGCGGCAGAGGTGGTCGCCGGCCTGGATGTTTCCGATGCCGACCCCGAAAGCGAATTGAGGTGGTGGGCGCAGGCCTTCGCCGGGCAGTGTCAAGATGCCCTCGATGAACTGAAGTGGCTTGCACCGTGGACTTCGAGCTTGCCTTTCCCTAATAGCCCCGGAGACTTTCCCGATCTCGACGAGGTCCCAACCTTGCGCGAACTGGCGGCGCTGGACGAAAAGCTCCTGCCGGCGATTGCGCTGCAACTGGCCTCCGACCCACCCGCCGAGGAACCCGCAGGGCGTGGGGAACTTCAGCGCCTCATCGCAGAGGCCAGCCAGCGCGCCCGAACAAGGATTGCGGCTATCAAAGGGCTTGCCCTGCTGAGCGACGTACTCGCGCGCATGGAATATGACTTCCTGTTCGACGAGTCCCGTCATCTGCTGGCCCTCGGCTACAATGTCGGTGAACGCCGGCGGGATTCGAGTTATTACGATCTTCTGGCCTCGGAAGCGCGGTTTTCCAGTTTCGTAGCGATTGCGCAGGGGCAAGTGCCGCAGGAGAGCTGGTTCGCCCTGGGGCGTCTGCTCACCGTCGCCGGTGGAGAACCGGTCCTTCTTTCGTGGAGCGGGTCGATGTTCGAGTACCTGATGCCGCTCCTGGTGATGCCGACCCACGAACACACGCTGCTCGACCAGACCTATAAGGCGGCTGTGGCTCGGCAGATCGCGTATGCAAAAAAGCGCGCCGTGCCGTGGGGCATTTCGGAATGTGGCTACAATGCCATCGATGTGCATCTCAATTACCAGTACCGCGCCTTTGGCGTCCCCGACCTCGGGCTCAAACGCGGCCTCGCCGAGGACCTGGTGATTGCACCCTATGCCTCGGCGCTGGCGCTGATGGTGGCGCCCGAGGAGGCCTGTCTGAACCTCGAGCGACTCGCGGCCGAAGGCTTTGAAACCCGGTATGGCTTCTACGAAGCGATCGACTACACCCCGTCGCGCCTGCCGCGCGGACAATCGAGGGTCGTGGTTCGGTCCTTCATGGCCCATCACCAGGGCATGAGCCTCCTGTCCTTGGCCCATCTGCTCCTGGGCCGCCCGATGCAGGCGCGCTTCGCGTCGAACCCCTCGTTTCAGGCGACCATGCTGCTGCTCCAGGAGCGAATCCCCAAGGCGGCGGCGTTCTATGTGCATACCACCGATCTCTCCGAGCGCCAAATGGCCGCCAGCGTTCCGGAGATGCCGATACGCGTATTCAAAAGTCCCGACACACTCAACCCGGAAGTGCAGTTGCTCTCAAACGGCAGGTACCATGTGATGGTCACGAGTGCCGGCGGCGGTTACAGCCGCTGGCAAGACCTCGCCATCACCCGCTGGCGCGAAGACATCACCTGCGACAACTGGGGCACGTTCTGTTACATTCGCGACGTGGCGAGCCGCGAGTTCTGGTCGACCGCTTATCAGCCAACGCGCAAACGACCGCAACGCTTTGAGGCGATCTTCTCGGAAGGGCGCGCCGAGTTTCGCGGCCGCTACCTGGACTATGACACCCATATCGAGATCGCCGTTTCGCCCGAGGATGACATCGAACTGCGGCGCCTGCGCATCACCATCCGGGCGCGGACGCGCCGGGCGGTGGATGTGACCAGCTACGCGGAAGTGGTTCTGGCCCCGCCGGTCGCAGACGCACTGCATCCGGCGTTCAGCAATCTCTTTGTGCAGACCGAGATCCTCCGCCGGCAGCGGGCGATCCTCTGTACTCGCCGGCCCCGCTCCCGGGGCGAGCAGGCGCCCTGGGCGCTGCACCTGATGGCCGTGCATGGCGCGGAGGTCGAGGACGTCTCCTATGAGACCGATCGCATGCAGTTCATCGGCCGCGGCAACACCGTCGCCGATCCGCAGGCAATGGGCGGGGGTGCTGAATTTTTTTCGGGGGCGCTCTCGGGCAGCGAAGGCTCCGTGCTCGATCCGATTGTCTCCATCCGCTGCCGGATTACCCTAAACCCGGACGAATCGGCAACGATCAATATGGTCTCCGGCATCGGCGAAACCCGTGATGCCGCCCTGAGCCTGGTGGAAAAATACCAGGATCGGCACCTCGCGGATCGCGTTTTCGATCTGGCCTGGACCCATGCCCAGGTGCTGTTGCGCCAGTTCAATGCCTCAGAGGCCGACGCCCAATTCTACGGGCGCCTTGCCGGTTCGGTGATCTACGCCAATCCAGCCCTGCGCGCCGACCCGAGTGTCATCAAAAAGAACCACCGGGGGCAGTCCGATCTCTGGGGATACGCCATCTCGGGCGATCTGCCGATTGTGCTGCTGCAGATTGAAGATCCGGCCCATATCGAACTGGTGCGCCAACTCGTGCAGGCCCACGCCTACTGGCGCCTGAAAGGACTGGCGGTGGACCTGATGATCTGGAACGAAGACCACGCCGGTTACCGCCAACTCCTCCACGACCAGATCATGGGGCTCATCGCCGCCAGCACCGGAATCAGCTCACTAACCGATCGGCCGGGCGGCATTTTCGTAAGACCTGTCGACCAGATGTCGGAAGAGGACCGCATCCTGATCCAAACGGTCGCTCGCGCCATCATCACCGACAGGCTGGGGTCGCTTGCGGACCAGATCAAGGGCCGCATTGCGGTGGAAGCAACCGTGCCCCTCCTGGCCCCGACCCGCGCCCACAGCCCGGAACCCCTGCCGGTGGCCGCATTGCCGCGCCACGATCTGACATTCTTCAACGGACTGGGGGGATTCAGCCCGGATGGACGTGAGTACGTCATTACCACCGCCCAGGGGCAGGTGACGCCGGCGCCTTGGGTGAATGTGCTCGCCAACCCGCACTTCGGGACCGTCGTCTCAGAGAGCGGTTGTGCCTACACCTGGAGCGAGAATGCCCACGAGTTCCGCCTCACGCCCTGGGGAAACGACCCTGTCAGCGAATCGAGCGGAGAGGCTTTCTACCTTCGTGATGAAGAGCGCGGCCACTTCTGGTCGCCCACGCCACTGCCCAGCCGCGGGACAACGCCTTACGTCACCCGGCACGGGTTCGGCTACAGCGTCTTCGAACACCTCGAGCGCGGCATCCATTCCGAGATGTGGGTTTACGTGTCCCTGGACGCAGCGGTCAAATTCACGGTGCTCCGCGTGCGTAACGTCGCGGACCGATCCCGCCGGCTCTCGGCTACCGGATACGCCGAATGGGTGCTTGGCGACCTGCGGTCGAAAGCGAGCATGCACGTCATCACCGAAATGGACCCGGACAGCGGCGCGCTTTTCGCGCGCAATCCCTACAACACGGAGTTCCGCGACCGGGTGGGGTTCTTCGACGTGGACGATCGGACGCGCACCCTAACCGGCAATCGGGCTGAATTCCTGGGACACAACGGTGCCCTGAGCGCTCCCGCCGCGATGACGCGCACGCGCCTTTCCGGCAAGGTGGGGGCCGCGCTCGATCCCTGTGCCGCGATCCAGGTGGTCTTTGATCTGGCCGCCGGGCAAGAACGTGAAATCGTCTTCAGGCTCGGCGCCGGGCGCGACGCCGAGGATGCCAGAAGACTGGTCAATCGCTTTCGGGGCTCAACCGCCGCGCGCGGCGCCCTCGAAGCGGTCCTGCAGCACTGGAAGCAGACGCTTGGGGCGGTAAATGTGGAAACGCCCGACCCGTCTTTGAACGTGCTGGCCAACGGCTGGCTGCTCTACCAGACTCTGGCGTGCCGCCTTTGGGGGCGAAGCGCGACCTACCAATCGGGGGGCGCCTTCGGTTTCCGCGATCAGTTGCAGGACGTGATGGCACTTACCCACGCCAGACCGCAGCTCGTGCGCGAGCACCTGCTCCTGTGCGCCTCCCGTCAATTCCCGGAAGGAGATGTCCAGCATTGGTGGCACCCGCCAGCGGGCCGGGGAGTGCGCACGTCCTGTTCGGACGATTACCTCTGGCTGCCGCTTGCGGCGTGCCGCTATGTCCTCGCCACTGGGGACAGCGACGTGTTGGATGAGCCCATCCACTTCCTTTTGGGACGCCCGGTCAACCCGGAAGAGGACTCTTACTACGATCTGCCCGCGCGCTCCGAAGAGACGGCGAGCCTCTACGAGCACTGCGTCCGGGCCATCCTGAAGAGCCTCAAATTCGGTCAACACGGCCTGCCGCTGATCGGCTCCGGTGACTGGAACGACGGCATGAACCTGGTGGGCATACACGGCCGGGGTGAAAGCGTCTGGCTCGGCTTTTTCCTGTATGACGTGCTCATGCGTTTCGCTGAGGTCGCCGGCGCACGCGGTGACACTGCATTCCGTGAACGCTGTCATGGGGAGGCGGCCAAACTGCGCCGCGCTATCGAGGAGCATGGGTGGGACGGCGCGTGGTACCGCCGCGCTTACTTCGACGACGGCACGCCGTTGGGGTCGACCGACAACCCCGAATGCCAGATCGATTCGATTGCGCAGAGCTGGTCGGTTCTTTCCGGGGCCGGCGATCCCGAGCGCACGCGCAGGGCCATGGAGGCGGTTGACCAGCGCCTCGTCCGCCGCGACCACGGCTTGATCCAGCTTCTGGACCCGCCGTTCGACACCTCCGAACTGGAACCCGGCTACATCAAAGGGTACGTCCCGGGCGTGAGAGAAAACGGCGG
>Ga0105106_10003579_pt1 | contig 11080 bp, 14 predicted proteins | sample PPLLaktember2015_5_FD_79109 | JGI IMG/M metagenome (GOLD analysis project Ga0105106, IMG submission 79109) | Freshwater sediment microbial communities from Prairie Pothole Lake near Jamestown, North Dakota, USA - PPLs Lake P8 Core (1) Depth... | ecosystem: Environmental > Aquatic > Freshwater >... | reverse complement strand
TCATAAGCGAAACAACAAGACGATCACCGGGATCCAGGATCAACCGGTAGTATCCTGAGTCGCCCGAATCATGGAGATGCCCGTAGATTACGTACGATTTTGTGGCTTTTTCCACAGATTGCGCTGAACTGATACCATTATTATCGGCCGCATTGATCGGAACATGAGCTCCTGCTGAGAAGGCCAAATTAAGGATAAAGATCACGATGAGAGGAAGTAACCATCTGCCGAACATACAGGGTGTATCGTTTACTCAGGGATATATAGCTAAAGTGGTTTTCCCGACAACCCGATGAGTAAATAATCAATCTCCTGGATGATTGTCAGGTCAAATATCCGGATTGTAAAAATTATTGTATTGATTAGTCTGAACCGATCACCCCATACCCTCTAGAGAACATCATTCCGTTTGGGATTGATCGGTGTATCCTTCTTCCAGATATGTATATCGCGGGCGCGATCGAAGTAGAATTTGGACTCTTCAGGTTTTCCCAGCTCTTTATAGCAGATACCGATATGGTTCCAGGTGTTGGCGTTATTAGGCACCGCATTTGCCACCATTTTGAATGTCTGGATTGCCGATTCGAGATATTTGTTACTCATATACAGTACACCAATCATTTCAAGAGTTTCACCGAGGTTGAATAAAAATTCAGGATTTTCAGGTGCAAGTTCAACAGCCCTGAGTAAAGATTTGAGAGAACCTTTATTATCTCCCATCTGTCGGTAACAGAGACCAAGATCGTTCCAGACGTGGGGAAGTTTGTCGTCTATTTCAAGGGCTTTATTGAACGCTATAATGGCTTCCGGATACTTCTTCTCATTAATGAAAAGGGTAACTCCTTCTTTGTAATATGCGGTCGTTTTTCCAAGAATCTTGTCAAAAAATCCTGGAGCAGGTTTTGAAGTTTGCGGTGAGTAAATATCAGTCAGATGAGCAACGGCGTCCTGGGTCTCATCATGAACTACGATATCCTTAAACGTCGCTGTGACATCACGAACAGTTTCAACAGCCGCAATGAAATTCCCCTGCCCGTCATACAATGGCATAGCTTTTACCCAGAGCGTCCACTCGCTACCATCCCGTTTCATTCCTTTGGTTACTGCGATAATCGGTCCGTTGGCAACTCTGCTGACTATCATGTACTTATTTCGTTTAATCTCATCATCCGGTTCAAATATGAGATTTGCGAGCATTTTTCTCCGGGTTCCGAAAAAGGGTTCTGCATAGACATAATCGTTTTTATCTATCATGTCTTTTGCCGGAGTATCCGTCAGTTGTTCTAGGGAAGCATTCCATGCTGCTACTTTGCCTTCGCGATCGATTGCAAATCCAGGGTCAGATGAAAAATTAATCATGTCTGAAATGATTCTCTTTGATGTACCCAGATTTTTTCCGCGATACGTCCTTTCGACTGCGGTTTTGACCATGGTGACCAGTTCACGGAACTGCATCTGCGGGTCTTCACCTTTTTTCAGGAAAAAGTTCGCACCATTGTTGATTGCTTCGATTGCCGTATGTTCGTGCCCGACTCCGGTAAAAATAATAATCGGGGTTGTATCACCTTCTGAGCGGAGAATTTTTAAAAATTCAATACCATCGATCTCTGGCATATCATAATCAACAATAATGGCATCATATCTTTTATCAGGAAGGATCTCGAGTGCTTCTTTAGCAGATTGTGCGGTATGTACGCTCATCTCTTGGGAACGTTCGGAGAAGAGTCTGAGTACTTCAAGCAGCGCGGGTTCGTCATCGATCAACAAGACGGAGAGCAAGGCATTACCACCAATAGTACTTATTAGTTCAATGACTCCCGGCAGATATAATAATCGAGCCTGAACCCACCTTATATCACAATCCCTGTGTACACCAACGATGTCCCCTGTAAAACAATACAAAAAACATTCTTTCAATTGCTGACGTTCTAAGGAATGAAACAGGAAATTATTAACCTGAAAAAGGATTAAATTTTTTTTTTTGGAAAACCTGATTAATATCCACGAATTTCAGTTTCTACCATCTCGAGGTTTGCTAACCTTTTTTCAAGGGGCGGGTGGGTAGAGAAGAGCTCCATGAAGGTGTTTCCTGAAAGTGCCGGAATGATGAAAAACGCATTTGCACCTTCAACTTTGGCCTTCGCCTCGACTGGTACTACATCCATCCGACCACTGATCTTGTTCAATGCGGACATAAGGGCCCGTGGATTTCTCGTTATATAGGCGCTGCCCCGGTCTGCGGCATATTCGCGGTAACGGGAAAGTGCGAGAATCAGTAATGTACTTACCGCATACACAATAATCGAAACGATCCAGATAATAATCGTTCCACCGCCATTTTCACGGTTGCGGCCCCCGAACATTGCAGAAAAGAAAAAGCTCTGCATGATCATTGAAGCAATCATTGCAATAAAACTGGCCATCGTCATAGTCAGGATATCACGGTTCTTGACATGTGACAGTTCGTGTGCGAGTACCGCTTCGAGCTCATCCTTATTTAACAGACGCATAATTGAATCTGTACATGCGACGACGGCATGCTTTGGACTTCTGCCGGTTGCGAAAGCGTTTGGCACCGGGCTTTGCATGATAGCAATCTTCGGGAGGGGGAGATCTGCTTCTTTACAGAGCCTTTCAACAGTCTGGTGAAGGTCAGGATATTCATCTTTTTCCAGTATACGTGCTCCGGTTGACCAGAGTACAAGCTTATCAGAAAAGAAGTACTGGACTAATCCCATTCCCACTGCCAGTAATACTATTAACCAGAGGCCCGCTCCGAACGCCAGAAGAATTGTCATGAACACGAGGTAGAGGATGAACAACAAGAACATCGTCAGCCAGATTCTTCCGGTAAGACCCCAGTCGCGTTTCCATTTCATAATTAGTACAATATCGATGGCGGCGCTCTTAAAACAATCGAAAAATGCAATAGAATGCTGATAAATCGCTCCGATGGAATTTTGGCATCCCGCTATTTTCATGAATGGCTTTTTTTCGGTATTGCAGGATCAATACAAAAACTATTTTCTTGACAACATCTGACAGGTACGCATGGCCGAAGTCGATCCCGAAGCGCTGGCTGATGTGGCATACGGCATCTTCGAGCACTCCCTGAACCGTGGGCTCCAGGCACAGAACAAATACCTTTTTGCACTTGTAGAAGGTAAAATTGACTTTAAAGCCGAGCTTAAGGAAATTTTCGATACGTTTTCTCTGGAATATCCTCAGCTCGCAGAGGTACTGTTGAAACGCTTCACCGACATCAACACAATCTATGGGATGCTCAGTAATGGTGAAGGTGTTCTCCCGTCAAAGACGACACAGATGTACTGGATAGTACAGGACGCTCCTGGAAGTGCTCCCGAGGCTATTGAGGATGAAAATGCAGGAAAATGGTTGATTTTTCAGGAACCCGGGCTTGTAGATGAATCATGGAAAAAGGTTCGAAACGCAACAGTAGCACTGAACCTTGGTATATCTGCAAAAGTGAGCACATCGAAGCCGAATCCGGAATCGCGGGACAGCAGAAAAGTCATCTATGTATATACAAAAAACTGGGCTGATGAGACAGATGTCATGCGTGTGCGTGAGACACTCCGTTCTCTCGGATTCACGGAAAGGATCGGGTATAAACGAAACATCGAGACGTTTGCAGGAGAATATGCAAAGAAAGGAAAACGGGTTACTTACTACTCTGCCTGATTTTTCCCGGTGATATTAAACCAGAAATAATAATTAAAAAAAATTATGCTTTTCTTTCCTTGTTCTTTGGGCGCAGGTTCTGGTAACCGCACTTTCTGCAACTTGTTGCGCGAATTGCATTGCGGGCATTACAATGCATACATATTTTCACATTGAGTAACCGGGCTTCGGCTTCGGGGAATTTTGCCATTGAACTACACTCCTGTCTGCCCTTATAACAAAGCTCTCCGACTTTTTAACCGTTTGTGTCAATCAGCGGAATGTTTCCCTTCAAGCACGAACCATTCCCTGAAGGCTGCGAGGGCTAATGCACGATGAGAGATCCTGTTTTTCTCCTCCACGGAGAGCTCTGCGAGTGTTCGCCCCTCCATCTCAAAGATCGGGTCATACCCAAACCCTCCCGCCCCCCTCATGGCATCGATGACAGTCCCGTGAATACTCCCTGAAAAACTGCGTATACCCCGTTCATCAGCGAATGAGATGACAGTTGTGAAGTGTGCGTGGCGGTTCTCGACGTCCTTCATGATTTTCAAAATACCATGGTTGCCGAGGCTTTGGAGTACATATGCGGCATATGGGCCGGGAAAGCCATTCAGGGCGTCTATGGAAAAACTGGTGTCGTCCACGATAAGTGGTTTATGGAGAAGGTCATATGCATAACGGGCTTTTTGTCTCGAGATCTTCTCTATGTCTTCGGATCGAAGTTCAGGAATATCAAGCGGCACGTGAGTTACCTTCAGCAGATCACCAAAAAAATCAGAAATCTCCCGTACCTTATTGGTATTGCTGGTAACGATAGTGAGTTCTATAAGTATCTCCCCCTGAGTTCAATCTCATGTTCACGGGAAATTACGTCATGAGCTCCCGGAAATGTCTCTGAATACCCTGAAATAAATGCTGTTTTGAGGGCATCAGATTGTTCCGGGGCTGTACTCTCCAGCGTCTGGAAAAGGACGTGAATATCGACACCCCTCTGCTCGAGTTCGGAATTTACCATGGATAGACCGAAATCTATCAGCACACATTCACCATCTTTCTCACGCAGGATAATATTGCCGGTTGTAAGGTCGCCATGCATTATTCCGGCTGTGTGGAGTTTCCCGATCATTAATCCGGCTTTATATAATGTCTCTGTCGAGAGATTCTTTGTTAATTGTATTCCTTTTATGTGCTCCATCACGATTGTGTCCGATGTGATATCGCGAATGATTGGGGTGCGTACACCCCCTCTCCGTGCGGCAGCGATCAACCGCGCTTCTGCCCGGGTTCTTTCTGCAATAAGCCGGTTATCGAGCAGGCGCTCGCGATAGCCCTTGGATACCCGGCGCTTTTCTGCCCAACCGTTTTGGAAAGTGACTACTGCTTCTGCACCCATTTTTTGAGTCCGGGTATCCGGGCCCGCGGGATTTCCTGCATGAATAATCCCGTGTTTCCAGGTTATTTCAACTTCATCTGACCGGTATGATGGTTTGATCTGTGATGATTCAACAGGGAGAGATGACCCGCTTTCAAGCATAAGTTTCCCGGTATATGCGATCATCGCCCCATTGTCTCCAAGATATTTCTGTTCCGGAACATAGAATTTCGCCCCCCGGTCCTCGCACATCATCCGGAGCATTTCCTGTAATCGCCGGTTTGCACCAACTCCTCCCACAAGGAGCACCTCGTCCTTTCCTGCCAGAGACATCGCCCGCTCGGTTACTTCCACACACATGGCAAATGCGGTCTCCTGCAGGCTGTAGCATACATCGGAAAGTGCTGCCTTGCTCTCTTTTGCTGCTGAAACAAGCCCGGAGAATGCAAGATCCATTCCTTTTACCGTGTATGGCAGTTCGACATACTTTCCGAGTTTTGCCTCGGCCTCAAGGATAGGACCCCCCGGATGGGGAAGGCCTTTTGACCGGGCAAATTTGTCCAGCGCATTGCCGATACCAATATCAAGTGTTTCTCCGAAAATCCGGTACCGGCCGTTCAGGTATCCGATAACCTGGGTATTCGCCCCGCTGGCATAGAGGACGATCGGGTCATGACAACCCGTAGCGAAACGACCTATCTCAATATGTGCAATACAATGGTTTACGCCAACAAGCGGAACATCCAATGCCAGAGCAAGTGACCTGGCAGCTGTCGCAACTGTCCTGAGGCAGGGTCCGAGCCCGGGTCCCTGCGAGAATGCTATTCCGGTTACCTTTTCAGGTTCTTTAAGAAGGGAAGAAATGATTTTTTTCATCGCCGAGGCATGGTGCTGTGCTGCTTCACGAGGGTGAATACCCCCGTGAGCCGGGCTATAGGGATCGGAAACAAGTGAAATGAGATCACGATCAAAAAGAGCGGCACTGAGGTTCCAGGCGGTTCCCTCAATCCCCAGTATTTGCCCAAAATAAGGCATTGATGCTTATTTTCTGAATTCAGTATATCCGCACTTGCCACAGGTAGTCCGGTCTTTGTGGTCCGCCATCATGACACCGGGTCCGCACCGTGGACAGTACTTCTTGGTTGTAGTCACCTTGGCTCCCTCGACCTTGAAATACGCGCCTCTCTTTTGCCCCTTGGCGACCGCACCCTTTTTTGCTGCTGCCATTATTACGCAGCTCCTTCTTCCTTGGGTTTCGGCATTCCGCGCGCTGCAAGATGCGGGCGTTCGGTTTTATTCCTGCCTTCTTCATTGTCGTATATGCGTGCGGAACCGGTAATTTCTGTTTTACCGAAGCTGTTATGGAGCGTATCAAGAGTAATCTGATGCTCTTTTACATTAAGCAGAGCGCATAATTTTCCAATAATCTGCATACGGGAGGGGGTCGCACCATCGTATTTGAGGTTAAACTGAACCTCTCTTCTGGATAAAAGTTCATTCCTTTTATCGCTGGTGATCTCAAAGTCCATCGATATCCTGTAATTATTGGAAACCGGGTTATTTATAATATGAGCCTATCTGAGCAGAGACATTTTTTAAAAAAACTGAAACACCCTGCAGATTGTTGTTTTATGCGCAGCAGGGAGGTCATTCATCAACGTGTATAAAATGAGTAAGAAAATGGCGGGCTGTTTCCCTGGCCTGATTATTTACCGTACGGAGCACGACTCCCTTGTGTGGCTGCCCGTATAACACGACAACGCCATCCGGAGCGGCGATCACAAGCGGAATCACCGCGAGATCTTCTTCACCATCAACAATAACGGTCACCGGGGGATACCTGATCGCGTGATTGAGCGCGCGGATCAGGTCATCGGTAAGTGTCCCGGCCGGATTTTTTACTCTGATGCACTCCCCCTGAAAGACCGGCAGTTTTTTGCAGGGCAATCGCATTGTAAAACCGTCGACAACAGCGATTGCGGGAGTAATGCCCCTCTTCTGGAGGTTATGAGTGACAACATCTCCAACAGCATAGATGATGCTATCGGCGATTTTTGGAACAATCTCATCAATGTCCGGGTACAACTCCCCGAAAGGCTCCTGGAAAAGCTTCCGGTGCTCTTCAGGAAGTATGAGCATCAGCGAACCTTCAGCGCATAACGACCCGGAAGTTTGATATTCATCCGTTTCGCCACTTCAGAATTATCCGGATCGATAATAACAAGATAACCGGACCAGTCTTCGCTCAGGTTTGTCGTACCGCAGATCACACAGATCTCGCCATCTACGACCCGGTGGCAATCACGGCAGACTTTTCCCTGTTTTTTCTTATTCGCCGGGGGCATTTTCCTTCCTCTTACTCTTGCCCTTCTCCTTAGCTGTCTCTTTTTGCAGAGCCGGGGATTTCTGGTCTTTCTCTTTTTCCTTATTCATTTCTTCCTCGAGCCAGAGTGCAGTCCCCAGTCCTGCCTGTCTCATGGTAAGCCCGATCTTGCTGTCACGCGGCTCCCGCTCATTCAGCGAGAGAGTAACAACGCGGACCCGGACAACATCACCCACTCCAATGAATCTTTTTGACTCCTGACAGATCAGACGGGCGTTCTTTTCATCGTAATTAATATATTCGTCAGAGATCTGGCTTACATGCAGCATCGCATCTATAGGGCCAAGACTGACAAAGGCACCGAAACTGGTCGTCTCTACAACAAGACCTTCGATGACTTCCTGTAATGCAAGGCGAATCACCATTGCTTCGAACCTGACATCATAATACACACCGCCGTCTCCGGGTACGAGTTCTCCCTCACCGACGTCGTGGACATTTGTTACACAGATAAATATTCCGATCTCTTTATCAATGCTCCCCTCCAGCTGCTCCTGGAGGACCTCGAGAATGACCTTTTCAAGTTTTTCTCCCAGTCGCTGGGGCGGTACCCGCACCTTGTCCTCAAGCATCAATTTATGGTACATCTTTTACCTCCGTAATATCTCCAGTTTTTTCTGATTTCGCAATGATATCACACCGATACCGCGTGTGAGCAATGCATCCCTGACATGACGATCATTCGTAACTACCATACACGCATTCCGTGCTGCATATTCAATCATCTGTGCATCGACAGATTCCGAGTTCAGGTCCCCGCTTTCCACGATTGTACATCGCTCAACAAGGACCAGACCATGGCGTGCAGCGGCTCGGTCCCGCCCTTTGGCATTGGAGAGCCCCGAAAGTTCCCTGACAACGCCAGAAAGCACGACAGGTTCAAACGCTCCCAGAAGTGAGCGTAGTTCATCGAATATATCAATCTGGAATTGCACCGGCATCATGAGAGCATTGGCGTCCAGAAGGATTTTCACTCGCTCAGGACTCCCATCCCTATCAATCGCCAGCGTGCTCCCACCTGCCGGCTGATGGCGATCCGTGAACCCAGTTCTGCACATACAGGTCGCTTCAGCTGAATCTCAATGATATCCTTCTTCGTATTGCTCACTACCCCCACGGTTACTGCGGTTCCGACAGAGAGCATCAGTGGCTCGCTGTGCTTTAATGGTTCAATGACCAGCTCGCTTGTGGCTCCCACGACCCGTTCCATGAGCGTGACACGACACCGGATTTTGTCCCATACGGGGGGAAGCCTGCCTTCGTGACCAAGCACCTGTCCCGCGAGCGCGTCACTTTTTGTCAAAGCTGGATCGAGTCTGGTTCCAACGCCAAGCAGTCCCCCGGGAGTTGCCTCGGTGATTTTATGGGAACCTGCATTGATTGAAGTAACCTTGGTAATGATGGGAATCCATTTGATCCTGTTTTCGATTTGTGTCTGCCGCCCTGGTCGGATTTCAATATCGTCACCTTCGCGGAGGATGCCCCGGATAAGAGACCCCCCGACGACTCCTCCTTTCACATCCTTCCAGTTACAGCCAGGTTTGTTTACATCAAACGATCGGGCAATAAGCATAACGGGTTCGGCATTGGGATCCCTGACCGGCTCAGGAATTGTCTTATCGAGAGCCTGAACAAGAGCGCCTATATTGATTCCTTTCTGGGAAGAAACAGGTATGATTGGTGCGTTCTCTGCTATCGTGCCTTTGATGAATTTTTTTATTTCGTGATAATTGTCGATGGCCTCTTTCTGACTGACCACATCGATTTTACTCTGGACGATAACAATATTTTTTATGCCGACAAGTTCCAGAGCCATAAGGTGCTCCTTTGTCTGTGGCTGGGGGCATTTCTCGCTTGAAGCAATGACCAGCATGGCCCCGTCCATTAATGCCGAACCCGAAAGCATCGTTGCCATGAGTGTCTCATGTCCCGGAGCATCCACAAAGGAAATTGAACGGAATGGTGTACCCTTCCCCCCGCAGACAGGACAATCAGGACTGGTTGAAAATGCATCAGATCCCATGCATTTTTCACAGCGGTAAAAAGTTGCATCGGCATATCCAAGGCGGATTGAGATGCCACGCTTCACCTCTTCACTATGCCGGTCTGTCCATGTCCCGGTGAGCGCGTTTACCAGGGTGGTCTTGCCGTGATCGACATGACCTACTACCCCGATGTTTACACTGGGAACTCTTACATCATGCAAATAATTCGAACCTCCTTACTAAATTAAGAACACCAACACCCTTCCCCTGAAATAACCCTGTTTTGATCATGTACCCGGGTATCCAACGAGACATCGATCAGAAAGTTACTGCTGGTTTGATAACACTTATGGACGCGAAAATATTATATAAGTATCTCGCAGAACGATAGATTTTCCGGGGATTTGAAATTGTATTTCGCTGATCCGGTTTAACTGATTTTTTCCGGATGCCCCACTTGCAGAGTGCTTATACTAAAAAAACTAAAAAAAATCGAATTCTCTCTGTCAACAAATCCTTCCCCGCACTAGGTCTGGGGGATTATCCACCTCCCTCGCAGCTCTGGTCAGTCGCTTTCCAAGCGTCCTGCAGTTCTCGCCCGGAAGCAAAATCCTTCTCGCTCTCGATTACCTTTCTGGCGTCATCACTGATCGCCTTCACTGATTTCTCCGGGCCGGTTGCCGGTATCAGATGATCAATGCGGTACAGGAGATTTGTACTATCGAGTTCTGCATATACCTCTCCCCGAACCTCCTCTATCCGGAGGATTATACCGGTAGTTCCGGTCCTTGGGTATCGTACCCGCATTCCGGGGGTAATCTCTTCTGCTAACATAATGCAAAATGATATACTGCCCTGTTATAAAGGTGTTGCGTCGAATAAATCCGATTATTACATCCTTATCTTTTTGAGTGCCGCTACAATTTCCCGGGTAGCCCGATGCGGCTCTACCTGACAAGGCGGAACCGGAGATCCCTGGAGAGAAGAAAAAATCTGGCGTACAGCATCCCCGTGTGAAGGTCCATACCCCCCCTCGAGAACAAGTGCAAGCGGATGTTCAGTTGCATCCCTCACGATAGCGGTAAGAGTACTGTAATCTTCAGGAAAGAGCTTCATACTGCCTTTGGGGTCATCGAACAGTGCATCCTGGCCTGCCGAAACGATAATCACATCCGCCTGGAACTGTTCCAGAGCAGGTACGAAGACTTCTTCAAAGACGAGCCGGTAATCGGCTATCGTCGATCCACTCCTTATTGGTGCGTTTATGGTAAATCCTTTGCCCGCACCGGTACCGATTTCATCGATCCACCCGGTATAGGGAAAAATATTCCCCTGATGTATCGAGCAGAAAAGCACACGATCATCAGCTGAGAAAATCGTCTGTGTGCCATTCCCATGGTGAAGATCCCAATCGATGATTGCTACTTTATCCACCCGATCCAGCGCACTACATGCAGCAATGGCGGCATTATTGAAAATACAAAAACCCATTGCCCGGTCTGGTTCTGCATGATGTCCGGGGGGGCGGACAAGGGCAAAACTGGCTTCGCCGTCGATTGAGCGGTTCACGGCTTCAATTGCAGCACCCGCTGCAAAGGAGGCTACAGTATACGTCTCCGCATCCACATAGGTGTTCGGGTCAAGGAAATGTTGGCC
>Ga0105106_10003578_pt1 | contig 11081 bp, 4 predicted proteins | sample PPLLaktember2015_5_FD_79109 | JGI IMG/M metagenome (GOLD analysis project Ga0105106, IMG submission 79109) | Freshwater sediment microbial communities from Prairie Pothole Lake near Jamestown, North Dakota, USA - PPLs Lake P8 Core (1) Depth... | ecosystem: Environmental > Aquatic > Freshwater >... | reverse complement strand
CGGTCATCGGTCATCGGTCATCGGTCATCGGTCATCGGTCATCGGTCATCGGTCATCGGTCATCGGTCATCGGTCATCGGTCATCGGTCTCCCCCTCTCCCACTCTTTCCATCACTTCCATGCACATCCTGCCATTGTGATAAGGACAGACCCAGAATCCGGCCTTGTCGCCCCTGCCCGGCTCACCCGCTTCCGTGACAGAGCTGTACCATCCTCCGTTTTTTGTATCAACAAAATGCTGTTTCGTATAATTCCATCCGTTAACCGCATTATCGAGATATCTTTCGTTGCCCGTCAATTCAAAGGCATTCAGGTAGCCGACAACTGTCTCAGCCTGCTCCCACCATGAAAGCTGGGTCCGCACATGGCCGGTTGCATTATCCTTTTCGGAGAGCATGCTGCCGTTTTTTTGCAAACCTTCAGCAGCAGCATTTGCAATCTTAATGCTTGCCTCTGCAACCCTCGATTTAAGCCGGGGATCGTCAAGCAAGACAGCTGCTTCGTACAGGAGCCATGATGATTCGATATCGTGGCCATAGGAATCAACTTCCGACATACTGTTCCAATTCCTGTCAAGGAAACATATCAGGTGTGAACTATTCTTATCAATTATTTTATCCAGGAAAATCTCAACCAGGTTCTTTAACCGCTCGCCCACAAATTTGTCACCCGATACCCTGTAAAGGTTTGCATAGGCCTCCAGAACGTGAAGGTGTGTATTCATGGTTTTTTCAACCGCATTGCTCTCTTCGCCAATCAGCCTGTCGCGAACCCTCTGCCAGTCGCGCGTGAAAACTTCAAAATAACCATTTGATTCCTTGTCAAACACATACTTCTCGAACAGGTTGAATATCTCCATTGCTTTATTAAGAGCTTCCTTGTCGCCTGTAGCCCTGCTGTATTCGGCCAGGCCATAAATAAAAAATGCCTGTGTATAGGTCTGTTTCCTGGTATCCGATGGCTCCCCTTTTGAATTCAGGCTTCGATACACCCCTCCATACTCAGCATCGATAAAATGAGCATAAATATAATCCCTGGCACGATTGGCAAGTTCAAGGTAAGTCTTGTCGCGGGTCACCCGGTAAGCTGATGAATATGTCCATAATATCCTGGCATTCAGGATCCCTCCTTTCTCTGCATCAGGGTAAACTTTGTCGGTGTAATCAACACGACCGTAGAAGCCGCCATTTACATTATCGACCATTGTTGTTGTCCAGTAAGACAATATGTTCCCGGTCAGGTTCCCGGACACTTCTTTTTTTAGCTGATCAAGTTTCTGTTTCTGTTCAACTGTTACTTTCTGATTTTCAGTACAATTACCTGCGCCTGTAAGCAATGCAGTCAGAAATACGAGTGCAATAATATTCTTCATATGTTAAAGTTTGTTAAAGCTCAGCTATCCTGATAATTTAAAATCAAAATATAAATAATATTATTCAGATATTCATCAGAATTTCTATTCTATCTTTTTAATTTTGGTCTTATAAAATCCCTCATATGAAAAAAAGATCCCTTTTCCCCGCAGGCAGAACCCTGACAGGCTTAGTCTTAATACTACTTTGTTCAACTAATCTGGTTTCACAGGTAACTGTTTCCGAACAGGATTGGGTGCTTCCTACTTACCCGGTAAGTCAGCCTGATAAAAATCCTATGTTCTTTAAGGGTGAATCGTACCAGGGGGCTTCAAAATATGTTTACCCGTACGGATTGAATGACGTGATCTCCGGCGAGAAAATTGATAAAGCGTGGAAAGCCCTGATCCTTGAAAATGAATATATTAAGCTTTGCATCACTCCCGAGATAGGTGGAAAGCTCTATTATGCCACCGACAAGAGCAACAACTACAATTTCATTTATAAAAACAATGTTGTGAAACCTTCAAATATAGGGATGCTGGGGGCCTGGGTATCCGGAGGGATCGAATGGTGTGTTCTTCACCATCACCGGGCATCCACATTTCTTCCGGTCGATTATACAATCTCTGAAAACAGCGACGGCAGCAAGACCATCAGGATCGGGGAAACAGAACCGCGGCAAAGGATGCGATGGACAATTGCAATTACAGCCTTTCCCGGGAAATCCTATTTTATGGCTGAGGTAAAGATCCTCAATCAAACGCCTTTTACTCACTCGTTCCTTTACTGGGCAAACGTCGCGGCCCATACGAATAAAGATTACCAGGTAATATTTCCTCCGAGCGTTCAGTTTGCGACATACCATGCAAAAAACAGTTTCACCAGATGGCCGTTTTCAACGCAGGTGTATAACGGATACGATTTCACGGAGGGCGTCGATGTCAGCTGGTGGAAAAATTCACCCAATTCGAATTCGTTTTTCGCCTGGGATCTTAAGGAAGATTTCATGGGCGGATATGATCACGGGAAAGAGACCGGTACCGTACATATAGCTGATCATAATGTAGTCAAAGGGGCAAAACTTTGGGAATGGGGCTCAGGTCCGAGAGGACAGGCTACCGAGGGCAGGCTCACGGAAAACGATGGTCCTTATGTTGAGATTATGACAGGCGCTTTTTCGGATAACCAGCCCGATTACAGCTGGATAAGACCATATGAAGTAAAGACATTCAGACAATTCTGGTATCCTGTGAAAGACATCGAGGGCTTTAAATATGCCAATCTGAACGGGGCGGTAAACCTTGAAGCAAGGGATAACAACCAGGTCTTGCTTGGATATTATTCAACCTGCAGCATCAGTAAAGCAACAATTGTGCTGAAGAGGAATAATGAAACAATATTTAAGAAGGATCTCGCAATCTCCCCCGAAAACGCGTTCAAGCAGTTAATTAAGTTTGATTCACCTGTTGAACTGACAGACCTTTATACCGAGATGTCAAATTCCGAAACAGGGGAGATACTGGTTTCCTATAAACCTCTTAAACCGAAACCTGAGGAAAATCTGCCTGAAACTGTCAAACGTCCTGACCCGCCGAAGGATATGGCGACAACTGAAGAACTCTATCTGACAGGAAGCAGGATCAGTCAGTTCGGAAACCCGGCACTTAACGCCCTCGATTATTACGAAGAGGCACTGAAACGCGATCCGTTTGATATAAGGACAAACACGGCCATGGGAAATATTTGTCTTAAAAATGGGGATTACATTAAGGCAAGAAGTTATTTTGGAAAGGCAATAAAAAGACTCACCAAGGATTATACAAGACCCTCAAATTGCGAAGCACTCTATCTGCAGGGATTGACACTCATGGCCATGGAACTGTATAATGAAGCGATTGATACACTTTACCGGGCTACATGGGATTATGCCTGGCATTCAGCAGCATACCTGGAACTGGCGAGGATCTCCTCACTGAAGGGCAATATTGCAAAGGCCCTTCAGGATGTCGAAGAATCCCTGACGACGAATTCCAGGAATAACAGCGCAATAAATCTGAAAGCATCTCTTCTGAGAGCTAACGGGGATTTTGCTGAAGCTGTTGAGGTTCTTGAGCCCCTGCTTGTTAACGATCCGCTCGATTTCAGGGCAGCGAACGAATCGTTCCTCACCGCCAAAGTCATGGGCAACCTGCCGAAGGCTGAAAAAGAGCTTGCGGCGCTTAATATAAAAATGAGGGATTTCAACCAGAACTATCTCGAACTTGCAGCAGGATATATGAACGACGGTCTTCTTACCGAAGCCGCTGATATTCTCATGCGCTTTAAGGGCGACGATCCGGAGATAAACTATTACCTCGGGTATTTAGCCGATAAAAAGGGAAATAAGCCGGAAGCTGCAAAATATTTCAGCAAAGGATCGGTCCAGTCAGTTGACTTCTGTTTTCCGTTCCGTCTGGAAACCGTTAACGTCCTTGAAACTGCGCTTAAGTATAAACCAGACGACAGCAGGGCATATTATTACCTGGGAGACATAATGTACGACAAGCAGCCGGAAAAAGCAATCGGCTTTTGGGAGCAGGCAGTTAAATACGAACCGGACCTGGCAATTGCTTACCGTAATCTCGGTTGGGGCTATTACCATCACCAGGGAGACGGATTGAAGGCTATTGCTTCTTACGAAAAAGCAATGGGCCTTAAAAAAGACGAGCCAGTTTATTACGAAGAGCTTGATGCCCTGTATGAGATGAGCAATGCACCAGTCGACAAGAGACTTAAAATGTTTGAAGGGAACAATGCAACCGTTTCAAAACGCGATGATGCCTTTGCACGTCAGCTGACCGTGCTTACCCTTGCCGGAAAACCTGATGAGGCTGTAAAATATCTCACGGGAAGGAAATTCAGCTATCGTGAAGGAGATTCCAGGGTGAGGGAGGTCATAATCGATGCACATCTTATGCTGGGAAAGAAATATTTTGCGGATAAGAATTACAACAAGGCTCTTGAGGAGTTCCTGCTGGCCCAGGTTCCCGAGGAAGAGGCCGGAGGAAGCAGGACCGGCAACAGGAACATACAGGTCGATTATTACATCGGACTCGCATATGAGGCTCTGGGGAACAGATCGAAAGCAAAAAGCTTCTTTACATTGTCAACAGACCGTGAATCGAGAAGTACCAGCTATATAAAATACTACCAGGCACTTAGTTTTTCAAAACTTGGGAAAAAAAAAGAAGCGACCGGAATTTTTAATTCACTTATTTCTGAAGGAGACAAGCTGATAGGGCAATCCTCCTCAAAGGACATTGATTTTTTTGCAAAGTTCGGGGAGCGGGAGGCTGAAAACGCCAGGATGTCAAATGCATACCTTATAAAAGGATTGGGTTATAAGGGACTGGGCAATACAGATGCCGCAACTGAAAACCTGAAAAAAGCAGTTGAGCTGTCAGCTGGTAACCTGTATGCGAATGTGGAACTACAGGGAATCTGAAAAGTTAACTTCTCATTGGTTACTTCATGGCACTATCGGTCGTACTGTCAACCTAAAATCATACTTCTGCGGCATTACCTGATACTGTGGGAAGACCCCTGCGGCCGTGCACCCTACTCCGCTGGTGGCATAGTCGAGATTGAATGTCACACCATCAAAAGGCTGAAGCTGATAAGTATACAGAGCTTTGGTGAGGTTTTCCGTTGAATAGGGTTGTGCACTGAAGTTAAAGAACTTATCACTCATGAATTCAAGTCCCGTGCCGTCGGCATCGGTCACCCTGACCCACCTGTTATCAGTCCTGAGTCCGTAATCCTGCGGAATGAGGTAGGGTTCGTACATATCTGCAACAGTAGAAGTGAATGCTCCTATCCTGTAACCGCTTTTCCTGTCAGGATAATTTTCCTGCGGTCCGCGGCCGTACCACTCGACCCGGTAAAGACTTTTGTCGAGGATCCACTCCTGTCCGATACGGGGCAACCATGATGGAACATCACCATCGGGTATTACAATGTTTTCGATTGATATGGTGCCGTCAGCCCCGAACCTGTAAATCAGAGTATTTATGAATGCACCTCTCCCTGTGGCTGTGACCGATATGGTTTTGACCCTGACACTGACGCTGTTATCACTGCTTTTATCCCATGTTATGTCAACAATTGAAGAGGTCATTTTATCGATACCGGCCGAGTACCATTCAGTTGAAGCCGACCTTCCGAAGCCGTCGGTCCGGTGCTTGTTGTTTGATGCCCAATATGTCCATTCATCAGTTTCATTGGCGAGGGGAGCGCGCCACAGGTTAAGTCGCGCACCGTTTCTGACAAGTTCCTTCCCGCTGACCTTCATCGAGACCAGGCAGCCGGTTGTCCTGCTTAACGTATATTCAAAGCCGCTGCCGTTGATTAGTATTTTATCGCCGTTTTCAGCTAAATTGACCGGCGATGAGGTTTTTAACGGAATTTCCTCCCGGTTTTTGCACCAGGGTAATTCCATCTGGTCCCAGGCGATCTCGAAACCGGGTTCAGCCCAAAGAGCCCTTTCCTTTTGACGGTAGCTTACCATCAGCCTGTATTCTGTTCCCGGAGAAATCTCAGGTTTAGTAAAGGGAATTTTCATTATTTCACTGGTCTGAGGAAGTGTGTTTAAACTCAGTGTGCCCTGTTGAATGGATTTTCCATCAGCTTCAAGCGACCATTCGGCGTCCAGTTCACTCAGGCTGGTAAAGAGATACCTGTTAATGATCTCCACCTCCCCTTTTTCAGGTGAAACAAGTCTCGTACTGACAGGCTGGGCCGATTTTTTTATTTGCCACATCTCTGGTTGTGGGCGGCGGTCAGGCCAGATTGATCCATAGGTTCTTGCTCCGATCCCGTAACTGTAAAATTCCCCGTCGTCAGTCATCTCTTCAAAATCGAGCCAGAGCAATGCCTTTCCCCTTATATCATCCGATGGGTCCTTAAGTGATGAAAGACTTACCGGTTCGGAATAAATGCCAACCTGGTCGATAATGGCATCACAGATATAGACCGAGGTTTCCTGCCCGTGGATTTCAGCGTTTCTGCCAATATTCACCGGGAAAGGTGTATTGCGGATATTCCCTGATACTGCCCTCTTATTGCTTTCCTTTCCGTCGATTGAAATGAATATGGACGAACTGTCATAGCATGCAGTAACATGGTGCCAGTTATTTTCCCAATTATCAGGCAGAGCGATCCTGATGAAATTTTTCTGACGGGTCGTAAGGTAAAACTCAAGCGAATCATCTTTAATCTGGTGAACGCCGAATTGCCAGTTGCCCTTCGTGATATAAGTCCCCGCAGAAGCCGAGAGTGAACGGGGATAGACCCAGAAGGTTAGAATCAGACTGTTACCGCTTATTTCGAGGACCTCATCCCTGTAAACCTCAACCCACTGGTCATGGCCATTCAGGTCAATACCCTTGCCTGATACCCCTGGAACAAGTTTTGCCCTGCCCATCACGTTAACCTGAACCTTATTGGCGGAATTGTCACTGAGCGTCTTTACATCCTCCTTTATTCCGGTGCTTACGAAGTCCCATATTGCCCCGCCCATGCTGCGCGGAGCCTTATAAAACTCGTCCCAGTAATCATCGAGCCCTCCTCCCCCGTTTCCAGTCACTGCAAGGTATTCATCGAGAAATGACGGGCGTGGATCTTCGGTTCCCGGAATATTGTAAACTCGTGTCAGCAGTTCTCTTATCTGGGGATATCTCGGACCAATAATATCCTCACAATGATGACTGAATGCATTTCCCCCGTACATCCAGAACCTGGTTTTGTCATATTTTTTTCCTTCATCGATTACCGCGCATATATTATCGCCTTCACCGCTTTCGTTCCCTGCGCTCCAGAAAAGGATGCACGGGTGGTTACGGTCGCGAAGGACCATTTTCCTAGCTCTTTCCCTGTACATAGCTTCCCAGTCGGGGTTCTTCGACACATACTCCGTTGCATGAGCTTCATCGCCTGTCTCATCGACGATATAGATGCCATATTCATCTGCCAGGTCAAGGTATTTTATGACAGGAGGGTAGTGTGAGGTACGGACGCAGTTGATGTTGAATTGCTTCAGAATGGTCAGATCTTTCCTGATAGTCGCTTCATTCATTTTATGTCCAAGCACCGGGTGCTGCATGTGGCTGTTTATTCCATTTAACTTGACTGGGACGCCGTTCATGTAAAATACCTGGTTCCTTATCTCTGTCTCCCTGAATCCGATCCTGCCTGATATGGCTTCAATGGTTTGTCCCGATGAATTTAAAAGTTCAAAGGTCAGATGGTAGAGATTGGGGTATTCCGCGGACCATTTTTCGGGATTTGCAATGTTTTCTGTCATCCTTATTGTCTGCCCGGCCCCGGGAAGGACCGAAAATTTTTCTGATGTCATTGATTTGACAATATTCCTTTTATTGTCATAAATGACGGTTCTCAGCGAATAATCTGATGCACTGACAGCGGAATAGTTTTTTACATCGACCGAAAGGTCAAGCGTGGCGTCCTTATAGCTTTCATCGAGGTCGGTTGATGCAACCCAGTCAAAGATCCGCGTCCTGGGAGTTGCGGAAAGCCAGATATTGTCGAAGATCCCTGCCAGTCTCCAGTAATCCTGATCTTCAAGGTAGTAGCCGTCGGAATACTTGAATACTATGATCGCGACCAGGTTCCTGCCTGGTTTGACAAACTTTGTGATGTCATATTCCGATGGCTCCTGACCTCCTTCATTATAACCGACCTCCTCTCCGTTGATCCAGACAAATGAGGCGGATGCTGTTTTTTCCAGCCTCAGGAATATTTCCTTGTCTTTCCATCCTGAAGGAATTGTGAACGACCGGCGGTAAATCCCGGTCGGATTATATTCCTTCGGGACCTTTGGAGGATCGGGAAGGAATGGAGTAGAGACATTTCTGAAGAGAGGATCACCGTAGCCCATCATCTCCCAATTTGAGGGCACACTGATTGTATCCCATTTCCTGTCAGTGAAGGCCTCTTTATAAAAGTCTTTGGGGGCACCCTCAGGAGTGTCTGAATAGTGGAATTTCCAGATCCCGTTAAGGGAGAGATAGCCGGATGATCTTTTCAGATCATTATTAAGCGCATCATTTATATTGGTAAAGGAAACCATGGGTGTGTGACCCTCCACCTGGTTAAGCTCAAAAACGGATGTGTTTTCAAGGAAGTCGTAAATATTGTTCATGAAATCCTTTTCCTGGGCGTATGAAGTCGCAATCAGGCTCAGGAATAGCAGGGTGGGGATAAATCTCTTCATAGGGTTCAGTGTTTAATTTAACCCTAAAATACGAAAAAAACAGAACTCAGCTCCAAAACCCGGGACTATCAGGAAAACTGAATTTAATAGCTACCAGAAACAAAAAATAAGAACTTACACAGAGAGGTGGAACTCTGTGTAAGTTCTTATTTTCCGGTCATATTGAGAGAGCCAACGTAATAGTTGGGATCAACATCGATCGTTGGTTTTTTAGCACCCAGATCGATTGTACTGAACTGGGGTTTCGGGATAATATTCATTTCAACGCCCGACACGTATATCTTCAGAGGCATGTCGAAGCCCGGAACGCAGTTGTTCCATCTGAAAGTGAGCTTGTCATCCTTAACCGAGTATTCAAAAACAGGTATCCTGATATCCCTCAGATACTGATCGAAGAAGGTCTTAAGATTAAGCCCTGTTTTCGCGCTCAGGTAATCCTCTATCTGCGAGCCTTTGACAACGGTATGATAAAAATCCTTGTTTATCCCGCGCAAAATAGCTCTCCACTTTTCGTCATCACTGACGATCTGGCGGAGCGTGTGAAGCATATTGCCTCCCTTTGGGTACATATCGCCTGAGCCGCTGTTGTTTACGTTATAGAAGCCGACAATGGGACGATCGTTCCGGATACCCCTGCGCGTTCCAAGAGCATATTCGGTTCCTGCTTCCTTGCCGTAATAATACTCCACATAGAGGTTCTCCGAGTAGTTTGTAAAGCTTTCATGAACCCACATATCGGCCATATCCTCATATGTTATGCTGTTTGCGAACCATTCATGTCCCGATTCGTGGATAATTATGAAATCGAATTTGTCGCCCCAGCCTGATGCGCTCTGATCCGTTCCGCGATAGCCGTTTTTATAACCATTCCCATACGTGACCGAACTTTGATGCTCCATACCCAGATATGGAACTTCAACAAGCTTGTAACCATCCTCATAAAAAGGATATGGGCCAAACCAGTATTCAAATGCGGCCAGCATCATCGGAGCCTGTTTGAATTGCTCCCTGGCTTTTCCAAGATTCTCTTTTAATACATAATAGTCGCAGGTGAGCTCTCCCTTTTCACCGTTAAAGATCTCGGAAAAATGTGCATAATCGGCAATATTGATGTTAACGCCGTAGTTATTGATCGGATTGGCAACAAACCAGTTATAGGTAGTCGTATTGTTTTTCTGCTTAATGACGCTTCTGAGCTTTCCGTTTGAAACATCCATCAGCCCGGCAGGCACATTGACGCTAATGAGCATGCTGTCGGGTTCGTCATACATATGGTCCTTGCAAGGCCACCAGAGGCTTGCTCCATCACCCTGGCACGACGAGGCAATAAATGGTTTATTGCTGCTATCCGATTTCCATGAGATTCCGCCTTCCCATGGCGGTCTTTTTGATACGAATGGTTTTCCTCCATAATTCAGCATTATGGAATAAATCTTCCCCATCTCCTGTTTTTCAGCTAACCTGATCCAATAAACATTTCCTTCCCTGTCAAATTTCAAAGATTTCCCGTTCTGTTCTGCCCTGATCAGCTCAAGCGGGGGCTGAAGATCGATCTGCATGATATCAGAGCTCTTCAGTACCCTGTATGTCACTGTGTTACTCCCATAGATAGTGCTGTCGGAGGGTTTCACCTCAATATTAAGGTGATAATATGTAAGATCCCACCATGATCTTTCCGGAGTTATCGAACCCCGGAGCGAATCCTGGCGTGTAAAGACCCTGTTTTCCGGAGCAAGGTACTGTGGGGCGGCAGGTAGTGTTATGGGTAATAATGCGATAAAGGCAAGGCAAAAGCGTGTATACAGGTTCATCCGGGAAATATTTAAGATAAAAGACAAATGTAAAAAGATAAAAGAAATATCAAAATATGCCTATCTTCCCATTCCCGGTGGTGAATGGATTCCCTTTCAAAATTCACATGAAATATTTACTTTAGTCAAAAAATCAAACCCACTACATACCATGAATCGTAACCTGACTTCTGTAATATTCCTGCTAAGCCTGTTAATCTGGGGAACCGGATCATTACTGGCTCAAAACTCACCCCGTACCCGCGAATCATTCAACCAGGGCTGGAAATTTATTAAATATTTCAATGCCTCAACCGCGACGGCAACATCCGACAGGGAACCTGAAGGACTTCAGCTACCCCCGGCTGACGATAGTAAATGGCGCACCCTGGATCTTCCTCACGACTGGGCTATCGAGGGACCATTCAGTGATACACTTGAGAACAATACCGGGCTTCTTCCGTGGAAAGGGATAGGCTGGTACAGAAAGCATTTTACAGTAAATGAAACCGATAAAGGCAAACGCATTTACATCGATTTTGACGGGGCCATGGCCTATGCTGAAGTCTGGCTGAATGGTAAATATGTCGGAGGATGGCCCTATGGATACACTTCATTCCGCCTCGATCTGACGCCATATTTAAATACCGGAAGCGATAATCTGAT
>Ga0105106_10003577_pt1 | contig 11081 bp, 9 predicted proteins | sample PPLLaktember2015_5_FD_79109 | JGI IMG/M metagenome (GOLD analysis project Ga0105106, IMG submission 79109) | Freshwater sediment microbial communities from Prairie Pothole Lake near Jamestown, North Dakota, USA - PPLs Lake P8 Core (1) Depth... | ecosystem: Environmental > Aquatic > Freshwater >... | reverse complement strand
TGGTCGCGAGCGCGAAGTCGCAGCCAAAGGGCGACGTCGAGACCCGCTACACCGAGGGGTTCATGTCGGCCCTCGCGATCGTCGCCACGCCGCGCCGCCATACCAACGTGCTTCAGCATATGGCCGGGTACTTCAAGAAGGTTCTCGACGCGGCAGCCAGGGCCGAGCTGAGAGCCACCATCGAAGACTACCGCCTGGGTCTGGTGCCGCTCATCGTTCCGGTGACCCTCCTCCGCCACTACGTACGCCAGCACGACGTGTCGTATCTCGCCGGCCAGGTGTATCTCGACCCGCACCCCAAGGAACTGATGCTGCGCAACCATGTGTAAACCTTCGTGCCTTCGTGTCTTCGTGGCTCTCGTCTTCGTGGTCTTCGTGGCCGCGGCCGAAGCTCAGGACACCGGGGCTGTCGGAGCCATACGCGGCACGGCCGCAGACGCGGCCGGGCGTCCCGCACCTGACGTGGCGGTCTGCGTCACTGGCACAGGACAGTGCGACGTCACAACGGCCGAAGGCCGCTTCGCCATCACGGGTGTGAGAGCGGGCAGATATCAGCTCGAAATCGTGGCACCCGGCCGGCCGGGCTTTCTCAGCCAGGAGCTCGAGGTGCGCGCGGGGCTCGATGCCAGCGTCGAGATTGCGCTTCCGGATGCTGACACCCTTCAGCAATCGGTCACCGTCACCGCGCCGGCCTTTGCGTTCTCCGAAGAGATCAAGAATTCGGGCTTTCTGGTGTCGGCCACCGACATTCGCACGAGCGCCGGCTCGCTGCAGGACGTCGCGCGATACGTGCAGTCGCTTCCGGGCGCCGTGATCGGCACCGACGACTTTCGAAACGATCTCATCGTGCGTGGCGGCAGCCCGCTGGAGAACCTGTACATCGTCGACAACATCGAGATTCCCAACATCAATACGTTCGCGACCTTCGCATCCGCCGGCGGCACGGTGAGCATGCTCGATCCCGCGCTCATCCAGGACGTGACCTTCCTTACCGGCGGCTACTCGGCGGCGTACGGCAATCGGACGTCGAGCGTCCTGCAGGTGACGCAGCGCGAAGGCAACCGAGCGCGTCCGACGGGGCGCGCCACCGTTGGCTTCGCGGGGGTGGGTGGCGTGGCGGAAGGTCCGCTGGGACGCGGTGGAAAGGGATCGTGGATCGTGTCGCTGCGCCGGAGCTTCCTGGACCTGTTCACCGACGACATCGGCATCGGCGGCGTCCCGGTGCTCTACACCGCCAGCGGCAAGATGGTCTACGACGTATCGCCCCGCGATCGCGTGTGGCTCGTCAACGTCTCCGGCGTCGACGAGATTCGGCTCGGGTTGACCGAAGAGAGCGATCTGTCGGACGAGCTCAGCAACCTCGATATCCGCTACGACGGACGCCGCAGCGCAACCGGGTTCAACTGGCAGCGCCTGCTGGGGACGCGCGGGGTCGGATTGTTCGGCCTCACCTATTCCCGGGCCACCGTGAATCAGCGCGTGAACGATCTGCTCCGTCTCGGCGTGCCGGCGCCGGGAACGCCGGTAGGCGAACAGCTGGCGGGTGGGGCGCTCGTATTCCGTGAAGGATCGACCGAATCGGAACTCACGGTGAAATACGACCTGACGAGAGAATTCCCGGTGGCTGGGAAGGTGCAGAGCGGCGTCAGCCTCAAGCGCGTGAACGCACGATACGACGCCGCATCGCCGTTCGGCGCCGACAGTCCTTTCTTCGTCGTCCCCGACGCCAATCCGTTCTCCCTGGACCAGCGGCTTTCCTCCTATCAGTTTGGTGCGTACTTGCAGGGCACCCGCTCGCTGACGAGTCGGCTGAGCGCCACGATCGGCGCGCGATTCGATCGCTATCAGTACCTCGATGCCACCACGCTCACGCCACGGCTGGGCCTCGACTACGCGCTGACGAGCCGGCTGTCGCTGCGCGCGTCGTACGGGAGATACACGCAGCAGCCGTTCCTGCTGTTCCTCGAGGCCTATCCTGAGAATCGCTCCCTCGATCCGTTTCGGGCCGATCACTATATCGCCGGCCTGGCCTACGCAATGAACGCATCAACGCGCATAACGGCCGAGATCTATCGCAAGGACTATCGTCACTACCCGGTCTCGAGCCAGATTCCCGCGCTCTCGCTCGCGAATGCCGGCGACACGTTTGCGATTCGCGACATCCTGTTTCCGATGACGAGCGCCGGCCGCGGCCGCGCCGAAGGTATCGAGCTGTTTGCGGAGCGCAAGGCCGGCACCGGCCAGTGGCATGGACAGGCCAACCTGGCCCTGTCGCGCGTCCGCCATGCGGGGCTCGACGGCGTGCTCCGTCCGGGAACCTTCGACTACCCCGTCGTGGCGAACATCGTTGGCGGATACCGCCTGTCGCCGCGATGGGATGTCTCGATGCGCCTGGCCTACCTGGGCGGACGGCCGTATACGCCGTTCGACGTCGGCCAATCCACGGCGCAGCGTCGGGCGGTGAACGATCTCAACCAGGTAAATGCCCTCCGCGCGCCCGATTACTTCCGTCTGGACCTGCGCGTCGATCGTCGTCTTCGCATCGGCAGCAGAGAGGTGTCTGTGTTCGCCGGCGTGCAGAACGTGACCAATCGCCGCAATGTGGCCGGCTATTCGTGGGATCGACGCCAGAACGTGCCGCGCGTGAGCGAGCAGCTTGGCGCGTTCCCAATACTCGGCCTCGACTGGTCTTTCTAACCCGGCCTGCCCGCCCGGCGCCTCTTGCCTCACAGTCCAGAGTCATTGTTCAATTGGTCCAATCCCAGAGACAGGTCATGACCAGCCGCCGCGTTGTCGCATCCACGCTGCTAATCGTTGCGGTCTCGGTGGCCGCTGCCGGACCTCTCGTGGCGCAGGGCGCGCTGGCGCAACTTGGCCTGACCGAAGCAGCGGCACGCAATTTCGTGCTGGACGAAATCAAGTCGCCGGCCCTCGATCGCAGGAGCGCCATTGCGATCGCCGGCACTCGCGCCTTTCTGAAGCTCCCGCCTTCGGCGCGCGGCGCGGCTGCCACAGGACTGTTTGCGTGGGCAAGGGCGTATGTGAACTCAACCGCCTTCAAGAGCGCCTACGACGGCTACCGGAAAGGTCGGATTCCCCAATCGAGGCAGTACGAACTCTCTGTCGAACAGGCCGTGCAGAAGGACATCGACGAACAGCTCGCCGGAATGGCAGAGTTCGAGAAGACGGCGGCCACCATGCCCCCTGCCGACAGGGCGAACATCCTCGAGTCGGTCAAGAAGGGCAGAGCCATGCTGACCGATCCCGCGTTCATCCAGCAGAGACGCGAGGAACTCGCGGCCGAGCGGGCACGAGAGAGCGGCGCTGACACCGCGCTCGCGGCCGAGGTGGAGCAGCTGACACCGGCCGATCCGCAGAAACTCTTCGCGCGCCGGCTCCGCGAGTTTCTGGATCTGACCGCAGACGTGAATTTCAAGGCACGCACGATGAGCCTTACAGGGGGTCCCGACGGCATCGAGTTCCTCGACAAAACAGACAGGACCAGACACTGGATCTGGCAGGAAGCCGCGATCGTCGGCCCCGAGGCGACCGCGGCCGCTCGCGCGGCGGCACAGGCGTGGCTGAAGGACATTGGACAATGAATCGCCGCCAGGCCCTCCCGCTTCTCGCGGCCTTCCCGTTTGCCGCGCGTACCTGGGCTCAGACGCGTGCGACGGCCGGACACCGCCTCTTCATCGGGACGGGTCATGCCCTGCTCGTCGGACCGGACGGAACGCTCAAGTCCTATGACATGTCTGGTAACCGCAACCAGGTGCCGGCGCCTCCGTACCTCGGCCTGGGTGACGAGCGTCCGATCGATAGCTACGCCCTCTATCCGATTGCCGGTATCAGCAAGGTCGTCTCGGCCGCTGCCGGATCGGGAACGTCGTTCGCCGTCCTTGCGGATGGCCGCGTGCTCGCCTGGGGCTCGTGCGGGCTGGGCGAGCTCGGGATCACGCCGCGCGCGGAATACGAGGAAAAGGCGCAGCCGAGAAACAGAGCGTTTACGCCGACACCTGTCAGCGTGCAGTTCGATGCGGTGGACGTCTCGTGCAAGGGCAACCACGTGATGGCGCTGACGCGCGACGGTGCTGTCTATACATGGGGCCGGGGCGCCGGCGGGCAGCTCGGCATCGGGCCGCTTCCCCTCGTCAACTTCAAGACGCGATCGGCGAGGGTGGAGCCCTATGTGCCCTTTCCGGTGCGCGTTCCCGACCTCTCGAGCGTGGTCGCCATCAGCGCTGGCAACAACCACTCGCTCGCCCTGCTCAAGGACGGAACGGTGCGGGCCTGGGGGGAGAACAGGTTCGGGCAGGTTGGCGACGGGTCGACGACCAATCGAGACCGGCCCGTGCCTGTGTCAGGAGTGAGCCACGCTGTCTCGATAGCCGCCGGCTGGAACTTCTCGGTCGCCGTGCTGTCGGACGGCAGTGTAATGGAATGGGGTGCTACTCATGGAAATCCCACGCCCCGACCCACGCCTGCTGCGGTTGCCGGGGCGCTCGGCATTCGCTCGGCGGTCGCCGGAGGCATGCACGTGGCAGCGATCACCGCGGCAGGAGGAGTGATGACGTGGGGCGAAAACGGCCACTATGAAACCGGACGGGGTCGCAATGCGAGCGAAGCTCCTGCGCTCGTCAAGGGGCTCGCTGACGTCAAGTCGCTCGCCGCGGCAGATGGCACGACCACGGCCGTCCTGGGCTCGGGCCGCGTCATGACGTGGGGCGAAGTCCGCCCGTGGACCCGGCCGGATGAGGGCCAGCCGGATCTGAGCCCGTTTCCCATTCTGTTGTGGGTCGACGGGCTGGACCAGCCCTGATTGGGCTAAGCAGGGTAGCGTAGGGCGGGTCTTGACCTACAAGACCCGCGCCCTACATGAATCCTGAGATTCGCGGATTTTGCACCTTTGCGCGATCGAGCGCGAAGGTTGGCGGTGAGGCAGGGATTCGAACCCTGGGTAGAGCTTTTGGGCCCTACAACGGTTTAGCAAACCGCCGCCTTCAGCCTCTCGGCCACCTCACCGCAGACGGTAAGTATACGTGAAGATAGCACTTGCACGATCCCGATTCGAAGGTTCCGAAGGCGACGGTTTTTGGGAATCCGCCTTCATGGAAATGCTGAGGAAATCGACGCATTTCCCGTGATCACGTGGGGCACAGTTTCGGGCACAGTCGCGCGGAAAAGCACACGGTCCCCCAGTAGCCGTGGAACTATCCTGTTAGTCACAAGCACTGAGGAGCGTCATGCCAATGGGCTGCGCTGGGTCTTCTCCTTGTCGCCGTTATGCTCGCCTTCTTGCTGTGGCTGACACGCGGAGTGACCACTCCGGGCGATGGTTCGACGGCGAAAGACAAAGTTGGTTTTTCGCACAACCAATCACGCGTCGAACCGGAACACCGGGTAGCTGAGCGCGAGCACGAGAAGCGCGTGGATGCTGTTCCGAGGATCACGCCGAATATCTGGACCACTGACCTAAGATTCAAAAGGATGGCAACCGGCGCAATTTTCAAGTGGACGCCGCAGCACAAGGCCGCGTGCTGTCTGCATTCGCTGGGGCGCAGCAAAGGAGCGTGAGGACGCGATGACGAACGAATATCGATTCATTGCCGTGAACAGAAATATGTACGACGCCAACGAACAGAGACTGATTGCCAACCCGGAATTGCATTTCTCGGGCGGCATGCTCGATGGCTTGAAGCTGACAGGCTTTGCCGTTTGACAGCGCCCGGACGGCACCCGTTTCGTCACCTTTCCCGGGAACCTGCAGCCGATATCTGATAGCCGCGCTCAAAACGCCGTACGCGATTACATCCGAGGCGCCTGCGAGGATAGGGGCCACATTATTGCCGATCCTCCGCCGCCACTCGAGGCGTAAAAACATCGCCGCCCTGAATATCGTGGGAGTTGCCCCCTTTGAGCAATATCGCGACGCCCGCGCTTGCAGCGGCCTTCGCCTGACCTCCGCTTGACAGACCCCAATCCAGAGGCCCAAGATTCGCGCGATGTCAGACGGTCAAGCTAAGTGGCTTTCCGATTACCACTACTCGAGACTCACCGGACATGGTGGTACGACGAACGGTGGCGCGGCGGGCCTCGTCGATCACATGCGCGATCAAGAAGGCGCCGCAGCGCGCTCCTCAGGTTCCGGAGTGGGCTCGGGATCAGGGCTCGGCGTCGCCCTTGGTCAAGGACTCATTGGCGGCTTCGTCGCGCTCAGTGTCTGGTGCGCCGGCTTCTGGCCCCTTCAGCAGCTCAATCAGTTCGCACTGATGCTTGGGAAGACTGACTGGAAGTTAAAGGCATGGCCTACGGGTATTGGCCTTGTCCTGGGGGCCTTTCCCCCCGTGTGGAACGAACTGTGGCCAGGCGCGTGGGCGATCATCACAGCTTCGACGGGTCACTGGAATGTCTTGGTTGGATCCGCGGTCGGTGGTTTTCTCGGATCGATTCTCATACCGATGGTTGCAGCGGCGCTGATGATGACGGTAATGGTGATCGCTATGCTGCTTGCTATCGTCATAATTGCCGCGCTGTCGGCGATCGTGTACCTGGCCATTGCCGCGTATGCTGGCTGGTCACCATTCGACCGGTCCCCATCAGTTCCTCCCATCGCCAATATTGAGGTCATTGCGAATCACTGAGGTTTCAAGGACTAGGCTATTGGCGCGCCGTGCCAGCGACGCTGACGCGCCTTCGCGTAGCTGCGCACCTGCTCGACAATGACCGCCCCCTGAACTAGACTCCGGTCTTCCACCCCACCCATTTCCGAAATCGGAGGCTCGGATGCTCTCATCGCGATGCGCGGGCTCCCTCCTCGTCGCTCTCGTTCTTGCCTATCATCCTGTTCCGGCCCTGTTGGCGCAGCAGGCTGGCACGCCGCCGAAGATCACGCACGTCGATCCGATCTATCCCGAGCAGGCGCGGCAGGCCAAAGTCCAGGGCATCGTCATGGTACAGATCACGATTGGCACGGACGGGCGCGTGACCGATGCTCGCGTGATCCGCTCGATTCCGCTGCTCGACCAAGCGGCGCTGAGCGCCGTGCGGCAATGGGTTTACGACGCGAGCAGGGTGAAGGCACCGCTGACACTGACTGTCACGGTGCCGTTCGGAGTGGCTGCTCCGCCTGCGGCGGTCTCAACGCAATCGGCGCCGGCGGTGGGGCCAGCACAACCAGCAGCGCCGCTCGGCGCTTCTGGCAGATCGAGCGGTCAAGCCGTCTCTTCTTCGCCGCCAAGCGCACCATCTCAGTCCGCACAGGGACCGACCGAGCTCAGGCGACGCGCCGAGGCGGGTAACGTCGACGCCATGCTCGAACTGGCGTGGCGGCTTCTCGAGGCCAAGTCGTCCGCGACATTTGGAGAAGCGACTCGCTGGTTCCAGGCAGCCGCCAGTGCCGGCAACCCGACGGGCATGAACAATCTCGGCTGGATGCACGAACACGGCATCGGCGTGGCGCGTGACGCCCCAGCGGCCGCAGGATGGTATCGGCGCGCCGCTCAAGCCGGTCACGTGCCGGCCATGGTCAACCTCGGACAGCTTTACGCGTACAACGTGCTCAATCCGGCGGTCGCCGAATGGTACTTCGCACGGTCGCGCGGCAGGCACCTGCCTGGCATCAAGCCTGCGTTTGTGCAGGAGAACGATGCGGAAGCACTGCGCTGGTTTCGGCTGGCGGCGGATAAGGGCAATGCCGACGCGATGGCGGAGATCGCGCACTTGTATGCTCTCAACCGAGCGGGCGAGGGAGCGGCCACGGTCGTGCGGCCGGCAAGACCATCGCCTGCGGCACTCGCCGCCGAACGGGAATTCCTGCAATGGGCTAATCGGGCCGCAACGGGGGGGAGCGCCCATGGCATGCGCCTGCTCGCAGACCACGCTCAGGATCCCGCAGCCATGCGAGATTGGCTGACGCGTGCCGCAGACCGCGGCGACGCCGAAGCCATGAGCCGCCTGGCTTCAATGCACCAGCAGGGCAAGGGCTTTCCGCGACCTGACGAACGGGCCGCCATCCAACTCTATCAGCGTGCAGCCGAGCGCGGGCTTGCGAGCGCGATGCGAATGATGGCGTATTCGTACTTCAACGGGACGATGACGCTGCCAAAGAATGACGCTGAAGGGATTCGCTGGACGCGTCGGGCGGTCGAAGCGGGAGACGTGCAGGCCGCTGCCTGGCTGGAAGCAGATTATCGCGCCGGTGCGAGAGGCCTGCCTCGCGATCCGAAGGCCGCGCGCGACCTGTGGGTCCGCCTCGAAGCGAGCCCAAATCCGGAGATCGCCATGCAGGCAACCGAGCGTCTCAGGCAGATCGACGCCGATGCGCGCAACGCGAGAGATCGCGCTGCACTGCAAACCGGCGACCGCGATGAAAAGATCATGGTGGCGATGCTGATCGTCGCCGCCATGGTGGCCCTTGGTGGCGATGGCCCAGGCCTTAGCGCTGCAGATCCCGGGTCGATCGGCGGCGCGCCTCTTGGCCTTGCCTCATCGTCGAGGCCTCGACAGCCTACCTGTTATTATCAAACGATGTCGGCGGGGACTGTACACGGCATAAGAGGAATCAACGGGGGACCCGGACTCCAGAGGGTCTGTAATTGAGCCACCCCGTCGGCAAGCCATTAAGCGCCGAAATCGATACCGTTGCTCGAACGGGGGCGGCGTAGTTGCCTCAGCTTCCTTCCTTAACCCTCTTTGAGCCGCCCGACCGCGTACTTGTGCAGCAGGCTCGAGATCAGCGTCTGGTACGGCAGGCCTTCCGCAAGCGCGCGTTTCTGAATCGCCTCCAGATCCTTGCTCGAGAGTCGAATGTTCAGGCGGCAATCCTTGCGGAATGCGGCCTTCGCGTAACGGGAGTACCCGGCGCGCACGCGCTTGGCGGCCTTAGTGGCCTTCCATTCGCCGCGCTCGACGGAATCAAGTAACTCCTTTTCGTCAGCATCAAGCTTCATCGTCGGACTCCTCGCTCAAATACTGCTTCGTCGCCTTCCGACTTGGAATGATCGCCTTCAGGAAGACGGTGTGCTCGTCGTCCGCCTCCGCGCGAAGCGCTGCGGCGAGACCTCGCCGTAGCCCGCTCGGCGCAGTAGCGGGCGAAGGCGGGAACGGCACGAGGTACTCGTAGTCCTCGCGCCGGATAACCAAAATGTGCGGGCCCGCGTAACGGCTGGGGTTCGGATGTCGAGCAGATCGCCGCGCTCGATGTGGAAGACGATGTCCTCGAACCCGATGCCGCGCTCTTTCCTGACCTTCGCGTTCTTCGCGTCGTCACAGTCGAAGTACTTCACTGGTATCAGCGTCGCACAACGTGTGCTTGATAGGCACACATTGGCGTCGGCTCCAGTGTGCCCAAACGCGGTCCGAGTACCGTCAATCGGCAGCCAACGCCAACCAAGCTACCAACGAAAAACGGGCCTGAAATCGATGATTCCAGGCCCGTTCTGTGATCTCTGGCGGCCTTAGCAAACCGCCGCCTTCAGCCTCTCGGCCACGTCACCCCTCGACTCGCTCCGCTCGCTCGGGACAAGCCGCAGACGCTAAGTGTACGTGAAATCAGCACTTGCGGGATCCAACTTTTCCTTGGAACCTACAATGGTTTTTCAAACCGTCGCCTTCGTCAAATTCGACCGGAAAACCGGCTGAATTCACGATGAGACCCCACGGACTTTGGGCACACTCGCGAAGAGGCATTGAGTTTCGGGGGCGCGCTGATGGCGCGCGTTGTGCGTCGTTGCAGGTTCTCCAGTGTCTCGGAAAACGAGTGCCGATGATCACCGCAGCGAGGATTCCGAACCAGACGGCGTCGGCAGCTGAGCGCTGCTGACGCTTCAGGTCTCTATCTGTCTATCGACATAGACACATAGTGCGGTCGTCGGCTATCCTGATCTCGTGACCGCGAAGGACCTTCGGCGCATCCTGAGGTCCTTCGGTTGCGTCGAGAGCCGGCAACGAGGCTCGCATCTACGCATCGAATGCGGCCAGTGTGTGACGACCGTACCGGTTCATGCGGGTGAAGACATCGCGCCCGGTCTGCTGCGCCGCATCGAGCGCGACTTGGAGCCGTGCCTTGGAAAGGGATGGTTAAAGAAACCATGAAGACCTATCGAGTTGCCTATGAGCGCGACGAGTCTGGCTGGTGGGTCGCGTCGGTTCGCGGTCTGCGAGGTTGCCACACGCAGGGCCGCACTGTCGACGAGGCACGTCGTCGCATCGTCGAGGCGATGGAGTTGTTCGTCGCCGACGCGCGTCGCGCAAAGATCGTCGACGATGTGAAGCTGCCCTCAGGTGCCGCGAAGGCGCTTCGCACCTATGCAACGCTTCGCAAGAAAGCGGACGAGGAAACTCGGCGTGCCGCCCAGGCAGCCCGACGAGCGGTGCGTGTCTTGCGCGGAGGACAGCTGAAGATGAGTGCCCGCGATGCCGCGAGACTGCTCGGACTCTCTCACCAGCGCGTGCACCAGCTCACGCAGGACGAGGCGGAGCGATAAGCAGGCTGGGTTGCGGAGTCACTCGGCAGCGGACACTCCCAGGCTCTCAATCGCGCATCAATTCCTCCCTGAGCGCGTGGCGACGCCATTACTGTTGGTGGAGATCCGTCGCCCATCCCAGGGTCTTGGCCGCGCGGCTCTTGGGCGCAAAGGCGACGCACGACGCGACGAACAGTGTGGCGCGATCGTAGTAGTGTCGCCGCGAGTGCCCGAGCAGGCCGCACAGGCCATGCCTGCCTCTGCCGCTTCGTCTCGGTGAGTTCGTGGCCACGCTGGCCCTGGCCCAGGACAACGCGTTCGGGTTCGAGCGCTGGAACGGCAACGGCTATCCCTCCCAGGCAAAGGGCGACGCGATTCCCCGCGTGATGCGCATCGTACGGCGCCGTCGACCATGATCGAAAACAGCCTGTTCCATCCACACATCACGGTGGTAGCATGCCCGGGCATCCTCACGAAGGAGACAACATGCCGACGATCGTTGGATATCACGACATCACAAAGGGTCAGGATCATTGGCTGCGCTCGCCGAAGCGAAAGGAGCTGTTTGGACCGCTTGGCGTCACCAACATCCGGACGTTCGTGGATCCGCAGAACCCG
>Ga0105106_10003576_pt1 | contig 11083 bp, 7 predicted proteins | sample PPLLaktember2015_5_FD_79109 | JGI IMG/M metagenome (GOLD analysis project Ga0105106, IMG submission 79109) | Freshwater sediment microbial communities from Prairie Pothole Lake near Jamestown, North Dakota, USA - PPLs Lake P8 Core (1) Depth... | ecosystem: Environmental > Aquatic > Freshwater >... | reverse complement strand
TGGCGGCTTCGTTCAGCTTCAGCCCGGCGTCTCCGACCGTGGGCCAGTCCGTGCAGTTCACCGATACTTCGACCGGAACGCCGACCTCACGGTCGTGGAACTTCGGTGATGGGACGACCTCGACGGCGCAGAATCCGAGCCACAGCTATGCCACCGCGGGATCGAAGACCGTGAACCTGACGGTTACCAACGCCTCGGGCTCCAACAGCACGAGCCGGACGGTGACGGTGGGAGCGGCTCTGGCGGCTTCGTTCAGTTTCAGCCCGGCCTCTCCCACCGTGGGCCAATCCGTGCAGTTCACAGATGCCTCGACCGGCACGCCGACCTCGCGGTCATGGAATTTCGGTGACGGGACGACTTCGACTGCGCAGAATCCGAGCCACAGCTACACGACGGCGGGATCGAAGACCGTGACACTGACCGTCACGAACGCCTCGGGTTCCAACAGCACAAGCCGGACGGTGACGGTGGGGGCGGCGCTGGCGGCTTCGTTCAGTTTCAGCCCGGGCTCGCCCACGGTGAATCAATCCGTGCAATTCACGGATACTTCCATGGGAACGCCGACCGGCTGGTCCTGGAGCTTTGGCGACGGGACGACCACAACCATGCAGAATCCGAGCCACAGCTACACGACAGCCGGATCGAAGACCGTGAACCTGACGGTTACCAACGCCTCGGGCTCCAACAACACGAGCCTGACCGTGACGGTTTCGCCGTCAACGGTCATCTCGACGTCGTTCTCCTTCAGCCCGTCATCGCCCGCCCCGGGGCAGGCGGTGCAGTTCACGGACACCTCTACCGGAAGTCCGACGTCATGGCAGTGGGACTTCGGCGACGGGGCATCGAGCACGGCCCAGAATCCCAGCCATGCCTTTTCGACAGAGGGATCCTATGCCGTGATGCTGATCGCGAGCAATTCTACAGGCTCGGACACCGTCAGCCGGACCCTGTCCGTTGCGACGGCGACCGAGATCCTGCCCGACGACAGGGTCTATGACTGGACCACCTCAGGCATCCCGGGGGGGATCCCCAACAGGACGGCCATCTACGCGACCCTGACGCCCTCCAACAGCTTGTCCGAGATCAACGCCGCCGTCGCCGCCTGTCCCTCAGGCCAAGTCGTTTACCTGTCCGCGGGGACGTACAGCATCAGCGGGATAAGGCGGAAGTCCGGCGTCACGGTGCGCGGGGCTGGGGCGGGGCAGACGATCATCAGCTCCGGCGGATCCACGGCGTTCTCGTCCACGGGCGGGTCGTTCAACTACGACGGCGGACATCAGGCCATCGCCAACGGGTCGTGGCTCCAGAAGGGGTCGACGAACATCACAATGACATCCACCCCGGGAAGCCAGTTCGCCGTCGGGCGACTCATCATGATCAACCAGAATGACGATCTCACGCTGGTCTTCCCCCGCACGGGGAACTGGGCTGGCACGAGAAACCTCCGTCACGTTTCCCGCATCACGGCGATCTCGGGAAACATGATCACGTTCGCGACTCCGCTTCCTTACACGTTCGTCTACGCCCAGAGCCCCGGCGCGCAGGCCATCGCAGCGAGCGATTCACAGTTCGGCGTCGAGGACATGACCATCGACGCCGGGTCTTGCGTCCGCTTCCAGGGATCGGACAGGTGCTGGATCAAGGGCTGCGAACTCCGGGGTTTCGACAATGAGGCCATCTTCATGAGGGACAGCCATCAGCTCGAGGTCCGGCGGTGCTATGTCCATGATGCCGAAGGCTTCCCCAACCAAAGCGACGGTTACGGCATCTATTCGCAGTACGCCGTTTCGAACATCCTCGTCGAGGATTGTATCGGCTACCGGATGTCCTACATGACCGTCATGAACGGGAATGACTCGAGCGCATTCCTCTACAATTACATCTGGGGCATGGGTCGCGCCGGCTTCGCCTGGCAGAATCCCGGATTCAACTGCAACCACGGCCCGCACAGCATCATGAACCTCTGGGAAGGAAACAAGACGGAGCGATGGCAGAACGATGCCTACCACGGATCGGCCTCGCACCAGACGCTCTACCGCAACCACATCCACGGCAAGCACCCGTCCTACACGCTCGACCGGCGTATCATGGACTTCGGCCGCACGAGCTACTACTACAACGCGGTCGGGAATGTCGTCGGAGACTCGTCATGGAACCCGACCTACTATCAAGCGTCGAAGCAGACGGGGACGGGGTATTACACGGGTGGATTGGACAGGTCACAGGGATATCTGTGGGTCTTGGGGTATCCGAACATGGGGAGCGGGAGCCTGAGCGAGGAGACCTCGTTGACGGGATACACTCCGCCGGGTGGATCGTACCCCGACTCGAAGGTTTTGACGACGCTGATCCGGCACGGAAACTACGACTACTACAATAAGGCCACGGTCTGGGACAGCGGTATTTCCGCGCACGCGCTACCCAGCAGCCTCAAGTACTCTTCGAAGCCCAGTTACTTCGGCACTCTCCAGTGGCCTCCGATCGGGCCCGATGTCAGCGGGTTGGTCACCGTCATCCCGTCCGAAGCCCGGTGGAACGCCTACTTGAGCACGGGCCGGGTGAGTGACCTCTTCTAAGTCCGCTGGATTGAACGGACATCAAGGGCCTGCCGGCCGTCGGCGCCGCAGGCCCGGGCCGGCCTGATGGCGGCGAAAACCCGGCTAGATTAGCTTGCCCTTGAGGATCTTGCCCGCTTCGTTCTTGGGCAGGGAATCCCGGATCTCATAGAGCTTCGGGATCTTGTACAATGCCAGCCGTTGCTGCAGGAACGCCGGCAGCTCCTCGAGAAGCCCCGCGGAGACGCCCGGCTTGATGACGATGAACGCCTTGGGGGCCTCCCCCAGGACATCGTCCGCCACGCCGATGACGGCGGCTTCGATGATCGCCGGGTGTTCGTGGAACGCCTCCTCGATCTCCTTAGCGCTGACCCGGTTCCCGCCGATCTTGATCATGTCCTTGGTCCGGCCGACGACATACAGAAAGCCTTCGTCGTCGGTCCGGCCGATATCTCCTGTGAAGTAAAGACCGTCTTTGAGGACCTTTTCCGTCTCCTCCGGATGGTTCCAGTAGCCGGGCATGATGTTGGAGCCGCGGGCGACGATCTCGCCCTCCTGCCCCGCGGACAGGGGAGTCCCGCTTTCGTCGGCCACGAACAGCTCGACGTTGGCGATGGCCTTGCCGATCGAGCCCCACTTGCGAGGGAGGTCGTCAGGATGGAGATAAGACAACCTGGCCGAGGCCTCGGTCGCGCCGTACATGACGAAAAGTCTGGCTGGGGCAAAGGCCTGGGCGACCTCTTTCTGGACGGAGGGTGCCATGGCTCCCCCGGCTTGGGTCACGTAACGGAGCCCGGGGAACTTCAAGCTCCTGAGATTAGAGCGGCTGAGGAGGATCGTGTAGGTCGATGGCACTCCGGCGAATCCCGTGACCTCCTGTTCCCGCATGGTTTGGAGGACGACGTTGGGGTAGAGGAACCGGTTGTCCACGACGACCGATCCGCCGACGAAGAAGTGGGTGTTCAGAAGGGACTTGCCATAGATGTAGTGGAATGGCAGGACGACCAGGATCCGGTCTTCCGGGGTCAGCTCGAGGTAATCGACGATCGAGCGCGTGTTCGACAAGATGTTCAGATGGGTCAATACCACACCGCGGGGCTTGCCCGTGCTCCCGGAGGTGTAGACGATGGAGGCGACGTCGAGGTCGATCCAGCGGGCCCCCGGATTGCCGTCCGGCCGGCCGTCTAGCGCCTCCGGGAGAGGGACCCCGGGCCGGCCCAGCAGGCTCGGGGTCGTGCCCGCCGGCCCATTCCAGATGAAGACGGATTCGAGCGACGTGCCGACGGCGGGCGGCGGCGCGGCCGGTCCCGCCGGCCCGGACATCAGGGTCCTCGCCGCGAGCCGGTGGCCAGCGATGAGGAATCGGACGCCGCAGTCATGGGCGATATAGGCCACATCGTCTGCAGTGCTCTCGGTATTCATCGCCACGGTCGTTCCCCCCGCCTTGAGGACGGCGTAATAGGAGACGACATACTCGGCGGAATTCTCGATGAAAAGGGCCACCCTGTCGCCCTTATTCAGGCCCCGGTCCAAGAGGAGATGGGCCAACCGGTTCGCCCGGGCGTTCAGCTCGCCGTAAGTGTGCCAGCTCCCGATAGCGAACAGGGCCTTCTTGTCGGGCGACCGGACCGCCGAATCCTCGAGGAAGCTCTGTACGAATTTCGTATAGCCCATAGGTCTCTTTCCGGGGAGACGCGCGCCGCCCTATCCGAGATGCTTCGGTTCCGCTCTCAAGTACTCGGTGGCCTTGATCTTGCGCCTGATATCGCTCTGGATATTGAGCACCTGATCTTCTCCGATGCCGAGCTCGTTCGCGACCTCCGCCGGGGGAACTCCCTTTTCCATGGCGTACCAGACGAGATCTCCGACCTCGAAGGGGACCCGGAAGAAGAATTCTTCCTGGGTGCATTCGGCGCTGTAGGTGTCCGTCGTCGGCGTGCGCTCTCGGATCTCTCGAGGAACGCCGAGATACTCGGCGAGCTGGAAGACTTGGGTCTTGAACAGGTGGGCGATGGGCTTGATGTCGGCGCCGCCGTCCCCGTGCTTGACGAAGAAACCCTGCTCGTGCTCGTTCTTGTTGCCGGTCCCGATAACGGCATAATTGAGGCGATCGGCGTGGTAATAGAGCATGGACATCCGGCTGCGCTGCTTGAAATTGGAGGCCGCCACGATTTGGAGGTACTCCTTGAGCGGTATCCGCTCGGTCTTCTCCTCCCCTTCGGGCGAGATGATCATCAGCCGGAAGACGTTCAGCTGGTCTTTTGTCCCAAGGGCCGAGGGCAGAACGATCTTGGCCCGGTAGGTCGAATCGTATTCCGGAAAGACGTTCCTCATCGCCTCATCCCGGCGCTGGTAGGTCCCGAAGCCGGCCAGGGCCGCGGTCATGTCCTCGACGATATAGGGGACGCGGTATTGGCGAGCGAGCTTTCTGGCCAGGACCGCGCTGATGGGATTGGAATCGGATTCGGGCATCGTGATGCCCAACACCCGTTCCGGCCCGAAGGCCTTGGCGCTCAGGGCGAGGCAGATGCTTGAATCGATCCCCCCGCTGATGCCGATGACGCCGCCGCGCTTGTTGAGCTCTTGACCCACGATCCGGCGCATGGCGACGATGATGCGTTCGGCCTCGGCCGCTGCGTCGATCCGTATGTCGTTCTTAGAAAAGGACATCTGATACTCCCTGCCGGATAATGACCCGATCCCCGCCGCCGGGTCCCCAAGACATCTCAATATATCAAATGGCCACGGACAGTCAATGGCGCTCAGGGCCTCGAGCCCATGATATCCGATAGGGTCCTCAGGAGCTCGATGGCGACGACCTGCCGTCCCAGCGAGTTCAGATGGCCGCCGTCGTCGGTGTAGGCGTGATGGAGCAATTCATATTCCTTCCCGTTCTCTTTGAATGTGGCCTTCTTCGTTTCGTCGATGCGGGATTCGACCGCGGCCAGGTCAAAGAGAGATCCTCCGAAACGGGCCCTCACCATGTCGTTGTAGAGGTTCCTCTTCAGGTTGTCCTCTTCGTACCAGGGCAGTCTTCCCAAGAGCTTTTTCAAGCGGGTCATGAATCCCATGGGCTTCGACAATAACGGGACGGTGAAGGTGACGATCTTCAATTCCGGAAAGCGTTTCCCCAGATCGTCGACGAGCTCGAGGTAGGCCCTAAAGACCAGGTCGATGTCGGTATCGTGGTCGAAGTCGACAAAACAAAACTTGAAAAAGACGATATCAGCCGTCTTGCCAACCCCGCTTTCCATGATCTCCCGGAACGCTTCAATCTTCGAAAGAGGGGCCTTGTTCCTACCGATGGCGGAGTGGGCGAAGACCGGGCCCGAGAAATCCGCAGGATCGACGGTCTCGCGGATATTCAGCTTGATCCCGGGTTTCCGGGCGATGACCTCCTCGAGGCCCTCGATGATATTCACCCCGACGGACTTATGGCCGAAAAAGATCCTTTTTTGGGACAGGGCATCCCAACGGTCCCCGGATATCTCGTTGAGCCGGGAATACCGGGCTTGCAGATTCTCCATGCCGGTCTCCTTGCAGCACGCGAAAAGGAGGACGCCGAGGGCGATGATGAAACCGTGCCGGATCTTCAATACGGATCTCCCGCGTCCTTTTCCGATGACGTCAGAGACGGGGGGAACCGCCGCAGGTGCTCGGTCGTATTGTACTTGCTCGCAAAGTCACGGAACGCCCTCCTGACCTGGACATCGGTCAGCTCCATGACTTGGCAGACTGCGGGGACATCCACCTTGTTCTCCCAAGCATAAAGCAATAGATCCAGCGTCTTAAAAGGCATGCGAAAGAACCACTCCTCGTCCGTGACGGGGGCGCTATAGGTGTCCGGGCAGGGAGCGCGCTGGAGGATCTCGGGTATCACGCCCAGATGTTCGGCCAGCTGAAAGACCTGATTCTTGTAGAGGTGGGCGATGGGCTCGATATCCACACCGCCGTCCCCGTATTTTACGAATAATCCTTGCAGGGCCTCGCTCTTGTTGGTCGTCCCGCAGACCAGATAGTTGTCCTTCTCGGCGTGGTAATACTGGGCCATCATGCGCGTCCTGTGCTTGGTGCACGTGGCGGCGATGATCCCCTGAGCCTGATCGTTGTTGAGCCGGGTCGATTTCACGGCCCCCTGGGGGTCGATCACGGTCAGGGTGAAGAAGTTGTACCCGTCCTTGTTCAGGACATCCGAGGGCAGGGTGATCTTCAACTTATGCCCATCGCCGAAATCGGGATAAATGGACTTGGCGACGGCATCCCGTTTGGCGTACGTCCCGAATGCCGTCAAGACGGGGGTGATATCGACGGTGAGGGCCTCGATGCCCAGCAGGGCCGCTTGCTTTTTGGCGAATTCGGCGCTTTGCGGGCTCGATTCCTTGTCGGGAAGGAGCAGGGCCAGAACCTTGTCCTTGCCGACGGCCCTGACAGACAGCGCGGCGGATAGCGCGGAATCGACACCGCCGCTCAGGCCGATGACGATCCCCTTCCGATGCATGGACCGGACCTGTTCTCCGATGAAGACGACGATCCTTCCGGCTTCGGCCGGGCAGTCGATCTTGAGGATCTCCTTGGAAAAACCCATGATCCGCCTCCTCTTGATCCTATCTCCGATCGGATGAACCCAAGTGATAGCATTGACCTATGGGCAAGTCAATAGCGCCGGCCTTGACGCCCGGCTCAGCGTCCGGGATCCATCAGGGCGTCCGCAGGAACGCAGAATCGCGCCGTTTCGCTTGATTCGAAAGGCGATTCGGGGTAATCATGGGGGCCATGGAGACGACCGGCCCCATCCCCGTGATACTCGACGTGAAAGAGACCGCCGTACGGCTGCGGTTTGACCCCGCGAAAGCTGGATTCGAGAGCCTGGACGGGCTCGTCGCGTTTGCCGAGGGTCTCATCAAACCGCGCGGCGTCATGATGGTCGCCTATGTCGGGGCGAAAGGGGAGAGGACGGTCGAGGTGGCCGGCGTCGCGTTCGAGAGCCAGGTCCTGAGGCAGAATCTGGAAAAGACCAACAAGGTCTTCCCCTACGTCATTACGGTCGGCCCGGAGCTCGAGCGGGCCGCAGCCTCTCAGGGCGACCTTCTCAGGCAATATTATCTCGAAGAGATGGCGAATATCGCCCTGGAGAAGGCTGCGGCCTGGCTTGCCGCGAAACTCGAAAAGCGCTACGGCGTCGGCCCACTCTCCAATATGAGCCCCGGCTCGCTCGAGGATTGGCCCATCTCCGAGCAGACCAAGCTCTTTTCGATCCTCGGCGATACGGAGCGGACGGTCGGCGTACGCCTGACCGATAGCCTGCTCATGATCCCTCGCAAATCCATCTCCGGGATCCTCTTCCCGTCGGATGAGGGATTCGTGGCCTGCCAGCTCTGCGATCGCGAGCGTTGTCCGGGGCGAAAGGTTGAGAATGGGGTCGGACCACAGAAACATTAATATAAATCAATAAGTTAGGCCCAAGACAAGGGCACATAAAGCCTTAAAACGGCGTTTTTAGCCATCGAAACGAATTATCCAGTCAACCGGAGGGCCCAATGAAGAAGTCAGCGGTAATACTTGGTGCCGTCGTCGCCGTCCTCGCGCTCGGCCTCGTCTTCGCACATGCCCAGCCGAAACCCAAGCCACCCTTCAAAGTCTTCATCTCGGTCGACATGGAGGGCATCTCGGGGATCGTTCACGGGGACCAGACTTCGCCGGGCACCGCGGAATACGCAGACGGCCGGAAGTGGATGGCCCAGGACGTCAACGCCGCGGTCGAAGCGGCGCTCGAAGCGGGCGCCACCGAAGTCGTCGTCAACGATTCCCACGGCTCCATGCGCAACATCGACCCGGATGATCTCCACCCGAAGGCCATCCTCATCAGCGGCACGCCGAAGCCGCTATCGATGATGCAGGGCATCGACGCGTCGTTCCAGGCCTGCTTGTTCATCGGGTATCACGCCAAGGCGGGCACGGAGAACGCCATACTCGACCACACGATATCGGGGAGCGTCGTTCGGGCCATCAAGGTCAACGGCCTCGAGCTGCCCGAGCTTGGACTCAACGCGGCTATCGCCGGATATTATGGCGTCCCGGTCCTCCTCGTCAGCGGCGATGCGGCGGTTTGCCGGCAGTCGACCGAGGTCCTGGGCAAGGACGTCACGACTGTCCAGGTCAAAGAGGCGTACGGCCGGCTCGCGGCCAAGCTCGTGCCGCTGGCCGAGGCCCGCCGGATGATCAAAGCCGGCGTCAAAGAGGCCCTGGCCAAGCTCGACCGCGCGAAACCGTTCAAGATGGCGGCGCCCTACACCTTCGAGCTCGGATATCACGTCTCTGCCCAGGCCGACATGGGGGCCATGCTGCTTCCGAGCATCAAGCGGGTGGACGCCAGGACGCTGTCTTTCACCACAGATGATTATATTGAGGGATTCCGGACGCTCAGGGCGCTGATCTCGCTCGCCCCCGCGCGCTGAAGAATTCGCCAAGAGGGGATCCAACGGGGGACACGTACCTGAGGTACCTGTCCCCAGCCTCATTTCAGCAGATTATGCGGGCTCTTTTCCCGCATCAGCTTCTCGATATCAGCGATCTCCTTGGGGACGCGGCCTGAGAGCATCTCATTCCCACTGTCTGTGATCAGGACGTCGTCCTCGATGCGGACGCCCATGCCCGCGTATCTCTTGTAGACCGGCCCGGCCGTCTCCCTGAAGGCCGCGAGCTCCGCGTCCGGGACCTTGCCCTTGAGTGCATCGAGAAAGGCATCGAACCGAACTTCCGGGAAATACAGCCCCGGCTCCATGGTCATGACCATGCCGGGGGCCATCTTGACCTGGTCCAACCGCGGGCTGTGCCAATTCCAAACGTCGTGGACGTCGAGCCCGATGCCATGGCCGAACCCGTGCTGGATGTAAAGACGTCTCTGCCACGGGCTCTTGACGTCCGTGACGAGGCCCAGCTTCTCCAGCCCGGCCATCAGGATATCCTCGACCTCGGTCTGGACGGCCCTAAAGGTGACGCCCGGGACGAGCTTGGCGCAACCGGCTTTCTCGGCCTCGAGGACGAGAGCGTAAAGCGCTCGCTGTTCCTTGGTGAAGCGCCCGTTGGCCGGGATCGTCCGGCTGATGTCGGACGTGTAGCCCCGGATCCAGGCCCCGACGTCGAAAACGACAAGGTCGCCCGCCGCGAGGTGGCGAGCCGTCGCCCCGAAGTGGACGTTGGTCGAGTTCGGGCCGGACGCGGCCTGGAGGAACGAGTCCTCCGTTTCCCGCTTGTCGAACGCGTATCGCAGGATCGCGGCCAAGTCGACCTCGCGCACCCCGGGTTCGGCCGCCCGGAACGCCTCGTTGAGGGCCTCGGCGGTGAGGTCGATAGCCTCGCGCAGCGCGGCTATCTCATCGGCGTCTTTGGTAAGGCGCATCTCGGAGAGTGTCGGGTCGATGTTGAGGATGGCGTCGGCTTGGGTGAGGGGGTTGGGGATTCCCGACGCGCCGAACGTCCGGGTCAGGAAATCGAGATCGGAGAAGGGGAGGAAGACCCGCTTCGCGCGCCCCGACCTGACTATCCCGAAAAGGGCCGAGGAGAGCTGCGTATCCGGCTTCTCGACGAGCCCCTGGTCAGGCGCGGCGGCGTCTTGGGCGGCGCCCCGGGCCGGAGGTTGGCCGCCGCCTGTCCCGCCCATCATGATCATCCCGCCGGTGCCGCCCGCTCCGCTCGCCGCGGGGCGCGCGCCGGGACCGCGCGTCGCGCGCCTGAAGATCGTCTCGCGCGGGCTTCCGCCCGGATCGAGGACGAGGACGGCGTCGGCCTCCTTGAGGCCGGTGAGGTAGAGGAAATTAAGATTGTCGCGCATTCCGCCGCGAGACTCATACTGCGAAGGGATGATGATAACAGCGTCCTTGTGGATCTCCATCAGCTTGGCCCGCCGCGCGGCGATGGCCGGGGCGTTGGCGGCCTCGAGCGAAGCGCCGGCGCGGCCGGGCTGATCTTGGGAGGATTGGGGAGCCGCCCAGAGACCCGATACGATGGCCAGAGTTAACAGCACCAAAAATTTTTGAATTCGATTCGTTTTCATAGTTCTCTCCAGATCCAAGAAGGGGTCAAGCCTGCTTTTTTCGCTTCCAAGCAAAGAAGAGCGCAAAAAGCACGCATGACCCCTATCCGATCCGCTCGACGATGCGGCCGGTTGCGTTATCTTTCAAGATCCTCTTGACCCGGCCGTCGGGGAGGTGCTCGGTCTTTATAACTGAAAAGCCTCGTTTTTGGGCCTCCCCCGGCCCTTTCCCCCGGTCTGTCCCAGATTTGGCCTCCTGGGACCTCCCAGAGGCCTTTTCCGGCCCTTTAACCGGGACGACGTCAACCCCTTTTCGGCCCTTGGCCGCTTTCCTCACCGACTCCTTTGGCCGCCCCGTCATAAGCGGCGTCCCCGTGCCGGTTTGCCATCCCGGGATTTCCACGGGCTCCCAGCGGCCCGACTTCATCGACTTGTAGCAGGAGTCGATGACGGCGTTGACGACATACCCGTCGTAGAACGTCTCCACCGGCGCCCT
>Ga0105106_10003575_pt1 | contig 11091 bp, 7 predicted proteins | sample PPLLaktember2015_5_FD_79109 | JGI IMG/M metagenome (GOLD analysis project Ga0105106, IMG submission 79109) | Freshwater sediment microbial communities from Prairie Pothole Lake near Jamestown, North Dakota, USA - PPLs Lake P8 Core (1) Depth... | ecosystem: Environmental > Aquatic > Freshwater >... | reverse complement strand
GCCCCATGCCGGATTATACCGGCATGTTCCTGATCTGTTCCCGGAAGGAAACCAGGAACATCCTCCAGAGTAAGAATTGGTATGTTGAATGCATCACAGAACCGGATAAATCTCGCCCCTTTTGTTGATGAATTAATATCCAGAACGCCGGCAAGAACTTTTGGCTGGTTTGCTACGACACCAATTGTTTTACCCTTAAGCCTGGCAAATCCGGTGACCAGGTTCGGGGCATAGAGCTCTGCAGTTTCAAAAAAACTGTTCCTGTCAACAATAAGCTGTATTATTTCTTTGACATCATAGGCCTTATTGGGATCATCAGGTACAATGTCGCGAAGCTTCTCATTGATATCAGGAGTCGAGCCATCGTCAGCAACAACAGGCGGATTCTCAACGTTGTTTGACGGCAGATAAGCCAGAAACTTCTTAAGTGCCATGATGGTGTTTTCCTCATCATCGTATATCATATGAGCCACACCGCTCTTCCGTCCGTGAACCTCTGCACCTCCGAGCTCTTCTGATGTGACGTCTTCATTAAGAACCTCCTTGACGACATTGGGACCTGTTACGAACATGTAACTGGTATGGTTAACCATGAAAACGAAATCGGTGAGGGCAGGGGAGTAGACAGCGCCGCCTGCTGCTGGTCCCATAATTACGCATAGCTGGGGGATTATTCCTGAAGAATGTATAATATTATTGAAAATTGCAGCATAACCGCTTAGGCTGGCAACACCCTCCTGGATCCTTGCACCTCCGGAATCCATCATTCCAATGATGGGAGTGCCCATTTTAAGAGCCATTTCCTGGATTTTTGCGATCTTCTTGGCATGCACGTATCCAAGTGAACCACCCATCACGGTAAAATCCTGAGCGAATGCAAAAACCAGTCTCCCGTTCACTTTTCCGTGACCGACGATTACACCATCGCCATAAGTGCGATCGACCTTTCCAAATTCAACAGGCTGGTCAGCCGGTGTAACAAAGGCATCCAGTTCTTCAAAAGTGCCGGGATCAAATAAAAGTGTTATCCGTTCCTGGGCAGTAAGTTTGCCTTTGGAATGCTGCTTTTCTGCTTGTTTCGGACTGTACTGTTTTTTTAATGCTTCCTGCCGTTCAATGAAGGCTTTGTAGCTTTTACCCGATAGATCCATATTTTCCAAGGGTTTTTCAGGGCATAAAAATAGTCAATCCCGCGGCAATCGCAAATATTAATAAGAACGCGATTAACTAATCAAATGTAAGCAGATGTAGCACAATAAGTTACATGATTTATAATTTTAGACCGCCTAATTATCCGGTACATAGAGGCCTTCAGGTTTCGAACCCAGGAGTCCGGCTTTCAGCATCGAAATGCTGGCTTTGCTGAGCTTTCTGATCATCTTTTCGGATACTACCGGGAAATGATGCAATGATTCGATCTTATCCCCTATATATTCAAGGTCCTCATCGGTGGTTGACCAGTTTCTGCCGTTAAAGGAAGTCAGATCAAATGGCAGCGAGTAGGATCGCAATGATTTTTCCCCGTTTATGTTGAAGAAGAAATCAAAATATGACATTATCAGTTCCCGAAGTGAATGGTAGACAGGTTCCCGGAAACGTAAAGATGTGAAATTGGATTTTGCGACTGCTCCCCAGTATCCGTCTTCCCTGAATACTGCAATTACATGGTCATCGTCGTTAAAGGCTTTCATATCGACAATCTGAGGCTTATATCCAATAAACTGAAATGCAGCAGCAGCAAAAAGAGCTCCCTCAAAACAATGAGCCGACCTCTTTTTCATAACCCATCGGGGGGATCTGCATTCATAGTTCGGATTATAATCGATCGAATCAAGAAATGCCTGTATCTTGTCAGGATTACTCAGCTTCCTCAGGAACCTTATCTCATCATCATTCCAGTCCATGCTGTAATATTAAATAAGCTCATTTATTATTTTCTTCATTTCCCTGTGTTGTTCCTCCATGGTTTCCAGTAACCTTATCTGTGCACGCGAACGCTGAAGGTTATGATGTTTATGATGTATCCGGTAATAGGTGTCTCCGTCAATATAGTCAGTCAGAAAACGCAAAGCCTGTTCATAAGTCATAAGCATTGGGGCGAAAGCCAGATATTCCTTTTCGATTGAATTAAGGGTTTCCCTTGTTTCGGAAAGGTATCCTTTTGCATAGGCACCGAAAAGATCAATATTCATATTTATTTTTAAAAGGTCCTCTTCATCCTCTGATGCTACATTTGCACCGGTTCTTATGGCATCTCCAAAGTCGGAATGGAAATATCCGGGCATCACTGTGTCGAGGTCAATAATACAAAGGGACCTGTCATTTTCATCAAAAAGAATATTGTTGATTTTTGTGTCATTGTGAGTTATTCTGACAGGTATTTTATCTTCTGCCGCAAGCTTCTGAATGATCATCATTTCATCTGCTCTCCTTAGAATGGAATCAGTTTCCCTGGCTGTTTCCTTAACTCTGCCTGCAGGATCTTTATTCAGAGTATTCATGAAATTGTCCATTCTCTTCCCGATGTCATGAAATGAAGGGATTGTTTCATGAAGTGGTTTTCCGGGCAGATCTGCCAGAAGGGCCTGAAAGCGGCCTATTGCTTTACCACCTTCGAATGCCTTACCGGTGCTATCAACAATATCATATGTTCTGTGATTAGAAATGAAGACAAACATTCTCCAGAAACTGCCATCCTGATCTTCAAACCAGCTCCTGCCATCCTTAGCATGGACCAGGGTAAGAGATTCACGTTTCAGGTCAGCTCCGGGTACAGCAAGAAGCTTATGGTAAATATGTTTTGTAACCCTTTCAATATTTTCCTGAAGCTCCGGAATATTGCGGAAGACGTTATTATTCAGCTTTTGAAGGATAAAATCATCCTTATCCTTTTCAGCTGTTATAACCCTGAATGTATCATGAATATGCCCGCTTCCGCATGGCGCTGCCTCTGCAAATGAACCATCGGCAGAAAAGCAGCCAAATATTCTGATCAGGTCGAATCCCATGGATTATTTACCTGCCTTGTGTCCTATAAATGCGTAATACATTATAACCAGATATCCGGGTACGCAGATCCAATAGGCTGACTGGGTGGAAAAAACCATTGCAAGTTTTCCGTAAATCAGTGGAACGATTGCCCCGCCGGCGATAGCCATTATGAGCATGGCAGACGCAGTTTTTGTGAATTTTCCAAGACCATCAAGTGCAAGCGGCCACATTGCAGGCCAGACAAGTGAATTGGCAAAGCCAAGTAAAGCGACAAACAGTACCGTAACTGGCAGTACAAGCTGAAGCGGCTGGAATGTAACAAGGTCAACGAACGGCATTGTGAAAATCCTGGTAGCAGGTGTAAATATGGCTCCAAGAGAAAATATCACTCCAAATATGGTGCATAGCTTTAAAGCGTTTCCCTGTTTTAAATATTTTGGAATTAAGACAATGCCAAGAACATAGCCTATTATCATTGCAAGCATTGTAAGGCTGGTATAGTATTTTGCAGATTCCATCGGTATCCCTAGAGATTGTCCGTACCTGATTATTGTGTCGCCTGCTATCACCTCGACACCGACATAGAAGAACAATGCAATAACACCAAGGATCAGGTGAGGGAACTGCCATATACTTGTCTTCTTAAGATTGGCTACACCGACGGCCTCATCTTCCGCTTCGGTATCAACTTCCGGAAGATGGACAAATTTCAAAAGCAGTCCAAGAAGAACAAGGACAACTGCCATTACAATATAAGGCATAATTACATTCCGGGCCATTTCATCAAGGAGAATTGCACGTGATGCGGCATCGGTTGCCTGTACCAGTTTTTCTTCCAGGATGTGTGAATCTTTAAGTATGATGCTGGCAAGGATGATCGGGGCAATTACTCCGGCAAATTTGTTTGCTATTCCCATTATGCTTATGCGTTTAGCAGCACTTTCGCGCGGACCGATAATTGTTACATAAGGATTTACAGCGGTCTGTAAGAGGGCCAGTCCGGTACCCTGAATGAATAATCCTGTAAGAAAAAGCCAGAAGGCTCTTGAAAGTGCTGCAGGTATAAATACAAGCACTCCAATGGCCATCACCCACAGACCCAGTGACATTCCGATTTTAAAACCTGTCTTTTTAAGTATTAGTGATGATGGAAGCGCCATCACGAAGTAGGAAATATAAAAGGCCGCAGTCACAAAGTATGCCTGGAAGTCATTTAGCTCGCAGGCTGTCCTCAAAAATGGTATAAGGACTCCGTTCAGCCAGGTCACAAAACCGAAAATAAAGAAGAAAAGGCCAATAATGGTTATTGCAAACACATAGTCTTTTCTGCTGATGTCGCTTGTAGAAGCATTGGTAGACATAATTACAGGTTTAGGTTAGAATAATATAGTCAACAATGTCAAAACTAATCTTTTTTAATTTGGTGGCAAAGAAAAATCATTTCTCCTCCGGGTTGTGTCCGGATTTTTCCCTGGATTTCATTCCCAGATATCCTCCGTGATGACGTTTTGAATATTCCTCCGGCGTGAATCCGATCTTTTCCATCATCAGGACAACCAGTGCATCACCTATTGCAGTAAATACTGTTGTTGATGTTGTCGGAGTAAGGCCAAGGGGACAAACCTCAGACGGGGATCCCGTCGAAATGAAATAATCAGATTTAAGTGCCAGGGGGCTTTTCTCATTACCGGTAATAACAATAACCGGGATCGATGGGAACAGATTTTCCTTCAAATCAATAAGCTCGATTATCTCCCTTGTTTTTCCTGAATTTGAAATTGCCAGCAGGACATCGTTTTTTTGCATTATTCCAAGATCACCATGCTGTGCCTCGCTGGGGTGGAGGAAGACCGCCGGAGTTCCGGTGGAACTGAAAGTGGTGGCTATGTTATGAGCAATCTGCCCGGCTTTACCCATCCCGCTCGTGATCAGTTTACCGTTTCTTTTCTGAACATGTTGATAAATAATTTCAGTAACCTTTTCATAGCTGTCGCTTACGGGTATACTTCTTATTGCAGATGCCTCACTTTCAAATATTTTAGCGATTTTGTCCTTCATATTCACTGTTAAAATTCAGAGCATAAATGTACAAAAAATATGGTCTCTGTTAATTCCAGGGCACCATTTATAGGATTTCTCAGCACAATTCAATAAAGATATTTTACTTTTGTATAACGGCACATTTTTGAAAACCTAACCTCTCCAATGGAAAACCATCCGGCTGCTTTTCTGGAAAGATCCCGTTTTTCCAGTTCAAAGCCATTTGTTGTGGCAACAGCATTTTTTTCGCTTTTTGCCATTGTAGGTTTTGCGCTTTATGGATTGCCATTTTTTTATGATTTCTTTGTAAATGAGTTTGGATGGTCCCGCACAATAGTTACATCCGGAAATGCAATAGGGAAGCTTATAGTTGCACCATTGTTCGGATTTATGGCGGGATGGCTTATAGATCGTTACGGTCCGAGAAAAATGATGCTGGCCGGATCCCTCCTTGCAGGCTCAGCTATAATAGGTCTGAGCATGATGAACAACCTTGGGATGTTCTACTTTTTTTACATTCTGAATGCTCTCGGTTATGTTTTTGGCGGACCGCTTCCGTGCCAGGTGCTGATCTCCCGATCGTTCACAAAGAACCGGGGCAAGGCAATGGGAATTGCATATCTGGGAATCGGAACGGGCGGAGCACTTGTCCCGCTTGTTTCGACAGCACTTGAAAATAAACTTGGTTGGCATTTAGCGCTGACTTCAATTGGTGTGATTGTGATATTGTTCTCCTTCCCGATGGCATTTTTCATCAGGGATGCTCCGGCCCGGAAAGAGGTCAATACAGAAAAAGAACCTGGCTTTCCGGTAAAGAGAATTTTAAAAAACAGGTACTTTTATCTTCTTGGAATAGGAAGTATGTGTTCCATTGGCGCCGTTGGAGGAGTCAACCAGCATCTGAAGCTCTACCTGAGGGATATTGATTTTTCCCAGTCGCATGCAGCACGGGTAATGTCGCTGGTGCTTCTTGCGAGCCTTGCGGGAAGGGTTCTGATGGGGATGCTTGCAGATATTTTTCCCAGAAAGTACGTTATGATCCTGATCTACATAATCGTAGGATCTTCGATTCCGTTGTTGCTTGTTCCTGATTTTCCAGGCCGGATGTACATTTTTGCTATTTTATTCGGAATAGGTTTGGGCGGCGATTACATGATAATTCCGCTTATGGCTGGCGATCTTTTCGGTGTAAAGACTCTTGGACGGGTCATGGGGATAATCCTTGTGGCAGATGGACTTGCGGAATCGCTCTCACCGATGATGGTCGGTGCCTTATATAATGATGCGCTTAAAAGCTATTCACTTGGTTTTACGGTATTGATTTGCATCGCCATGACCGGAGCCCTGATTGTATCATTTCTTCCAAAACAAAATAATTCATAAACCATGAAAAAAAATCTGAGAAGACTATTGTTTGGATCATTCCTGTTCTTGACCGGGACACTCTTTGCACAGATCCCCGAGCAGATGATCAAGATAGTTGTGTCGCCCGATCATGATGACTGGCAATATAAAACAGGTGAAAAAGCAAATTTTACGGTTCAGGTATTTTACCACCTGAACCTGTTAAAAGATGTCAAAGCTTATTATGAGATCGGCTCTGAAAAAATGGATCCTGTAATAAAGGATTCGCTTGTGCTTAAAGGGAAACCTTTTGTTCTGGAGGGAGGAACTTTGTCATCTCCGGGTTTCCTTCGATGTGTGGTAACTGTTGATTTTGAGGGCAGGAGATACCGTGGTCTTGCAACTGCAGGATTCGATCCAGCGGAAATAAAACCTATTGTTAAGCAGCCTTCTGATTTTACGTCATTCTGGGAATCGGCAAAAGCAGAACTGGCAAAAGTCCCGGTAAACCCCCGGATGACCCTGATGCCTGAAAGATGCACCGAAAATACAAACGTGTATCTCGTGAACCTGCAAAATATAGGAAATTCAAGATTATATGGGATTGTATCAATTCCAAGGAAGGATGGAAAGTACCCTGCGATTCTGGAGGTGCCCGGAGCAGGAGTCAGGGCATATTCGCCTGACGTCAATCTTTCAGAAAGGGGAGTTATTACATTCGTTATTGGCATCCATGGGGTTCCGGTAACCCTCGATCCCGGTCTCTATTCAGATCTTGGCAGCGGATCCCTGAGAGAATACTGGACTTTCAATATGGATAACCGGGACAGGTATTATTATAAGAGAGTATACCTCGGATGCGTCAGGGCAAATGATTTCATAACTTCCCTGCCCCAATTTGACGGCACAAATCTGGCAGTCATGGGGGGAAGCCAGGGTGGAGCATTGTCAATTATAACAGCTTCGCTCGATCCAAGAGTAAAATACCTTGCGGCATATTATCCTGCCCTTTGCGATGTTACCGGATACTTGTCCGGCCGGGCAGGCGGATGGCCTCACTTTTTCGACAAGAACAATGTCAGGTATCACAATACAAAAGAAAAGCTTGAAACAATCCCTTATTACGACGTTGTTAATTTTGCCATGGATTTGAAGGTTCCGGGTGTTTATACATGGGGATTCAACGATGAAACCTGTCCACCCACCTCCATGTATGCAGCCTATAATATGATTCATTCCCCAAAGACACTGAACCTGGCACTTGAAACAGGTCACTGGACCTATCCCGAACAGAATATCAGGATGCAAAACTGGCTGATAGAAGTTCTGACAAAAAAATGAGATCTTGAAATTGCAGGAGGCGTTTTTTTATGAAAAAGAGATAAAAAATAAATTATTTTGATTTTTTGATGAATGGAGTTTAATCAAATTTGAAATAAATCATTCAGTAGATGTACGCAGGAAATTACAGGTCCATTAAAGCCAAAATGCCTCAATTTGAGTCACTTTGGATGGATGATCATTTTTTTATTTAAACTTTATCCATTAAATTTGGTTAACTGAAAACTATGAAAGCCCCTGATAAATTTTTAAAACAGGGATAAATTTAACAAACCAGACTGAGCAGATGTTAAAAAGTTACCCTGAAATAAGGGAATACCTCAGAGAAAAAATTTCTGAAATATTTAAAAAGCATTCAATGCCGAGATGGATGCTTTTCCTGCACGACACCGTCGCGGTCTTTTTGACTTTTTTATTCGCCTATCTTCTGCGTTTCAACCTTGTTCCGGGTGGTTTTGAATTAAACCAGGCAATTATACAAGGTTTGATAGCATTGTTTGTCTACACGGTCTTTATATTGATTTTTCGTTCATATGCAGGCCTGATAAGGCATACGACACTGACTGACGTGTCGCTGGTCTTTGTTTCTGCGAGTGCTTCTGCGTTTGTTCTTGTACTTCTTTCACTTGGAGAAAAGCAATTGAATTTAAACACCCATCTGGTAATTCCTGTTTCAATATTATTGATACATTATGTATTAATATCAGTTTACCTCTTCTTTACCCGGATTTTTGCAAAAATGCTCTTCATGTTTGGGACACAATCAATGAGAATTAAAACAAAAAGAGTACTCATTTACGGTGCGGGGGAGATGGGCTTTATTGTTAAAAGAGTTCTTTTAAGCGACCCCAGGGGAGGCTTCAGCGTATCAGGATTCATTGATGACAAAAGGCACCTCCAGGGTAAGAAAATCAATGGAATTCAGGTATTTGGGCCAGATATTTTAAATTCCGATTTTATAGTCCGACATAGAATTCAGACACTCATTCTGGCAATCAGTGACATACAGCCTTTAAAAAAGAGTAGTATCATTAAGAAATCTATTGATTTAAATATTGAGGTGCTCGAGACACCTGCCATTGAGAAATGGCTCAATGGACAGCTTGAAGTAAGGCAGTTGAAGAAGGTGCAGCTTGAGGATCTGCTCGGAAGGGATCCGATCAGTCTTGATATGGAGACCATCAGGAAGGGATTAGCCAGGAAAACCATCCTCGTGACAGGCGCTGCCGGATCAATAGGTTCCGAGATAGTGCGCCAATTGTCAAGGTTTGCTACCCATAACATTATTCTGGTTGATCAGGCTGAAACACCGATATTCCATCTTGAGAATGAGCTCCGGAAAAGCTTTGGTCATGTGAAATTCATATCCCGGCTTGCAGATGTAACCAATATTGAAAAAATGGAGCTCATATTCCAGAAATATAATCCGGATATAGTGTTCCATGCCGCTGCATACAAGCATGTTCCACTTATGGAAGCTAATCCCCATGAAGCTCTAAGGGTGAATGTGGGTGGAACAAGAGTTATGATCGAGCTTTCCGTAAAATACGGTGTGAAGAAATTCGTAATGATATCCAGCGACAAGTCGGTAAATCCCACTAACATAATGGGTGCTTCAAAAAGGGTATGCGAAATGCTGGTTCAGACCAAGGCGTTGAAGGATGGAGTAAAAACCCAATTTGTAATTACACGGTTTGGAAATGTTCTGGGATCAAATGGTTCAGTTATTCCATTGTTTAAGAAACAAATTGAGGATGGAGGTCCGGTTACAGTAACACATCCGGATGTAACAAGGTACTTTATGACCATTCCTGAAGCCTGCCAGCTGGTACTGGAAGCAGGATTCATGGGAAAAGGTGGTGAAATATTTATATTTGATATGGGTAAGCCAATTAAAATAGCCGATCTGGCAGAAAATATGATCCGTCTGTCAGGACTGGAGCCCGGGAAAGATATAAAGATTGAATACACAGGTTTACGTCCGGGTGAAAAGCTTTACGAAGAATTGCTTTCTGCCGAAGAGGAAATTCTTCCAACACACCACGATAAAATAAAGGTGGCAAAGGTTGACAGGAACGATTATAAGACAGAAATACTCAAAGTAATTGCTTCGTTGAGGAGCATATATTGTCTTTCAGAACAGGATGTTATTGAGTTTTTCGAAATGCTTGTACCAGAGTATAAAAATTCAAAAGAGAATAGTAATGGGAATTTTTTGAGTAATGGGAAATCTATAGTAAAAGAAAATAAGAATTGATTGCTGAAATGTTTAAATTATTCTTTTTTTACACAACATTCAGCACCTAAAACCAAAGGCGTCTAAAATGACGCCTTTTTTGTGATCCCGAAGGGATTCAAACCCCCAACCTTCTGATCCGTAGTCAGATGCTCTATTCAGTTAAGCTACGGGACCCTCTTCTTATCAAGGTGCAAATATAGTAATTTTTTAAGCCTTAATTATTGCTTACTTTTATTTGTCCGGAAATACAAAATATTTTGAAATTTATATCGTTGGCAATCAGTAGTAAACATTTCCATTATGAAAAAAACTGCAGCCATTTTATTGAAGATTTTGCTGGGAACACTGGTACTGATTCTTTTACTCCTTTTTACCGCTCCCCTGGTTTTCAAGGACAAAATAAGGATAAAGGTCGAACAGGCTATAAATGAATCAATAAATGCAAAAGTTGGCTTTGGGGATTACAAACTTGGATTCTTCAGGAATTTTCCAAACCTGACTTTCTCCCTTGAAGATCTCTCGGTTGTCGGTATTGAAAAATTTGAAAACGACACACTGGCTGCATCAAAATCCCTTAATCTGGTTTTCAATCTTTCAAGCTTGTTTAAAAAGTCAGGCTACGAAATAAAATCAGTCTTAATAAATGAAGCTGATATAAATACCATTGTCCTCGAAGATGGCAGTGCAAACTGGGATATAATGGCTGATACAACCGAAAGTGATACTCAGGATGAGTCATCTTCCACTATGAAGATACTGCTTCAGAAAGTTGAAATTGAAAACAGCTCAGTTTCATATATCGATAAAGAATCAAGCATCGAAGCCTTTCTCGACGGAGTGAACTGTTCCCTGAATGGCGATCTAACAGGAAGCGTCACAAACCTTGAAATTATAATCAATGCGAAAGAACTGACTTTCGTGATGGATGGATTAAAATACCTGAACAGGGCTAAAGCCGAATCAAAGATCAATGTAACTGCCAATCTCGACAGCATGATATTTAATCTCAGGGATAATTATCTTACAATTAATGATCTGAAACTAAATTTTGCAGGAATGGTCGCAATGCCTGAAGATGACATTGAAACGGACCTGTCATTCAAATCGGAACAATCAACATTCAAATCCCTTCTCTC